>Ga0247688_1000039_pt1 | contig 72806 bp, 70 predicted proteins | sample CNK29_metaG_FD_182718 | JGI IMG/M metagenome (GOLD analysis project Ga0247688, IMG submission 182718) | Soil microbial communities from Purdue University Martell Research Forest, Indiana, United States - CNK29 | ecosystem: Environmental > Terrestrial > Soil > Temperate forest > Bulk soil... | reverse complement strand
GTCACCGCCACCGTTGCCATGCTCGCCGGCGCGGGAATTTACGAAACCCGCCAGGCCGCTCAATTGCGCGCACAAAATCAAGCGCTCCAGCAACAGCAAGCACCGCTGGCTGAACAACTCCAGCAGTCACGACGTGAACTGAGTGACGCGACAAACCGGCTGGCAGGACTCCAAGCTGAATTGGCAAACGCGAATAAGAACAATTTGGAATTGATGAAGCTTCGTGCAGATACAACGCGCCTCCAAGCTGCCACCAAAGTTGAAAATGACCCGGCTTTTCAAAAGGCGAGTGAGTGGATGGCCAAAGAAGCCAAGCTACGTGAACAATTTGACCTGCACCCAGAGCAGTGGATTCCAGAAATGAAATATCTGTCGAAAGAAAAGTGGCTGGATCAGGCCAGAATGGCAGACTTGGACTCGGCTTCAGGAATACGATTGGCGTTGCACAACGTGCGAAATGCAGCCGCCTTCTACTTTGCCCAAAAAATAACTCAGGCTTTGCAATCATACCTGATTACACATAATCAACAACTGCCTGACTCCACCTCTCAATTAAGCCCATATTTCCAGCCCCCGGTGGATGACGCAGATATTATTCTTTCCCGATATGAGATGTTAAGCAGTGAGGAACAGGCAAATCCCGCATATCAAGGGGCATTAATAATCCAGAAGACTTTGGTGGATCATTTGGACAACGCCGTCCTTATTGGCACGAAAAAAACAACGGCGGCGCCGCAATTACGCTTCCCTACTGTCATTCCCAATGAATTGATGCCAGTTGTAGATGCTTACCGAGATGCAAATCACAATGGATTCCTGACCGTTTATGACCTCGAACCCTACGCCACCACGCCCGAACAAAAAGAAGCACTGAATAAATACATGAAGGCGGCGACCATGTCTCCATAGTGCTTCTCCAAACGCAGCTCGAATTAAAACGCCTTCGCGGCGATGTCGCGACGGAAGTGCGCGCCTTCAAATTGGATGCACTCCACAGCGGCATAGGTGGCGGATTGCGCGGCGCGCAAATCTTTGCCCAGCGCCGTCACGCCGAGGGCGCGGCCGCCGTTCGTCACGATCTGGCCGTCCTTCAACGCCGTGCCCGCGTGGAAAACTTTTGTATCTGGTAATTTCGCGGCTTTTGCCAGGCCGAGGATCGGCTTGCCTTTCGCGTAGTTGCCGGGATAACCACCACTGGCCATCACCACGCACACGCTGGCGAGCGGACTCCATTTTAATTCGTGCTTGGCCAACGTGCCGCTCGCGCTGGCGTCGAGCAGTTCAACCAGATCATTTTCCAGCCGCGTCAGATAAACTTGGGTTTCGGGATCACCAAAGCGCGCGTTGAACTCCAGAATCTTTGGGCCGTTCTTGGTGAGCATCACGCCGGGATACAGGATGCCGCGATAATCAATGCCCTCCGCCACGCAGCCGCGCATGAACGGTTCGAGCACCAGCTTGGCCGTGTCGGCGAGTTGCGCGTCCGTCAGGAACGGTGTGGGCGAATACGTGCCCATGCCGCCGGTGTTCAGGCCGAGGTCGCCGTCGAGAGCGCGCTTGTGGTCTTGGGAGGTTGGAAAAATTTTCGCGGTCTTGCCGTCGCACAATGCGTGCATCGAAACTTCGATGCCTTCGAGAAATTCCTGGATGACCACGTTGGCGCCCGCTGCGCCAAAGGCTTTGCTGACCATGATTTCGTCCACGGCCTTTTCGGCTTCGGCTTGGTTGGTGCAAATCAAAACGCCTTTGCCGAGCGCGAGGCCGTCGGCTTTCACCACGCATTTGCCACCGAGCGTGGCGCAAAAGGCCTTTGCCGGCCCTGCCTCCGAATAAGTGCCAGCCGACGCTGTCGGTATGCCGTATTTCTCCATGAACTTTTGTGAGAAAACTTTCGAGGACTCGAACTGCGCCGCCTTCTGGTTCACACCCCAGATTTTCAATCCGTGCTGCTGAAACAAGTCCACGATGCCAAGCGCGAGCGGATTGTCGGGACCAACGACGGTTAGATCCACTTTCTTTTCCTGCGCGAACGCGAGCAGTTTCGGCAAATCTTCCGCGCCGATGTTGACGCATTCAATAGCCGCGCCGTTTTTAGCCAGGCGCTCCTCGGTGATGCCCGCATTGCCCGGCGCGCACCACAGCTGTGTGGCATGCGGCGATTGCGCGAGTTTCCAGACCAGGGCGTGCTCGCGTCCGCCCGAACCAATGACGAGAATTTTCATGAGATTTTTCCGCGAATCAAAACAACTTGCGCTGGCATATTCAGTCGAGGTCGGGCTTCACCGTCTGCAATTCCAACCGCAGCGCGTGCAGCGCCAGGTTGATGTCATAGAGAAACGCCACCAGCGAGCCGAACAGCGAGGCCATGCTGGCGATGAAGACGAGCACGACGAACACCCCCGCCTGCCAATCCAGCAGGGCGCCCACGAACAAGATGATGATCAGCGCCGAGACGAGCAGCACGCTGAAACCCGCCAGCCCGATGCTCACGCGGAGCACTCTGGCGCGCCGATAAATGATGGAGATCTGCGTCAGGCTGTGTGGGTTTCTTTTCCCGCTGGCATCGGCTGGTTCCCGGCACAGGATCCGCGCCCGGTCAATCGTGCGCCCCAGCCGGTTGGTCATGGTGAGCAGCAGCAAGCCGACGCCCGAGATGAGAATCACCGGGCCGGTGGCAATCTGTAGCACCGGCACAATTTCATGGAGCGTGGTCGCAGACATTGGCCGCAGGGTAATGACTAAAAAGCGCGAATCAATCTCAATGAGAGGGTTGGCAAAAAACGGTGCTTATTTGCCAAAAATAAAACAAAGGGGTTTAACCGGAAGCGATGATTTAATTGATTCAATAAGGACTCTGCGTGTCTTCCAACGGTTTCACTTTGCCGGAGTAATGCTTGTAGATGAACAGGGAATAAACCACGGAGCCGATCAGCGCGACGGGCCACCAGACGAGGGCGATGGCCAGTCCTTTTCCCGCCGCCGCGTTCTGGTAGGCGGACAGGGAATGTTCCGGCGCGAGCGTCGAATGCAGCATGATCGGAAACACGGCCGACGCACCGGCGATCATCAATCCGGCGATGAACATGCAGGAGCCGAGCATGGCCCGCGCTTCGCGTTGGCCGGACAACCCGGTGAATACCGCCAGCAAACCACCGAAAACAAGAACCAGCCCCAGCCACGCAAGCGGGTGATGCTTCATTCCGGAAAATAATTCCGGCCGCACCTGCCACGTTTCGACGGTGACGATGACCAGCAGCACGATGACCGCTTTCCAGAGCAGTTTGCCGAGGCGCAAGCTCCGTTCCCGCACCGGGCCTTCCGTCTTCAGCACCAGGGCGTTTGCCCCGTGCGCCGCGAAGGTCACCAGCGTGAACACCGCGACCGACACCGTGAACCAATCCAGGATGCCGACGTTGCCGAATGGACTGAAGTTGGTAAAGAACGCCATGGCGAACTTGCCGGACGCATCCAGCGGCACGCCGCGCACGACGTTGCCCAGCGCCGCGCCGATCAGGATGGCGAGCAGAATGTTGGAGCCCACAAAGGCAAAATTCCAGCCCGTGCGCCAGAGCGGATCCTTGACGTGCCCGCCGAATTCAATGGAAATTCCGCGCCCGACCAGGCCCCACAGCAGGAGGAACAGCGCCAGGTAAAATCCCGAGAACGACACGGCGAGGATGTTGGGAAACGCGGCGAACAATGTTCCGCCGAAGCTCACCAGCCAGACCTCGTGCCAACTCCACAACGGCCCGATGGCGGCGATCACCAGACGGCGTTCCGCTTCGGTTTTGCCGACGAGCGGTTGCAACATGCCGGCGCCCAAGTCCATGCCGTCGAGCACGACGAACATCACGAGCATGAAGGCCACGATGGCATACCAGATTTCAATCATGGGAAACCTCCAGTTTGCCGGTGGCAGAAATCCCCTGCGGTCCGTGGGCAATTTCCCGTCCGACCATAAATAGAAACAGCACGCCGAGCACGAAATAGAGTCCGGTGAAACCCATCAGGGTGAACAACACATTTCCCCCGTTCACCACCTCGCTGACGCCCTGGGTGGTCCGGAAGAGATTGTAGATGAGCCAGGGTTGACGGCCCAGTTCCGCCGTCATCCAACCCGCCGTGGTGGCGATATACGGAAAGGGAAAGAACAGCATCAGGACCCAGAGCAATCCGCGCGACTGTTCCAGGCGTCCGCGCCAGCGCTGGATGTTGGCCAGGATCATCAACAGGATAAACATCGTTCCCAAGCCTGCCATGATGTGAAAGGAATAATACAGCAGCGCGATGTTCGTGGGCCAGGTGTCCTTCGGAAACGCGTCCAGCCCCTGCACGCTGGAATTGAAGTGGCCAAAGGCGAGAAAGCTCAAGGCATCGGGCACATAGATGGCATTATCCAGCCGCTGGTTGTCCACATCGGGCTGGCCGATGATGTTGAGTTGCACCCCGGTTCCGGTGTGGAAATGCCCCTCCATCGCCGCGAGCGTCACGGGTTGATGTTTCGCCACGATCTTCGCCTGCTGATCGCCCGTGGGAAACGCCACGAGCAGGGATGCAGCCAGTCCCACGATGGTGCCGACTTTCAGAAACAGTCTCGCTTGTTCCGGATGTTTACCCCGCAGCGTGTAGAACGCACCCACCGCCGCCACCACAAATGAGCCGGTGACCACGGCGGCGCATTGGTTGTGCAGGAACACGACGAACGCCCATGGGTTGAGCAGAAATTCGCTCAAGGATTCAAGATGCAGCACGCCGTCCGTCCCCATGGAATAACCGACGGGATGCTGCATGAACGCGTTGGTGGTCAAAATAAAATATCCCGAGAGCCAGCTCCCCAACGCCACGCCCACGGTGGCCAGAAAATGATTGCGCGGCCCCAGCCGTTTTTCGCCCCAGACCACCGCCCCGATCAGTGCGCTTTCGAGGAAGAAGGCGAACATGCCCTCCATCGCCAGCGTCTGCCCGATGATGTTGCCGGAAAACCTGGAAAACTCCGCCCAGTTCGTGCCGAATTGAAATTCCATCGGGATGCCGGTGACCACGCCCACGGCGAAATTGATGCCGAAGATGCGTGCCCAGAAACGGGCGGCATTCCCGTAAAGTTCCCGGCCCGTTTTCAAATGCCGCCATTTGAAAAAAACGATGATCCACGCCAGCCCCATCGTGAGCTGGGGAAAGAGATAGTGATACGTGATGGTGAACGCAAACTGAAGACGGCTCCAAAATATTGTGTCTTCCATAGTCGTATATGAGAATTGAGCACCTTTGCGGATTTATCAATGTAAAAAACACCAACTCTTCCTAACGGGAACCATCAGAAATTATTCTTTATAGATCACTTGGTAGAATTCACCCAGAATCCGCCACGAGCTTATAAGGGGGCAGTTCCAGTCTGGCAGCGGCGGGTGGACAATTAAACCGTCGTCATGCCTCGGTAATTGCGCTTGGAATGCTCATCATCGCGTGCATCAGCGTGCCGATTGTGATCGCCTACACCGTGTGCATCTACTGGATCTTCCGGGGCAAGGTGAAGCTGGACCGGATGAGCTATTGAGAACGGCGCAAAATCCGGTAGTATTTGCCGCGATATGAAACTGAACTATCTATTGCTCCCGCTGGCCGGGGCGGTTCTGCTGTGCGGTTGCGGCAAGCAGACCCGGATCAACACGGAGAAGCTGATCCAGCTCCAGCAAAATCAGGCCGTCCAGATCGCGACGCTCCAGACGCAGCTGACCTCGCTGGCGCCCATGTTGGTTCGGATGAACAGCTCCTATTTTGAGAAGAGCCACGAGGATGCGTTTTTCTTCCACACCAACACGCTGTATCTGCTGTTGACGGTGGGCCAGAAAATCCAATCGCAATTGCAGGTTGCCGACTCCGAGCGGCAGGCTGAACACGCGCTGGCCTATTCCTACCATACCAACGAACTGCGCACGATGTATCTCACCATCGCGCAAATCGAGGACGACCTGTCCAACCAGGAAAGCCGGATCACGGATAAAATCAATGCCGAAACCCGGAAGGTGGGCCTGGCGGTGAACGACGATTTGCGGAAACAAATGCAACTGCTCGTGCCCGACGAATCCGAGGCCACCCAGCGGCAGGCAATGGCGGCGGACATCGCGCAACTGAAACGCGATCTCGCATTGATCAAGTTGCGACTCGGTATCACCAACCCGCCGGCGGCCCATCCTTGAGGCGGAGAAATGAAACCGACAAGGCGCGAAGGTGCCAGGTTGTGGCTTTCAACCGTGCTTTGCGGCTTGGTGCCTTCGTGGTTTAACATTATTCCGCAGATTGAAAGCATGGCTGCCGGCAAGTCCTTGCAGTTTCCCATAAAACCGGAACCAAAAATTCTCGACATATTCAGGCGACAAGTCCGTCCTGTAACCCGTCAGAAATTAAACCTTTCAGCACCATGAAAAGAAAATCTGCTCTCAAGGTTCCCGTTCATTCATTGGTGGTTTGCGCTGGAGCCATCCTGCTGATGGTCTCCGGCACGGAGGCGCAGAATCTGTTTGTCTCCGAAGGCACTTCCATCTTCGAAATCACACCGGGCGGAACCCTCAGCACCTTTGCCTCCGGGCTGGGTTTTCCGCAGGACATGGTCTTTGACAGCGCGGGGAATCTGTTCGTGACCGATCTGGGCGGCAACATTGACAAGTTCACTCCCGCTGGTGTGGAAAGCACCTTTGCCACGGGCCTGAATTTTCCGCTCGGGCTGGCGATCGACAGCGCGGGCAACCTGTATGAGGCGGATGGCAACAGTGGCAGGATTTATAAATTCACGCCGGGCGGCGTGCGCAGCACTTTTGCCAGCGGGCTGGGCGGCCCAGACCAACTGGCCTTTGACCACGCCGGGAATCTCTTTGTGACGGTTCCCAGCGGCACCATCTATAAATTCACGCCGGGCGGCCTGCGCAGCACGTTCGCCACCGGGTTAAGTGGCCCGGCTGGACTGGTCTTTGACAGCGCGGGCAATTTATTTGAGGCGGATCATGACAGTGGCAAAATCTATAAGTTCACGCCGGGTGGTGTGCGTAGCACCTTTACCACCGGACTGAACGGCCCGCTGGGGCTGGCCATGGACAGCGCGGGCAATTTATTTGAGGCCGACAACGGCAGCTATAGCATCAACGAGTTCACGCCGGATGGCGTGCAAAGCACTTTTAACTCGGCCACGCCGGATCCGGAATATCTCGCTTTCCAGCCTGCGGCCGTGCCTGATGGTGCCCCGACATTCGCCTTGCTGGGCGCCAGCATCATCGTGATCTTCATCCGCCGCCGAAGAGACGAGGTGAACAATCTTCGGCTGAAGCCTGAAACCCGTTTTTGAAATGTATCACGCACCTCGCTCCAGCCCTGCATGAAGGGGGTAGGATGAGGAGCGCTGGCTTGGGTCCGCTTCATCTGCGAGGCCACGGGTCAATCCAGCCGGCTTGGCCCGTGAAGATCGAAGGCGCGCGGCAAGGCGCTCACCGGTGCCCTTTACCGTCCTGACGCTGCTCTGTGACCCAGCCGTATCCCCGTTCGGATCAGGGCATGGTTGTTTAATTCCATTGACTGGCTGGCGGGGAAGTTTTAGTTAATCCACTGAAAATCAGCCTCCAAGTCGTTGGGTTTTGAGTGCGGGAACGGATGACGCCAGGCCTTTTCTCGGAATAAACAGGATTCAGTCATGAGCATTCAACCGCCACCTTCCAGTCGTCCGCGCGAAATCGGCGTGACGGAGCCCCTCGCCCCGGCCTACGAGCGGATGAAGCAGATGCTGTTCAAACCGTTCGATCTGGCGAAATGGATCACGATCGGGTTCTGCGCCTGGCTGGCAGGTCTGGGCGAGGCCGGCGGTGGGGGCGGCGGCGGATTCAATGGCGGCGGTGGTGGCGGAGATCATCGCCATGATCACGGCGGACAACCGGCGGAACAGTTCCGGCATTTTTATCATGAGGCCGCCGATTTTGTGAACGTCAATTTGTTCTGGATCGTCCCACTGGCGGTCACATTGCTGGTGATCGGCGTGACGGCCTGGCTGCTGGTGCTGTGGTTGAGCAGCCGGGGCAAGTTCATGTTCCTGCACTGCGTGGCGCTGGACAAGGCGGAGGTGGTGGAGCCGTGGACGAAATTTGCGGGCGAGGCGAACAGCCTGTTTCGTTTCCGCATTGTCATGGGGCTGATCGCAATGGTGCTGGTGCTGCCGTTGCTGGCGCTGACGGCGGTGGACATCCTGGCGATGGTATTGTCGGGAAGGGCGACCGTGGCGGGCGTGATGATGGCGGTGGGTCTGGTGCTGGCATTGATTTTCGTGGCGATGGTGCTGGGGATCATCTGCAAATTCATGGTGGATTTTGTGGTGACCCTCATGTTTCTGCGCGGCGGAAGTTGCCTGGCGGCCTGGCGGGAATTTGGCGATTTGCTTTTCGCCAACCCCGGGAAGTTTACACTGTATATCCTGTTTCAGATCGTCCTGAGCTGGGGTATCGGGCTGCTTGTGTTGCTGGTGATTCTGCTGACGTGTTGCATTGCCGGTTGCCTGATGGCGTTGCCGTTCCTCGGCACGGTGCTGTTGCTGCCGGTGCTCGCGTTCAAGCGGGCCTATCCGCTCTACTACCTGGCGCAGTATGGCCCGCAATATGACGTCTTTCCCGCCCAGACAGAACCCGTCGCGCCACCGGCACCGCCGCTGGCCGGGTAAATTTTTAATTCATGAAAAAACCAATGAGGTCGGTGGTGTTGATAATTTGTTCGTGGTGCATTTTGTCCGGTGAGGCCGGGGCGGTGGACATCGAACTGGCGCGGTATGCCACGGCCAAGGAAAAGCAAATCCGGGAGTATGCGGAAACGATGACCAATAAAGTCCCGGGCGTCGTTTGGAGTTTTTTTGATGCGGTGCGGGTGGACAATTGGGACACCGCCACCAATCTGGTCGCGCGCATCAACCGGGCCAGCGGCCGGTTCGAAACCACGGACACGAATGCCATCATCGCTCCGGCCTTGCGGACGATCATCTGGCCGCCGATTTCCGAAATGGTCGGAACCTACGAACAGTTTCATGACTGGGACAAAAAATGGCTGCACCGGTTTGGGCGCGACATCCTCCATTCCATCCCGCCGGGCAGCGTTTACTTTGGCGGGACGGATCCCGGACGGTTCATCATCTCAGCCTTGATCGAATCCGCCGGTCCGGGAGATCGTTTCTTTGTATTGACGCAGAACCAGCTGGCCGACGGGACCTATCTGGAATATATGCGCAAGTTGTATGGCCAGAAACTCTACATCCCCACCCCGGAAGATTCCCAGCAGGCCTTTCAGGATTATGTGAACGACGCTCAGGAGCGGCAGAAACAAGGCCGGCTCAAACCCGGCGAAAATGTGCGGGTGACGGAAGGCCGCGTCCAGGTCAGCGGGCAGGTGGCGGTCATGGAGATCAACGGTCTGCTGGCCCGGTTGATTTTCGAAAAGAATCCGGGGCACGGGTTTTTTGTGGAGGAGAGTTTTCCGCTCGACTGGATGTATCCCCATTTGTCACCGCAGGGTTTGATTTTCGAATTGCATGCCAAACCGCTGACGGAATTGAGCGGCAGCGAGGTCAGCAAGGACCAGGACTATTGGCGGCAGTTGACCGGTGAAATGATCGGTGGCTGGCTGACGGAGAAAACCAGCCTCAAGGAGGTTTGCGATTTTGCGGACAAAGTCTATCTGGATAAAAATCTGACTGGTTTCAAAGGCGATCCCGGGTTCGCCAAAAATCCGGAGGCGCAGAAATGTTTTTCCAAGCTCCGCAGTTCGCAGGCGGGGTTGTATGTGTGGCGGGCGGCGCACGCCCGGAACACCGACGAAAAAGTCCAGATGCAACGCGCCGCCGACCTTGCGTTCCGGCAGGCCTACGCGCTCTGTCCCTATTCGCCGGAGGCCATCTATCGTTACGCCAGTTTTCTGGTGGAACTCAAACGGCCCGACGATGCCTTCCTGCTCGTGAAGACCAGCCTGCGCCAGGATCCCGATAACGCCCAACTGCAGCAACTCATCCAGTCCGTGAGAAAAGCCCAATGAAAACTCCCATCATTCTTTTCGGGATTCTTTGTGTCTGTCTGCTGGCCGGGTGCGACAAACCGGCATCCGGTTCCGGCGAGACATCCGCAGATGCAGCGGGCGTTTCCGCCAACGCAGCCAGTCAGACCGAAGCGCCCAAGGCGGACGGACCGAAAGCGCATGAGAAAATGTGTTTCGCCTGCAAAGGGGCGGGAATAATCAAATGCCTTGCGCCAGGTTGCGTGAACGGCCAGGTGGAATGCCCCGGCACGTGTCTGCGGCTGTCGCGCGGAACCTGGATCCACATGGATGTGCCCGGCCATTCGCCCACCGACTTGTGGCAGAAGTTTAATCAGGGCGACGGTTCTTACACGGCCTATACCCAGGCTCATGTCGGCCACGTCATCGCGATGCAGAACGGCAAGGCGGTGGACATTGGCCCCTGTCCGGTTTGCAGCGGCGCGGGCAAAGTGTCATGCCCCGTCTGCAAGGGCACCGGCCAGCAGGCCTGCCTGATTTGCGGCGGCAAGAAATATATTCCGGATGCGTGGACGCCCACCGATAACCCGTGGCTGCACCAGCAGCCCGATTTGATCCGGCTCACCGACGGGCGGATTATGCTCGGCAAAGTCGTCAGCAGCGTCGGCACGAATCTGACCATCAAAACGCGGGATGGAAAATGGCTGCACCTGAACAGCGCGGAGTTGATGCCGAAAACAGGGACGATTTCGACCAATGCCGCCGCACCTTGATTGAAGACCGCATCAACAAATCCATGAAGAGTCTGCTCGTCGTGACCTCCTTGATTGAAGCCGGAGCCGGCGTGGCGCTGCTGGCCGTGCCCGCGTTCGCAGTTCAACTGCTGCTCGGTTCGCCGCTGGACGCACCCGCCGCCGTGATATTGGGACGCGTGGCCGGAGTAGCGTTGTTTGCACTGGGCGTCGCCTGCTGGTTCGCCGGCGGCGATACGAAGAGCCGAGCCGCGCGGGGATTGGTCGCGGGGATGTTGTTGTATAATGTCGGCGTGGCGGGCATGCTTGCGATGGCGGGCATCCAGTCGCATCTGACCGGCGTCGTTTTGTGGCCGGCGGTCATCCTGCACGCGGCCATGGCGTTTTGGTGTGTCGCGTGCCTGCGCGCCAGCCGGCCCGGACCAGGAACCCGGATTGAATCACTTTTGGACAAATAAAAATGAACATCTCAACAACTGCGAATCAAGCGGGTGGCCGCCGTCGCTGGAAATGGCCGGTCGCCATTCTTGCCGCCGCGCTGTTGGCCGGCGGCTTGACCGCGTGCCGCACGGCACCCCGGGTGCAAATCGGCGAGAAGGATTTTTCCGGCTTTCTGGGTGACTATTCCCGGCTGCGGCAGGGCGAGAAGGGCGAGGCCAATTTCCTTTACATAGACCGGGACGTTGGCTGGGGAAATTACACCAAGATCTGCATCCGTCCCGTCGAACTCTGGAAATCCGACGGGCCGGAGTCGGCCCTGGGAAATCTGTCCCCGCAGAATCAGCAGATGCTGGTGAATTTTTTCCACACCGCGCTGGTCGCCAAACTGGGGAAAAATTATCAGATCGTGGACTATGCCGGACCGGACGTGCTGGTGGTTCATGCGGCGGTGACCGATGCGCGGAATTCCAGGCCGGTGGTGAACCTGGTCTCCAAGATCGTGTCCGCGAATCTGCTGCTGAATTTCGAAAAGCAAACGATCACCGGCACGGGCACCGGCGTTGGCATGGTGATGGTCGAAGTCGAATTGCTGGATGGCCAGAACGGCCAGCGCCTGGCGGCGGCGGTGGATGCAAGGGCGGGAACGAAGGCGCTGCGTCTCCACGCCGGCAGCACCTGGGGCGAGGTGATGCTGGCCTTTGACTGGTGGGCGCAGAAGCTGGACCAGCGTCTGGCCAAACTCAGGGCCGGCATCGTCACCAAGGATCCCTTGTGAATTTTGGTATTATACCATTTCTCAATGACAACTGGTGGATTGGTCGGTCATCCCCTCACCCGGCCTTCGGCCACCCTACCCCTGAACCTCGTAGCAGCCGACGTGAGGAGGCTCCATCCGAACGCCGTCGAGTTAGAGCCTCCTCACGTCGGCTGCTACGGTTCAGGGACACCCATCGCGGCTTTTCGCGGGCCGTGGAATCTCTCCCCCACCGGGGGAGGGCAGGGTGAGGGGGCGTTTGGATGATTCCACCGTTTCCTATTGGGAATTGGTATATATCGTCAGGCCCGCATGCTTCCGTCGCCTCACGCTGCGCTCGGCGACGGGCACGCCGTAGCGCGGCATCCCCCACCAAGCCCAACCTCCATCAAAGGCATAAGACCGTCCTCGACAAGTGCCGGAAAAACCCGAAACTCAAGCCCGTGAAAATAAGATGGCTCCCATTCATTTTGCTGATTCCGCTGCTGCTTGCCGGATGCGCATCGAGCGATCAGTATGTCCATTTCCCGGACCAGAGCAAAACGGTCGAAGACCCTCACAAAGCGCGCATCTATGTCATCCGGCCCGGGCTGACGGGGCTTGGAATCTTCTCGGATATCAGCGATGACGGTGAGGCCATCGGTTGCACTGCCCGGGGCGGGTTTCTTTGCTGGGAACGGGCGCCGGGTAAGACCACCATCATCGGCAAAACCGACAACACCAGTTTCATCACCGTGAATGTGCGGGCCGGCGAGGTGGCTTACATTCTCCAGACCTTGCATTTTGGCTGGATCGAAACCGACAACCGGCTGGACCAGATCAGCGAGCCGGAAGCCAAGGAGGCGTTAAAGAAGTGCAACCCGCCTTTTGATTACGTGTCGAATTCGACTCCGGTGATAAAAAAGTGATCGGATGATCCGTCGTGCGTTCGACCCTTCTCCGCGATGCGCGTCAAAGGGGCGCATCCGGTGGCATGGAGTCACGACATCGCTGACATGCCCCCTGGAACGCCGCCTTCAGGCGGCCGCTACAAGTCAAACCACGCTGCTGCCGCGTAAACGCGGCGTTCCGATATTCCGCAGGCCGAAAGGTAGCGTCGGGCCTCTGGCCTGACGCAGAGGGCGTGCGTCTCGCCGCCCGGAATGGCGCGCGGTTCTGCCGGTTGGTCGAGAGTTTCAAGAACCCTGTGTTGGTCACGCCTGTGCCGCCGGGCGGGACGCCCCGCTCTACGGCAGGCAGGATGCCTGCCGCTGCGGGGGCAGTGTCAAGCCGCCCGCGCGAAGCTGGCGTGTGAGGATTCTCATTGACTGGCGAATCAGCCTCACATAGAAAGCGTCATGAAATCAAACCAGCGCTGCAATCCGGCCAGGAAGTTTGGACTTTTGGTCGCGATCTTTTTCGGATGTTCCCTTTCGCTCCGGGCCGATGTGCTCGTCCTGCAAAGCGGCGCGGTGATCACCGGCAAAGTCCTGCAACAGGATGCCAACGGCGTGCTGATGCAGATGGAATACGGCACCTACCGTTATCCGCTGGCGATGGTCAAGGACGTGAAGCAGGAGGCCGCCACCGCCCCCCATGTCTCCAACAACGGAAAAGTCATTCCGGACTGGGCGCAGATCGTCACGTTGCTGGCGAATAACAACTGGGCGCCGGAAATCAAACAGGTTCCGGCCACGGTGATCAACTACGGCAAGTTCAATAATGTCCCTTACGTCTCGTTCCGCTGCGCCTCCGGCGGCTACGAGCTCAATGTCTTCGGCGACCTGAATAATCCGGCGGCGGTTCAAATCGGCGCCATGAATTATCTCAAGGACAGCGCCGTGGCCAAAAGCAACTGCGTGAATTTCATCTGCTCCGTGCTGGCGAACGCCGCCGACCGAAAAATGGTCCGCGCCCTGAACTGGAACCAGAAGGACGTGCAGCAAAACGGGAGCCTATCGTTTGAAACCCTGCTGCCGGGCGAATGGGGTTCGTATGGCGGATGGTGGGTGACGGTTTACGATTCGACCGCGCTGGCCAATGCGCGCGCCTCGGACGCGGAACTGCTCGCATTGACACAGCCGAATGTTGCGCCGACCCAGCCGATGGCGGCAACCGCACAACCGGCACCAGCCGCAACCACCGCCGTGCCTGACGCCACCGCCCCGCAATCGGCGGCGACGGCGGCCCAGCCGACAACAATGACAACCACTACGACCGACGGTTATGGATATGGATATGGCTACGGCTGGACGGCGGAGGAAATGGCCGCCGCGCATCCGGCCGCGGCGGCGACCCAACCTGCCGCCAACGCTGCCAAAGTCTATCCGCGAACCTACTCTCATGACGACGGAGGCTACGCGCGCCCCAGGAGATAACCTGCCTTGCTGGTTTCATGTAAAGAGGCGGGCCCGGGTAATGCCAGAACCCTTGAAGCTGGTCAGAGCGGTTTCACTAAAACGGTGGCCAGTTCTGAAAGTTGGCTGAAGAATCCCGCGAGGTTTTGGACTGCGGCAGCCCTCTGCCGCCATGCGTTGCCAGCCTTGCGGTGGGAAAGCGGCAGGGGGCTGCCGCAGTCCAGGACGCTGACGCGCGATTCGCGCAACCTTGGACCGTCTTGCGGCTACGGTTTATTTAAACGGTTCCAGACCGGCAAATGCCCGGCAACTGCGGATCGAATATCCGGTGCGATTTTTCCTGTTCACTTCTGCGTTTGCATTTGCATCTGAGAGGAGGCAACCTTGCTTCCGCCATGCCGATTGAACTTCAAATCATCCGGGCCCGGGAATTTATCCGGCTGGGAGCGAAGGGGTATTTCGATCTGGACGCCAGCAAGGCGGTGCTGGCCCAGCTGGCGGGGGCGTGCTGCAAGCGGGGAATCAACCAGGCGTTGCTGGATTTGCGCGCCCTGCATCCGGGGCCGAAGCCGGTGTTCTCGCCCAATGATCTGGTGACGTTGGTGAACACGTTCTGGGAGGCCGGGTTCACGCATCAGCAACGGCTGGCCGTGCTCTACGGTTCGGACCCGCATCATCGCGCCCGGTTGTTCGCGTTCATCGCCAAGCTCCGCGGCTGGAAAGTTCAGGCGTTCGACAGTTTTGAGGACGCGGTGCACTGGCTTTCCGGTGGCGAAGAACTGCAGGTGGAAACCGAATTCACTCCCGAAGCGAAAAGTGTTCCGGTCCGCAATCTCAAACAATTGAACGCAGCGTCCCAAGCGAAGTCGGATCCCCGCATCAAAGTGAAATCCAAAATTCCGCCGGCCAGTTCCCGGCAAGCCTCCACTCCGGTTCCAGTCAGGACCGGTAAAATAAAATCTTCGTCTACTCGCATCGCGGCCACGGCTTCACGTTTGGTTTGATCCGGTCGAATCGTTCTCCCGCAGAGCGCGTCTGAAAATGCAGCGGCGGGCGCCCCGCCTGCCGTAGCGGCCGGCAGCTTGCCGCCCGGAAAAGACCGCTTGTTTCGTGGAAATGCCCCCACTTTTACAGAGATGATTGCGGCACGACGTTTTTTCCGCCGGGCGGATGGCGAGCCGGGATTGAACTATCTTTGTCGCGGATTTAGGCAATACTTCGCCCATGCCATTCCTGAAGTGGAACGCATCGTCCGCCGGTTTGCGGAAGCAGCCGATCCAGCCCCGGAAACGGATGTGACCCTTTGCCGAATGGAAACACAATCCTGAAAACCAGTCACCGAAACAAAAAACCAGTTGTTGCGCACCCCACAAAAATATGAAAACCGAAAAACTTCAAAACCTCGGCTCATCGCTGCTGATGGCGGCAGTGTTTCCGCTGGCACTCTGCTCCTGTTCCTCCACACCTAAAACCGCCGAGGTCCACCAGACCGCGGTGGTGGTCGCGCAACCCGGCGTGCCCGGCGGGATGACGGTGGACACCTATCAATCCGGCGCCACCGTCACCGCCATCGATGCCGGCACGCGATCGGTGACGGTCGTCAGTCCCAATGGCGCCACGGACACGTTCAAATGCGGGCCGGAGGTCGTCAACTTCGACCAGATCCATATTGGCGATCAGATCCGGGCCACGCTGACCAAGCAGGTGGTGGTGTTTCTGCGTTCGGCGGGCGAGCCGGTCATGGACGGCGGCGCCGGCGCGGTTGCCCTGCCGGTGAAAGGGGAAAAACCCGGCATCGTGATGGCGGAAACCGTGGAACTCACCGCCGTTGTCAAAGCCATTAATCTCAAGCGCCACGAAGCGACGCTGCTGTTTCTGGATGGTTCCACCAAAACCGTTCCGGTGCGCCCGGATGTGGACTTGACCAAGGCCAGACTCGGCGAGCAGGTGGTGATCCGCACCACCCGGACGATGGCGCTGTTGGTGGAGAAACCATGAGCCTTCCCCGCAACTATTGAGGCTCGCATCATTGGGTGATGGCTCACGGGCTTCAGCCCGCTTCAACGTTCTGATTCACGAAACGCGTAAAACCTCCACCCTGCTTGGTCGGTTCACGCGAAAGCGGCATAAATGCCGCGCTCCGCTCCCGGTCTCCCTATGTCACTCTAATTTATGAGCCTCAATAAAAGTCATTCTCACGGACCGCATCCGGAGCGAGGCGGATGCGACCCAATTAAATTGAAAATCCCGATTCGACAAAGGTAAGCTGGGGCGTGACGATCCCGATCTTTTTCATTTTGCCCGGTTCACTGAGGGCTTCTCCCCGCCTGCGGGCCGCACTCACCCTGACTCTCCTGCTGGCGGCTCGTTCCGCCCACGCCCAGGACATCGAGCCGCGCCGCTGGAGTCATCTGCCGATCGGGGCCAACTTCGCCGGCGCGGCCTACGCTTACACCATGGGAGACATCCATCTGGAGCCCGAACTTCAGCTCAAGAACGTCCAGTTCGATCTGCAAACCTTCGGCCTGAAATATATCCGGAGCTTTGAACTGTTCGGCAAGTCCGCCCGCGTGGACCTGACCCAGCCTTATCAGATCGGGCATTGGACAGGCCTGCTCAACGGCGTGCATGCCTCGGTGGATCGGGAGGGATTGGCCGACACCTTCGCGCGGTTCGCGGTGAACCTGATCGGCGCGCCGCCGCTCGCGGGCAAGGAGTTCGCCGAATACCGGGCCAGGGCGGATCATGAGACGATTGTGGGCCTGGGCCTGGTCGCGCAATTTCCCACCGGCCAATACTACGATGACAAACTGATCAACCTGGGCGGAAACCGGTTCACGTTCCGGCCCCAGCTCGGCGCGGTTCATAACTGGGGCAAATGGTCGGCCGAATTGACTGCGGCAGGCCTGTTCTTCACCGACAACAATGACTTTTTCAATGGCAGGCGGCTGCAGCAGGATCCGATGTATACCGGCGATGCGAATCTGATTTATACCTTCCGCCCGGGTTTGTGGGTGGCCAGCGGCGTGGGTTACGCCGGCGGCGGCGCGACCGCTGTGAATGGAAATTCAAATGACAACAACCAGAGCAGCATCGGCTGGGCTCTCAGTGTTGGCGTCCCGATCACGCACGCGGTCGGTGTGAAGTTCGGCTACGTTGGAACCCGCACCCAGGTCGGGACGGGGATGGACACGGACACGTTCGCCGCCGCCATCTCCGTAATGTGGTGAGAAGCGGCGCGCAAAAGACTTGGAAAATGAACCAACTTTGCTTGCCGGCGGAAACGCCATCGGCGTGACAGCTTTGTAGGACGAAAAGAAAAAACTTTTCAAGTTCCGTCGGAGCGACATTGGCGCTCCGCCCGCAAGGACGGGAATATGCCGCTCCGATGGAGCTCGGCTTTTCTTGGTGCTGGTTTCTACAAGGATACCGCGCCGTCGGCGCTTGTAATGTCCTGCCTGTGGCCGGATAGTTCGAGCCACAGGCTCGATGCTACACCAGCTTCTTCGCCATTGTGGCTGCGCTTGAAGAAGGATTTTAGATTTGTATTTTACGTCCGCCCTCACCTGTGTCCTCTCCCCCAGGAGAGGATTCCACCAATCAAGTTCCCGGTGATTCGGTTGGCCATCGGACCAGTCCAGTCGCGCGAATTTTCAAAGACGCGGGGTGCGTTTCTCCCTCTCCCGGGGGCTTATTCAATTCTGCGGCGGAATTTTACCGGCTGGATTTGTCATCAGGGTCGTCACCAAAAAATCTTTACAAGTTTTGCGCCCGGTGTCTTAAATCGTCCCACGAGAGTCGAAATCATCTAGCCTCCTTCCGGCGCTTCTGAATTCCTGTCTTTTCTCGGTTAATCCAAACCAAACAAATCTATGAAAAATATTTATCTGAAACGCGGTGCGGCCCTGCGGGCCGCTTCGAAGCATTGGGGTACAATGGCGGCCTTCGCCGCGTGCCTTTTTGCGGTGCTCGTCTTCACTGGTTGCGCCTCGACCAAGGTCATTGACCGCGAGGAATTGGTGACCGGGCCATTGCCGCGACCGGGCACCATCTGGGTTTATGATTTTGCCGCCACCGCCGCCGATGTGCCGGCCAACTCCGCATTGATTGGCGAGGATCTGGACACCACTCCCCAAACCGCCAAACAGATTGCCGAGGGAAAGAAGCTGGGCCATCAAATCGCCCAGGAACTGGTTGCGCAGATTGGCAGCATGGGAATGACGGCGGATCTGGCTTCGAAGGAAACCAAGCCGCAGATCAACGACATCGTGATCCAGGGTTATATTCTCTCCTACAAGGAGGGCAGCGCTGCCGAGCGGGTCATCATCGGATTTGGCACCGGTAAATCGTCCATGAGCACCATGGTGGAAGGCTTCCAAATGACGGCGCACGGCCTGCGGAAACTTGGCTATGGTGACATTCAGGCGGGCGGCAACAAAAGCCCGGGGATGGTGCTGGGCGTCGCCACCTTCCTCGCCACGAAAAATCCCGCGGGGCTGATCATCAACGCCGGGGTGCAAACGTATGGGGAGGCGAGCGGCAGCGACGCGGTGACGGGCCGGGCCAAGGCGACCGCCAAGGAAATCGCCGATGTGCTCAAGAAACGATTCACCAGCCAGGGCTGGATCAATTGATTCGATTGTGAACCGCGCGGGCCGCTCACCAGAGCCGCCCGCTTTTTTTGGCGGGGCGAGACTCCGTCGAGCCGTGACCGGATTTGGGCTCAAGGGACTTTCGCCCCAACACGGAAGATTTCTTTGCCATGCCGGAGATTAGAAAAGGGTGGAGGCGGCTTCGATGTGGCGGGCGGAAATTGTCGCCGGGTTGTCACCGAAAAAATCTTTACAAGTTTTATGCACGGTGTTTCATCTGTCGCCACGAGAATTGAAATCGGTGCGTCTGTTCGAGCTTCTGAATTTCTGCCGTTTCTCGGATTCAATGAACCAACTCTGACTTCTATGAAAACCACCAAGCAAACTCTGTTGCGCGGAATGCTCGCGGCCACGGTCGTGGCCGCCATTTCTTCCGCCAGCGCGGAAATCCAAACGACCGGCGTGCCGGGTTCACCCAGCGCCACCACCACCATCAGCGGCAAACAACTTCCCGCACCCGATCCGAAATTCGGCGGCGTCATCAAGGACACCGCAGCGCAGTCGAAACCCTGGTGGCCGCCCACCGTGGTGCCGCCGAAACAAGCGCCGAATGTTTTGCTCATCATGACGGATGACGCGGGTTACGGTGTGTCGAGCACGTTCGGTGGCGTCATCCCCACGCCCGCGCTCGACCGCATCGCTCAAGCTGGATTGCGTTACACGCAGTTCCATTCCACCGCGCTTTGTTCGCCCACGCGCGCGGCGCTCATCACCGGCCGCAACCATCATTCGGTGGGTTTCGGCGTGATTTCGGAACAGGCTACGGGCTATCCGGGTTATGATTCCGTCATTGAGAAGAATAGCGCCACGGTCGGAACCATCCTGAAGGAGAACGGTTATGCCACGTCGTGGTTCGGCAAGAACCACAACACGCCCGCCTATCTCTACAGTTCGGCGGGACCGTTTGACCAATGGCCGAGCGGGATGGGCTTCGATTATTTCTACGGCTTCATGGGCGGCGAGACCGACCAGTGGACACCCTTCCTTTTCCGCGATCACACCCAGATTTTTCCATGGATCGGACATCCTGGTTACAACCTCACGACCGACATGGCGGACGAGGCCATCAAGCACATGAAGGAACTGCAGGCGTCCGCGCCGGAACAGCCGTTCTTCGTTTATTTCGTGCCCGGCGGCACGCACGCGCCGCATCATCCTACGCCGGAGTGGATCCAGAAAATCAGCGACCTGCACCTGTTCGACAAGGGCTGGAACGATTTGCGCGAAACGATCTTCGCCAACCAGAAAAAGCTCGGGGTGATCCCGCCGAACACCCAACTCACTCCCTGGCCGGACAGTCTTGCGAAGTGGGACACGCTTTCCGCCGACGAGAAGAAACTGTTCATCCGCCAGGCGGATATTTTTGCCGCGTATGTGGCCTACACCGACCATGAAATCGGCCGCGTGATTCAAGAGGTTCAGGATGAAGGCAAGCTCGACAACACGCTCATCATTTACATTGAGGGCGACAACGGCACCAGCGCCGAAGGTTCCACTATCGGCACACCGTTTGATTTGGCGGCGATTCAGGCCGTAAATGTTCCGGTGGAGGACCAGTTGAAATTTTACGATGTCTGGGGTTCCGCTTTGACCCAGCCGCACATGTCGGTGGCCTGGTCGTGGTCGTTTGACACGCCGTTCAAATGGACCAAGCAGGTGGCGTCGTTCTTCGGCGGCACGCGGCAGGGCATGGCCATGTCGTGGCCGGGGCACATCACGGACGTGGGCGGCATCCGCACGCAATTCCACCACATGATTGACATCGTGCCGACGATTCTTGAAGTCGCCGGCATTCCGGCGCCGGCGGTGGTGGACGGTATCAAACAGAAACCGATTGAAGGCGTGAGCATGGCCTACACGTGGGACAAGGCGAACGCCAACGCGCCATCCAAACGCACGACGCAATACTTCGAGATGTTCGGCAACCGCGCAATGTATCGCGACGGCTGGATTGCCGCCACGCCGCCGCCGCAACCGCCGTGGCTCATGGGCACCGCGAAGATGCCCAACGTGCTCACCGGCTACAAATGGGAACTCTACAATATCGCCGACGATTACTCCGAGAACACCGACCTTTCGGCCCAGTATCCCGGCAAGTTGAAGGAATTGCAGGATTTGTTCATGGCAGAGGCCAAGAAATATCAGGTGCTTCCGCTGGACAATTCAATTCTCGCGCGCCTCGTCGCTCCGCGGCCCAGCGCCACCGCCGGGCGCACTGAGTTCACCTACACGGGCGAGTTGACCGGCCTGCCACCCAGCGACGCACCGAGCATCTTGAACAAATCCTATACCATCACCGCCAAGGTGGAAGTTCCCGCTGAAGGCGGCGAGGGAATGATCAATACACTCGGTGGCCGCTTTGGCGGCTACGGCCTCTACCTGCTCAAGGGCAAACCGGTCTTTACCTACAATCTCCTGGACATTGCGCGATTCCGCTGGGAAGACCCGGACGCGCTCACGCCGGGCAAACACACCATCGTGTTTGATTTCAAAAGTGATGAAGGTCCCGGCTTCGGCAAAGGTGGCACCGGTGTGCTGTCGGTGGACGGCAAGGAAGTTGCCAGCAAGACAATCCCGCACACCATTCCGGTCCTCATGACGATTGACGAAACCTTTGACATCGGCAGCGACACCCGGACGGCCGTGGACGACAACGACTATCAAGTGCCGTTCAAGTTCACGGGCACGATAGACATGCTGACCGTCAAGTTGATTTCGCCAAAGCTGACCGCCGAGGAAGAGAAGATGCTCAAGCAAAAAGAACAGGAAGCCAAAAACGCGGCGCAGTAATGCGATTTGGTTGTGAACCACGCGGGCCGCTTCCGTTTCGGGGGCGGCCCGTTTTCCTTGCCGTCAACCGCGCCAACTGCTAAACCAAAACGCGGATGAATCAACTTTTCTTCGGCGACAACCTCCACGTCCTGCGCGATCACCTGGAGGCCGAATCCGTTGACCTCATCTACCTTGCCCCGCCGTTCAACTTCTGATGAAATAGTTTTTGAAAATAGCCCAGCCATTTATGGCTGGGTAAAGCGTTCAACAATCCAAACCAGTCCCATCAGGGACGAAAGAAAACGGCCTGCCGTCCCTGACGGGACTTTGCAATTTGGATGGCATTGTTCCCAGCCATAAATGGCTGGGCTATTTTCGTGAAATTATGCGCCGGATCATTCTATCCGAACATTGATTTCAAATGCCCCTGTCATTATTTTGAAACGGCCATGCACTCCTTCAACTCTTGCCTGATGCATTGCGTGTTCTCCACCAAGGAACGGCGTCCGTGGCTCACACCGGCAATCCGTGAACGGCTCTGGCCTTATCTCGGCGGCATCGCGCGGGAAAATGACATGAAGGCGCTCGCCATCGGCGGCGTGGCCGATCATGTGCATTTGCTTTTGAGCCTGCCCGCAACGCTCTCCGTTTCCAAGGCGATGCAATTGTTGAAAGGGAATTCCTCAAAATGGTTGCGGGAGACATTTCCCGAATTGCGGCCTCAAGGTTTCGCGTGGCAGGAAGGGTTTGGCGCGTTCAGCATCGGCGTTTCGGGCGTGGACGATACGATTCATTACATCCAGACGCAGGAAGAACATCACCAGAAGAAAAGTTTCCATGAGGAGTTGGAAGTTTTTTTGAAGAAGCATGGATATGATTACAAGGCGGAGATGTTGGATTGAAGTTCTGCCGTCCCTGCGGGACTTTGAATTCTTGGTTGGCGATGTTCCCAGCCATAAATGGCTGGGCTATTTTCACGAAGGTGGACGCCGCGAGTGGGGCCTTTACGAAAGCGCCATCGGCAAGAAATTTTCCCGGCTTCAACTCTTAACAATTGCAGGCTTGCTTTCCGGCACGCAACGGGCAGAACATCCCGACCACGCGCCGGATTTGAACTTCAAGAAAGCCAAAGCTGAGAGCCACTCCGCGCAGAAGGAATTGATTTGAACCGGTTATATCCCTGGCAACCCCCAAAAACCATGAAACCAAACCGTGTGAAAAGTTGCCGCCTGGCCGGCCTCACCCTGTCGGTGACCTTGATGACCAGCCTGGCCCCTTGCGCGTGGGCGGAGATTCAAACCACCGGCGTCCCCGGTGCGCCCAACGCCACCACCACCATCAGCGGCGAGCAACTGCCGCCGCCTGATCCGAAGTTCGGTGGCGTGATCAAGATGAAGGCCACCGAGTCGAAACCGTGGTGGGATCCCCGCGTCGTGCCGCCCAAGGGCGCGCCCAATATTCTGCTCATCATGACGGACGATTGCGGCTTCGGCTCGCCCGGCACGTTCGGCGGCGTCATCCCGACGCCCGCGCTGGACCGCATCGCCACAAACGGATTGCGCTACACGCAATTTCATTCCACATCGCTCTGCTCGCCGACGCGCGCGGCGTTGATCACCGGCCGCAATCATCACGTGGCCGGCTTCGGCGTGGTGGGCGAGGCGGCCACGGGTTTTCCGGGTTACGATTCGGTCGTCCGCAAGGAGTGCGGAACGGTCGGCGAAATTTTGAAGGAGAACGGCTATGCGACGGCGTGGTTCGGCAAAGACCACAACACACCCTTTTATCAGGCGAGCCAGGCCGGGCCGTTCGACCAGTGGCCGACGGGGATGGGCTTTGAATATTTTTACGGGTTCATCGGCGGTGACACGAGCCAGTGGCAACCGAACCTCTTTCGCAACACCACGGCCATTTATCCGTATCTCGGCAAGGAGAATGGAAAATGGAATCTCATCACCGCGATGGCCGACGACGCGATCCAATATATGAAGCAACTCGACGAGGTTGCGCCGGGCAAACCTTTTTTCGTTTATTACGTGCCGGGCGGCGTGCATGCGCCGCATCATCCGACCAAGGAGTGGATAGACAAGGTCAGCGCCATGCACTTGTTTGATGACGGCTGGGACAAATTGCGCGATACCATCTTCGCCAACCAGAAGCGGCTGGGCATCCTGCCGGCGAACGCGGAACTGACGCCGTGGCCGAAGGATTTGCTGCATTGGGACCAACTGGCTTGGGACGACAAGAAGCTGTTCGTCAAACAGGCGGATGTGTTCGGAGCCTATCTCGCCTACACCGACCACGAAATCGGCCGCGTGATTGACGAGGTCGGAAGGCAGGGCAAGCTCGACAACACGCTCATCATCTACATCAGCGGTGACAACGGCGCCAGTGCCGAGGGCACTACGAATGGAACACCAAATGAATTCACGACCTTCAACGGCGTCACGGTGCCGGTCAAGGACCAGTTCCTGTTCTATGATTTTTGGGGCTCCGACCTGACGTTTCCGCATTATGCCGTGGGCTGGGCGTGGGCGTTTGACACGCCGTTCAAATGGTGCAAACAGGTGGCCTCGCATTTCGGCGGGACGCGGCAGGGCATGTGCATGTCGTGGCCCGGCCACATCACCGATCTGGGCGGCATCCGCACGCAGTTCCATCACGTCATTGACATCGTGCCGACCCTTCTGGAAGTGACCGGGATTCCCCTGCCGGACACCATCAATGGCATTAAGCAGCGGCCCATGGACGGCGTGAGCATGACTTACACCTGGCCCAAGGAAAACGCCGGCGCGCCGTCCAAGCGAACCACACAATACTTCGAGATGCTGGGCAATCGCGCCATTTATCACGACGGCTGGGTGGCGGCCACGACGCCCGTGACCATTCCGTGGGAGTTGAGCACCAAGACGCCGCCGGATGTCATCACCGGCTACAGTTGGGAACTTTACAACATCGCCAATGACTTCACCGAGAACCACGATCTCGCCGCCAAGAATCCGGACAAGCTCAAGGAAATGCAGAAGCTATTCTACGACGAGGCCGCGAAGTTCAATGTGCTGCCGCTGGACAATTCGACGCTCGCGCGTTTCACGACGCCGCGTCCCAGTTCGACGGCGGGCAAAACCACCTTCACCTACTCGGGCGAACTGGGCGGCGTTCCGGCTGCCTGCGCGCCGAGCATCTTGGATCGCTCCTACATCATCCATGCGGAGATTACCGTTCCCGAGGGCGGCGCGGAGGGCATGATTGCCACGGAAGGCGGACGATTCGGCGGCTACGGCCTGTTCTTGAGCAAGGGAGAACTGGGCTTTGGCAAGGGTCATGTGGTGTTCCTCTACAATCTACTCGGCTTGAAACGGACTGCATGGGAAGGCCCGGAACTCAAACCGGGGAAACATGCCATCGTCTTCGATTTTGAATTCAACGGCCCGGGCCTGGGCAAAGGCGGCGCCGGCCAGCTGATGGTGGATGGTAATCGGGTTGCCGTGAAATCCCTGGAGAACACCACGCCCATCATGTTCCCGGAGGACGAAACCTTTGACGTGGGACTCGACACAGGCACGCCGGTTTCTCTCGTGGAATATCACTACGACTGTCCGTTCAAGTTCAATGGCACGATTGACAAGCTGACCTTCGAACTCGGCCCGAAGCAGATGGGTTTGGGAGATCAGAAGAAGGCCGCCGCTGCGCACGCCGATGCGAATAACTAGGCGTTTAGAAATCCAATCGGGCGCGCGATGAAAAAACTGCTCATCGTCACCGGTATGATCGAAGCCGCCACGGGCGGGGCGTTGTTCTTGATGCCGTCCCGCTGCTGAATCGGGTTGATTCCGCGGTTTTTGCCGTGATATATTTTCTTGTCGAAGTTCCCAGGCTGTTGGCGGTCGCGGTGGGGCTTCGGCGCAGGTTCGCCGGGACCGTGACGGCACAAGCCGGCATAGCCAGCCCATGATTGCAGGAAACAACAGTCCACACGCCGATTTGAAGGAGCAACTGCGCTTCGAAATGCTGCTGGCGGATTTGTCGGCGCGATTTGTCAACGTCCCGCCCGATGAAGTGGATCGCCAGATTGAGGACGCGCAGCGACGAATCGTTGAACTCCTCGGACTGGACCGCAGCACCCTGTTTCAAATCGTAGCGGGCGATGACAAGAATTTTGTCACGACCCACTCCTGGGCCCGGCCGGGCCTGGCGCGCTTTCCGACCCTGGTTTCAAAACCGGTTCTGCCTTGGGCCGCCGCCCGGATCAGCCGGGGCGAAATCATCCGGTATGCGCGCCTCGCCGAATTGCCACCGGAAGCTGCGCAGGATGTGACGACGATCCAGGCGCACGGTCCGCTGTCAAATGTCACCTTGCCGCTGGCGATCAGTGGAAAAGTGTTCGGTGCCCTCGCTTTTGGTTCCATGCGGGCCGAACGGGAATGGACGGATCTGCTGGTGAACCGGCTCCGGCTGGTCTCGGAAATATTCTCGAGCGCCCTGGACCGCCAGCGCAGCAGCCGGGCATTGCAGGAGAGTGAAAACCGGTTTCGCACGGTGGTGGATTCCGCGCCGGTGCTCATTTGGATGGCGGGCACGGACACGCTTTGCAATTTCTTCAACCAGCCCTGGCTCGATTTCACCGGCCGCACCCTGGACCAGGAACAGGGAAACGGCTGGGCCGAAGGCGTGCATCCGGACGACCTCGAGGGCTGCCTGAAGACCTACCGCGAATCGTTTGACGCCCGGCGGCCGTTTGTCCTGCAGTATCGGCTCAAACGACACGACGGCGAATATCGCTGGTTCATGGACCATGGCGTGCCGCGATTGGATGCCGCCGGAAAGTTTGCCGGCTACGTCGGATCCTGCGTGGACATCACCGAACGCCAGGAGCGCGAGGAGCAATTGCAACAGGCGCTGGCGGAAGTGAAGCGCCTCAAGGATCAATTGCACCACGAAAATATTTATCTCCGGCAGGAGGTGAACCCGCTGGCGAGTCGTGACAAAATTGTCAGCCAGAGTCCGGCCATCCGCCAGGTCATGACGCAGGTGGGGCAGGTGGCGGCCACGGGCGCCACGGTGTTGCTGCTGGGCGAAACGGGCAGCGGCAAGGAGATGATCGCCTCGGCCATTCACGACCACAGCCCGCGGCGGGGCAAAATCATGGTGCGGGTCAATTGCGCGGCCATCCCCACGGCGCTGATCGAAAGCGAGCTGTTCGGCCGCGAGAAAGGCGCCTACACCGGCGCCTTGTCCAAACAGATCGGCCGCTTTGAACTGGCCCATGAATCCACCATCTTTCTGGATGAGGTCGGGGAACTGCCGATGGAGGTGCAGGTGAAATTGCTGCGCGTCTTGCAGGAAAAACAACTCGAACGGCTCGGCAGTTCCCGGCCCGTGAAGGTGGACGTGCGCATCATCACCGCAACCAACAAGGATCTGGAACAGGCGGTGCGCGAAGGACGTTTCCGCGAAGACCTCTACTACCGGTTGAATGTTTTTCCCATCACCGTGCCGGCGTTACGCGAACGACGCGAGGATCTGCCGCAACTGGTGTGGATGTTCGTGGGTGAATTCAGCAAGGCGCTCGGCAAGAACATCGAGTCCATTTCGTCGGAAAGCATGGCGGCCATCCGGCGTTACGCCTGGCCGGGCAATGTGCGGGAACTCCGTAACGTGATCGAGCGGGCGTTGATCGTGGCGACGGGGCCGAAACTGAAGATTGAACTGCCCAAAACCATCTCTTCCGGCCAGGGGATCGGCGCATCGGCGCGCAGCCTGACCATTAAAGACACTGAGCGGAATCATATCCTCAGCGTGCTGGAGTTGACGGGCTGGCGCATTCGCGGCAAGAATGGCGCGGCGGAAATTCTTGAAATAAATCCAACCACGCTCGAAAGCCGGATGGCCAGACTGGGGATTGTCCGCAAGTCTGCGTAGCGGCGTGTCGGCAGACCGCCGCGTGCTTCAGTTGGTTTTTTCCGGCTGCAGCCTCCGAAATATCGGATGTCCTCCGGCATTTCGTATTTAAATCGCCGCCACGCCGGCTGGCCGGGAAGGTCAATTTCTTCAAATACCTTTGCCAAGACAGGTCTTTTCGACCGTCATGAGATTGTAACCTTCCGTGGCACTGGTATTGCACGTGGTTCCGGAGTGATCCAGACCGTTCTCAAAATCAAAGTCTCCCCGAATCGGATGAATGATTTGGTGCAGGCATTGAAATCCCTGACGGTTTCGGCCCGGGCTGAGCACGGGCTGATCGGCTGCACGCTTTATCAGGAAGTCGGGGACGAGACCGCGCTGCGCTTTATCGAGGACTGGCAAACGGAGGACGATCTCGAAAATCAGATCCGCTCCAACCGCTACACCCAGTTGCTGGCACTGATGGAGACCGCCGCCGAGCTGCCTTCGTTGGAATTTCGCACCGTGGCCCAGACGCGGGGATTGGATTACTTGCAGGCCGTCCGCAGCGGCGCGAAGACTTGAAACTTTCGGCGGACAAAACGAACCGAATACAAAACAGAACCAAAAAGTAAAAACATGAAGACAAAAAGAACAACGCATATCGGCTTGTCACTGCTGACAGCGGGCGCGGCGCTGTATGGCGTCACGGCCACTGTTCACGCGGCGGACAAGAAACCCAACATCCTGTTCATCATGGGCGACGACATCGGCTGGATGCAGGTGGGTTGCTATCATGAAGGCCTGAGTGTCGGGGAAACTCCCAATATTGACCGGCTCGCGAAGGAGGGCGGGCGGTTCATGTGCTACTACGCCGAGCAGAGCTGCACGGCGGGACGCAACGCCTTTCTTACCGGCATGCATCCGTTGCGCACGGGCATGATTCCGCCGCAGTTGCCCGGCAGCCCGAGCTTCCTGCAACCCGGCACACCGACGATCTCACAGTTCCTGTATGATCTCGGTTATTCTACCGGCGAGTTCGGGAAAAATCATCTGGGCGATCATCCCGCCGCCTTGCCGACCGCACACGGTTTTCAAGAATTCTGGGGCTACCTCTATCACTTGGACGCCATGCAGCAGGTGAGTTTCCCGGACATCAACAGCAGCCCGACGGTGCAGGGCGTCGCGCCGCCGTGTGAGCAGGAGCCAATCCCGGGAGTCCCACCAACGCCTGGCGCGATTGATCCGAAAACCGGCACCTGCCTGACGCCGCCGCGCCCGGTGCTCTGGATGAAATCGCCCGACGGCACGGCCAAGAACCAGATGGGCCATGATGAAGGTCCGTTGACGCTGGAGCGGTCGAAGACCGTGGATGAGGAAATCTCCTCCCATGTCATTGACTGGCTCGACCGCAACAATCCCAAGAAAACCGGCAAGCCGTTTTTCTGCTGGTATAATCCGGCGCGCATGCACATCACGACCGTGCTGCCGGACAAGTATCTGGACATGGTGGGCGTCAAAGGCGGCAAGGACTGGGGCGTCAATGAAGCCGGCATGAAGCAGATGGACGACAACATCGGTTACGTCTTCAAGAAGCTCGAAGACATGGGTGAGATGGACAACACCATCATCGTCTTCACCACCGACAACGGGGCCGAGGTTGAAACCTATCCGGATGGCGGCACCACCCCGTTCAAGGGCGGGAAGCTGACCACCTGGGAAGGTGGCATGCGGTGTCCGTGCGTCATTCGCTGGCCGGGAGTCATCAAACCGGGCACGATGTATAAGGATATATTCGCTTCCCTCGACTGGTTGCCGACGTTTGTCGAAATCGCCGGCGGGCCCAAGGGCAATGACCTGAAGGCAAAGATCGAGGCGGGCAAATATCCTGGCATCGTCCAGACCACGCTCGATGGCGTCAACCAGATTGACTATCTCACCGGCAAGTCGGACAAGTCGGCACGCGAAGTCTTCTTCTACTATACCGGCGCAACGCCATCCGCCGTGCGCTACAAGAACTGGAAGATGTATTACACGATGATGGGATCGACCTCGCTTTCGTCGCTCGGAGCGGCCACGACCTTCAAGTGGACCCAGATGGACAACATCGCGCGCGACCCCTTTGAAAATGCCGTCGGCGATATTCAAAAGACCGCGATGTCCGCCGGCGGTGCCATTGCCGCGCCGATGACTGCTTATCAGTATGATTGGAACCTCCTGCCCATCGGCCAGTTGCTGTGGCTGAAGGAGCTTGAAAGCTACAACAAGTATCCGCCGCTGCAAGCGCCGGAGAGCTACAACCTCAGTTCGATCTATGCCGAGGTCAAGAAGGAAGCTGGCCGCCAAAAGAGCGACTAGCCAGTTGGTTCGATTGTGAAACACGCGGGCGGTTAACCAAATGCTGAAACGCTGACAAACTGAAACGCTGAAAGGTCTCCGGGCCATCAAACCGGCGGTTCCGATTTCAGGTTTCAGGGCCAGTCCGGCTCGGACTTTCAGCATTTGTCTTTAACCGCCCGCGACTTCACCAGCGAAGAAAAGCGAACAGGGATTTGTAACAGGAGCCAACGGAGTCAACGGAGATAAATCTAAAACTCTGTTTCCTCTGTTGCCTCCTGTTCAATGTCTGAATTACCAAAAACATGAAAACAAATAAACTCCTCCATTATGGCTTGTCACTGCTTGTCGCGATGAAGCGATGCATAGTCGGACTGACAGCTGGCGCGGTGCTCTATGGCGTCGCTGCATCCGTTCATGCGGCGGACCCAGCCTCCGCCAACGCTACGGCGGGGCAAGGCAAGAAACCCAACATCCTCATTCTCTGGGGCGACGACATCGGCTGGTGGAACATCTCCGCCTATAACCACGGCCAGATGGGCTACAAGACCCCGAACATTGACAGCATCATCAAGGGCGGCGCGATGTTCACCGACTGGTATGGCCAGCAGAGCTGCACCGCCGGACGTTCCTGCTTCATCACCGGCCAGTCGGGCTTCCGCACAGGCATGCTCAAGGTCGGATTGCCGGGTGCCAAAGAGGGACTTCAAGCGCGGGACGTGACGATCGCCGAGTTGCTCAAGGGGCAGGGGTATGTGACCGGCCAGTTCGGTAAGAATCATCTCGGCGATCGCGATGAACATCTGCCCACCGCCCACGGCTTCGACGAATTTTACGGCTCGCTCTATCACTTGAACGCCGAGGAAGAACCGGAAAATCCCGATTACTTCAAAGACCCGGAGATGAAAAAGAAATACGCCACGCGCGGCATCATCCACAGTTGGGCCAATCCGGATGGCACGCAGTTGATCAAGTTGACGGGCGCGCTCGATACCAAGCGCATGGAAACGTGTGATGAGGAATTCACCAAGGAAACACTGCGCTTCATGACGGATGCGCAGAAGGCGGGCAAGCCGTTCTTCATCTGGTGGAACGCCACCCGCATGCACATCTGGACGCATCTCAAGCCGTCGTCGGTCGGCGTGACCGGCCTGGGCGTTTATCCCGACGGCATGGTCGAGCACGATGGTCAGGTCGGCGAGATCCTCGCCAAGCTCAAGGAACTCGGCCTCGATGACAATACCATCGTCATGTATTCCACGGACAATGGCGCGGAGAAATTTTCCTGGCCGGATGGCGGCACGTCGCCGTTCCGCAATGAAAAAGCCAGCAACTGGGAAGGTGCCTATCGCGTGCCCTGCGCCATCCGCTGGCCCGGCGTCATCCCGCCGGGCACGGTCTATAACGAGATTTGCTCGCACGAAGACATGCTGCCCACACTCCTGGCCGCCGCCGGCGTGCCGGACGTGAAAGAGCAGTTGCTCAAAGGCATGAAAGTCGGCGACAAGACGTTCAAAGTGCACCTTGATGGCTATAACCTCATGGACTATCTCGCCGGCAAGTCGCCCGACCCGCGCAAGGAATTTTTCTACTTCAACGACGACGGCTCGCTCGTCGGGTTGCGCTATCTGCAATACAAGATTGTTTTTGCCGAACAGCGCGCGATCGGTCTGGATGTGTGGCAGGATCCCTTCGTGCCGCTGCGTTTTCCGAAGCTCTTCAATTTGCGTTCGGATCCGTTCGAGACGGCCGACCACGAAAGCATCAGTTATGGGAAATGGCGGGTGGACCACGCCTTCGTCCTGGTGCCGGCGCAGCAATATGTCGGGCAGTTCCTGAGCACCTTCAAAGAATTCCCACCGAGCCAGAAAGCCGGCAGTTTCTCGCTGGATGCAGCGATGGAGAAACTGACCGAAGGCGCGAACAGGGATTAAGTGATTCGTTTGTGAAACACGCGGGCTGGATTGGTGGCCAATTGCCAGTGGCGCTGCCACCGGCCTGCGACTTCACCGGCGAAAGGATTTGATTTGAAAATAGCCCAGCCATTTATGGCTGGGTTCACGGTTTAGGAATGTTCCCAGTCCCGTTAGGGACGAAAGAAATGTTCTGCCGTCCCTGACGGGACTTGATTCGTTGGCGCAATTTTCCCCAGCCATAAATGGCTGGGCTATTGTCGCCCAAAATTTATGAATTGGTTCGACCAAAGCACACATGAAAATAAGCATTGAACACAGCCATGAAAACCGCACATAGACTGAACCTCATCGCCGCCGCGCTCATTGGTGTGGTGGCTTTCACCACGATCAGCGCCCGAGCCCAGGATCCGTTGCCCTCGTGGAACGACGGTGCGGCGAAATCGGCCATCGTGGACTTTGTCAAAACGACCACGACCGCCGGCGGCGCAAACTTTGTTCCACCGGAAGAACGTATTGCCACCTTCGACCAGGACGGCACCCTCTGGGTGGAGCATCCGGTTTACAGCCAGTTGATGTATTGCTTCTACCGGGTCGGCGCGCTCGTGAAGGAAAAACCGGAGTTGAAAAATGTCGAGCCGTTCAAGACGGTCATCTCCGGTGACCGTGAAGCCATCGCCAAACTCCCGATGCGCGATCTGGAAAAAATCGCGGTCGCGACCCTCAGCGGCATGGACACCGAACAGTTTCAGGCCGAAGCGAAGCAATGGCTCGCCGAAGCCAGAGACCCGCGCTGGAAGAAACCTTACACCGAACTCACCTACCTGCCGATGCAGGAAGTTTTGAAATATCTTCGCGCCAATGGCTACAAGACCTACATCGTCACCGGCGGTGGACTGGACTTTGTGCGGGTTTATTCCGAGCAGACTTATGGCGTCCCGCCCGAACAGGTCGTTGGCACCGCGCTCGAAGTAAAATATGGCTACGACAAGGACGGCAAACCGATGCTCACCAAAGAACCCAAATTGCTGCTCAACGACAATGATGCGGGCAAGCCGGAAGGCATCCATCTGATGATCGGCCGCCGGCCGCACGCGGCTTTTGGCAATTCCACCGGCGACCAGCAGATGCTGGAATACACCAAGGCTGGCGACGGCGCGCGTTTGTCCATGCTGGTGCTGCACGACGATGCCACCCGCGAATATGCCTACGGTCCCGCGACCGGATTGCCCGATACAAAAGTCGGCACCTTCACCCAGAAACTTTACGACAAGGCGCAGAAGGACGGCTGGACCGTCATCAGCATGAAAAAGGATTGGAACAAGATTTTCGCGTTCGCAGAGAAATGAAAAACGGGAAATTTTACAGGAGCAAACTGAGGGAACGGAGATGAAAAGCAAAAACTCTGTTTCCTCTGTTAACTCCTGTTCACATCTTTTTGTCCCGTGCCGGCTCGTCTGAAATCAGCATGACCAACGCAGCGCCAACCGGTGAGCCGAAGCCCATTGCCGCTTGGGGTATGGTGGTCGCGTCCCTGGCCGTCGGGCTGGTCGCCGGCTTTGGAGCGGTGCTGTTTCGCGCGTTGATCGGCGGGTTCCACAATCTGCTTTTCCTTGGCCGTTTCTCGTTCGACTACGATGCGAATCTTCACACCGCCGTTTCGCCCTGGGGCGCGTGGGTCATCGCCGTGCCGGTGGTGGGAGCGATCGGCGTGGCCTGGCTGGTGAAGACGTTCGCGCCGGAAGCCAAAGGTCACGGCGTTCCCGAGGTGTTGGATGCGATCCATTATCACGATGGAAAAATCCGGCCCGTCGTGGCGGCCGTCAAGTCGCTGGCCTCGGCCCTCTCGATCGGCAGCGGCGGATCGGTGGGACGCGAGGGACCAATCATCCAGATTGGTTCCACGTTTGGTTCGGTTCTCGGCCAGTGGCTTCCGATGCCCGTGCGACAGCGCGTCATCTTGATTGCCGCCGGGGCGGGCGGCGGCATTGCGGCCACGTTCGACACACCCATTGGCGGCATCGTATTCGCGGCGGAGTTGATGCTGGTATGCATCCATCCCTTGAGCTTGCTGTGCGTGGGGATCGCCTGCGTCACCGCCACCACCATTGGCCGCTGCTACTTCGGAATTTTCCCCTCGTTCAACGTGCCGGCGATCGCGCAGGTGGAAGGCCCGGGCGCGTCGCTCGCCGGGTTCGTTGCGTTTGGTGTGCTCATGGGATTCGTGGCCTGGCTGACGACGCGCAGCATCTACTGGTTCGAAGACCTGTTTGACCGGATGCCGGGGAACTACTATACGCGGCACATGAGCGGCATGCTGCTGATGGGTCTGATGATGTATGGTTTCATCACCTGCTCCGCGCCCGTTTTTGGCCAGCCAAATCACTACTATCTGGAAGGTGTTGGCTACGCCACCATCATGGACATTCTGAACGGTGGTCTGACGGCGGCAGGATTTCTCCTGTTCCTCGGCGTTCTCAAGCTTCTGGCCACCTGCCTCACACTGGGTTCGGGTGCATCGGGCGGAGTTTTCTCGCCCTGCATGTTTATCGGGGCCGCCTTGGGAGCCGGCTTCAGCGGTGTGGTGAATTCAGTGCTGCCCGGGCTGGGATTGAACCCGGTGCATTTCGCCATCGCCGGCATGGCGGCGATGGTTGGCGGCACCACCGGCGCGGTGCTGACCGCGACGATCATGACGTTTGAGATGACGCGGGACTACACAGTCATTCTGCCGGTAATCCTTACCGTTGCGCTGGCGACCGCCGTGCGGCAATGGTTGCTCCCGGCCACAATCTACACGCTCAAGCTGCAACGGCGCGGCCATGTTGTGCCGCAAGGATTGCAGGCGTGGGATGGCGAGCGGCAAAGCCGGCACGTGATGTCGCCGGACTTCCAGGTTCTTTCGGAAAGCGAGGCCGGGAACGAAGTCGCGGTGCGGGCGGCGCTGGCCAGCGGGAAGGTGCTTGTCGTGATGGGTCCGGAAAACAAGGTTCGCGGAGTCTTCCGCTCCTGGCCGGTCCCGGACATGGCGACGCTTTCGACCAACGATTTCGTGACGGTGCGGGCGCAAGCGCGCATGAGCGACGTGCTGCGTGCCTTGCATCAGTCCGGGGCCCGCGTTGCCCTGGTGCTGCCGGATTTGGATTCGACGAAGAATCCCGTGCTGGGTATCATCACGGAGCGCGAGGTTGCACGGATGGCCTGCGCGTCGGCTCAATTTGCCGGTTAACTACAACACAACAAAACTATGGAAACTCTACTTGGTTTCAAACTCGATTTCTGGGACTACGCCACGTTTCTCGTGCTGCTGGTGTGTGTCATGACCGGTCTGTTCTTTCTGGTCTGGCTGGCCGGACTGCCGGGGCGCATCGCCATCGCCCGCAAGCATCCGGATGCCGAGGCGGTGCAGATCATGGGCTACGCCGGTTTCCTGGCAGCGGTGCCGTGGATTCAGGCGTTCATCTGGGCGTTCAAACCCACCGACATCGTGGACATCCGCCGTTTTCCGCCGCAGGAAGCCGGGGCCATTGATGATGACATCGCCCGGCTCACGGGCAAAATCCAGCCGCCGGCAGCGAAAGTTGCGGAGCCAAACAAACCGGAGCCGGAGGCGAAGCCCGCGCCGGGCGGCCATCCGCCAACCTAAAGGAACCGCGTATGCTTTTCGCCATCACACTCACAGTCGGATTCATCCTGTTTGTCTGGCTGATCTTCTTCAAATTCAAGTGGCTGAAATTCAGTGCCGCCTGGGCGCTGGTGTCGGTGTTCATCTTCCTGCATGTGTTGTTCATCTTCATGATCGGCCTGCGGTTCATGACGCCCGCGTCACACGACGCGCGGGTCATTCAGCACACCATCCAGCTCACGCCGCGCTTGAGCGAACCAACCCTCGTGACGGCCGTCCTGGTTGAGCCGGACGTGCCGGTGAAAAAAGGCCAGCCGTTGTTTCAGTTCGACCGCCGGCCTTACGAATATCAGGTGCAACAGCTCGAAGCCCAGCTTGCGGCGGCGAAGCAACAGGTTCAAGTCCTGGGTGCCGACGTGAAGGTGGCGGAGCAAACCCTGGCCAAGGCAACCAACGAAGTGGCGTTTGCCAGGTATCAGAAGCAGGTCGCCGAGAACCTCGCGCGCACCCAGGCCGGAACCAAGGAAGAAGTCGAGAAGTGGGCGATTCAATTGCAGGTGGATGAAGCCTCCGTGCTGGAAGCCGCAGCCGATGTCGCGCGGGCAAAACTCAAGTATGCGTCGCAGATCAACGGCGAGAACACCACGGTCGCCGCCGTGCAGGCCCAATTGGCGCAGGCGCAATACTATCTCGACAACACCACGATGGTCGCGCCGGAGGATGGCCGCGTCGTCAATCTCCAGGTGCGGCCCGGCATGGTGGCGGGGGACTATCGTGCTGGCGCCATCGCGTCTTTCATCTGCGACGAGGGGCGTTACCTGCTCGCCAATTACAACCAGGAGAGTTTGAAGTATGTCACCAATGGCCAGCCGGTGGAAGTGGCGTTGAACATGTATCCCGGCCAGATTTTTCCCGCGAAGGTTGAAGCCATCTGGAAAGTCAACAGTGTGGGTCAACTGCTCCCGAGCGGCACGCTGCCGAACTTTGAACCGCCGCCACCGGAGAAGCCACAGGGCCAATACGCCGTGAAGATTGTTTTCGACGACGCAGACCAGTCGAAGTTTCCCATCGGCGCGCAGGGCGCGGCGGCGATTTACACCAGCGGCATGCACGGCGGGTGGGCCGCCATGCGGCGTATCGGCATCCGCAGCTACTCGTGGTTGAACTGGCTTTACCCGATGCCGTTTTGATTTCGAATCCTGGATTTACATGCTTTTTTGGACGCCAGGTTTTGGAAGAAAGTCGAACCGGGCGGTTGCGTCCCGGAGAGCCAATTCAGGCAAAAAACGCGCAACCGTGACCCGAAACCATAGCCTTCAAATACAACCATGAAAACTGATAAACCGTATTCTTTCCTACTTGCTTCAGTGTCGGCGCTCACCGTGTCGGCGATGGTTGCCTTCAATTCTCCGGCGCAGGATGTCCGTTCCAAGCTGCAGCCGCTTTCGGTCGAGCCGACGAAAGATGCTTCTCCGGCGTCCGCCGGCGCGACGGATCAGGAGGCCGATCTGGCCAAGAAACTTCAGAACCCCGTCGCCGCGCTCATCAGCGTGCCGCTTCAGAACAACTGGGATTTCGGCATCGGCCCGGCCAACGCGATGAAATACACCTGCAACATCCAGCCGGTCGTGCCGATTTCCATCAGCGAGGATTGGAATCTCATCCTCCGCACCATCCTGCCGGTGATCTATCAGGAGGCGCTGGTCAATAATCCGAAGGCACCGAATGGTCTGGGCGAAAGCCATGCCGGTCTGGGCGACACCACGCAGAGTTTTTTCTTCTCGCCGAAGGCCCCGGTGGATGGCTGGATTCTGGGCGCCGGCCCGGTGGGTTTTTATCCGACCGCCACCGAGGAGGAATTGGGCAGCGGCAAATGGGGCGCGGGCCCGACCATCGTGGCGTTGCAACAGCAGCATGGTTTCACCTACGGCATTCTGGCCAACCAGATCTGGTCGTTCGCCGGCCAGCAGGATCGCGTGGAGGTCAACGCCACCTACCTGCAACCGTTCGTCTCCTTCACCACGAAGACCTATACGACGTTCGCGGTGAACACCGAGACCACTTACGACTGGGAAGCGAATCAGGCAACCGTGCCGATGAACTTCATGGTTCAGCAGTTGGTGAAGATCGGCAAGTTGCCCGTTGCCTTCCAGGCCGGCTACCGCTACTACGTCAACAAACCCGACGGCGGACCGGACTGGGGCCTGCGCTTCACCGTCACCTTTCTGTTCCCGAAAAAATAACGGGGAAGCCACCTTATGAGTTGTTATCCTCAAACCGGCGGCAGGCCGCGGCGTGAGCCGTGCGAGACGGCCTTGCGTTCCCGGCTTGCTTCTGGTTCTCTTCTGAAAAATTAAAGCCATGAACCTGATTCCAACCGCCTGTAAATTCCTCATCACCCTCGCGCTCGCCGTGCTGGCCGTGGGCTGCGTCAGCGGCAACACGCTGATCGACCGGGAAAACGTTGCCGTGGCCGCCGGTTTTAAAGTCATCACTCCAACCAAACCAGCACAACTGGCCCGGCTCCGGCAGCTGCCGGCGGACACCGTCACGCGGGTCATGGTGGCGGGGAAGCCGTTTTACATCCTGCCGGCTCTGCAAAACAATCAGGCCTACGTTGGCGGCCCCAAACAGTATCAAGTTTATCTGCGGGATCGCCGCATCCAAAAACTCAACTCCGAAAACGCCGGCTCGCCGCCGGCCACCGTCCAGGTGGTCGAGGTCAATGAAATGGACTGGGCTGGGTGGGACGGATGGGATGGCCTGGACGAGCCGGACTGGTATTGAGCCGTTTCCTGACGCCCGACAAATGACTTCACCGGCGAAAAACAAACGACATGAAAACCGGCAACAACCAGTGGAAGCGGGGTCAACGATGGATTCTTTTCTGTTCTTTTGCAACCGAACTTTTGTATAAACTCAAAACAAATCCATGAAAATGAAACATCAACAAAACCTCCTCGCCACCGCCCTCATTGGCGCGCTGGCCTCCGTCATCATCACGGCGCGCGCCGACGACACGGGCACCACGCCAGCCTCAATTCCAACGGCAGCCGAGGTCGCGTCGCCCGCGATGGCTCCGACCGACACGATGGATGAAGAACCGTGGCAATTCGGCGTCATCGTTCCGCTCTGGGCTCCGCAAATCAACGGGAACAGCACGATCCGGGGCGTGCAGCGGGACGTGGACATCAGCTTTGATCAACTGAAGGATCATCTGGACGCCTCCTTTGCGCTGGGCCTCCAGGCGCAAAAGGGGAAGTTCGGCATCTTCGGCGACGTCGGTTATATGAAGTTCTCGGGGGACGTCAAGGCACGGACCGGCGCGAAAGCGAACTTCGGACTGGACTTTGTCCTGGCCGACGCCGGCATTTCTTACGTCCTGGTCAAGACGATTTCGGATTGTCCCTTCACGCTTCAGGGCACGCTCGGTCTCCGCTACTGGTATACGCGCACCACCCTGTTGATCAAGGATTCGGGCGGCAACGTCCTCTTGAACGGCAGCAACTATCAGAATCTGGAGGACCCGGTGATCGGCCTGCGGGCCAGCCAATACTTCACCAAAAAGTTTCATCTGGATCTTGCGGGTGACATCGGCGGGTTCGGCATGTCGGACAGCCAGGCGACCCTCGATTGGTCGGCCACGGGCATGGCGACTTACGATTTCGTCAAGTGGTTCAGCCTCTCGGCCGGTTACAAGGCCGTGGGTCTGGATGCCTCGAAGGGCAGCGGCGAGCACAAGAACGGCGTGAACGTCATCTTTAATGGTGCGCTGATCGCGGCGACGTTCAAATTTTAACCGGCAGGCTCGATGGTGAAACACGCGGGCGGTTGAACAAAACTGAAATGCCAAAAACTGAAACGCTGAAATGACGCATGACCAGCAAACCGGCTGTTTTCGTTTCAGCTTTCGTGGCCAGTCCGGCTCGGACTTTCAGCTTTCAGCATTTGTCTTTAACCGCCCGCGAATTCACCAGCGAACGATAAATCAATGAAATTAAACGAAACCATTTTTGCCTGGCTCGCCATGTTCGCGTTGAGCGCGGGCTGGATTTCATCGGCGGGCGCTGCGGACGAGGCTGCCCCCGTCACCCGCGCTTCGCCGTTCGCGCCCACGATCCCGAACCCCGCGCCCGCGCCGACGAACGCACCCGCCGGCATGGTGTGGATTCCCGGCGGCGAATTCTCCATGGGCTGCCTGACGCCGAACGACGGCATCTGCACCATCGCCACGATTCAGTCGGTGCAGGACTCGCAGCCGATCCACCGCGTTTATGTGGACGGGTTCTGGATGGACAAAACCGACGTGACCAACGACGAGTTTGAGAAATTCGTCAAGGCCACCGGTTACAAGACGATCGCAGAGATCGCGCCGACGCAGGAACAGTTCCCCACCGCACCGCCGGAAAATCTCGTCGCCGGTTCCACGGTGTTCACGCCCACGACGAATGCCGTGCCGTTGAACGACTATTTTCAATGGTGGAACTACGTGCGCGGCGCGAACTGGCGTCATCCCACCGGCCCGGACAGCGACCTCAAGGGCAGGGGAAATTATCCCGTGGTGCAGGTCGCCTACGCCGATGCGGCGGCTTATGCGAAGTGGGCGGGCAAACGGCTGCCGACGGAGGCGGAATGGGAATTCGCGGCGCGCGGCGGCCAGGCCGGCAAAACATTTTTCTGGGGCGATGAATTGAAACCCGGCGGCAAATGGATGGCGAACATTTACGAGGGCAAGTTCCCCGTGAAGGACACGGGCGAAGACGGTTTCGCGGGCATCGCGCCGGTGGCGCAATTTCCGCCGAACGGCTACGGACTTTACGACATGGCCGGCAATGTCTGGCAATGGTGCAGCGACTGGTATCGACCCGACTATTATGCGCGGCTCAAGCTGGCGGGCGGCGGCGCGGTGGTGCGCAATCCGCAGGGCCCGGCTTCCAGCTACAATCCCGGCGATGACCAGCCTCAAAGGGTGCATCGCGGCGGTTCCTTCCTGTGCACGGACCAATATTGCACGCGTTACATGCTGGGGACGCGCGGCAAGGGGGACGTGGACACCGGCAGCAATCACGTCGGCTTCCGCTGCGTGAAGGACAAATAATTTTGCAGATCCAAAATCAACATGCTGACTGCAACCGGCCGCTGGCCGACGCGTCCATCGTCGCCTGCCAGGACTGCGACCTGTTGCAACGCATCCCCGAAGTGCCGGCCGGCGCCTCGGTGCGCTGTCCGCGCTGCAACAAGGAACTGTGGCGGCACAAGCCGGATTCGCATAACCGGACGCTGGCGCTGGCGCTGGCGGCGCTGGTGCTTTACATCATCGCCAATGCCGTCCCGATGCTGGGGCTGCATGCCGTCGGGCGCGAGGCGTTCACCACGGTGATTGGCGGCGCGGAACAACTCTGGCGTGACGGAGACCAGCTCGTCGCCGTGCTGGTGCTCTTCGCGGCGGTCCTCTCGCCGGGGTTGCAGATCGCGTTTCTGCTGCTGATCACGATTGGCTGCCAGCGTGAACGTCCGCCCTTCTGGGTGGGGCTGTTCCTGAGAAACCTGAATTTCACCCGCACCTGGAGCATGATCGAGGTGATGCTGCTCGGCGTGCTGGTGTCGCTGACGAAGATCGCGGAATACGCCTCGATCATCATGGGCGAGGCGTTTTTCGCGCTGTTCGCGCTGGTGATTCTGCTTGCCGCCATCCAGTCGAGCTTTGATCCACGCGAAGTGTGGCAGCGGATCGAGTGGGCGGAGGAGGAGGCGCGTCGCTCCGATGCCACCAAACAAATGGGGGAGGTGACGCCATGAGCGAATCAAATCCCACCGCGATGGCGCATGGCTTGCAGTCCTGCGAAGGCTGCGGCTTGCTGTCCCGTCCCGCGCCCGGCGTGCACGAAGGGCGTTGCCCGCGTTGCGACGAGAAGATTGAGTTTCGCAAACCGGCGAGTTTGGAGCGCACGCTGGCTTATCTGATCGCGGCGTCGGCCTGCTACATTCCGGCGAACCTGCTGCCGGTGATGAAGACCACGACGTCCGGCGGCAGCGAGTCGGACACGATCCTGCAAGGGGTCGTGCTGTTGTGGTCGCCCACGGGCTGGCCGCTGTCGCTCATCGTGCTGTTCGCCAGCATCATGATTCCCAGCGCGAAAATCCTGGCGTTGTTTTACCTGGTCTTCACCATCAAACGCGGCTCGATGGAAAACAACCAGCAGCGCGTCCGGCTTTACCGGATGGTGGAGATCATCGGCCGCTGGTCCATGGTGGATGTGTTCGTGGACACCTTCACGGTGGCGCTCATCCAGTTGCAGCCGCTCATGTCGGTGGCGCCGGGGCCGGGATTATTGTTCTTTGCAGCGGTGGTGGTGCTGACTATGCTCGCGGTGGAATCGTTCGATCCGCGGCTGATTTGGGATTCCGCCGGTGCTAAAGAAATGAAACGCGAGGTGCAACATGCCTGACAATGACCAATTTTCAAAGGTTGCCGAGTCCAAAACCGTCCCCAAAAAACGCACGCGCCTCTCGCTTGTCTGGGTCATCCCCATCGTCGCCGCCGCCGCCGGCGTGTGGATCGCCGTCACGCGCATCCTGAACCAGGGGCCGGAAATCACCATCGTCTTCTCGACGGGTGAAGGCCTGGAAGCCAACAAGACCAAGATTGAATACGACGGCCTGGAAATCGGCAAGCTGACGGCCATCAAGCTCGCGGACGATCACAAGCACGTCATCGCCACGGCGGCGATGACTCCCAAGACGAAAGAATTTCTTGTGAAGGACTTGAAGTTTTGGGTCGTCAAGCCGCGCGTCTCCGGCCTGAATGTCACCGGGTTGGGCACGTTGATTTCGGGCTACTACATCGGTGTGCAGCTCGGCGAGTCAAAGGAAAGTGAACGGAGATTCATCGCGCTCGAATCGCCGCCGCTGACGGGGGATGTGCCCGGCAAGATTTTCATGCTGAAGACTCCGGAACTGGGCTCGCTCGGCGAGGGCACGCCGATTTACTACCGGCAGTTGCAGGCGGGGCAGGTCGTGTCCTACGAACTCGACAAGGGGGGGCAATTCTTGAACGTGAAAATTTTCGTGCAGGCTCCCTATGATCAATACGTCACCCCCGACACGCGGTTCTGGAACGCAAGCGGGGTGGACGTAACCCTGTCCGCGAGCGGTCTGCATGTTCAGACCGAGTCGGTCATGTCCATCCTGGCGGGCGGCATCGCGTTTGAGACGCCGCCGCGCGATTCGCCTTTGCCACCGGCGGAGGCGGGCGCCACTTATGATTTATTCGGCGAACGCGCCGTCGCTTTCCGTCCATCGGCCCGCGATCCGCACAACTATCTGCTCGTGTTCAAACAATCCGTCCGCGGGCTGGAAGTCGGCGCCCCGGTGGTCATGGACGGCATCACCATCGGCGAGGTCACGGAAATCAACCCGCAATTCGATGCGCAGAAGGTTGAGTTCACCGTGCCGGTGATCGTGTCGGTGGACCCGGCGCGATACGGCGTCAAGTATCGCAGTCTTCCGGATGGCGACAACGCCGTCAAAAACAACCGGTATGTCATGGATACGCTGGTCGCGCACGGACTGTGCGCCCAGTTGAAAACCGGCAACCTGATCAGCGGGTCTTTGTATGTGGCCATTGATATGTCTCCGGACGAGCCGCCGGTCACTTTGGACTGGTCGCAGAATCCGGTGCAACTGCCGACCAAATCCGGTTCGATCGAGGCGATTGAAGACAGTGTCGGTCGACTGCTCAAGAACCTCGACAAGACGGTCACCAGCACGCGTGGCACGCTGACCAACGCCAACAGTCTGATGCTGAGTCTGGACAAGACCCTCGGCACCACGCGCGGCGCGCTGACCAATGCGGATCGATTGCTCAATAACGCCGGCACGCTCATCGCGCCGGACTCCCTGTTCAACGCCGAGTTGAACAACCTGCTCCAGCAGGGCGGCGGCGCGGCGCGGTCCTTGCGCGTGCTGGCCGACTATCTCGAACGTCATCCCGAGGCGCTGATTCGCGGCAAACCCGGAGAGGCAAAACCATGAAAAACCATTTTCTACAGTTCATCGCCATCGCCGTCGTCGCGGTTTTTGCCGCCGGTTGCGCCTCGTCGCCATCGCGGTTCTACACGCTCAATTCCACGGCCAAGGGCGACGGCACGTCCGCCGCAAATTATGCCGTGGCCGTCGGGCCGGTCACCGTTCCGGCGGAAGTGGACCGGCCGCAGTTCACGGTGCAGGTCGCGCCGAACCGCGTGGCCGTGGATGAATTCAACCGCTGGGCCGCGCCGTTGAATGAGAACATCGCGCGCGTCATTGCCGGCGATCTGGGCGTGCTGCTGGGAACCCCGCGCGTGGCGGCGGTGCCGCTGGCGAATTTTAGTCCCGAGTATCACGTGACCCTGGACATTCAGAAGTTCGCGTCGGTGCCCGGAAAGTCCGCGCAGATCGAGGCCGTGTGGGTGGTCCGCAAATCGGCCGGCGGCGTTTCGCTTTCCGGCCGCACGGTCGCGGACGAAACGGTCGCGGCGGACACCTTCGATGCCCTGGCCGCCGCGCACAGCCGCGCCCTCGCCAAAATCAGCAGCGACATCGCTGCCGCGATCCGTTCCGAAGCGGAAATGAAACCATAGTTGTTTATAAATAAAATGAGGCCTCGGCAACAGAGCAGAAGCGTCGCCTCGTCGCTTGCGCGACGGATTGAAATCGTTGAAAAAACACATGTGCCCGGCGACGGGGGCGTCGCCGCCACGCGTGTTGCAGAGGTCACAAAATCTGAACCAACTCCGCATCACCCAAAATAAAAGCGGAATAAAACCTCAAACGAAATTCATATGAAAACTATGAACACACCAAGACAATCATTCCAGTCAACCCGGCCTGCGCGCCTGCTGGCGGGGCTCGCCGGCCTGCTGCTGGCCGCCCTGCCGGCGTCGGCGCAGATTGATCCGGCGCCGCGGCAATTGCTGCACCTGGGGGCCAACACCTCCCTGACGGACAGCGGTCCGCTGGGCGCCTACGCGTTTTATTATTGGAACATGGTCAACGTGCCGACGACCAACCAAGTGCTGCGCCTGGTCATCGCGCCCGGCTATATGGACAACGAACTGGGCTTCCAACACTTGCTGGGTGAGCACACGGACCTGGGAGTGGGCTTTTTTGGCGGCCTGTTTGCCAACAACTATCAGGAAGTGGACCACGGCCAGTGGTTTCAAGACCAGTCGTTCGACGGCAACGGCGGCGGTGGCAGCCTGAGCGTCTATCACCTGTTCAACCCCGACCAGCACATTCCCCTGAACGGCATGCTGCGCGCCCGGCTGAATTACGAATCCTTTGACAAGACGGACGCCACCGCCACTTTCAAAAATAATTCCGGCACGCCATTCATCCTGCCCGAAAACCAGCCGTTCGTCACCTACCGCACCGGATTGCGCTGGGGCGGCAAGGAGCCGATGCTCGGCCCGGTGCTGGGCATGGAAATTTCCGGCTGGTATGAAGTGGACCAGCGCACCGCCCCCGGCGGTTACGGTTTCGGCAATGACCGGGAACTCGAGCGGGTCAGCCAGCGTTTCTTCGCCCGGGCCCAGTTGAACTACACGACGCTGGAATCGAAAAATTACATCGTGGCCAGCCTGCAGGGCGGGGGGACGATCAACGCGGACCGGTTGAGTGCTTATCGTCTGGGGGGCGTGCTGCCCTACACCAAGGAGTTTCCGCTGTTGATCCCGGGTTATTACGACGGGGAACTTTCGGCCAAATCCTATGGTCTGGCCTACGGGCTTTACACCGTCCCGTTCGGCAGCGAACAACAGTGGTCGCTCATCGGCATGGGCGCGGCGGCGTTGGTGGACTATGTGGATGGCACCGGCCAGCCCGGCGCGTTCAACTCCGGCGTCGGTGCCGGCGTCGGCTACACCGCCCCCAGCCAGCGCTGGAAAGTCATGTCCCTGTTCGGCTACGGCTTCGAGGCGATGCGCCAGGAAGGACGCGGCGGCTATTCCTTCGGTCTGGCGTTCCAATACAACTTCGGCTCGCTCCAATACGCCGGCATGAAGGCGTATGAACAATTGGAACAGATGCACACCACCGTGACCCGGTGAACGGTGTCAACCCAGGGGCGGCCATGGTCGCCTCCCGGTTTTGAACCGGACAGATTGACGGTGGAGTTTGGAATGGTGGGGGTTTTTATTCCCGCCGTTCTTTTTTTTGTTTAATTTCGCCGTAACACTGAACGCCTTAAGGGCGATTACCTCCGGGTGAAGCTCGGCATCGTGTTCTGACCATCGTTATTCCAGAGTTCACAATCCGGGCTGGATGTATTCACAGAGATTGATACCTTCCGCACATCCGCCGCCATGACCGGGCGGGGGGTGTGTCCAGCGGAAGGAATCGCCTGTTATGAATGACGCCAAATATTACCGCTTGATCGCGGGCGCTTTCATTTTGGCTGCCGTCAAACTGGTGCCGCTGCCGGTCCGCGCCGACGTGTTGACTGGCACGAACGGCGAGCGGTTCGTCGGCACGGTGATTGAGCAGACGACCAACACGGTGGTGTTCGATTCTGAACTTGCCGGGCGATTGACTTTTCCCCGAACCAAAATCCGCGAACTTCAGAGAACACTTTCGATTTCAGTGACGAATGCGACGATTGCTTCAGTCGCAGCCACCAACGTGCCGGCCAACACGATTTCCTGGAAACCGCCCGGCGTCGGCCATGACGGTTCCGACTGGGTTCAGCTCAAGTCAGGCGAATGGCTGCGCGGCCAGCTCAAGTATGTCCAAAAAAAAGAGGTCGAGTTTGACAGCGACGAAATGGATGAGCAGACGCTGAAGCTGAAGGATGTCAGCAAGCTCTATACGGCGCATCGCGTGTTCACGCAATTCGAGGATCACAAACCGGCTTACGGAAGAGTCGTGATCAGCAATGATCTGGTGACGGTCATCGGGCCCGAACTGCTGAGTCTGCATCGGGATTTGCTCATGGGCATCACGCCCAGCGGCGGCAAGACGGGAATTAACAACTGGTCGGGAAATCTCAACCTGGCGTTGAGCCTCCAGTCCGGCAACAACGACCAGGCCACGCTCAGCACCAGCGCGGAACTGGCCCGGCGGACGCCCAACACCACGCTGCTCTTTGATTACCTCGGCAATTACAGCCAGGTGAACAATGTCCAGAGCGCGAACAACGACCGCGTCAACGCGATCTACGACATCCGGCTGAACCAGGATTGGTTCATCCGGCCCGTGCAATTGGAATACTATCATGATTCGCTGGCCAACATCTCGTATCGCATCACTGCCGGCGTGGGGGCGGGTTACTACATTTTTGACCGCAACGATCTCGAATGGATTGTGTCCGCCGGCCCCAGTTATCAATACACAAAGTTTTCAACGGTGGAGACCAATGAGTCCGACAGCGCAAGCGCGCCGGCGGCCGTGCTGAATTCAAACTTCAAATACGACCTCACCCGGCGTCTGACGCTCAAACAGTCGTGGCAGAGCATTTTCACCAAGAAAGACGCGGGGCAATACACCCATCACTCCGTGTCCACGCTGGAATTTGAAATCAAACGTCACCTGAACCTGGACGTCTCGTTCATCTGGGATTATCTGCAAAATCCCCAGGCCCGGTCGGATGGTGAAATTCCTCAGAACAGTGATTATTACCTGACGGTGGGCTTCGGGGTGCGGTTCTAAGCATTGGTAGGGACGATTTCCACATCGTCCCATTCATTTTGAAAGAGGTGAATGAAGTGAGGGACGCGGTGGAACGCGTCCTTACCAACGTGGCAAGGACGCGTTACACCACGTCCCATTCATTTCGGAAAAGCGGGGAGGAGGAATGGGACGACGTCGTCCTTACCAGTGGAGGTCGTGGATCCATCCCTGATACGGCCAGTCCTCCAGATTCGCCGCCAGCTTTTTGCGCAGCGGATTTTCCCGCACATACATCAGCTTCTCCTCGTATTCCTGCCGGTCGCGCAGGCGGTGATGAAATGATTTCCGCTGCCACGACCACGCTTCGGTCAAATGCCGCCGGCTGAACTGCCGTTTCCAGAATTCCACCCAAGCGTCGATGTCGAAATGCAAATCATGCGGCGCGCAGAAGAAATGCAAATGATCTGGCATGAGCAGATAATAACCGACATGCCACGCCGTCGCCTCTTTCGTCCAGATTTCGGCGAGCGATTGTTGCACGGTGGCGCTGGCCAGCCACGCGACCCGGTCCTTGGCGTTGACGGTGACGAAGAAAAGGTTCGGCTGGCCGGAGAAGATATGGGCGCCGGGCGCGGGCGTCTGGCGCCCGACCGCGCGATGGATGCCTTCGCCGGTGGCCATGCCGGCAAAAGTGCGGCGACCGCGCGCGGAGGGAAAGGAAAAAATGACGGAGAAAATGGGACGCGGTGGAACGCGTCCCTACCAAAACGCGGCGGTGTCACGCAGTAGGGACGCGTTCCACCGCGTCCCATTTTTTATCAAGCTGTCGGAAGTCAAAGCGTAGTGATAAGCGCGGTGATAAGACTTGCCATTTAACCCTGCTTGTGAAAAATTTCACGAACTATGGCACACGTCAAACTGCACATCCCGGGACCGGTCGAAGTCAGCGAAAAAACCTTCAAGGCATTTTGCTCGCCGATGATCGGCCATCGCGGTCAGGGCTTCAAAGACCTTTACGCGAAAATCCAGCCGCAACTCCAGCAACTGCTCTACACCAGGCAGCTCGTTTATCTCTCCACCTCATCCGCCTGGGGCGTGATGGAAGGCGCGATCCGCAATCTCGTGCAGAAGAAAGTCCTGAACTGCATGTGCGGCGCGTTCTCGGACAAATGGTTCGACGTGTCCAAGAAATGCGGCAAGCAGGCCGAAGCGCTGCAAGTCGAATGGGGTTCGCCCATCCGCGCCGAGGCGATCGACCAGAAACTCGCCACCGGCGAATTCGATGCGCTCACACTGATTCACAACGAGACTTCGACCGGCACCATGTCGCCGCTTGCGGAGATCGCCGCGCTCAAGAAAAAATATCCCGACGTGATGTTCATCGTGGATGCCGTCAGTTCGCTGACCGCGCTGCCGATCAAGTTTGACGAGCTGGGCATTGACGTTCTGCTCGCGGGAACGCAGAAGGCGTTTGCCATGCCGCCGGGACTCGCGGTGTTCGCCGCCTCGCCCGCCGCGCTCGCGAAAGCGGCCACAGCCAAGGATCGCGGTTATTATTTTGACTTTGTCGAGTTCCAGAAGAACGCCGAGCAAAGCATGACGCCCAGCACGCCGAGCATCGGCCACATCTACGCGCTGTCCTCCAAGCTCGACGATTTCTTCGCCGAAGGCCTGGAAAATCGTTACGTGCGCCATCAGAAAACCAATCAGCTCACACGCGACTGGGCGGCGAAGCACGGTTTCAATCTGTATCCGGAAAAAGGTTTTGAATCGGTCACGCTTACCTGCGTCAGCAACGGTGCGCGGCCCGGCGGCCGCACGGTGGACGTGGCCAAGCTGCAAAAGCTCGTGAAAGATCAGGGCTTCTTGATCGACGGCGGCTACGGCAAGATCAAGGGCACCACGTTCCGTCTCTCCAACATGGGCGACGAAACGGAAGCCACAATGAACCAGCTTTACGCGGCGCTCGACAAGGCGATGACGCAACTCTGAGGTGCGAGCCGCACCGGCAGTTATTGCGGACGGCCACCACCAAAATTCTTAACCGGCGATTGCATCCGCAATCGCCGGTTTTTGATTTTTCGCGACAGGCAGCGGGATGTTACGTCGCTTGCATCAATTGGCGGTTTTAGCCGGATAAATGCAGTTGAAATTAGCACGAACAGCGGCGATAAAGAGGCTGGCGCGGAGGGGCGCGGCATTCATGCCGCTTCAACTTCCGCACTGGATGGTGTGCTCGAATTAACCCCATGCTTCCTGCAATTGGTATGGTGAAGCGGCATGAATGCCGCGCTCCTGCCGCAGTTCAACCGCATGCTTCCGGCTTAGAACGAACGTCCTATGGAACACGGGCTGGGATCGTGGCAGAGTCGGGTATAACCAGTGAAAAACCCGCCGCAGGATGGGATGCGGTTGGCACTGACTCGGTCATGACTAGATATCAACATCAGGATTGTTCAAGAGCATTCACCCTCATCGAACTGCTCGTGGTCATCGCCATCATCGCCATCCTGGCGGCGATGCTGTTGCCGGCCCTGGCCAAGGCCAAGCAGAAGGCTACGCAAATGAGTTGCCTCAACAACTTGAAGCAACTTGGCCTGGGGATGGTGCTCTACATCGGCGATAACAATGACAAATTTCCCGCCGTGGCCTCCAACAATCAGGGCTCTCACGTGGAAGATTGGATCTATTGGCGTTCCTCGGCTGTGGATCCGCTTTACAACACCGCGAACATTTTGAATTGCCCGATTGCGCAGGCGATCGGAACCGGTCGAAGCACCAATCTGTTCCTTTGCCCGGCCGACAAACTGGCGCATCCGAATGGATTTGATTACAGCTATACGTTTAACGGCAATGGCACAAAAACCGCCGGCATGGGCCGGCAATACGATTCTGGAGGCGCCAACGGCGTGGATTTCAAAAGCACCCAGATCAAACGCCCCACGGATAAAATCATGCTGACGGAGGAACCATCCAGCTCCCGCCCGGAAGAAATGCCGCCGGGTGGGTCCATTGCTGCCACCGGCATTCTGGATGACGGACGATGGCAGCCAAAAATCGGCGCGCTAAACGGGAATCTGATTTCACTGCGTCACACCAAAAAGGGCGGCAATTCGAATTTTGCCGATGGGCATGCCCAGCTCACCCCGTGGCAGTGGGCGACCAATGACTTTTATGTCACCGCCACGTCGCCCTGATCAGTTTTAGCGGCGACTGGGAACCGGAAGGACGGGCAATCCGCGCGGCCGGCTTGCCGGACTTGATTTTTGCCGGCTTGCCAAACCCCGTTGCGAGTGTAATTTTTCACCCATGAGCATGGCTGAAGTAATGCGGGAGGTTGCGGATTGGCCGCGTGTGCGCCAGAACAAACTGGCGGCCTTCCTTCTCCATCTGCGGTTGCGCGAGGATCCTGCCTGGCGCACAGAAATGACCCGCCGCATTGACGACCGCAACCCGAAAAACTGGGTGCGGTTGGAAGACTTGAGCAAGTGGTTCAAACGCCGGGCACAAAAATGATTTCCTATTCGGTCTTTGGCGAAGCCCGCGTTGCCGAATCTCTTCCGCGTTGGAAAGCTGCCGAGCGCGAACGCCTGATCCGGTTCTTTCATAAACTCCGCACCCATCCATTTCCTGAGGGCGATTACACCGAACACGACGATATCGGACGACTCCTGCAAGTTTTTGTCATTGGACGCCATGCCATTGTCTTCTGGGTGGACCACGCCATCAAAGAAGTGAAAATTCTGGATTTGAAACCAGCGGGAAATTGACCGCGATTTTCATGCAGAACGGCTACCAACTCGTCCGCCTGAACAATGGCATCTGCTCCGTGCGCTCACTTGCGGATGCGGAGACGTTTCATCCCGTGATCGGGCCGGTCGCGGAGGCCGAGGCGCTTTATGTCAATCAACTCAAGCTCCGTGAGCGTCTCAAAAATCATTCCGGTGAATTTGTGATCTGGGATGTCGGCCTGGGTGCGGCGGCCAATGCCCTCACCGTCCTGCGCGCCACGCGGGACATCGCTTGTCAAATCCGGTTGGTGAGTTTTGATCATACGCTGGAACCATTGGAATTTGCCCTGAAGCATGCGGCTGAACTCGGCTACTTCGGTGGCTATGAAAATCATCTGCAGGCGTTTCTCCAGGCGCGCCGGGTGAAATTTCAAGATGGCCCGCAATCGGTGAACTGGGAATTTCGCCACGGCGATTTTCCGACATCAATTTCTAGTAGCAGCCGAGGTGACGAGGCTCTAGTTTCAAATAAAACAACCAAGAGCGGAAACCAGTCAGAGCCTCCTCACGTCGGCTGCTACAAATTTCCACCGCCGCACGCGATTTTGTTCGACGCCTATTCGCCCGCCCGGAATCCGGCGATGTGGACGCTGCCGCTGTTCACGAACCTGTTCCGGTTGCTCGACCCGCGGCGTCCGTGCGCCATGCCGACCTATTCGCGCAGCACGATCCTGCGCGTCACGCTGCTGTTGGCCGGGTTTTTCGTCGGCGTCGGGCACGCCACCGGTGAGAAGGAGGAGACCACGATTGCGGCGAACACGATGGACCTGCTCACCGAGCCGCTGGACCTTCGCTGGCTCGAACGCGCGCGCCGTTCGCACAGCGCCGAGCCGATGGTGGAGCCGGTTTATCGCATTGCGCCATTGAGTGAGGAGTCGCGGGAAAAGCTTTCGGCCCATCCGCAGTTTAAGCGTTTCTGAACCACCGTATAATTCACGTTGACGGATGCAGCGGAAATCATTAAAAGACAACCCGAAAGGAAACCTTAAATCTATGAGCGATAAACCTCCGGGAGCGGACAAGAAAATCGCGGCTGGAATTTGTGGCATTCTTCTAGGCTGCCTGGGCATTCACAAATTCATCCTCGGTTACACGACAGAAGGAATTATCATGCTCTTGGTTTCGATTGTGGTGGGCATTTTCACCTGTGGCATCGGGGCATCATTGATGGGGATAATCGGGCTGATTGAGGGCATCATCTATCTCACCAAAAGCGACGAGGACTTCGTCAACACTTACATCACGAACAAAAGAGGCTGGTTCTAGAATCCGCCGTTTGATTTTTGGCCGTCGCGGCGTCTGCGGATGCGCGGCGGCTTTTTCATTTTGAACTTTTAACGCGGGCGGAAAAAATTACACTGTCCGCATGAACGTTTTTGTCACCGGCGGCGCGGGCTACATCGGCTCCATTTGCACGGAGGAACTGCTCAATGCCGGCCATGCCGTCACGGTGTTCGACAACCTCATGGAAGGCCACCGTTCGGCGGTGGATCCGCGCGCGAAATTTGTGGAAGGTTGCCTGCGCGATTCCGCGCTCGTGAAACAATCACTGAAAGACGCCAAGGCCGATGCCATTATGCACTTCGCGGCCAGCGCGCTCGTCGGCGAATCCATGACCGACCCCAAAAAATATTTTCACAACAACCTGGTCAACGCGCTGAAGCTGGCCGACGCCGCCGTGGAATGTGGTGTGAAGAAATTCGTTTTCAGCTCCACGTGCGCCACCTACGGCCCGCCGGATCGGGTGCCGATGACGGAAGATCTGCCGCAGCGCCCGATCAATCCCTACGGCGAGGCGAAGCTGATGTTCGAGAAAGTCCTCATCTGGTATCGCGAGATTTACAAGCTGGACTTCGTTGCCTTCCGCTATTTCAACGCCGCCGGCGCGAGTGAAAAATACGGGGAGCATCACCGCATCGAAACCCATTTGATTCCAAACGTGCTGTTCGTCGCGCTCGGCCAGAAATCGCACGTGGACATTTTTGGCACGGATTATCCCACGCCGGACGGCACCTGTATCCGCGATTACATCCACATCAAAGATCTCGCGCAGGCGCATATTCTGGGATTGCAGCCGGGCAAGAGCGGTTTTTTCAATCTGGGCAATGGCGACGGTTATTCCGTGAAGCAGGTCATCGAGATGTGCGAGAAGGTCACGGGCAAGAAAATTCCGGCGATTGAAAAGCCGCGGCGCGCGGGCGACCCGCCAAAGCTCGTGGCTGCCGCCGACAAGGCCTTCACGGAACTGGGTTGGAAGCCGCAGTATCCGAAAATTGAGGACATCGTGGCGACCGCGTGGGCGTGGCACAAAAAACATCCGGCCGGCTATCCGGATTGAGGCTGTGGAACGCCGCGTTCACGCGGCAGCGATGTGCAAAACGCCGTTTCTGCCGCGTGAGCGCGGCGTTCCGAAAATTGCCGGATTGCGTCCGCGCTCCAAATTTTTCTTGCCAAAGCCGGCCGCGCAAAGGCATTTTCCGACATGGCAGCGACGCGCACTTCTCCCCTCGACATCCCGTTCTACCAGACGGCGGACAAATTTTTTCCGGACAACCACCGGGTCGGCCTCACGTTCGACGACATCACGCTGGCGACGCTTTACTCCGAAGTGCTGCCGCGCGAAACCCTGCTCGACACCACGCTCGCCGACGGACTGCAGCTGAACATTCCCGTCATCTCCTCCGACATGGACACGGTGACGGAATCGCGCATGGCGATCGCGATGGCGCTCAATGGCGGGCTCGGCCTCATCCATTACAACATGCCGGAGCGCGAACAGCTCTCCCAGGTCAGCCGCGTGAAATATCACGTCCAGGGTCTGATTCAGGAACCGATCAAAGTCTCTCCCGATCAGTTCATCGGCGACGTCCTCGCGCTGATCGAACAGAAGAAATTCGGCTTCAGCACGTTTCCTGTCGTGGACGCGAAGGGGATCCTCGTCGGCTTGCTGTCCGGCCACGTCGTCAAGCCGCGTTACGCCGCCAAGAAAGTGGCCCAAGCGCTCACCCCGCGGAAACAGGTCCACACCATCACCAAGAAGGAACTCGGCAAGGACCCGATCGCTCGCGCCGACAAATTTTTTACCGAACATATCGGCATCCACAAATTGCTCGTGGTGGATGACGAAGACCATCTGCTGGGCCTCATCACCATGAGCGACGTCGAGCGCATCACCCAGGAACGCAAGGCGCAGTTCAAGCCCGCGCGCGATGCGCAATTCCGCCTCGTCTGCGGCGCGGCGGTCTCGGCCACGCGCAACGCCTTTGGTGAACTGGATCGCGCACGCATCCTTGCGCACGTCGGCGGACTCGTGGAACGCGGCGTGGATGTCGTCGCCGTCTCCACCGCGCACGGCCACAGCAAGGGCGTGGGCGACATGGTGCGCGTCCTGCGCGATGCGTTTCCAAAACTCCCCATCATTGCCGGCAATGTGACCAGTGCGGCGGGTGTGGAATATCTGGCTGATTGCGGTGCGAACGCCATCAAGGTCGGGCAGGGGCCCGGTTCCATCTGCACCACGCGCATCGTTGCGGGCGTCGGGATTCCGCAGATGACGGCGCTTTACGTCTGTTCGCTCGCGGCGAAGAAGAAGAAAGTGACCATCCTCGCCGACGGCGGCATCACGAAATCCGGCGACATCGTGAAGGCCTTGACGCTGGCGCAGTCCGTGATCTGCGGCGGCATTTTCGCCGGCTGCACGGAAGCGCCCGGCGACGTGTTGGAGATCAGCGGCAAAATCTACAAGCAATATCGCGGCATGGGCAGTCTCGCCGCGATGAAGTCCGGCAGCGCGGCGCGTTACGGCCACGAAAAGGCCGACACCACGCGCAAGCTCGCGGCTGAAGGCATCGAGGCGCTGAAGGAAGCGAGCGGTCCGGTGGATCGCGTGCTGGCGCAGCTCATCGGCGGCATCCAGAGCGGCATGGGTTATCTCGGCGCGGCGAACCTGGCGCAACTCCGCGAAAATGCGCGCTACATCCGCGTCAGCCCCGCCGGCCAGCGCGAAGCCGCGCCGCACGACGTAGTGGAATTGAAGACGGGGAATTAGTCAGTAGTTGGTAGTTAGTTGTCAGTTGTCAGTAGTCAGTAGTTGGTAGTTGGTAGTTGGTGGTCAACAGCATTAAAGATCATGAGCAGGACAAATTTTGAAAAACTACGGGTTTACAAGTTGTCCGAGGAATTGGCAGATGAGATTTGGAACATCGTAATCCGATGGGATGCGTTTGCCAAAGACACCGTCGGCAAGCAGATCGTGCGGAGCGCCGACAGCATTGGAGCAAATATTGCCGAAGGAACCGGACGCCACAATTTTCAGGACAACCGGCGTTTTGTGAAGATCGCGAGAGGTTCGTTGAACGAAACGCAACATTTCCTCCGACGCGCGTTCAAAAGAAATCTTCTCGCTTCCGCCGACGTGAAAAAACTCAAGCCACTGGTGGATAACCTTGCCCCGCAGCTGAACTCATATCTGAAATCAATCGGTCGCGATCCCAGTGACGAATAACTGCTGACAACTGACTATTGACCACCAACTACTGACTACTGACTAATTTCTAAAACACAATCGGCTCGTTCAGTTTGCCGCATTGCGAGCAGCGGGAGCGGTCCACGTCCGCGTCGTCGGTATAGACGGAGCCGCATTTCGTGCAGCGGAACACGCGGTCTTCCGTGTGCGTCGGGCCGAACCGCCGCCGCCGCAGCTCGGAATAAATCCCCAGCGCGCACAGCGCCCCCAGCAGCACCGCCACATAAATGATGATGAGCCATGCGGCGGACATGATTTTTAATCACGAAGGGACACGAATGAACACGAAATCAAAAAAAACATGACACGGATTTCTCGGATTTTCACGGATAAAAAATCAAAATCCATCCGTGCGAATTCGTGAAATCCGTGTAAAAACGTTTCGAGTTTATTCGTGTCCATTGATGGTTGTCTCCGGCGGCACAGTGTGCCAGTTGAAAACGATCCGGCCAATGGTCAGGCCCGGGGACGATGTGAAGCGCAGGGTGCGGGCGATCGTGAGGGCGCGCTGGTCGGCATCGTTATACTGATCGGTGGCGGTAAAGCCGCTGCCCGGCGGGAGCAGAACGGTTGAAATCACGTTGCCCGCCGCGTCCACCAGCACCTGCACGACGCTTGGCGCGATGACATCCGCCACCGGCCAGTTCGTCAGATTGATTTGCGCGGGCAATTGGCGGTGCGCAAGTTCGCCTTCGACCGACAGCGTGGAATTTTGGGGAAGCATCGGCTCCATCGGCAGCACGGGCGTGCTCAACGTCAGCGCCGGCCTGAAATCGAGCGGGTAGCTGGCAAAATGATTGGTCTGCATCAGCCGACCGAACGTCGCGCCCAAGTCGTCGGCTGACAACGGCAGCCAGCGCGGCGGTTCCGTCCACCGGAACGACGGCGGTTTCACTGCGGGCAGCTTCAACCATGCGGCGGACGCGAAATCGCGTTGATGCGGCAGCGCGAACAGGGTCGGGTCATTCAGCGCAAGCAGTTCGTCCGCCTCGTTGGCGAGGCGCAACGTGGGGACATTGGTGACGGCGCGCGGAACGACCGGTTTTTTTTCGCCGAACAAAAAAACCATGGCGACATGCGCGGCAAACACGAACGCGATGACCATCAGCCAGCGTTGGCGCGACCAGCCTTCTCCGGGCGGGTTGGGTTCGGCCAGCCCGGGGGAATTTGCCGCGGCGTCGTTCATGGCTTGGCCGGCGGGTTGAGAATTCGCGGGAGCGTGGCGAGCAGGGCGTTTTGAATGCCGGCCCCGCGGGCGAGGAGCGTGAGGCGGACGAGCTGGTCGTAAGTCACGCTCTTGTCCGCGTGGATGACGAGCGTGAGCGGCTCGGGAGAATTGGTGGCGGCGGCGGCCAGGCCGGTTTGCAACTGAGCCTCGCTCACGAGTTGGTTCTTAAAATAAAACCGTCCATCCGCGCTGACCGCGACGGAGATGCTGGGCTTGTCCGTGCCGGGCAGGTTGTCGGCGACGGGTGGGTTCAGCTGCATATGCAGTCCCGGCACGGGCATGAGCGCGGAGAGGAGCAGGAAGATGACGAGGATGAAAAAGACGGCGGCAAACGGCGCAACGTCAAACGGACTGCGCAGCAACCGGATATTGCGCGGAAATTTCATCAGGATTTTTCGGAACCGTTGCCGTTTCCATTCTCGGTGACGATGTTGACGATCTCGCTGGCGGCGCGTTCCATGTCGAGCACGATCTTGTTGATGCGGCTGACAAGGTAATTGTAGCCCGCATGCGCCGGGATGGCGACGGCAATGCCCGCCGCCGCGCAGATCAGCGCGTGCCAGATGCCGCCCGACAAATTTTCGAAATTGGAATACAAGCCTTCCTTGCCGATCGCCTTGAAAACTTCGATGAAGCCGACCAAAGTGCCGAGCAGTCCCAGCAGCGGTGCGATCTGGGCGATGGTGGCGAGCAGGTTTAATTTTTCCTCCAGCATCGGCACCTCGGCGAGACCGGCTTCCTCGACTGCTTCCCGCACGCGTTCGCGGCCCTTTTCGCGGCTGAGAATCGCGGTCTTGACGAGCCGCGCGACGGGACCGGGGGTGGCGTCGCAGATGGAGATGGCTTCGACGACGTTGTCGCGCTTGAGCACGTTGCGCACGCCATTGAGAAACTCGGCGGAGTTGATCTGCGCGCGGTGGCAGTGCAGCACGCGCTCGATGAACACGACCAGGGCGATGGCGCCGGCGATCAGGATCAACCAGATCATCGGTCCGCCATCGGCTAAAAACGTAGGCAACATGGGAGTGTTATACGGTTCGCGGCGGCAAGTTCAAAGCGCAATTTTTAGGGTCTTGTCGTCCTCGTCCTCGTTCTCGTCCTCGGCTTTTCGATTACGAGGACGAGAACGAGGACGAGGAGGAATTTTTCACTCGTCACACGTCACTGCTTTTGTATGCTCCGCGGATGGAAAATCCCGACCAGCTCCGTGAATTGTTCCGCATGCAAAAGTCCCTCAACGAACGCATCGGCGTGCAGACCGACGGCCTGAGCGAGGAGGAAAAAACCAAGTGGCTGCTGAACTACACCCGCGCCATGCAGCAGGAGATGGCCGAGCTTACCGACAGCGTCCCGTGGAAATGGTGGGCCAAGTATCAGAAGTTCGATGAGCAGAACGCGCGCGTCGAAGTGGTGGACCTGTTTCATTTTCTGATCAGCATGGCGCAGGTGCTCGGCATGAGCGCGGACGACGTCTTCGCCGCCTACGTCAAAAAGAACGCGGTGAATTTCCAGCGCCAGGACAGCGGCTACGTGACGAAAGACCACGACGACTCGAAGCATATTTGATTTGCGTGTGGCTGGATTTACCTTCCAACTTGGCTCGGGCAAGCCGGGATCCAAAACCGGTTCGCTTGCCAGCCGGGTTGGGTTGTTTCTGTTCGCCACGCCATTTGCCGGGTTCGGGGTGTTTGCCATCTGGGGCGGAATTCAAAAACTTCAAACCGGTTCCAAACAAGGCATCTTCATCTGTCTGTTCGGCCTGGTTTTTGCGGCCCTTGGTTTTGGTCTGATGTATGCCGCCATCACGGCGGCGCGTCGTCAGGCCGCCGCCGGGGAAAAATACCGGGCACAAACCGACGGCGGCACCAAACCCTGGCTGGCGCGCGCGGACTGGGCCGCCGGCCGGATCAAGTCAACGAACAATTCCCAAACCGTCGTGCTCGCCATCTTGGCGGTGGCATTCTGCGGCATGGGCGGGTTGTTCACGTTTTTGATGCTCCCGGAGGAGTTGCGCAAGGGGAATTACAAGGCGTTGCTCGTCCTCATTTTTCCACTGGCCGGGATTGGATTGCTCGCCGCCTTGATTCGAGCGCTGCTGGCGCGGCGGCGTTATGGCGATTGTTTTTTTGAAATGGCGGCGATTCCTGGCGCGTTGGGCGGTTCGCTGACCGGACTGATCCAGACCGGCGCGCGCATCCAGCTGGAACACGGCTTGACGCTCAAGCTCTCCTGCGTCCGGCGCGTGGCGACCGGCTCTGGCGAGGATCGCAGCACCCAGGAAAGCATCCTCTGGCAGGACGAAAAGGTTCTCAATCCGCCGGGTGGCCTGCCGGAACCGGAACCGAGTCGCAGCGGGATTCCCGTCTATTTCAAGATTCCTGCCGACCAGCCGGAATGTTTTTCGCAAGGCAACGAGACGATTTTATGGCGGCTGGAGGCAGCCGCAAAAGTGGCCGGGCCGGATTTCAACGCCGCGTTTGATGTGCCGGTGTATCAGATCGCCGGCGCCGCCGTCGCGGCGGATGAAGCCGACCCGACCGCCGAACTGCAAATGTCCGTGGAGGAAATCCGGCGTGATGAAAACTCCCGGATCGAAATCACCGATGGCCCGAACGGCCGCGAATTTTATTTTCCCGCCGCGCGCAATCCCGGCGTGGCGTTTTCAGTCACCGTCGCATTTCTGGCCTTTGGCGGGTTTACCGTGGCGGCACGGCTGCTGTTTCATTCCGTGTTTTTTGAGATCGTGTTTGGGCTGGTGTCCCTGCTGATTTTCATCGGTTGCGTAAATCTCTGGTTCAAATCCAGTCAAGTCATCATTAATTCCTCCGGCGTGACCGCCCGGAATCGCTGGCTGCTTTTCTCCCGGACCCGCCGGTTTGACACGAGCGAAATTGCCCGTTTCGACTCCAGGATCGGCATGACCAGCGGCAACCATGCGTATCATGCCATCAAGCTGGTCGCGCGAGGAAGCGAGGATAATTTCGCCACGCGGAAAGCTCGTTATCAACAAACCGGTGAGCGTCCCCCGATAACCATTGGCATCAGCGACCCCAATGGAACGACGCTTGCCGGCGGCATCGCCAGCAAGCCAGAAGTTGACTGGCTGGTGCGCGAAATGACCCGGGCGCTCGGACGCAAAATTTAATTTCTCGGCAACTTCCAAAAACCGATTACGATTCAAACCATGGCTGTCATTAAAAAACCTGTCCCGCCCCGCTGGCGCAAGGAAGTCCAGAGCATCCTCATCACCGACGACCAACTCGCCCGCCGCATCAAAATCCTGGCGCGTGAAATTGAAAAAGATTTTCGCGGGCGCGAAATGGTCGTCGTCTCGCTCCTGAGCGGCACGGTCATGTTCCTCGCGGATTTGATCCGGCATCTGAACCTCCCGCTGCGCCTCGATTTCATCGGTGTCTCCAGCTACGGTGCCGGGACAGAATCCGGCGAGCTGGTCTTTACGAAGGAACTGCGTATTGATGTTCGGGGCCGCGACGTGCTGCTCGTGGACGACATTCTCGACACCGGCAAAACTCTGAGCCGCGTGCTGCCGAAGCTCCGGCTGCTGAAACCGCGCCGCATCAAGACCTGCGTGCTGCTCAACAAAGCCGCCCGCCGCGTGGAGAAAATCCAGGCCGATTACGTGGGCTTCGAGATCCCCGATCATTTTGTCATCGGTTACGGGCTTGATTTTGCCGAGCGATATCGCAACCTCCCGTTCGTCGGCGTGCTGCACCCGCACATTTACAAGGAAGTTTCCCAGCACGTCTGCAAAAAATAATCCAGAGCACCGGGCACCGTCCCGGCCAGTTGGAAGTGGAATTGGTTCGAGCCGGGTCGGAGACCGGCACCCCGTTCACATAGCACAAAATGGAACTCAAGCTTATCAGTTTTTTGGGCTGGATCACGATGATCGCGGTCGCCTGGACGATTTCCTACAACCGGAAAAAATTCCCGTGGCGCACCGTGCTCTGGGGCGTCGGCCTGCAATTCTCCCTCGCGCTGCTGATTTTGAACACCCAGGCCGGCAAGAATTTTTTTGTCATCGCCGGCAAGGTCGTCCAGAAGCTGATCCAGTTCTCGACCGAAGGGACGAAGTTCGTTTTCGGTCCGCTGGCGGACGGTGAAGCACTGGGCAAAACGTTTGGCGCGGAACGCGGCCTGGTGTTTGCAGTGCTCATTACCGGCACGGTCGTCATCGTGTCCGCGCTGTCATCGCTGTTTTATCATTGGGGCATTTTGCAGCGTATCGTCCACGCCGTCGCGTGGGTGATGCGCAAAGCGATGGGCACCAGCGGCAGCGAAACGCTTTCCGCCGCCGCGAACATCTTCATGGGCCAGACCGAGGCGCCGCTCGTCATCCGGCCTTACGTCCCGCGCATGACGAAGAGCGAACTCATGACCATCATGGTCTGCGGCATGGCGCACATCGCCGGCGGCGTGGCGGCGGTCTATGCGGCGATGGGCATGGCGGCCGGTTATGAAAACACCGCCGGACATCTGCTCACCGCGTCCGTCCTGAACTGCCCGGCCGCGCTGCTCGTTGCCAAGATCATGCTGCCGGAAACCGAGGTCAGCGAAACCGCCGCCACCTCGCCCGCCACCGTGCCGCGCACGACGGCCAATTCCATTGATGCGATCTGTCGCGGTGCGGGCGATGGCTTCCATCTCGCGTTGAACATCGTCGCCATGCTGATCGCGTTCATCGCCATCATCGCGCTGGCCAATTATGTCGTCGGCTATCCGCAGACGCATTTCGGGGTGAAACATCCGGTGACGCTCCAGATGTTCTTCGGCTGGATCAATGCGCCGTTCGCTTTTTTGATGGGCATCCCAACGCAGGATTGCGTGAGTATCGGACAGATCCTGGGCGAACGCATCGTGCTGAACGAATTCGTCGGCTACCTCGACCTGACGACGCATGCCAAGCAGCTTGCGCTCGACCCGCGCAGCTTCACGATCGCGACCTATGCGCTGTGTGGCTTCGCGAATTTTTCCAGCATCGCCATCCAGGTTGGCGGCATCGGTTCGCTCGCGCCGGAGCGCCGCAGCGAAATGGCCAAGCTCGGTTTCCGCGCGATGGTCGGCGGTCTGCTCGCCGCTTACATGACCGCGTGTCTCGCGGGGATGCTACTATAAAGTTATGCCGCTGCTCCTGCCCCAACTCTCGCGCCGCGAATTTCTGAAACGTGCCGCGCTGGCGGGAGCCGCTGCCGCGTTTGCGCCGTCCAGCTACGCCGGGCTCTTCGGCAAATCGCGCGAAAAGAACACCTTCGTCTTTTTCTCGGACACGCACATCGCTGCTGATGCCGCTTTAAAGCAGGGCGTGGTCAACATGGCGGATCATCTTGCCGCCTGCGTGCGCGAACTCGCCGCGTGGCCGGTGAAACCCGCCGCCGTCATCGTCAATGGCGACCTTGCGTTCAAGACCGGCCTGGCGGGCGATTACGTGACGTTCGGAAAAATGATCGATCCGGTCCGCGCCATTGCGCCGGTGCATTTGTCGCTGGGCAACCACGATGACCGGGAAAATTTTTGGACCGCGTTTCCGCACGATGCGCTGAAGCTGAAATCCGTTCCTCAAAAACAGGTCGCTATATTCAGCAGCGAGCGCGCCAACTGGTTTCTGCTGGATTCACTCGACCAGACCAATTCCACGCCCGGCGATCTGGGTGCGCTGCAACTCGCATGGCTGGCGCGGGAACTTGCCGCGCGGCCGGACAAGCCGGCGATCATTGTCGGGCATCATAATTTGCAAGCGCCCGGCGCGGTGTCGGGTCTCAAGGATTCTGCCGCGCTCGAGGATTTATTCGCGCAGCACCGGCAGGTGAAGGCTTACATTTACGGTCACACGCACGACTGGCACATCGAGCCGCACCCGAGCGGCGTGCAACTGGTCAACCTGCCGCCGACGGGTTATGTGTTCAAAGCCGGCCGGCCGAGCGGCTGGGTGCGCTGCACACTGGGCCGCGACGGAGCGGAATTTGAATTGCGCTCGCTGGACGCGAAGCATCCTGAGCACGCGCAGGTGAAACGACTGGAGTGGCGGACGGCCTGAGTGCGGCGATGGGGCGGGCGGCCTCGCGAGCTTGACACGCTATTTCCTAAATTCCTTCACCACCGGAACGAGGGACTGGATTTCCTCGGGGGAGAGCTTCTCCTTGAAGGCGGGCATTTTCGAGCTGCCCTGCGTGTCCTGTTTTCCTTCTGTTATCCGCTCAATGATTTGGGCGTCGGTCAGCTTGCTTAGGCTCAGGTCTTTCACGCCCAGTTTTTTCGCGGCGGGGGTTTGGGCCTTGCCGTCCTTGCCGTGGCACGACGCGCAGGTCTTGCCGAACAGTTCGCTGGGGTCTCCGGCGAGGGCCGATTGACTGATGCCAATCATCATGCCGAGCAGGACAAAATAAATGGCACAGTCCAAGACCCTGCGGACCAGTCTGGCTCGCTGGCCGGATTGCACCAGATTGGCGGCCCGGCTGGATTTGATGTTTCGCAGGTCTTTCATGATGGCACCATTCCTCGAATGGCTGCCGGTTTCATTCCCCGCGATCACGGCGGGGTTGGTTCCCGGAAAGTCGTTCGCCTATTTCATACCTGAAACGGGTGTCAGTGCAAGCTGGCAGAGGGAATCTCTGAAAGCTGGGGCGCAACCGCGAACTGCCGCACATTCTCTCAATCAGTGGTTCAGTGGAATTCGCGTCCGATTTTTATCCGTGTCCATCCGTGTCCATCCGTGGTTCACAATTCGCCTTCTTGATTCGGCTCGCAACTTTGGTTAGCGTTCCAGCTTCTAATTTTGAAATAAAATCATTATGGCACTGCTCAACGATAATTTCCTGAAACTCAAAGCCGGTTATCTCTTCCCCGAAATCGGCCGGCGCGTGAAAGCGTTCTGCGACGCGAATCCCGAGGCCGCCAAGCGCCTCATCCGTTGCGGCATCGGCGACGTGACCGAGCCGTTGCCCGCCGCGGTGACTGCGGCGCTGCACAAGGCCGTGGATGAAATGGCCGCGCGCGAGTCGTTCAAGGGCTACGGTCCGGAGCAGGGTTACGAATGGCTGCGGCACGCCATCGCGCAAAATGATTTTCGCGACAAGGGTCTGGACGTGGCCGACGACGAGATTTTTGTCAGCGACGGTTCCAAGTGTGATTGCGGCGCGATCCTCGACATCCTCGGCAGCAAAAACAAGATCGCCATCAGCGATCCGGTTTATCCTGTCTACGTGGACACAAACGTCATGGCCGGTCACACCGGTGACGCGAACGAAGCAGGCGCGTACGCCAAGCTGGTTTATCTGCCATGCAAGCCCAGCAACGGTTTCATTCCCGAACCGCCGAAGAAACATGTGGACGTGATCTATCTGTGCTCGCCGAACAATCCCACCGGCGCGGCGGCCACGCGCGAACAGCTTGAGGCCTGGGTGAAATACGCGCTCGAACACAAGTCCGTGATTCTGTTCGACGCGGCTTATGAGGCGTATATCACCGAACCGGGTGTTCCGCATTCCATCTACGAGATTCCCGGGGCACGCGAATGTGCCATCGAGTTCCGCAGCTTCTCGAAGAACGGCGGGTTCACCGGCACGCGCTGCGCGTTCACGGTCGTTCCGAAGCCCTTGCGGGCGGCCACCAAAACCGGCGAGATGCAGTCGTTGCACCCGTTGTGGAATCGGCGCATGGCGACAAAATTCAACGGTGTCAGCTACATCGTCCAGCGCGCGGCGGAAGCGCTTTATTCGTCCGAGGGCAAAGCGCAGGTGGCCGAACTCATCAAACATTATCTCGGCAACGCGGAGGTTCTCCGCAAAGGCGCGAAGAAAGCCGGGCTGAAAGTGTTCGGCGGCGTGAACGCGCCGTATATCTGGGTGCGCACGCCCAAAGGCGTCACGAGCTGGCAGGCGTTCGACAAAATTCTGGCCGATGCCAATGTGGTCATCACGCCCGGCAGCGGTTTTGGTTCGAAGGGCGAAGGCTTTTTCCGCATCAGCGCCTTCAACAGCCGCGCCAACGCCGAGGAAGTCGCGCGCCGGTTGCAGGAATTGAAGTGGTAACCCTCCGGTTTAACTTTTGATCTGCCGTGTAATGGTTGGATCGGTGATGCGATGATCCGCCACGAGCAGCAGGGCTTTGGAGAGAATGACCGAGAGTGTGGTGTCGCCTTCAAACGGAAGCCAGAGACGTGACGGGTTTCGGGTGTGGTTTGCCACGATGCACAGGTATTGATCATTCGGTTCCATCAGGATGTTTCCGCTGCCCAGGTGAATCTTGTAATTACGGAGTTGCCCGCGGACAAGGAGAAACTTGTCACTCAGCGAGAATCGTTTTGCCTCGGCCAGTCTGGGTAACAGATGTTCAAGGGCAATCTTGCGAGTGCGGGCACTTTCCGAGAGATCACCAAAACTCCACTGGTTCCAATACGCGCGGTGGCGTCCCTCCGGCCCGCCGTCCTGCCACATCGGATCATTCGCGACGCTGGCGACACCAACGAACAGATCCACGTCCCGCATCACTTCGCTGAAAACAATTGGCGACACATCTTCCAGCGGGCGACCAAATCGCACATGGTCGCTGCTGACGTGCACATAAATACCCCGGGGCGTGGCTTCGTTCTCGACGGCTTCGACCCAGAATTCCGCTTTCAAATCGTGCGCCGCCAAATGCAGTGTCGGCACGTTGTGCGAATCAAACTGGCCTTGCAGCCGGTAATCCCAGCCGCGCGACTGGCAAAGCGCCGCGAGCTGATGCTGCCGCAGAATATGGGCGGCGAAACGGTTCGAGTAGGATTCGGTGCGACGCTCGGCATCCGTCAGCACATAAATCTCGCGATGCGCCTGTTTGAATGGCTGCGTGATTTCATTTTGTTCAAGCCACTCACGCCAGGCCACGACTTGCTCCGGCGTGGACCGGATCGGATGCCAGAGCGAGACGGCAGCGTCGCTCTGCGGCGAGGTCGGGCGATTCGCCGCGCTTACCAGGCGACCGTCGTGCGGAATGGCGAGCGTGTCGTCGAATTGCCAGATCAATCGCCGGGCCAGCGTGCCAACCAGCGGATGTTCGAGGAATCGCTCCTTCCAAACTTTCATCGGCCAGCTTCGGTCGCTGAGGAATGAGCGCTCCAATCGCAAGGCTTGAGCGGCGAGCATGGCAGATGCGTCTTTCGCTTCGCGCTTGAGCCGCTTCAAGTCTTCGGCGTGTTTGGTCCGAATGATCGCCGGAACGGAGGCGCACGCCTTTCCGCCGCGCTCCAACCAGCAAAGTTCCACTTTATGCGCGTTGACGGCACGAAGTTCGGCAACATGCTCGCCGAGTTCGATTCGGCGGATGCCGCGGGCGTTGAGGCCGAACGTCGGCACGGAAATCTCAGCCAAGTCATCCGGCGAAAGCCCGGTCCTCTCGCTCGCCGTTGCCAACCCTTTATCCACGGTGGCCCGCGACGAGTGATGCTTCACCCGCAGGCGCAACCGCGAGAGTTGTGCGGCAGCGGCGGGGTCAGCCAGAGCGGCAAGCGCGGTGGTGGTGGCATTGGCGACCTTCACGTTGCGCGGGCCTTTGTTCGGAATTTTTTTGAAGCACGCCTCGGCCAGATTGCCGAGTGCGGGCGCAAGGTCCGCCCGCTTCGTGGCGACAATGATCCACGCGAGGCCCTTGAGCAGTTCGACCGAGCAATCGTTCAGCAACGTCGCGTCTCTCACCTCTCCGCAGATCACCGGGGCTTTGGCCGGCTGGCCCGCTTCGTTCAACCAGTCGGAAACGCACGTGGCAAAGTTGTCCGGCTTGATTTTTTTGACGAGTTCAATCGCGTCGCCCGACCATTTATTCGAGGGCGTCGTTGCAGTTAGCGTCCGCGCATGATTCAACAAAGCCGTCCAAGCTGGCCCACTCGCTCGCTTGCCCTTGGCTGCATCGGAGGCTATCAAAGTTCCGACCGCGTCGCTGGCGTCCAGGTGAAGTTCAGGCGCCTTGTTCACGCCCGGCTTGCCGCCGGCGGACAGCAAAACCGTCAGGCGTTCGATGAGCTTGCGTTCCTCCGTGAGCGGCGTGCGGATCCGGAGCAGTCTTTCCATCGTCTCATATGCCTTCGAGGTCACTGACCAAGGCCGGTCGGTTTCCTCGTCCATGGCGATGCGTTCGGCCTCGCCCAACGCGCGTTCCTCCTGCGGCGTAAGATCACGGGGCGAAATGGCGGCTTTCCACTTTTCCAGCGCCGCGCGAAGTTCCGCCGAAAGAGATTCACGCTCCACTGCCTTCTCCACCACCGAGATGAGCGGCTTGAACGGGTAGCGGCTGAAGCCGCCGAAGTCTGCGTGCTCGCGATTGAGGACTGCGGCGGCTTCAACCGCCCGCACCAGATGCGCCACCGTCCAGTCCTTGTTGTTCGCGCGGAGAAGTTCGGATGCAACACGGCCCATGGAATCGAAACCTGACCCGGGCCAAAGTTCCAGCGCCCGCGCCGCGATGGACGCCCGACGGTCGGCGTCGGCGTCGAGAATCTCGCGGCCGGGCTTGGTGTATTTCAAGCCCTCCGGGTAGGCGCCTTTGATTTCCTGGAGGTGGGCTTTGATTAACGCTTCATCTTTCTCCATAACACAATCGAAACCCGCTGGTTGACTGTTGGTCCATCAAAGCCGCAATTTCATCCGCCCACGAGCGGCACGAGTTTCACAAAACTGACTTCTGTGTCCACCTTCACTTCAAAATTCTCGTCGAGAGTCACGGCCTGCCGGTCGCCGACGAGCACGAAGAATCCGTTCCGCTCGAAGGCTTCGCACGCGCGCTGGAACTGTTCCTGCCAGTCAATCTTGCGCTTCGCTTTCAACTTGAACCCATTCAACGTGCGTTCGGCCTGCGCCGGTTCGACGAGGCCGCGAAAGTATTCCGGCTCTTTCAGATTATAGTCTTGCACTTCCTGGTAAATGCGGGCGCGGATGAGTTCGCGGACAGTCAGGCGTTCAGTCAGGCAATCCAGCGTGAATGAACTGGTCTTCTGGCCGGACGTGGTTTCGTCGTGGATGAGCAGGGTGGCCATGGGTTTGGGCGGATGCTGCCACCATGATTCATCCAAGTTCAAGCCAAATTAACATTGGCATTTGACTCAATTGTGTTAGAGTCCGCGTCCGCTTTTCGTTTGAAGCGGCGGAAACTTTAACTAAAATCATTTATGTCACAGCATCGCAGCCTCCGCGCGGCGTCCACCTTGGGCGGCAAGCGCAATGTTCTCAAGCGTTTTGAGCGCACCGAACTCCTCAAGAAACGCGGCCAATGGAAGGCCGGCGACCGCATCACCGGTCTGCGCAAGACCAAGCCGGAAGCGTAAACTGTGGCAAGTGACGAGTGACAAGTGACAGGACTTGCGCTCTGATCATCTGCCGCCCGTCACATGTCACCTGCCGTTCGTTTGCAGAAATTTCTCGCCGATGCCGGCGTGGCTTCACGCCGCGCGGGGGAGAAACTGATTCTGGACGGACTGGTCCGCGTCAACGGCCGCATCGTCCAGGTGCTGGGAACGAAGATTGACCCGGACCGCGACGAGGTGATCGTGGACGGCAAGATCGTCCGCGCGTTCAAGAAGGTTTACATCGCGCTCAACAAACCGCCCGGCTGCGTCTGTTCGCGCCAGGATGAGCACGACCGTCCGACGGTTTATGATTTATTGCCGAAGGAATGGCAAATTGTGCATTCCGTGGGCCGGCTGGATTTCAACAGCGAAGGATTGATTTTTCTGACCAATGATGGACAATTCTCGCTGCGCCTGACGCATCCACGCTACGGGGTCCGCAAGAAATATCTCGCGACGGTCGAGGGCGAAGTGAATCGCGCAATGCTCGCGCAGTTTGTGAGCGGCATCTGGCACGCGGGCGAAAAATTGAAGGCGGAGAAGGCGGTGATCGTTTCCGGCGGCCGTTCGCGGACCGTGGTGGAACTGGAGTTGAGCGAGGGCAAGAACCGCGAGGTGCGGCGGCTCTTTGAATCGCAGGCGGTGACGGTCAAGCGGCTGCAGCGGATCCAGATCGGACGCATCAAACTGGGCGAATTGAAATTGGGCAAATGGCGGACATTGACAGCGGCGGAGATAAAAACTTTACTTTCGTAAATATGAAACAGAACTACTGGTTGATTTTGGGAATGTTGGCAGCGGCCGGGGCCGTCGCGCAAAGCAACACGAACTTGCCACCATCCACGGTGCTGCCGCCAATACCTCCGCCGAATACGGCGCCGGCGGCCGAACCGGTTGCGCCCGCAGCGGCGCCGGCACCGGCCGCCGAGCCCGTCAAGAAAGCCGCGCCCGCGAAGCCCAAAAAAGCGGCCGCGCCGAAGCGGGCCGCGCTCAAAGAGCCGACGGTGGCGCTGATGCCGGGAGCCGCGGAAGTGGCGGTGGAAAATTTGAATGTGCGCGGCCAGGCCGGTCTCAAGGGCGAAGCCATTGCCCACCTCAAGAAGGGTGAAGTCGTCGCCGTCATGAGCCAGATCAACCTGGACAAGCATCAGGTCGGTGAACCGGCGCAGTGGGCCAAGATCGCCTTGCCCGCCAGCACCCACGTCTGGATTCACACCTCGTTCATTGACTCGGCGACCAAAACAGTTGTGCCGAAGAAATTAAATTTGCGCGCGGGTCCGGGTGAGAATTTCAGCGTGCTGGGCGTGATTGAACACGGCACCGCCGTAAAGGAAATCACCACAAAGGGAGTCTGGACGGAAATCGCGCCGCCGGAATCCGCCTGTGGATTTGTCGCCGCGATGTATTTGAAACAGGTCGCGTCCGGATCGCTGGCGGCCAACACGCCGGCTTCCACGGAAACCGAGCCCGCACCGCTGGCCATGGCGGCGCCGACGCCGACGCCGGTTCCGGAGGCTGAGCCGATCGTGACCGCGCCGGCGAATCCCGCACCGGTGGCAGCCGCGCCGGAGATGGTTGATCCGAACGCTGCCTCCATCGTGGACACCAATCCGCCGCCGCCGCGCGTCGTGACCCACGAAGGCGTGGTCAAGCACGTGGATAGCGTCATCGCGCCGACCTCGTATGTTTTGTATGACCCGGCCACCGGCAAGGAGATCAATTATTTGCACAGCAAGGCAGCGAGTCTTGACGTCAGCCGTTACGCCGGCATGCGCATCATCGTCACGGGCGAAGAAGGCCTGCAGAAGCGCTGGAAAGACACGCCGGTGTTGACCATCCAGCGCATTGTGGTGCTGGATACCAACGCCCTGAACATCCCTGACCAACGCCTTGACTACCGCATCCCCAGACAAATTAATTGATGGTCGCGCCATCGCCGCGCTCATCCAGCGCGAGCTGGTGCAGCGCGTGGCGGATCTGAAACAGCGCGGCAAGGTTCCCGGACTCGCCTTCGTGCGCGTCGGCGAAGATGCGGCGTCCAAGGTGTATGTCGGGCGCAAGGAAAAAGCCTGCGCCGATCTTGGCATCGTTTCGGAAACGCACGTCCTGCCGGAGCAGACTTCAGAAGCCGAACTGCTGGCTCTGCTCGGGAAATTAAACTCTGCCGCGCATCTGCATGGCATCTTGGTGCAGGCGCCGTTGCCCAGACAAATCCGCGAATCCGTGGTCTATGCCACCGTGCTGCCGACGAAAGACGTGGACGGTTTTCATCCGGTGAACGTCGGCAAGCTGATGCTCGGCGATGCCACGGGTTTCAAACCTTGCACGCCGGCGGGCGTCTTGGAATTGCTGGCTCGTTCCGGCGTGAAGACCCGAGGCGCGGAAGTCGTCATCCTCGGACGCGGCAATATTGTCGGCAAGCCGATGGCCGCCATGCTCTGTCAGAAGGGTGAAACCGCGAACAGCACCGTCACGATCTGCCATTCCGCCACGCGCGATATCAAAGCCCATTGCCTGCGCGCCGACATCATCGTCGCGGCGATGGGCGTGCCGGAATTTCTGAAAGCCGACATGGTCAGACCCGGCGTCGTGGTCATGGACGTGGGCGTCAATCGTGTGCCCGATCCTGCCTCGAAGACCGGCAGCAAGCTGGTGGGCGACGTGGATTTTAAAAACCTCCTCCCCGTCGTCAGCCAGATCACGCCGAATCCCGGCGGCGTCGGCCCGATGACGATCGCGATGCTGATGCAGAACACCGTGCGTGCCGCCGAACAATCTCCCAACTAAAAACCCTCAACCTTAACTGAACATGCAAGCCACCCGAATTCTCCCCGACCTGCAAGCCTCGCTGTTGTGCGAGGAAGTCCGCCAGGAATCCAACGGCAACTTCTTCCTGATCGGCGTCATCAACCTCGTCCGCGTGCCGCAGCTGCCGGTGGTCGCGGCGCGGCTCTGTGTCTTCAACCGCTGGACGGCGGGCATTGGCCAGTTCACGGAAACCGTCCGCCTTATCGCGCCCGACCAGACCACCGTGCTGCGGAAAGCGGAGATGAAATTTGAGCTGCGCGACGCGGCCTTGCATTCCACAAACGTCATGGTCTTCGGCCAGCTTGAATTCAAGACCGCCGGGACGTATTTCATCGAAGTCCTGGTGGACGACGTGATGAAGATCCGCTATCCCGTCCCGGTTATCGTGGCCCCGCCGCAAGGGCAGAATCAGCCGCCACCTGCGGAACAAACGCCAGCCTGATTGTTTCAAGCGTTCATGGAGCGCGGGCTTTAGCCCTTGTCATTACCCACATCTTCCGCGGGCTTGCATGAACTGATCTGATATGCGATTTCATTGGTCAACAAAGGCTGTTTGGTTCTGGTTTCATCGGTCCCTCCTCCGGCCAAACCATGAACCTGACCTTGTCGACGCCCGCCCAGTGGGCGCAGCAGGAATTCGCGTTGGCCCAACTGGGGGACCAACGCCGCACCGATCGTCTTGTGAACATCGCCACACGCCTGGCTCAAAATCCCGGCGGCACACTGCCGCAAGCCCTGCCGTGCTGGAAGGAAGTCAAAGCGGCCTACCGCTTTTTCAGCCAGCCCAAGGTGGGACCGGTCGCAGTGCAGACCCCGCATTGGGAAGCCACCCGCCGCCGGTGCCGCGAACCGGGCGAGTATCTGCTGATCGAAGATACGACCCAACTGGACTACTCCTTCCACCCGGCCACCGAGGGTCTGGGACCGATTGGCAATGGCGGCGGTCGTGGCCTGCTGCTGCACACCACGCTGGCCGTGCGGGTGGAACAGTGGACGCTGGAGCAGCAGCCCGAAGGCATCGCCCTGGGATTATTTTATCAACAAAGCTGGGTGCGCACCGGACCGCCCAAACGGGGCCGGGAAACCTGGCGGCAAAGGCTCAAACGCCCGCGCCAATCGCAATGCTGGACGGCGGCACTGGACCAGACGCCCCCGCCGCCGCTGGGCAGCCAGTGGATTTTTCTGGCCGACCGGGAAGCCGACTTCTACGAACCCATCGAACACTGTCAACGGCGCGGCGTGGACTTCATCATCCGCAGCTACCGGGATCGGGCGCAGACCGAGGTGCCGGAACATTTGCAGGAAGCGGCCGGACAACTGCCGGTGCGCGGCACGCTGAATGTGGCATTGCGGGCGCGCCCCGGCGCAGCCGCGCGCACCGCCACCGTCCAACTGCGCAGCGGCACGCTCACGCTCAAAGGCCCCGAGCGCCCGGGGGACGCCAAGCCCGCTTTCACGGTGAACGTGGTGGCCGCGCGCGAACTCAACGCCCCGCCGGGAGTCCAAGCCTTGCATTGGATCCTGTTGACCTCGCTGCCCTGCGAACGCTGGGTGGAAGCCCAACGGATCGTGGGCCGCTACACCGCCCGGTGGTGGATCGAAGACTATCACAAAGCCCTCAAGAGCGGTGCCGGCGTGGAAGACAGCCAGTTGGCAGCGGCGTATCGGCTCGAAACCTTGACGGCGGTGCTGGCGATTGTGGCCGTCCGGTTGTTGAACGCGCAATGGCTGGCGCGGGCGCGACCCGACGAGGCGGTGGCAGCGGACGCCTTCGGACCGCAAGCCTTGGCGCTCCTGGCCGCCGAGTGGGGCGAGCCTCCCGGAGGATGGACGCAGCGCAGCGCATTGGTGGCCGTGGCACGCTTGGGCGGCTTTCTGGCGCGCAAAGGCGATGGCCAGCCCGGCTGGCAAACCATCTGGCGCGGCTGGCAACGGTTGATGTGGATGTGCCAAGGATTAGACACTTTGCAACATCCATGAAAACGATGTGGGTAATGACAAGG
>Ga0247688_1000038_pt1 | contig 73365 bp, 33 predicted proteins | sample CNK29_metaG_FD_182718 | JGI IMG/M metagenome (GOLD analysis project Ga0247688, IMG submission 182718) | Soil microbial communities from Purdue University Martell Research Forest, Indiana, United States - CNK29 | ecosystem: Environmental > Terrestrial > Soil > Temperate forest > Bulk soil... | reverse complement strand
TTTCGGGTTTGGGGTCTGGCACCTGGGATTCAGGGTCCAGGGTCCCGGCTTTGGGGACGAAGCGGGGCAGCGGCAATTCGTTTTTCGGCAGCGACGGCAGGACAATTTCCTCCATAACGCGCGTCGGCACGATCAGCAGATGCGTGTAGCCGATGGCGCGCAGTGAGAATTGAAAATTCACCGGCGCATTTTTGTCCCGCCAGTTGTGGGCGATTTCGTCCAGCCCGAAGATCTGTCCCGCGCCGATGTAATTGAGCGTGCGTTCGTCGCCGCCGAATTTCTGGCTGACCCGCGCGAACCCGGCACGCAGCAAAACGATGCCGTTTGGATAATCACCTTCCTGCACGATGACCGGCTCCTTTTCCGGACGCACGCTGCCGGATTGGGCGAGGCGCTTGTATTCGCCGGACCAGTCGTAGTCGCCGTAAGTGGCAAACTCAATCTGTGCGGCGACGCGGTCGAGCTGCTCCTTGCTCAGGTGTTGGAACAGCGGCGTGGCGCGGAGATACGAGGCCAGCGCGCGTTCGCGGTAAATCCGGTTGACGTGCGTGCGCAGGGCGTCGCCGTATTTCATCAGATCGCGCAACCCCTGCCAGCGGATTTCCAGCAGCTCGGCATCGTCGCTGTCGGCAAAAATCGTGGACGTGCGCGGCATCCGGCTCAACGCGGCGATTTCGCCGAACAGATCGCCCGCCGTCATTTGCTCGGTGCGATGCTCGTTGAGCACGCGCGGCAAATCTTGAAGAAAGACGTGCACCTCATTTTTCGTCTGGCACGCGCCGAGGCCGGCGGCCTGGCGGAGTTGTGAACGCGAAAAAATTTCCGGCGGACGCCGGCCGTTCCAAAGCTGGGCGAGTGTCCGGAAAATGCCCTTTTTGCCCGGCGCCTGCCGGCCAAGGAGCGTGGGCTCCAGATCGGGTTTCAACACGACGCGCGTCGCCCCTTTCAGAATCAAGAACGCCGATGTGCCGTAGTCGCCCTGCCGCACGATGATTTCGCCCTTGCGGAATTTGAGCAGACGCGTGTCATTGCGGAGGATGTCGCGGAGCGGCGTGCGTTTGGGAAATTTTTCCGCATCCATCTCGTTGAAGGGCGCGGTGGTCAGCAGGCGCTCCACCGCCGCGTCGGTCATGTCCGCGTCGAACGCGGCGTCCCAGCGTTGCGGGCGTTCGAGGATGGTCGGGGCGGCGGGCATTTAAATAAAGGGGGAAAACACTGAACATTCAACATTCAACGCCCAACATTCAAAAGACCATCCAGCCCCTTTAACTTGGGTGTTCGGAGTTGAATGTTGAATGTTGAATGTTTTCAAATTTTTAATGTTCACGCATCCAAAACCAGATCATTTTTCGGCCGGCAGACGCAGGTGAGGCAGGTGCCCACCTCCGGTTCGGCGTCGGGCTTCTTCAGATAATGCACCTCGCCCGATTTGATGGCAACCACGCACGAGCCGCAACTGCCCGCGCAGCAGCCGGAATCAATCTTGACGCCCTGCGCACGCGCGAACTCCAGAATGTTCCCGGCCGACGGCTCCCAGCGGATCGTCTGGTTCGAGCGACCAAACGTGATGTTCACTTTTTGCAGATGCGCGGTTTCTTCCGGCGTGGGCGCGGCGGTTTTTTTCTTCACGGTCGCCGGGCCGAACGCCTCGAAGAAGACATCCTTGTCCGGCACGCCCCACGCCTCGAGACCGTCGGTGAGGCTTTTCATGAACGCGCCGCTGCCGCACAGGTAATACTCGAAATTGTTTGACGGCAGCAGTTCCTTCAAAAGCTCGATGCCCACGCGGCCTTCGTGATGATAATCTTTACCCTTCGCGTCCTTCTCGCCGGGCTTGCTGTAACAGACGTGCAGATGAATGTTGTCATTTTCCGCCGCGAGCTTTTCCAGTTCCGCCTTGTGGATGTGTTCGCGCCGGTTGCGGACGCCGAAGAAAAACCACGCCTCGCGCTTCGAACCGCTGGCGGCGATCGCATTGGCCATGCACAACATCGGCGTGATGCCGACGCCGCCGGCGATGAGCACAACCGGATTCGTCTTCGTCATGTCCAGAGAGAAATGGCCGGTCGGCGCCTTCACGTTGAGGATGTCGCCCTCCTTCACACCGTCGTGAAAGAAACTGGACCCGGCACCGGGCGGCACCTCGGGTTTGTCCGGCGGCGCTTTTTCCCGTTTGATCGTGACGCGGTAATAATCCTTCTGGTGCGGTGCATCGGAAAGCGAGTAGCAGCGGATGAGCGGCTTGTCGCGGCCGGGCAGGTCGAGCTGGAACGTGAGATATTGCCCCGGCTTGAATGCCGGCAGCGTGCGGCCGTCGTGCGGCTTGAGATAAAACGCGCACACGTCGTCGCACTCGGTGATTTTTCTGGTGACGGAGAATTTGCGCAGGCCGTTCCAGCCCAGCTGCGCCTGCCCGGCTTCACGGCAGCGAAGCCTGGTTTCATGCAATTGCGCGCGCGAAGTTTCCAGTGCGACACGATTTTGAAGACGCTCGGTGTTCAGGCGCAGCAGGGCGCGGAAAATTTCCAACAGGAGCCAGATCAACAATCCCGCCAGCAGTGCCAACCCGACGGCAAGGCTCAAACTTCCTCCACTGGCATGGCGCAGGGATTCAATTAGGGTTGCATTCACGCTGTCACTCCATTAACCAATTTGACGCCGTGAGTAAAACACTTTGTCGCCAAACCGCCGGTTTTGTCACCGGAGTTTTTTTCGCGGTCAGCACCGTCCGCGGCGCGGAGACGCCACCCAGGTTTCTCGGCGCGAATTCCTGCGCGAATTCCAGCTGCCACGGCGGCGGCGGCCAAAATCAATTCCTCGTCTGGTCGCTGAAGGATTTTCATTCACACCGTCCCGCCGCCATGCTCACCACCGCGCGTTCAAAACAGATCGCCGACGCGCTCGAAATCAAGGACCCGGCCACCGACGCACGCTGCACTTCCTGCCACGCGCCGCTGCTGCAAGTGCCGGAAAATTTGCGCGGCGAAAATTTCAAGGCGAGCGAAGGCGTCTCGTGTGAAAGCTGCCACGGCCCGGCGGAAAACTGGCTGCGCGCGCACACGCGCAAAGACTACACGCGCGCCGACCGCACCGCCGCCGGGATGCGCGACCTGGAAAATCTCTACGTCCGCGCCAACACCTGTGTCGCGTGCCACCAGAAGGTGGACACCGACATTCTCAAGGCCGGCCATCCGGAATTGATTTTTGAACTCGACGGCCAGAGCGTCGCCGAGCCAAAGCACTGGAGCGCGGAGAAGAACGGTAACGGTGCACAGGCGTGGCTCGTTGGGCAGGCGGTGGCGCTGCGGGAAATGAGCTGGCAGATCGCGCATGAAAAATCACCGACAGAAAACGAAATCAACCGGTGGGCTGCGCTCGTTTGGCTGGTTGAAACAGCCGCTCCGAAGAATGCAAATAAATCCATTCCGCCTACCACACCCACAGAAGTTGTAAAAATAGCCCGACAAATTCAGCCAGAGATGGACAAAGATGCTCGTGAAGCAGCCAACGAAGCTCCAGAAACGAGCGACACACGAGCAATATTGTCAGGGTTGGCAGCAACGGGGGACTCTTTTCGTGACCGTTCCATTTTGCAACCCGTTAGCGCGCGCCGCGCTGAGCGTCTGGTGCTCGCGCTCGACCGCCTCGTGGCCGCGCTGCCGGAGTTGAAAGACAAGGAACCGATTCAATCCGCGCTGAATCAATTGTTCAAGCTCGCGCAATCCGTTCCCGACTTCGATGCGAAGCAGTTTGCCGACGCGCTGCAAAAGTTTTCCGCCGCCATCGCCGCCAATCCTTGATCCATCCAGCAGAGTGTGCGTCGCCTCAAATCTGGTGCATGATGAAGCGCCACACGGCCCACACCGCCACGATGTGCCAGATGTTGTCCACCACGATGAGGCTCCATGGGGCGAACGGCGGTTTCACAAACTCCGGCTGGTGATTAATCTTGGTCATCCAGAACTCGATGATATTAGTCCGGTCTTGAATAAAATGTGTGATCCACAGAACGGCAATGGCGGGTATGGCTACCCAACCGGCAAAGAGACAGACCGAAAGTGTCCAGAGCGTGCAGTGGACGGCGCAGGGCAGCGTGCGCTTCTTTTTGTTGAGGGCCATCCAGTCATTTTGCAGCAGGTAGTCGCCTACCAGATGTCCGACGATTGCCAGAGTCAGTGTCATAAAAGCCGGCGAGTCCGCCAGGGATTCGCGTGAATGGCCGCACTTTAGAACGGCAACTCAATTTTCGCCAAACAATTTCGCAACCTGGGTTTTCAATTTGTCCCGACCATTTGGTTTATCAGCGACGCCTCTGGTCCGATCCAGCGTAAGAACAATCGTCGGCCATGGCCGACCAAGCTGTTGTCAGAATTGCTGCAACCGGTCTGTAGCACCCGACCAATCGCCCCTCAGCGGTGAAAAAGTGGAGCCAATGGCCGGGATTGACCATTTATCCCCGCGTTTGCAGGTCAAATGTAGTTGATTACATTGGGGAATCAAGCAAATCCGATTCTGTCCAACTATACCGTTTTTAACTCGTTTGGTATCCGCAAAAGCCGCCAAAGTCATGATGGAATGTTGCAAACTCACGTTGAGTTGATCCATCGCGTCTTTGTGCCGTCTCCACGGCACTCTTCCTCAAAGTGGCTGGTTTCGATGGCGTGGTATGGCATCCCCGTTTTTATCCGAGCGAGCCATCCTATCTGGGAGACTGTTATCTCGCGGAGTTGTCGGACGTGATTCTCCACGCTAAGTCTCTTGGTCTCATATTCTGGCTCTATGATGAAGACGGTTGACCGAGTGGCACGGTGGGACGGCAACTATTGAAAAAGTATCCGAACGACACTTAGCGCTGGGCCGATCTTGTCACCGAGAAACCGGATCGCTGCCTCTTCGAGTTCGAGCGTGACGGAAAGAAATGGTTCGTCGCGGAACGCATCGGCTCGGGCGTGGATTATTTTAATGCTGATTTGGCGCGGCATTTCATCCAGCTCACACACGAACGTTTTCGCGCAGGTTTCGTCCGCCGCGCGGCAGTTCGGCAATGGTCGCTGCATGGTCGAGGAGTTCGGCAGGGCATGGTGGGGCGCGTCGCCCGAAGATTTGGAGTGTTATCTGCTGTGGCTCGGACGAAATGGCCTCACGGATTTTGTCATGCACTCGAGCCAGTATAGGCTCGACAGCGCGGCGATGCACGATTGGCCGCCGTCGCAACCACTGCACCTGACGTGGCGTGAAGCTCATGCCGAAATTCTGCGCCGCGTGCGGTGTGAGTTACAGAACCATCCATGCCCCGTCGCCGATACGCTCGTTATCGCCCCGAATCACGGGATAAAAGAGTAGCCTCAAAGATAAACTTCTGAACAGGGTCGCCGCAACTGTAATTGGTGAGCGAAGCTTGAAATGCAACCGAATTTAGAGCGTCATACAAATTCCGAAGGTCGTTAGTAGAAAAACGGTCAGACACTTCAAAGCGATAGGCCTCTTTGCAATCTTCCAGCGAGCCTCCCAAACGCACTATCTCTCTCGTTCCTTGTGCTTTTGATATTCATAGGCGGCATGGGGAGCAAGAGGAAGTGGAACCATAACGTCGCCTGACCCTATGCAGGCAGCACAAATAAATGCAATGATGCAACTGAAAACCAAATTTCTGGATGAGTCGCGTGACCTATAAGCAGGCTAACAGTAAATCGGCTCCCACTTTCGGAGCCTGTCAGTTTCCATTCAATCGACCTTATTTCGGACTTTCCCGCTTGTCCATGAAGATTTATAATCAGGACGAAGTAAACATGGCTTCAGGAAACACGGCGGCAGTGCAGGTGTTAGACCCATTGTAGTGTCCGGCCTGTGGCCGGAAACAGATGGTTCCGTGGGACACAAGTCGAGGCACAGCCGCGACGCTACACCATTTGCAGAGATCTCAATCTTTCAGACTTCTCGTTTCGGTTTTCGCCACCGCGTTCGTTGCTGCGACGGCCATAGCCTTTTGCCGCGAGGGAAACGGCAAGCGAGGACGCGAGGCATAGCAGAGATTTCACATAGGAGATGATGTAGATGATGCGGTTTTGGGTTCGGAAAAGGACCTGAACAAACGTTCACTGCCCGTTGCACCCGGATTGATTCAGAATCGGTAAATCTCAATCATGAATACCACCGAACAAAATCCTCTTTCCCGTCGCAAATGGCTCGCGGCCGCCTCCACGGTGGCCGCTTCCGCCGGCGCAGGTTTTCTGGCGGCGAATGCCAAAGCGGCGGAGCCGGGAAAAGTTATTTCATCCGGCAGCCCGGGCGCCCGCGTTTACGACATCCGCGATTACGGCGCGAAAGGCGACGGGATGACGCTGGACACGCCGGCCTTGCAGGCGGCGATTGATGCATGCAACCGGGACCAGGGTGGAACGGTGCTGGTTCCCGCCGGCGTGTTTGTCATCGGCACCACGGAGTTGAAAAGCAATGTCACCCTGCACATCGCAGCGCAGGGGGTTTTGCTCGGCAGCGGCCATGGCAAAGATTATTTCGCCGCCGAGGCGATTCCGCTGCATGGCGATTCCACACTGGAGGATGGCAACACCGGACTGCTGTTTGCCGTTAACGCCGAGAACATCACCGTTGAGGGGCCGGGAATGATTGACGGGCGCGGCTCGCAATTCCACGGTCCCAAGCGCGGCGATCCGTCGCCCGCCGGCATCAGCGGCAGCCATCGCCCGTATCATCTGATGTTTTGCCGGTGCAGGCATCTGCGGATCCGGGATATTTTTCTGAAGGACTGCGCGTTTCATTCCATGCGGATCGTCCAGTGCAGTTACGCGTGGTTCACGGGCATCCATCTGCGCAGCCGCGTGATCAGCAACAACGATGGATTTCATTTCATCAGCTGCGAATACATGCATGTGGCCAACTGCGACATCCAATGCCAGGACGACGCATGTGCGCTGTTCGGCAGTTGCAAGTTCGTGACAGTGACGGATTGCACGTTCAGCACACGCTGGTCGGTGTTCCGTTTCGGCGGCGGCACGGCGGAAAACATCGCCGTTTCCAATTGCATCATGGATGTCGTCTTCGGCTGTCCGATCAAGCTGCACGGCGGCCCGAATTCGCATTTTGAAAACATGTCGTTCTCGAACCTGATCATGAACCATGTGACCGGGCCGATTTCAATCGGCCTCGGCGTGCGCCGTCGGCGTTCGGAAAATTCCGCCAGCGGACAAACCAACGCAGTGGCCGGTGCGGCTTCCAGCGCGAACACCAACGCGCCGGCCAACACGTCCACGAACAATCTGCCGGGTGGATTCGCGCCGGAGCCGACGCCGGAGGAACTGGCGCAGACGACGGGCATCATCCGGAACATTTCGTTCCGCGGCATCCGCGCCACCGTGGTCAAGCCGTTCCCGCTGCCCGAATCCGAATGGACGAGCAATTACAATCCGGGCGAAGTCTTTTCGTGCATCGGACTCAACGCTGTTGGCGCCGGCTGGCTCGAAAATATTTCCTTCGACGATGTTCACGTCACCTTTCCCGGCGGCGGCACGGCGGGGCAGGGGGCGGTCCGCGAGGTGCCGAAAGCCATCGGTGAATATTACGCCGCCGGGGTTTTTCCCGCTTACGCGCTCTACGCCCGCCAGGTGCGCGGGCTGACGCTCAACAATGTGCGCTTTGAGATCGCTGCGTCCGATTTGCGCCCGGCGGTCGTGTTCGACCACGTCACGGATGCCACGATCAACGGCTTCAGCGTGCAGGGCGACAACGGCGCGGAATCCGTTTTGCGCTTGATGGATTCACAAGATGTTTTGATGAGCGCGACCAGGTTGTTGAAGCCCGCACCAGTTTTTCTACAAGTCGAAGGCGCGGCGAACGCAGGCATCACCATCGACGGCGGCGACATTTCCAAAGCGACGATGCCGCTGGCATTCGCCAATGGAGCAGATGAAACGTCAGTGAAGCTGCGCGGGTAAGTTAAGCGGGCCGAAAAAGTGGCGGCGGGCGTCCCGCCTGCCGTAGAGGGCGGCATCCTGCCGCCCGGAAAAAACGTTCACGTTTCTCGACAAACTTTTTGAAATCATCCGCACCTATCCGCTCGATGTGATCGAACCGGACTCGCCCGCACCCGAAACCGCCATCGTTGACGCCAGGATTATTCCGCAGAATTTGGGAATGGATTCAGCCGTTTCAATCTCTCGCGGATGATTCAGTTTGCCGGGGTTTTTCCGGAGGAACGAATTGTTGCGACCCTGTCGCAACAATTGAGCTGGTCACATTTCGTAGAGTTGATCCCCTCAAACAACAGCTCCAACGCGATTTCTACGCCGAGATGTGCCGCCTCGAACGCTGGAGCGTCCGCCTTGCCCGCGCCGCCCTCGCCCGCCGCCGGCCCACACCATGACCGTCGCCGGCCCTAGCGCCTGCTGCCGGTTGCAACTGGATCGGCCTGCAACGTGGCGGCGGGCGTCCTGCCTGCCGTGGAGGGTGGCATCCTGCCACTCGGAAAAACCGTCTGTGTTCCGGTCGCATTCATTTTCTATGGGCGTTGACCGAGGGGCAGCACAGCGCCCTAGCGCTGGCAGATATGATTTGCCGGGAGCGCCGGCGTCCCGCCGGCATGTGGTTTGCCGCAAGTGAATCGGCAGACGAGCGTGATATGGTTTGGAGCGCCGGGCACCGTCCCGGCTCGAAGCTGAGATCGTGTATTGGCGGAGTGCGGCCGTCCCGGCCGTAGCAGCGTGAAAGGCGCGGTGGGTTGGAAATTTTTCCACGGGTTGGATGAAGCCAGTGGCTGCTCCCGGGGACGGGCGCACTCCGGAAGCATCGGAGAGCGGGTTCAGATCAGAACCAGAAATAATAGGCTCCGCGCCCATCGCGGCAGTCATACCACGGGTGCATGTCGCGCAAGCGCCGCCATTCGGTGTGGGAATCTTCGAACAGGATGTTGCCACCCGCGGCGACATTCTTCTGCATGTGGCCGGAATGGGAATGATCGTTCGCACCCATGCCGGCACCCACCATGCCCGAGTTGGGCATGCCATTGAAGTCATACGGGCCGGAAGGTGGAGCACCGACCGCCGGGGTGGCGTCCGCCGTCAGTTCGGTGGAGGAAGGTGACATGCCGGTGGTGGGCTTGGTGAATTTTCTGACAAATTGCCTTTGCATTTCACCCAAAGCTCCCGCCGAGGCCGGGCTGATCAGTTTGACGTTTCCGTTGTTGTCGGTGTAACCATTCACGCCCCAATTCGAGCGCCAACCCAGCCAGGTGTAACCGATGATCGGTGTTGTCCGGTTCGCCGGCCAGAGCATGTCGTTGTCGGCGATCACGTCCGCCATGACACCGGGATCATAAATGATCTTTCGCTTGTTCGCCGAGGGCGTGGTGGTGTCCGGCACGCCGGTAATGAGGACGTTGGCTGTCTGGATGTTCACGTCCCACGCCCAGCCGCCGCCGCCGGTAAAGTCGGGCACTGAATCCTTATTGTCGCCGGCATAGATGGCCAGATTGATGCCGACCTGCCGCAGGTTATTGTTGCAACTGATGCGATACGCCCGCTCCTTGGCGGAGGTGAGCGCCGGCAACAGCAGCGCCGCCAGAATGGCGATGATGGCAATCACCACCAGCAGTTCAATCAGCGTGAAAGCCGGGCGGCGGGTATTATTTTTGAGGTTCAGTAACATTTTTCAGTTTTGTAGCGGCCGGTCGCGTTCGTGAAATCCGATCACCGTCAGAGCGCGGGATTCGAGCCAGTCATAGTTTCAAAATGGTTTGACGCTGTTTTAGATTTGCCATCCGCCGGGCTGAAGCTTCAGCCCGGCGGAAAAGTTTTTACGGCAAAACCATGCGGTAAAACACGGAGCCATTATTTGCATTCACGGGAACCGTGACCTGATTGGTGCTGGTGCTGTTCGGCACCGTCACCCAGTTGTCGGCAAGTCCGGTGGCGAGGCTGTTGGTCTGCACCTGCAACCGCCAGCCGGCATGATCCGGCGGCCAGTTCAAAGTCAGATTCGAGCCGTTGTAAGCACTGACGATGTTGGTCGGGTCGGTGCTCCCCGTGAACACGACATTCAGCGCGCCGGTGTTGGTGAGCGTGTTGAGGTCCCAAACAAAGTTGGGTCCCGGCGTCGCCGGCACGATGCTGGCGAAACTTCCGCTGAAGCTGCCATTGAACAGCTGAAAGCTGTCGCCCGCCTGGAGCGTTCCTGACAGAACGCTTACCTGCAAGGTTCCGCCGAAAATCAGACTTCCGCTCACCGTCAGAACGTCACTGGTCAGATTCCCTTCAATCAGCTTCATGATGTTGGTACCCGCCAGGCCGGTGTTGCCATTGACGGTGAGCGTGCCGATGGCCGTTGTCGTTCCCGGAGCCAGGGTGCTGCCCGGCAGACTGGTCAGGGAGCCGTTGAGCGTGCCGCTGCCGGTCAATGAATGGCCGCCCAGCACGGTCTGCGTGGCGTCGGCCCGGCCAGTCACATCCAGTGTCGCACCCGATCCGATGGTGATGGTCGAACTGGTCCGGATGTCGGCCGGCTCGGTCAAGGCCAGCGTGCCGGCGCTGATGGTGGTGTTGCCGGTGTAAGTGTTCGAGGCGGTCAAGGTCATCTGGGCGGTGCCGGTGACTTTGGACAAGCCGCCCACGCCCCCGAAGGTATTGGTGAAGGTGACTCCGGAACCGGCGATATTGAAGATGCCGTTGCCGAGCAGCGTCACGGCTCCGCCATACGTGTTGGCACCGGCGGAATTATTGACGATAGCCCCGTCATTGAGGGCGAGCGCCTTGTTCATGGTGCTGCCCACGGCATTGAACTGAACCGTGGCTCCGCCAAAGACGGTGAGCGTGCTGGCCGGATTGCCGAGGGAAGGCATGTTGCCTTGAATACCCAGAAGCCCCGCTTGAACGTCAAGGTCGCCGAGGGCGTTGTCAATCTGGACGCTGGCCAGTTGCAGGATGCCGCCGCCCGACTTGGTCAGCTTGTAGGCACTGCCACCCGTGCTCAAAACGGCATCGCTGCCGTTATTCAAGTCACTGGAGCGGAAATCGAGCCGGCCCTGGCCACCGATGGTGGTGGGTCCCGCCAGGGTCAGATTCTGGAAGCTGGTAGCCACCGGGTTGCCGCTGTAACCGCTGCTGTTGATGATGGCCCCGTTGCCACCCACACCGGAACCGCTGACGGTGATATTGGTAAGCCCCAGCGAGACATTGTTATTTCCGATGTCCAGCGTGGCACCGCTGGCGATGGTGTTTGATGCCGCCGTTGCCAGCGACGCGGTGGTGGCCACTGTCAGAGTGCCGCCGTTGACGGTCACCGGCCCGGTGAATCCGGAATTGTCCCCGCTCAAGGTCAGCGTGCCATTGCCATTTTTGGTCAACGCGCCGCCGCCGGAAAGGGAGTTCCCCAACGCGGAACTGTTGCTGATGACCAGGGTTCCCGCATTGAGCGCGATGGGACCGCTGAAGTCATTGTTGCCGCTGTTGGCGATGGTCAACGTGCCCGTGCCTTGCTTGGTCAGCCCGGTCGCCCCGGTGAGCTTGCCGGCGCCGGTGAACAGATAGTTCGCCGTCGAATTGGAGACCGTGACGGATTGCGGCGTGAGCGTGGTGGTCAGATTAACCACGTTGGTGCCGGTCAGAGAATCATCGAAGAGCACGGAATCGTTGCCGCTGCCGTTCTCGATGTAATACGTGGTGGTGCCCGAAGGAACCGTCTTCCAGATCGTGTTGCCGGTGTTGTTGGCGTCCCAGTTGCCAGCGGTTCCGCCCAGCCATTTCACCGCCGAGTCGGCGCTGACGATGGTGATGGTGACCACGCCGCTGCCGGTGTCGTCATTCAAGGTCGCCACCACGCGCGGCGAATTGTTCAGGACAAAATTTCCGGAGCCCGTCCGGCTGCCGGGAACATAGGTCAGGACCGTGAACGGCCCACCGGCGGTAAGGCCCACGCCGGAGAGGCTGAGGTTCACGTTGCCATTCAGGTTGAGTGCGCCAGTGACATTGACAATCGCAGCGGTGGGATTGCCATTCGTCCCGGCATTGAGTTGCAGCGCGGTGCCGGATGAGCCGAAGGTCAGATTGTTCACGGCCAGCGTCGTGCCTGCGGTCGCGACTGTCACGCCCAAGGCTGCGTTGTTGGAGACGGAATAATTATTTCCCGCGCCGGTGGAAGCGGTGGTGGTGGCCAGCGTGCCTGCTTTCACGACCGTGCCACCGGTGTAGGTGTTCGCGCCGGTCAAAGTTTCCGTGCCATTGCCTATCTTGGTCAAAGACAGGCCGGAGCCATCCTGAAGGATTCCGCCGAAGGTTGCTGTGGCATCACTATCGCCCAAAATGAGTGTGCCGGGAGCGGTGCTGCTTTGGATGACATCATGCGTAGGATTGACTGCGGTTGAGATCAAGCCGTTGATGGTCTGCGTGGAGCCGTTCAAATCGAAGATGCAAAAATTATTTCCGTTATTTGCGGCGGTGGCATTGAGAATCAGGTTGCCCGTCTTGCCGCCGGCATAGCTGCCGGTGAGTCCGTGCGGCATAATGTTATTGTCTGCCGCAGTGAAAATTTTAAGCGTGGCACCGACAGAATTCGCAGTGAACGATGGGGCACATGCGGAACCGCTGATGGTGGTGTCGCCGGCATAATCATTGGGAATAGCCAAACCAGCAACGTCGCCGACAGTGAATACACCTCCAGCGCCGTTATTTCCCTGGCTCGAGGTAGTTATGGCAAACGTAGGCGAACCAAGCATGAAACCGCCCGGGCCCGTGATCTTGCCACCGCCGATGCCGATACCTCCGGTCACATCGCCATTGGCGCAAACGGACGCATTGCCGGTCAATGTGATTTTGCCCGTGAGCTTGGTGCCGGTGGTGACAGCGCCGATGGTGACTCCGGCGTTGCCAAACATCCGGAACGCACCCATGCCTTGATTTTCCACCGTGCCGCTGCCCTCGATGTAAAAGTCATTTGTGATGTTGACGCCCGTTGCCGTCGCTTTGCCGGGATTGCATTGACCACCGGAAACGATATACACCGGCCCATAGCCAAACGTCCTTTCTGTCGGCTGCGAAACACGGCCCTGTAAAATATATGTTCCGCCAGAGTATGTATTTATCGGCCCGGTGGCAGCGCCGTTGAATGACACATACGCGCCGGCTACCACCACGGTCACGGGGGCGGAGCCGTTGTCCTGAATGGAGGCATGGACCGTGCAAAACCCCGAAGCATTCGGGAGCGGTGCTGAACCAAAATTGATCGTCGCAGGATTTACACCGTCGCCAGCAGTAAGAATTCCACCTTGGGCAACACTTGCGCCAATGTTAAGCGTTCTATAAGTGCCAGCGCCGGCAACACCAGTATTGTTAAAAATGCCGCCATTCTGTCCAAGCACCAGTTTATTCCCCGCGCCCATCGTCAACGTTTCCACGCCGGTCGATGCCGTGGGACCGCCGAAAAGCAACGAGTTGATTGTTGTGGTCGAGGCGGGCAAAGCCGCCGTGGCCGTATTGCCACTGTTATTGAGAATTCTCACATTTGCGGAAGGGTTGTTGGGAATGGCGCCATTGGCCGCAACGTCGGTATATCCGGCATAGGCCACCACATTACTATTCGCGTCGAGGGTCGCCCAATTGTTGCTACAGACGGCCCAGCCACCCAAAATTCCATTCGCACTGCCATTGGTGCTCAAGCTGCCGGTGACATTGATGTTGCCCGACATGGTAAGCACTGCGCCATTGCTGCGGGTGATGGAGCCGTTCAACCTCAAGGTGCCGGAGCCGCTGCTGATGGTATGATTGCCGTTCGCCAGCACCATCGGGAGCCGAATCGTTTCCGTGCCGGCCGATGCGCTGTTGATGCTGCCGCCGGTGATCTGCCCGCTCCCCGCGTCCGTCGGCGAGGACAGGATCATGCCATTTCCGTTGAGCGTGAATGCGCCCGCGCCGCCGCTGAAGGAGAGGTTGTTGAACGGGGTGTTGACGGAATAATTGTTGGTCGTGGCCGTCTGCGTGCCGCCGGTGAAGACGAGCAGGTCGTTTGTTTTCGGCGCGACGCCGTTCCAGTTTCCCGGTGTCAGCCAGTTGCCGTCCGGAGTGGCGCCGCCGTTCCAGGTGACGGTTCCCGCCGCCGCCGGGCGCGGGGCCATGGCACACAGGCAGGCGATGAGCGCGGCGGAACAGGCCGCGCGCCGCCGATGGGTTTGATTATGGGTTTTCATAATTTTGCGGGGCTGAACATTTTTTGGTTTCGGGATGACAATCCGGGATTCGGGGATTGAAGTGGCATTCGGTCAACTGGCTTTCATCGGAGATCAAGGCTTCGGGTTGCTGCCAATCAGCCCGCGGAAATGCCGTTGGCGAATGGCCCGCCGCCGGGCGTTGGCAAACTGAGCGACTGGCTCAATCCCGCGTTGGTGGCGCGTGGTCATGGTGGTGATCTGAAAACATCTTTACACGTTATGAATCCGGCTTCTATTGGACATTTGTTCAGGTCATAAAACGGCGGGAACCGACGCTCTTCCGTATCACGGGATGGCGAGGGAGCTTGCCCGCATCGGCGCGCAAAGCCTCAAGTCCACCAGGTCGGCGAAATGCCCCGCCAGCGATGCGCCGGAACTTCCCGGCGGCACCAGGGCGCGGATTTGCACGATCACAAAATCCGCTTCCGGCGGCAGCTTCGCGTCCGCCTCCAGCGGTTCCCACGTTTCCGGATTGCCGTCGCTGGTCAGTTGGCCGGCCTGATCTCGGCGGTTGGCCCGGTCAACGAATAAGACCGGCCGCTCCAGTAGCCGAAATCCGCCGGGACTTCGCCGACCACCGTGCGGCCGGAGGCGTCAAACCCGCAGTTCTGCGGCCGCACTTCAATCGCGAGGTTCGGGATGGGAAATGCCGTCTCCGGCAGCGCGTTCGCCGGCGTGGCGCCGCTCGCATCCACGAACATCGCCATGTTTTGCGACAGGCGATTTTCCTTTCCGTCCGTGGTCCTCAAATTTACGCGGCCTTGAAACACATCCACCTCGCTGGACTTGTCGCCGCCGACAATCGCGCCGAAGCGCGTGCCAAGGTCAACCACCGTCGCCGTCGGCGTCTTCACCGTGAAGCCGCGCGCCTTTCACGGAACATCCGTGGAAATTTTCCCCGATTGCAATTCCATCGCCAGACCGCTGGACAGTTTGAACTGCGCCGGGCCTTCCACGGCGATTTTCGCGGTCGATGCGAAGGTGATCTCCACCACGCCGGATTCCAATCGCAGCCAGCCCAGGGGAATTTGACCGCCGATTTTCGGCGCGGCCGAACCGTTGCCCAGCGCATCCCCGCCGCGTCGGTCAGCGTGCAGCCCGCCAGCGAATCCGCCCGCATCGCAATGCAGCGGTGACGCCGCGCATCAATGCGCTGAATCTTTCAGGCATGAATCTGGCGATCGGCGGGACGAATGGATTTCCCAGCGGCATGTATTACGTCCTGGCTGCAACCAATGTGGCGCCGCCGCGCAATCAGTGGCTGCTGATCTCGACCAATCCCTTTGATGTGAACGGCAACTTTAATTTTACCAAATTGGTATTAGTTGCTTCGTTCCCGGGTTGTTCATTTCCTCATTGCGGAACTTAGGTTGATACGCCGCGACCGCCTGAAGGCGGAACTCCGAACGCGACCGACGATGCTCTCCGGTTCAGAGGCACATATCGCGGCTTTTCGCGGGCCGTGGAATCTCTCCCGGCGGGAGAGGGCAGGGTGAGGGGAAAGCCTGCAATCAAACGGCTGACCGCCTGAATACCAAACCAATTTTGAACCATGTCCTGGGAAACTTTTTCATGGCGCGATTTTCACGATTTCCGCGCTATGCGGCGCGACGGGCAGGGAGAATTCACCTTTGAACTTGCCCAGATCCTTCTGCCGCCAGAGATCGCGGACGTTTTGCGAACCGGAGATTTTCAGGTCGCTCCATTTCACCGTCACCGTGATGGTGCCGTTCGTGCCGGTGTTGAACAGGCCGACCGCCCTCGAGCCGTCCGCCATTTTCCTGGCATAGACGCGCGCATCGCCGTCGTGGGCGACTTCCACCGCCTGGTCGCCGAGCGAGTCCTGGCTGACGGCGATCACCTCGTCGTTCTCCAGCAAATTTTTCGTGAAGGCGTCCATCTCGCTCATGTCGTTCGCCAGCAGCAACGGCGAGCAAACCAGGCACCAGAGTGTCATGTGGGTGTATTCCTCGTCAGGTGTGAGTCCGGACTGGCCCTTTTCCTTGGTGGCGATTTCCAGCATATCGGGATCATTCCAATGGCCGGGCGAAGAATACTTCCGCCACTTATCCTGGCCGAAGCCTTTGGTGCTCATCGAAACCCAGTTCGCCTTGATGTCCCCAGTCGTGCGCCAACTGTTTGCGAGCGGCGTCACGGACGGCGCGTTCGTCGGGTTCAAGTTGTTCGACAGGCTGTAGATGATGTCGCGTCCGCTGTGGCGCAGGGCGTCGGCCATGTCCTTGGTCTCGGGCGCTTCAATCGGGTTCCAGTCGTATTTCAGATAGTCCACGCCCCACGCGCCCCACTGGTTCGCGTCGTTCGTGTAGAAATGATATTGGCCGATCGCCCAGGGCAGGACTTTCTTGTTCACGTTGCCCTTTTTCTCGATGGTCGGCTTGCTCCATTTGCCTTCGGGATTTTCCGAGCTGCCGCCGGGATGGGTGGCGTAGGAAGTCACCCACGGCGTTGAATAGATGCCAAACTTCAAGCCCATCGCGTGGATCTGGTCGCACAACGCCTTGATGTCGGGAAATTTTTCGTTGCCCTGCAACCCGTGGAACTGTCCGCCGCGCTCGCCCTGCCAGGTGTCGTCAATGTTCACGTAGCTCCAGCCGTGGTTGATCAGGCCGGACTCCACCATCGCCTTCGCGTTTTGCAGCACGATGTCCTGGGTGATGCGTCCGGCGTAATGATTCCAGCTGTTCCAGCCCATCGCCGGAGTGAGCGAGATCGTTTCGCCAACGACGATCTTGAAATTTTTGTCGCTGCTGCCGAGGGAATTTTTGGCGTGAAACACAACTTTGTATTCGCTCTGCTTGTGCAGTGTGCCGGTGATGTTGCCGGTGGCGGCATCCAAGGCCAGACCTGCGGGCAGCTTGTCGGCGGAAAACGTCATCGGCCGGTCGCCGGTGGCGGGGATGTGATACAGGAACGGATGATCCGGGCGCACGCCGAAGATTTCCGGGCCGTTGATGCGCGGTGTGGGTGGGGCGGGCGGGGTGCGAATTTCGGGCGTGTCGGCGGCGCGGACGGAAATGAGCATTGCGGCCGCCGCGAGCGCGGACAGGATTTTTTTTGAGCAGACGTTTTTTGTTTTCATAATTTAGCTTCTGGTTCACATGATGACGGGAAAATTCCAAGCACCAACTTCCAAGCTCCAGAGAAATTCCAAGCACCCAGCTCCAAAATCCGCGAACGATGTTGTGAAGTTTGGAGCTTCTCTGGACCTTGGTGCTTGGACGTTGGCGCTTCGTTCATGGTTTCGATTGAAATTATTTGCGTTGGATTCAATGCTCCGACTCGCCCGGATTTTCCGGGATGCCGGGGTCGTCCAGGATCTGCACCGCTGTCGCGGGGCCGAGGTTCGCCCAGTCCTGCAACACCCAGACGACCTTTTTGTCCGGCGTGACCTCGACGAGTTGCGGGCCTTTGCCGCCGCCGCGCGAACAGATGATGGTGTTGCCGTTGGCAAGTCGCGTGCAGGTCTGCGTGTTGATGAAACGATACGCCTCCGGCAAATCGTCCGGCTTGAGTTCCCAGACCGTTTCGCCCTGCGGATTCACCTCGCGGGTGAGCTTCTCGGCCTCGTCAGTGATGAGCGTGTTGCCGTTCTTCAAACGGATGGCGGCCCACGGTGAGCGAATTGGGTAGCGCCAGACTTCGTTGAAGTTTTTGTCGTATTCCACCACCACGCCGTTGGTGCCCAGGCCGAGCATGGGCACGAGATACGTTCCCTGTGCCGTGTAACGAACGCGGCGGAATTGCGGATGCACCGTCTTCTGATCGGTCAAACTTTTCGCGGGCAGATCGTGTTCAACTTCGGTGGCGCCGGTCTGGATATTGACGACCTTCAACTTCGGCGGCAGGCCGTTTTGGATGAACAAAACCTTGTCGAGGCCGATGGGCTGGCAGCAATGAATCTCCGTGTTCGTCGGACAGTCATAACGCCAGACGACTTTTTTGTCCGGTGTGATCTCGGCGAGATATTGCATCCGCGTGAACAGGATGTTGCCGTTGGAAAGCATCCACGCGTCGTCGTATTCGTTGCCGCGCCCGGTGGAATAGGTCCAGATGATTTTGCCGTCGTTGACGAGGAACATTTTATTGTAGCCTTCGCCGATGTAGAGCATGGGATGCTGTGCCAGGTCGTTGCCGGGCAGTCCGGCAGGCGTGGCGTTGGTCACCCATTTCCCCGGCGTGACTTCGGTTTCGGCGGGACCCAGCGCCGGAACCGAAGCAGAAGTAAATTTCCCCAGCGTCTCCATGCACGGCGTGGAGGAAATTTTCCTTGTGCTCGTCGTCGCGCAGCCGGCAACCAAGGCCAGCAAACTCAATGTCAAAACCCGAAAAGCAGTTCGTGTGCGTCGTTTTGATTTCATAATTTTTGAACAGGAGCGAACAGAGTCAACGGAGGGAATGAATTTCAAAGCAATTTGTCCCGCATTTTTCGTCTCCGTTTTCTCGATTTCCTCCTGTCATGGCTTCAGCCACAGCACCGGCTGCGTGATGGCGATCGGCGGTTGTTTCAGCGCCGCGTCGGCGGCTTTTAAAATCCGTTCACGGTCGATCGCGGCGACATCAACTGCCGGCGCGGCCACTAGAAAACCGGCCGAAGCGAGCAGCAGCGAGATGACGGCGCGGATTATTTTCATGGGTTGATCGCGTTACATTAGGGGAGGGAGCCGGCTCAACGCAATCCAACGAATGTTCAGGTAGCGGACGGGCGGCATGACCTGTTTCTGGTCGGATAACCTCCAGACAAGCAAGACAAGGCGACTCTGACGGTTCTGGAGCAGGCCAAGTTGCTCGGTGTGGAATGGGCGGAATAAAATTTGAAAATAGAGGACGTTCTACCTCTCCATTTGCACGGTGATTTTTTGCGTGGATTAGGCGGGGCTGGAGCGCAGCGAATACCGTCGGCGCACGGTGGCGTCTGGCAGCACGCAGAGTTGTTTTCATTCAACTTCACAGCGGTTACGTCATGGCCGAAAGTTGCGCGGAGTATTGAACAAACGTTCAGGTCGGGAAACCTTGACCCCGGGCATGGCGTCTTCACCATGGAATTCAGCAAACACCTTTATGAAAAACCACCTCACATCCTTGGTTCAATTGTCGCTGGCAGCCTTCGGCGCACACGCCAATTATTCTCCCTCTCATCCCTCAAAGGAGGAGTGGGCCGGGGAGAGGCGGCCAATTATTTTCAAGCTCAAATCCCCTCTCCCCAACCCTCTCCCCGCTTGGGCGGGGAGAGGGAGTTGCTTCCGTTTTGCACTGGCCGTGCTTGGCGTTGCGCTTCTGACCACGGCCGGTTTCGCCGCCAGCACGAATGATCCCGCGCCGTCGTTTTCCTATTCGGCGCCCGACGACACGAACAATCCGGCGCTGGTCGCGTGGCAGAAGGAATTTGGCGCGTCACACGACCAGCGGATGAAGTGGTGGCGCGACGCCCGGTTCGGCATGTTCATCCACTGGGGCGTATATTCCGTGCCCGCCGGCGTCTGGGACGGCACCAATGTGACGCGCAGCGGCGCGGAATGGATCATGAATCGCGGCCGGATCTCGATGGCTGACTACGGAAAATTTCCGGCGCAGTTCGACCCGGAAAAATTCAACGCCGACGAGTGGGTCAAAATCGCCAAGGACGCCGGCATGAAATACATTGTGATCACCGCGAAACATCACGACGGCTTTGCCATGTTTCATTCCAAGGCCAGCGCGTTCAACATCTACGACGCGACACCGTTCAAGCGCGACCCGCTGAAGGAACTCGCCGATGCCTGTGCCAAGGCCGGCATCAAGCTGGGATTTTATTATTCGCAGGCGCAGGACTGGAATCATCCCGGCGGCGCGGCCTCGGGCGGCCACTGGGATCCGGCGCAGGATGGCGACATGGACAAGTTCATCGAGACGGTGGACATCCCGCAGGTCAAGGAGTTGCTTTCCAATTATGGCAAGGTTGCCGTCATCTGGTGGGACACGCCGGTGGGCATGACGCCGGAGCGCGCGGAAAAACTGCTGCCGCTGCTGAAAATGCAGCCGGGCATCATCAGCAACAACCGGCTGGACGCCAAAAAAATCACCGGTGACTACGGCACGCCGGAAAATAAAATTCCGACCAACGCGCTCGCCAGCGACTGGGAAACCTGCATGACGATGAATCACACCTGGGGTTTTCGCTCCTACGATCATGAATGGAAATCCACCGGGACGCTCGTGCGCAATCTCGTGGACATCGCGAGCAAGGGCGGAAACTTTCTGCTGAATGTCGGGCCGACGAGCGAGGGCTTGATTCCGGCTCCGTCCGTGGAACGGCTCAAGGAAATGGGCGACTGGATGAAGGTGAACGGCGAGGCGATTTATGGCACGACGAAAAGCCCGCTGAAGTCGCCGCCGTCGTGGGGGCGCGTCACGCAAAAGCGGAACACGCTTTACCTGCATGTCTTCGACTGGCCCGCCGACGGGAAAATTGTCGTCCCCGGTTTGAAGAATAAGATCGCCTCGGCGACGCTGATGGCCACCGGCGAAACCCTGAAGACCTCAAACGATGCGGACGGCGTCACGATTTCAGTTCCCGCCACGGCGCCGGATAAAATTTCTTCGACAATCGTTTTGAAGACTGATGGCGCATTTTGATTTGGGTTGGGAGTGAAGATGCCGTGGGCTGCCTCGGGCGGTCTGCGGCATTTTTTGTTTCATTCTTCAATGGTTGCGTCCCCCCGTGTCCACGCTGGATCCGGCCGTTGACGGCTTCATGGTCAAGGTTCCTAATTTTACAAATTAGAACGAACGTTCGATGGGAGCGCGGCACGATATATGAGAAGTTGAGCCATCCACCAGCCCCGATTGCCAGAGTGCATTGACTCAGCGTGTTGCCTTGGGTGAAAACCGGCGGTTCCGGTTGCTCGCGGGCGTGGTGGACAGCTGGCAAGCTGGCAACTGATCACAACTTGATTCTGATCCCATGAAAAAAAATTCCCCCCAACTCGCGACGAAAATCGTTCTGGCTGCCGGTCTGCTGGCCGCGCAGGTGGTTCAAGGCGCAAATTCCACTTGGTCCGGCGCCAGCGGCACGGATCTCTTCTGGAGCACGGCGGGAAACTGGTCGCCCAGCGGGGTTCCCGCCACGACCAATGACGCGCTTTTTTTTGATGCGGGCGCATCAAACGATATTATTTCGACCAGCAGTATTATTTCCGCCAATCAGACGATACGCGCACTCCGGTTTGGGCAAACCAATGCCGCTGAAATCCATAATTTATTCATTAATTCGGGGGTGACCCTGACCGTGGCGGGAACCAACAGCAATGGTTATGGTCCGCTGGGAATCGACCCAACCGCTTCTTCAATATCGAATGGCCTGTCAACGGTCTTTTCAGGTCCCTGGCCAGGGCCAAGCACGCTGGCGGTGGCGGTAAATTTAACCAATACGATATCCGGTCCGGGCGCGCTGGTGGTCAATAATACCAATAACGAACTTCAGGTGCGGTATACCGACAGCAACAACCAAAACCACTATTCCGTGTTGGACATGTCCGGCTTGAATCATTTCAGCGCCACCTTGGGTCGCATCGGGGTTGGTTATGGACAGGCTGGAAACACCGTGCGCGCCATGGGCAGATTGTTATTGGCCAGGACCAATACGATCACACTTACCGGGACGAATTCTGCGGACAATGTGCAGTTGGTGGTGGGTGACAATTCAGGCAACAACAACGGCAACAACACGGCGGCGTTTCTATATCTAGGTCTGACGAACAGATTGAATGTGGATAAAATGCTGGTCGGCGGCCAGAAGACACCAGGCACAGTTCAATTTAACACCAACTTTACCTCTCCATCGCTCGTCATGCGCGGCAGTGACGGAGTGAGCCGCGTGTCAGCAATCCGGCTTGGAGACGAATCCGATTCCGGGGCAACCGGCAGCCCTACGACGGGCCTGCTGAATCTCCTGGCTGGAACATCCGACATTCTGGTGGACACGGTCATCGTGGGCAAAAGCCAGAACGGAAACAACACGTCGGCCGCCACGGGCAACCTGCTGGTCGGTTCCGGCACATTCAACGCCAACTCGCTCACCCTGGGGGCACAGGCCAACAGCAGTTACGGCGGAACCGTCACGGGCACGGCCAGCTTCAGCAACACCATCGTGACGGTGAACACCCTCTTGCAGTTGGGGCTTTCCGCCGGGGCGGCGTTTCCGCGCGTGGCAAATTTGAACGTCAACGGCGGCTCCATGACGGTCAACGGCACTTACATCAATCAGGGCACCGTGAACATCTCGGTCACCAACGCGACGCTCACGATGCCCACCGGCGCCGCCATCACGGCCCGAAACATCCAGCTTGATGGCGGCACGCTCGCCAATGCGGCGAACCTCAAGGCGACGAACGCGCTCAACATCTTCAACAACGGTTCCATCGCCGGCACGCCGATCCTCGACCTCGGCAGCAGCGTCACCCCGGCAACGTGGGACGTGCAAGCCATCACCAACGGCAGCCTGACCGTGAGCAATGCCCTGCAAGGCGCGGGAACCATCAACGGCAATGTGATCCAGGCTCCGGGAGCGATCCTCAGTCCCGGTGGCGTCAGCAAGGCCGGCACACTGAATATCGGCGGCACGAGCGGAAACCTGACCTTGAACAACAGCGGCACGCTCAACTTTGACCTGTCCACCACAAGCGGTGGAGCCAACGACGTGATCGCCGCGTCCGGAACCGTCGCGTTGAATGGCACCAACAATGTGTTCCTCAAATCTCTCGGTGGTTCGCTGGACACCACGACGCCTTACAGCTTGATCACCTCGGCAACGCTGGTTGGTGATCAAACACAATTCAAAGTGGTGGGGCCGTTGACCACCGGCCGTTATACGTTCAGCTTTGACACCGCCACCGTGCCGAATACGGTTCGGCTCGTGGTTGGTGGCACCGGTCCGGCCAGCCAAATTTGGGTGGGGGACGGTTCCGCCAACATCTGGGATGCGCAAGGCGCGTTCAATTGGACCAATGGCAGTTCCAGTCAGTTCTTCAATCTGGACAATGTTACCTTCAATGACACGGGATCGGTTTCGCCGCCGATCAGTGTGTCAGGCGCGCTCGTGACCGGCTCAATGACCGTGAGCAATTCCACCAAAAACTATGCGTTCGGCGGAACCGGTTCGTTGGCGGTGGCCGGGGCGTTGAGCAAGTCTGGCACCGGCAGCCTGGTCTTCAGCAACCGCAGCGACAACAGCTTCAGCAGCCTCACGACGGTTTCCAACGGCACCGTGAGTTTGGCGAACAACGGACAAAATACCTTCGCCGGCGGCCTGAACCTGGTCGGCGGTTCGTTTGCCCTCTCCGGGAACAGCACGAACATTTTTGTGGATCCCAACACCGGCACGCCGGTCATCACCATCGGCACCGGCACGACGCTGTCCGTGTTGAATTCAAACGCCAACACTTTCAATGCCGTTCAAGTTCAAGTTGACGGCACGCTCGCGTTCAATCAGCCGGTGGACGCGACGTTTGATTCCCTGCTGATCAGCGCCGGCAGCGTGACCAAATCCGGTTCCGGCAAGCTCATCATGAGCGGCAACAACAGCGGTTTCAGCGGGACGGTCTTGATCACCGGCGGAACGGTTGTGGCGGGCAGCACCGCTTCCGCGCTCGGCACGGGCGGCATCACCGTCACCAACACCGGCGCACTGGATCTGAACGGCAAAAACATCGGAGCGGTGCCCGTCGTGGTGTCCGGCGCCGGCCCGGCCGGCGGGGGCGCGCTCGTCAACACCGGCTCGCCACAGAACACAAGCCTCACCACGACGGCTTCAGCCGTCAACAACGTGACGTTGACGAACAGCGCCACCTTCGGCGGTTCCGGGCCGTGGAACACCGATCCGATCCAGAACCTGGGTTACTTCGTCGTTACGGCAAACTTGAGCACCGGCGGAACCAATTATAATCTGACCAAGACCGGAGCCAACCAGATTTCGCTGTTCAACGCCACGGTGGATCCCGCGCTGGGCAACCTCAACGTCCAGCAGGGCATGTTGAACTTCCAAGGCTCCACCACTTCGATGGGCGATCCCGGCAGCAACCTCACTGTCAGCGCCGGAGCCACGGTCTCATTCTATGACACCGCGACGGTGTGGGACAAAAAATTCATCCTCAACGGCGACGGCGTGACGCCGAACATCTGGAACTACAACGGCACGCACACCATCGCCGGCGCGATGACGCTGAACGGCAGTTGCGTGTTCGGCGGCGCGCCCGTCGGCCGCGGCCTGCCGGTGTCCATCACGTTGAGCGGCCCGCTCAGCGGCAGCGGTTCATTCGTCAAATCCGCGGCGGACCCACAGGGCACCTACATCCTCGCCGCGACCAACACCTACACCGGCACCACCACCGTCGGTGCCGGAATATTGTTCGTTGAAGGTGTCATCGGCACGAACGCCACCACGGTCAACGGCGGCGTACTGGCCGGCATTGGCGTCATCCGCGGGCCGGTCACGGTGGCGTCCGGCGGCACGCTCGCGCCCGGCGATGCCAATACTTCATTCGGCGTCTTGAGCATCAGCAATTCATTGAGCCTCGGCGGAACGTGTTCGAACAACGTGGACAAAACTTCCGGGATTTTCTCCAGCAGCACGGTCACCAACCTCACCACGCTGACGCTGGGCGGCACATTGCAGTTGAACCTCACCGGCGACGCCTTGGTGGCGGGCGACACGTTCAAGCTCTTCAGCTTCGGCAGCGCGAGCGGCTCGTTCAGTTCCATCAATCCCTCTTCGCCGGGAACCGGGCTGGCGTGGGATACTTCCGGACTGACGATTGACGGCACGTTGAAAGTGATCGTGCAACCGGCGGCGGCGCCGGTGATCGGCAGCGTCACGCTGACCGGCTCAAGCCTGGTGCTGAACATCACGAACGGCGTGAGCGGCGCAACCAACATTGTGATGGCCACGACGAATCTGGTGAAGCCCTTGAACCAGTGGACGCCGCTGGCGACCAATGTATTTGACGTCAACGGAAATTCCCTCTGGACGAACGCGATCAGCCCGGCCAAGCCGCAGGAATTTTACCTGATCCAGCTGTCGCCATGACCGCCACCGGCCGTTGCCTGATTAAGTTAAAACACCACCGCCGGACGGCGCGAAACCGTCCGGCGGTTTTTAAATGAACGAAATCATTCCACGAATGAAACCCGTCAGCCATCAGCTGCGTCTGCGACTCGACTACATGAAGACAATCCATTTTCCCGCGCCTGCCCAAACCTTCACCGTTGCCGCGTTGCTGGCGGCCTTCACTGTCGGCCATTCGCTGTCGGCGGACATCCCGATTCCCGAGCCGCCGAAAGACACCTCGCTGGTTTCGGCACCAGATGCCGCCGCCGCCAAACGGCTGGCGTGGTGGAGCGACGCCAGGTTCGGCATGTTCATCCACTGGGGATTGTATGCGCAGGACGGGTGTTTCTACAAAGGCACGAACGGCGGCAGCGAACACATGATGCAGCATTTGAAAATCCCGCTCGCCGATTACGCCAAAATCGCCGACGACTTCAATCCGACGAACTTCAATGCTGACGACTGGGTGGCCATCGCCAAAAACGCCGGGATGAAATACACGGTCATCACTTCGAAACATCACGATGGCTTTGCGATGTTTGACAGTGCGAGCAGCGACTACAATATCGTCAAGCGCACACCGTGGCATCGCGACCCGATCAAGGAACTGGCCGAAGCGTGCGCGAAGCAAGGTTTGAAGTTCGGTGTCTATTATTCGCTTGGCCGCGACTGGGAGGATCCGGACGTGCCGACGCGCGACGGCTATCGCAGCAACACCTGGGACTATCCGGTCGAAACGAACAAGGTGTTCGCAAAATATTTCGAGCGAAAAGTGAAACCCCAAATCACGGAACTGTTGACGCATTACGGTCCGATCGCGGTCTTGTGGTTCGACACGCCGGAAAAAATATCCACCGCGGAAAGCCGGGAATTGGTGGACCTCATCCACCAGTTCCAGCCGGATTGCATCATCAATTCACGCGTCGGCCACGGGCTCGGCGACTACGGCGTGTCGGAGCAGAAGATTCCCGGTGCGGGCGACGTCAAGCCTTGGGAAACCTGCATGACGCTCAACGGGCATTGGGGATATTTTCTGGGTGACGAAAAATGGAAGCCGGCCTCGACCGTCATCCGCAATCTGGTGGACATCGCGAGCAAGGGCGGAAACTATCTGCTCAACGTCGGGCCGACGGGGCAGGGGATCATTCCGCAAGGTGCGGTTGAAGATCTGAATTCGGTTGCCGCCTGGATGAAAGTGAACGGTGAATCCATTTACGGCACGACGGCGAGTCCATTGAAAACCCAGCCGGCGTGGGGACGCGTGACGAAAAAAATCACCAACGACGCGGCGACCCTTTACCTTCATGTGTTCGACTGGCCTTCGGACGGTCGGCTGCTCGTGCCTGGGTTGAAGAATGAGGTCGGGTCGGCGGCGTGCCTCGTCAATGGAACGAAGCTTAAAACCTCCGCGACGCCGGCGGGAATTGTCGTGGAAGTGCCCGCTACCGCGCCGGACAACATTTGTTCCACCCTGGTTTTGAAAATCAAGGGTGCACCCGACATCCGGTGATCTCCCATGAAGACACGATGAAAATCATTCCCCAAAAGGCGCTCTGCCTGGCGGCGCTTTTGCTGTTGACGGTGGCGGGTTCGGCGTTCGCAGGGGACATCGTGTTACCGCCGCACCCGCGCCTGCTGCTGAACTCAAACGGCATCGTCGAACTCCGGGAACGAATCGCCAGTGGACCTTGGGCGAAGTCTGCCTGGGAAGAATTGAAAGCGAGCGCAGGCAAGAGCCTTTTGCAACCCATCGAGCTGCCACCGCGCGGTGGGAACTGGTCGCACAACTACGTGTGCCCGGTTCATGGGGCGCGACTGGAGCAGGGCCGGAAGATCGGGCCGTGGCAATGGGAACACATTTGTCCCGTGGATCATCAGGTGCTGACGGGCGATCCGTCCAAGGCCACGCTGGATTTTGACGGCAACGTGATCATGGGCACCCATCTCAGTTACGCGCAGCAGGTGGTTGATGACGGTCTCGTTTTTCAGGTGACCGGCGAAGCGCGTTACGCACAGCGGGCGCGCGAAATTCTGCTCGCCTACGCCGGCAAATATCTTTCGTATCCGATTCACGACAATCAAGGCCGCCGCGGCGGTCATGGCGGCCGCGTCGCATCGCAATCGCTCACGGAGGCGACGTGGCTTATCGCCCTGGTGCAGGGCGCGGACCTGGTGTGGGACACCCTGAGCCAGGAAGACCAGCGGGCCATCGCGGAAAAAATTCTGCGGCCCGCGCTCGACGAAATCATCATCCCGCAAAAACACGGCATTCATAACATTCAATGCCGGCAGAACAGTGCCATCGGCCTCACGGGATTTTTGCTGGGCGACCCGAAATTGATTTCGCTCGCGATTGATGATCCGAAGACCGGCTTTCGCGAGCAACTGGCGAAAGGCGTGAATGCCGACGGCCTGTGGCTCGAAGGCAGCAGCGGCTATCATTTTTTCACCATCGAAGGACTCTGGCCGCTGGCGGAAGCCGCGCGCAATTGCGGCCTCGATTTGTATGGTCCGAAATTCAAGGCCATGTTCGACGGACCGTTTGATATCGCGATGCCGAATCTGGTGCTGCCGAATTTCAATGACAGCGGCCTTTCACCCTTGCGCGGCCAGGCCGCCGCCTACGAACTGGCCTTCGCGCGCTTTCACGACGCCAAATATGTTTACCTTTTCGGCAAACGCGACAACCGGATGGCGCTGCTCTTTGGCGCGACGAACCTCCCAGCCGGCCAGCCGATGCGCGAAACCCAGAGCCGCAATCTTGCCGCCGGGGGCTACGCGGTTTTGCAACAAGGGCAGGGGACCAACGCCACCTGGCTGGCCGTCAAATACGGCCCGCACGGCGGCGGACATGGGCATCCCGACAAAAACAGTTTCATTCTGTATTCGCGCGGCCAGGTGCTCGCGCCGGACGCCGGCACGCACGCCTACGGTTCGCCGCTGCACCTGGGCTGGGACAAAACCACGCTGGCGCATAGCACGCTCGTGGTGGACGAGAAATCGCAGACACCGGCGCAGGGCCGTTGCCTTGCGTTTGGAAGCACGAACGGCGTGGGATTTTCCGTCATGGAAGCCGGACCGATCTACAACGGCGTCCGGTTCACGCGCACGGTGGCGATGCTCACGACAAATCTCGTCGTGTTCGTGGATCAAATCCAGGCGGACGCGCCGCACACGTTTGACCTGGCATATCATCAGATGGGCAGCTGGGAAAATCCGCCGGCGGGCGAAACGTGGTCGCCGCCATCCGGCCCGGGTTACAAGTATTTCACGCAAACCATCACGCGCCGCAACGCGACCGGATTGACGCTGAAAACAAAATTAACGGAGGATTGGAGCGCATCGGTGATTCTGGCCGGGGGCGAGCCGACGGAACTCATCACCGGCTATGGCCTCTTGAAGACGACGAAGGATCTCGTGCCGCTGCTCGTGCAACGCCGGCATGCGCAGAACACGGCATTCGTCTGGGCGGTTTCACTGGAGGGCGCGCCGGTCGACCTGAAGGTCTCCGACGTGACCGATTCCGCGGGCAAGAAATTGATGCGGGCTGATGCGCTGCTGGTGGAAGTGCGTGCTGGCAGGATGCAGCGGGCATTACTGGTTAATCCACAGCAGAAACAGGTGGTGGCTGCATTGCCGGGCGGCGTGGCGTGGTCGAGCGCGGACGCTCTGGCGGTTCGTTAACAATTGCAGCCAGCCCTTGGCCGCCCGGTTTCCCACCGAACAGCGCATCGCGTGTGGGTAGCACAAACGTTCTATACCGCACGGCTTCTCTAAAAGTTACCCTAAGGACAATGTTTCCAATGCACCAACGTTGGTCTGTGCAGCATTGTCTTCGGATTTTGCTGGCGTTGCTCTTTTTAACGCGTGTGTCGGTGATGGCGGAGGAGCGGTTGAATTTAAACTTTGATACCGGTTGGAAATTCATCAAGGCCGATCCGGCAAACGCATCCAACCTGGACTTCGACGCGAGCAGCTGGATGCCGGTTTCGCTGCCGCACACTTACAACGACACGGACACGTTCGACGATTTTTCGCTGCCGGGACATCGCGGCGAACAAAACCAGTGGGGCGGGCGCACTTGGTATCGGAAGACGTTCTCGTTGCCGGAAAAGCTCAAGGACAAAAAAGTATTCATCGAGTTCCAGGGAGTGCGGCAGGTGGCGGAAGTCTATCTCAACGGCCATCTCCTTGGCGTGAGTAAAACGGGTTTTCTGCCATTCGGTTTTGATCTGACCCCGTGGCTGCATTTCGGGGCGCCGAATGTGCTGGCGGTGATGTGCGACAACCGGTTCATGAAGGATCCGATGACCGAGACCGCCGAGACGCCGGCGCCGGCGGAAAAGAAAACCGAGGCCGAAAAATTTAATTTCGCCCCGGCAGCCAGCGGCGGGCTGGCGGCGCTTTCGGCCAAAGTCAACGCGGCCATTCCGAAGAATGTGGCGGAGCTTCAGGCCGACCAGATCCCCTGGAACAATCCGCACTGGCATCCGGCGCATGGCGGGATTTATCGCGACGTGTCGCTGCACGTCACCGACCCGTTGCACATTTCATTGCCGCTTTACAGTTTTTTGAAAACGGCCGGCCCGTATGTTTACGCGACGGAGGTTTCGACCAACACGGCGACGCTCCACCTGGAAGTGCCGGTTGAAAACGGCCGCGGTTCAAAGCAAACCATCGAAGTCGTGGCGCAGATTTTGGATCGGGATGGCAAGCCCGTTTTGACGATGCGCCACAATGGCGAACTGGCCGCAGGTGCCAGCGGACAAGTGAATTTGTCCGGCGTGCTGACGCAGCCGCAATTGTGGGAGCCGGATTACGCGTATCTCTATCGTGTGGCCATTTCGCTCCGTGCCGGCGGAGAGACGGTGGACACAAGCGAGGTTCCGCTCGGCATCCGCACGGTGCGCTGGGACGCGCAGACCGGTTTCTGGATCAACGGTCATCATGTGAAACTGCATGGCTGGGGACAAAAACCCACGGACGAATGGCCGGGATTGGGCGCGGCCCAGCCGGACTGGTTGCATTACTACACGCTGGCACTGATGAAGGCGGCCGGCGGCAACTGGGTGCGCTGGGGTCATTGCGCCGCCTCGGAACCGATGATTGAAGCCGGTGACCGGCTCGGCATCATGGCCGAACAGCCGGGCGTGGACGGCGAATCGGACACGGTCGGGGCGGCGTGGAAAGTCCGGGCGGACGCGTTTCGCGACCTGATCATTTATTTCCGCAACCATCCGTCAATCATGATCTGGGAAGGCGGCAATCAAAAAGTCTCGCTGGCCCACGTCAGGGAATTACGCGGTTACGTGGACCAATATGATCCGCACGGCGGACGGGCTTACGCCCACCGGCGGGCGGACCAGACGGATGCGCCTTTCATGGACGTCTGCATCGGCACGGAAGGCGGACGCGAAGTTCCACGTCTGCCGGTGGTCGAAGGCGAATACGACCGTGAAGAATCACCACGCCGCATCTGGGACGATGCTTCTCCGCCGAATTTCGGTTATCCCGAAGCGAAGGGAAAGTCCGACTATGTGCTGACCTCGGAGGAATATGCCGTGAACGAGGTCAAACAATATGCCCTCAAAATTGGCGCGCCCAATCATTGCGGCGGTGCGAACTGGATCTTTTCCGACTCGACCAGCGGCGGGCGCGACGCGGCGGAAGTCGCGCGCGCCAGCGGCGAGGTGGACGGCGTGCGTTTGCCGAAGGAGGCCTACTATGTCTGTCAGACGATGTTCCGCAGCGATCCGCAAATTCACATCATCGGCCACTGGAATTATCCGGCGGGGATGAAAAAGAATATTTACGTCGTGTCCAATTGCGGGGCGGTGGAATTATTTGTGAACGGCAAATCACTGGGCCGCGGGAAAGTTTCCGACCATTATCTGTTCACGTTTGAAAACGTCGCGTGGGAACCGGGGGAGATCAAAGCCGTCGCCTGCCAAGACGGCAAGGCCCTTGTTTCGGAGAGCATCAAAACGGCCGGCCCGCCGGTGGCGCTGAAACTGTCGCCGATTCTGGGGCCCGATGGGTTGCAGGCGAACGGGTCGGATGTGGCGTTGCTGGATGTCGAGGCGGTGGATGCCCGCGGTGAGCGTTGCCTGACGTTCCAGCAACGGGTGGATTTTGACATAGCGGGTCCCGGGGCCTGGCGCGGCGGCTACAACAGCGGCAAGACCAATTCCATCAACAATAAATTTTTGGATTTGGAATGCGGCATCAACCGGGTGGCCGTTCGTTCCACGGAAACGCCGGGAGACATCACCATCGCGGTGCATGGCGCGGGCCTCCAACCGGCGAGCATCACCATCCCCAGCCGAAATTACGCAACGGAGAATGGTTACGCGCTGCAACGGCCGCCGCTGCCGCCACCGCCCGTGCTGGCCAGGCCGGCTTATGACGGGGCGCAGGCGATGGTGGCCGCCGCAGCGAAAGCGGACACCGGGCGTTACCTCGCCGCATTTTCGTATTCCGGCCCGGCGGCCGCCGTGCATGTGGAGCAGGATGCCCGTGATGGCGCGAAGATTTACGCGGACCGTGATTTTATTTTCAGCGGCCTGCCGGCGCCCCTGGCGGGCAGCGACTGGGTGCAGACCGCCAATGCGGACAAACTTTACAGCGCGGCGGACCTGCTGGATTTTTCGCTGAATCGCGACGGCATGGTTTATGTGGCGCACGATGCGCGCCTGCCGGTGCCCGACTGGTTGCAACATCAGTTCAGTGCCACACCGATGCAGGTGGTCATCAACGGCCAGCCGATGAAAATCTATGAACGCCGCGTCCGCAACGGGGAAAGTCTGACCCTCGGCTCCAACACGGAGAACCGCCAGCTCAAGTCGTGCAACATGTATGTCGTCTTCGTCAAAAGCTCCCGGCAGCCCGACCAGGCCAGCCGATGAGGCCGCCGTGTGGCTTGATATCGTTTGTGCAACCACTAAACTAATCGTGTGTCCACCCCACTGGCTTGCCGAATTTACGGAAAACTGTTGGCAGGATTGTTTTTGCTGTGTGCCGCCGCCGGATTCGCAACCGACGCCAATGTTTCCTGGCTGACGCGTCCGTGGCAGACGGAGGAAGGTCTGCCGGACAACAGTGTGAACGGCCTGGCGCAGACGGAGGAAGGTTATCTCTGGGTCGGCACGCCGACGGGGCTGGCGCGTTTCGACGGCATCCACTTCGAGAACATTCCCCTCACGAACGTCGTCACGATGCCGAACCACGGGATTGTGACGATGCTGCGCGGGCGGCATGGGGTGTTGTGGCTGGCGATGGACCGCGGAGCGCTGGTGCGGTTGTCGGGGAAAACGTCGCGCGCGTTCGTGGGGGAGCTGACGAATTCGATTCCCAACGGTCTGACCGAAGGCGGGGACGGCACGCTGCTGCTGGCCTATCGCGGCGGAAATGTTTACCGCGTGAACGAGGCCAAGGTTTCGATGGCCGCCACGAATGACGGCTTTCCCGCCGGCCTGGACATGTGCGCGCTGGCGACGGACATCCATGGCCGCATCTGGTGGGCCAAGGAAGGCCGGTTGGGGATTTACACGAACGGAATTTTCCAGGTCGTAAGGGAGTTGAACCCGCTGCCGATGCGGCTGGCGGCGGCGCATGACGGGGGCGTCTGGGTGTGTTGTGGATTTCAATTGTTCAAATGCGATGAACAGGGACGGTGCACGGACTTCGGCCAGTTTCATCCGGACAACAGCGGGACGGTGGCGACGGTGATGATCGAAGACCGCGATGGTGATGTATGGATCGGCACGACTTACAACGGGCTTTACCGGCATGGTCCGGCAGGCTTTGAATCCATCACGACCAGCCACGCCGGAATTTTAAGTCTCATTCAAGATCGCGAAGGCAACCTCTGGGCGGGGACTTCCGGCGGCGGCCTGAACCGCATCCGGCAGCGTGCCATCACATTGGAGGACGCGCAATCCGGCCTGCCGTTTCCCTCCATCGAGTCCATTTGCGAAGGCGCGGACGGTGCCATCTGGGCGGCCACGCAGAACCGCGTGCTGGTGCGCAAGTCGGGCGACCACTGGGACTCGATTCCCCCAAGCGACCAGTGGCTGGGCGATGCCACCTGTGTCACCGCGGATGCCCAGGGCCGCGTCTGGGTCGGCACGCGCCAGAACGGGCTGCACTGCTGGCGCGACGGGAAATTTGTCGCGTGGGGCGACGACAGCGCCCTGCGCGGCCAGACGCTCCATACGTTGCTCGTCAGCAAGTCGGGCGACCTGTGGATGGGTCAGGAATCGCCGAATGCGATTTCGCGTTTGCGCGACGGTCACCTCACCACGTTTCCGGTTGAGGCCACCGTCCGCATCATCCGGGCGATGGTTGAGGATGCGGCGGGCAACATCTGGATTGGCACCTCGAAAGGGAATCTGCTCCGCATCCATGGCGAAAAAATCACCGAGGAATCGCCGCGTCCTCCCAATGAACTCGTCGCCATCCGTTGTCTCTACCCGACGCCCGATGGCGCGTTGTGGATTGGCTACGCCGGCGCCGGCATCGGCCGGCTGAAGAACGGTCACTACACGGAAATCAATTCCAGCCAGGGATTGTTTGATGATTACGTCTCGCACATCGTCGCCGATGGCCGGGGCTGGCTTTGGTTTGGCGCGAACCGCGGGCTGTTCAAGGTGCGCGAAGAGGATTTTGAGAATTTTGCGGCGGGCAAAATTCCGCGCGTGCGCTCCATCCACTACGGGCGGGGCGAAGGCTTGCCCAGCCTGCAGGGAACGTTCGGCGATTCGCCCGATGTCCTGAGCAGCCGTGACGGGCGGCTGTGGATTCCGATGCAGACGGCGCTGGTGGTGGTGAACCCGGAAAAAATTTACGAGAGCGCCGGCCCGCCGGCCCCGCTGGTGACGCGGGTGCTGCTCGATGACCGTGTCATCGCGCAATACACCGGCATCCTGCCGCCGCCGCAAAAACCCATCACCGAAATTCCCGCCGTCATTGACGGCCCGGCCACGCTTCAGCTCCCGCCGGGACACCGCAGCGTGAAGTTCGAGTTCACCGCGTTTGACTTCAGCGCGCCGGAAAACGTCCAGTTCCGCCACCGGCTGCGCGACGTGGAGGACGACTGGGTGGAGGTCGAGGGCGCCCGCTCGGCGACCCATCAAACGCTCAACAACGGCGACTTTGGTTTTCAGGTCACCGCCTGCAACGGCGACGGCGACTGGAGCAAAAACATCGCCGCCATCTCGCTCGTCGTCGCGCCATTTTTCTGGCAGACGTGGTGGTTCCGTTCCGTGGTGCTGGCGGTCTTCACGGGCAGCATCATTGCCATCGTGCGCTATGTTTCCTTCCGCCGCCTGCGCCACCAGTTGGTGGTCATGGAACAGCAGGCGGCCTTGCAAAAGGAGCGCGCGCGCATCGCCAAGGATATTCACGACGACCTCGGCGCCAGCCTCACCCAGATCGCTTTCCTGGGCGAACTCGCGCAGCAGGATCGGGGTGAACCGGAAAAAGCCGCCGAGCGCGTCGGCAAGATTTCCACCACCGCCCGGCAGGCCATCAAGTCGCTCGATGAAATTGTCTGGGCCGTCAATCCGCGCAACGACACGCTGGCGCACCTGATCGAATATGCCGGCCAGTTCGCGCTCGATTACCTCCGTCTGGCGGACATCCGCTGCCGGCTCGACTTTCCCGAACAGAGTCCGCCGCGCGAGCTGTCCACCGACCTGCGCCATAATCTTTTTCTCGCCATCAAGGAGGCGCTGCACAACATCGTCAAACATGCGCACGCCACCGAAGTCTGGCTGCGCATCAAGTTTTCCGACCGGTTGCTGGAGATCACCATTGAAGACAACGGCCGTGGCTTTGACCGGGAACCGGACGATGCGCTGGCGGACGGATTGCGGAACATGCGCCAGCGCCTGGCGGACATTGGCGGAGAGTGCCGGGTGGAAAGCCAGGCCGGCACCGGAACCAGGATCAGCTTGCTATTGCCATGGCCGGGGAATTAGGCCAGACATCACCGTAAGCCAAACCGAAAACCCGGTTGCGCCGACTCGAACGTTCGTTCAATTGCTTAAATGAAAACAACAGCCCACATTGGCGCAAAGAAAAACGACATGCGCATCCGAGTTTCCATCGTCGAAGACAACCGCGGCACCCGCGAAAGCCTGACCGAATTGCTGGAGCGGGCGAATTCGCTGCGCTTTGTGGGCGCGCATCCCAACGGCGAGGAAGCCCTGCAACAGATTCCCGCCGAGGAGCCGGATGTCGTGTTGATGGACATTAATCTCCCGCGCATGAACGGCATCGAATGTGTGTCCCGCCTCAAGCAGCGCCTGCCCAAAACCCAGGTGCTCATGCTGACGACGTATGAGGAGAGCGATTTGATTTTCGATTCCCTGCGCAAGGGCGCCAGCGGCTATCTGCTCAAGAACACGACGCCCACGGATTTGATCCAGGCCATTGAACAGGTTCATGGCGGCGGCGCGCCGATGTCCATGCAGATCGCCCGCAAAGTGGTGAACCATTTCCATCAGATCAAAAAGCCGCAGTCGGACATGGAACAGCTCACCAAACGCGAACAGGAGATTCTCGCGCTCCTGGCCAAGGGTTTTCTCTACAAGGAAATCGCCGATCAACTGGGCATCACCTTGAGCACCGTGCGGGCGCATCTGCACACGGTTTATGAGAAGCTGCACGTCCAGTCGCGCACCGAGGCGGTGGTCAAATACCTGGGGCGCGATTAAATGGGCAGGCATCCGTCGCAGCTTTATTTCCAGCTCAACCTGATTATGAAAAACTCACCAAGCTTCCTCCGGGTTGGCGTGTGCCAACTCGTTTTTCTTACACTCCTCTGGCTGGCCTTGACCGTTCCCCGCTGGTCGGCGGCGGCCACGGCCGAAAATTTTTTCAATGTGCGCACGTTTGGCGCGACCGGTGACGGAAAAACCTTGGACAGTCCGGCCATCAACCAGGCGATTGACACGGCCGTGGCGGTTGGCGGCGGGACCGTGCTCGTGCCGGCGGGAACCTATTTGTGCGGCTCGATTCATCTGCAGAGCAACATCCATCTGCTGATCGATGCCGGGGCGACGATTCTGGGCGCGCCCCAAAGCATGAACGTCTATGACGAGACCGAGGCTTACACATTTGGCGGTTATCAGGACGGCGGGCACTGCTATTTTCACAACAGCCTCATCTGGGGCGAAAACCTCACGAACGTTTTCATCAGCGGCAACGGCATGATCAACGGCGGCGGCCTCGTCCGCAGCGACGGGGTCCTGGACAAAATGGTGGGCTTCAATAAATTTGATCCGCCCGTGACCAATGCCGCGCCGCCGGTGCGTCTGGGCAACAAGGCCATTGCCTTGAAACTTTGTCGCAATGTTCTCATCCGCGACATCACGATTTTTCACGGCGGACATTTCGCCATCCTCGTCACCGGTTGCGACAACCTGACCGTGGACAACGTGACGATGGATACGGATCGCGACGGCATCGACATTGATTGCTGCCGCAACACGATGGTCTCCAACTGCCGCATCAATTCACCCAACGATGACGGCCTTTGCCCGAAGAGCACCTTTGCGCTGGGCGAATGGCGGCCGACGGAAAATCTAACCATCGTGAACTGTCAGGTCTCCGGTTTTGTGGAAGGCACGCTGCTCGACGGGACAATGAAACCGAAAGCCAATGCCAATGGCCGCATCAAGTTCGGCACCGAATCGAGCGGCGGCTTCCGCAATTGCACGGTGGCGAACTGCACGTTCCGCAGTTGCCGCGGCCTGGCGCTCGAAGAAGTGGATGGCGGCATCATGGAGAACATCACCATCAACAACATCACGATGATGGACACGCCCGCCTATGGCATTTACATCACCACCGGCGAACGCAATCGCACGCCGAATCTCACCACGACCAGCCGCGCGCGGAATATTTTCATTTCCAATGTGATCATGGACGGCGTTGGCATGATGAGCGGCATTCAGATCATGGGCCTGCCCGGCCAGCCGGTGGAAGGGGTCCGCCTCGACAACATCCGGCTCCTCTGCAACGGCGGCGGCACGGCGGAAGACGCCGCGCGCGTCCCCAAGGAACTCGGCGCCGGTTATCCCGAACCGCGCAACCTCGGCACACTGCCGGCCTACGGAGTCTATGCGCGCCATGTCAAGGGACTGGAACTGGCGAACATCAACGTCAGTTTTACCAAGACGGATTTGCGTCCGGCCATCGTCTGTTCGGATGTGAACGGGCTGGAGATTGACAACTTCAAGGCGCAGGTCGCCGGGGAGGCCAAGGCCGCACAGTTTGAAAAAGTTTCCGGTTTGGTCATCCGTAATTCCCCCGTGCTTCAATGAGCCGATTGCGTTGAGGATCGGGCTGGCTTCATTGGTTAAAATGGATTTTCTCCAGCCGCTTCGTTAGAACAAACGTTCAATGGAACGGGTTTCCGGGCCGTGTCATATTGGCGGCATCAATCCCAAGTATGACAGCCAGGCATCCATTCCATCCCCGGTTCGGGCCTGCCCGAAACGGATTCCATCCGAAGCAAAACCGCGACGGCTTTACACTGATCGAACTGTTGGTGGTCATCGCCATCATCGCCATCCTGGCGGCGATGCTGTTGCCGGCGTTGAGCGCCGCCAAACAAAAGGCGCAGGCGGTGCGCTGCTTGAGCAACGTGAAGCAGATGACGCTGGCGGTGTCCATGTATCCGGGTGAACACGATGGCAAATATATCGCGGATCTGATGACCGGTGGCACGACGGCGGATACGGGCGCGTGGATCGTCAATCTGATGGACTATTACGCCAAAGCGACCAACTTGTTTCTGTGCCCCATCACCATCAAGCCGCAAACGGTGACGGGCAACACCGTTCCTGGCGATGTGGAAACACCGTGGGCAAGCATGTTGCCCCGCAACACCGGCAAAGTTTACAACGGCAGCTACGGCTACAACGGTTGGGCGTTCTCAGACAAGCTGGGCGACGGCAAGAATTACCCTGGCAATTATTTTGTAAAGGATGGCGCGGTCAGAAAGAGCAGCGAGACGCCGCTTTTTTACGATCAAAGCTGGACGGATGCCTGGCCGTTGGAAACCGACGCGCCCAACCGCTATCTCTACACCGCCCAAGGGGCGGCGGTTTTGCCCCCATTGACGCCCGTAGGATTTCGTGGTTATCCCGGACACATGGGACGCGTCACCCTGGCCCGGCATGGCGCGGGCGGGGGTGTCAAGGCTCCCAAAGACGTCAACGGGATGAAGGTTTCCCAATTGCCCGGAGCCATCAACATGGGCATGGCCGATGGTCACGCGGAGCCAGTGAAATTACGGAACCTGTGGACCCTGTATTGGCATGCCCAATGGAATCCTTCCCTGGTCCAGGATTGGGCCGCCAACTGATCGTTGCCGGGTCCGTTTCGTGGCGGACATTTGGAATCAGTGTTTTTAATCGCCGCATCAAGCCCGAACGAATGTTCAATCGGAGACATACTCAGGTGGCCCAGAATAATCATGCTAATTCATTCAGCTGGCTGCGGGTTGTAATGGGCGACTCTGCCACTGAAATCCAGCTAAATAGCATTTGCTGGAACTGCCCTGAACCAGCCAAAATCATCCAAACCGATGAAAAAAAGCCACGCTTTCGCCTTTCTGCTCCTTGCCAGTTTGATGGTGTCGCAAGGTCAAGCGGCTCAAACCGCGAGCCCGTTTACGCCGCCGAATTTCCCGATACCCAAATTTTCCACCAAGACATACAACGTAAAGGATTTTGGTGCGACGGGCGGCGGTGAAACCAATGACACGTCCGCCATTAACCAGGCCATCGAGAAATGCAACGCCGACGGCGGCGGCACGGTGACGTTCCCGGCGGGCCGATACGCGGCGGGCTCTATCCATCTGAAGAGCAATGTCCGTTTGCTGCTCGATACGAACGCGGTCATCTTCGGTCAGGTCGGTGCGTTTGAGCAGCCGGAGCCGAATCCGTTCGACAAATATCAGGATTTTGGCCACAGCCATTTTCACGACGCATTGATGTGGGGCGAAAATCTGGAGAACGTCACCATCATTGGCGGAAAGATCAACGGCGGCCCCGCGATCGGGCATGGCGACCCGAAGCCCGGCAACGGCGACAAACTGATTTCCATCCGGGTCGGCCGGAACTTGGATTTCGAAAACATCACGCACGAGAAGGGCGGGCATTTTTGTTATCTGCTCAACGATTGCGAGAACCTGATCATCGCCAACGTCGTCATCAAAGAATCGCGCGACGCGGTGGATCTGATGGGCTGTCGCAACGTGCAGATCCACGACTGCCATTTCACCGGTTGCGGCGACGACACGATTGGCGTGAAGAGCGACTACGCGCTGGGCCGGAAAATCAACAGCGCGAATATTTATGTCTGGGATTCATATTTTGAATCCGGCTGCAACGGCCTGCAGTTCGGTTCGGAAACGGCGGGTGATTTCCGTAATGTGAATTTTTGGAACATCCGCATCGGCCGCGCCATGAAGGCGGGCATTGGCATCACCTGCAATGACGGTGGCGTCATTGACGGGGTGAATTACAGCAACCTCGTGGTCAAAGGCGCGGCGAGCCCCATCTACATGCTCATCACGGACCGGCTCCGCAGCGGGGACCCGGACAAAAAACGGGCACCATCAAAAATGTCCACATCATGAACGTGACCATCACGGATTGCCTGCCGGGGCGGCAGGGCCCGGTCCTGACGACCACGATTTCCGGCCGGCCGGAATCGAGTCTCGAAAACATCGTACTGGAAAACATCAAAATTAATTATCCCGGCGGTTCCACCAACGCCGCGGCGGCGGTAATCGTGCCGCCGTATCCGAAGGATTATTCGCCCAAGAGCCTCGGCCCGCGTCCGGCATCGGGACTTTATGTCCGGCATGTCAAAGGGCTGACGTTGAAAAATGTCGGGTTCACGTTCGATCAGGAAGAACCGCGCCCGCCAATCATCGCTTATGACGTGGACGGTTTGACGCTGGACAGATTTACTGTGCAAAAGCCCGCTGATGTTGAAATCCTCCGTTCGGATAAAGTGAAAAACGTCAGCGTTCATGATTCACCGGGCCTGGCCGATACAAAATAAAATGAGAGTTACAACTGGTTTTACGACGGTGGTGAGCACGCTGGTGCTATCACTTTGGCCGATCCTTGCGCCCGCCGCCACGTATCAGGTCGGTTCCATCGCGGATTTAAACGCCAGAATCTCGAGCGCGGTGGCGGGTGACACTATCATTTTGTCGAACGGTGTTTACGCTTCAGCCTCGGCCATCAACATCATCAAAGTCGGCACGGCGGCCAATCCCATCACGATCAAAGCAGAGACGATCGGCGGCGTGGAGATCACCGGCACCAAGGGCTTCACGTTGAGCAGCCCGGCGGCGTATATCACAATTCAAGGTTTCAAGTTCACGCATGCTGGGAACATCAGCATCAGCAGCGGCACGAGCCATTGCCGCTTCACGCGCAACCTCATTCAACTCACGATCCCTGCGACTAATGACGTTTCTTACATCAACATCAGCGGGGACGACGTGCAGATTGATCACAACGAACTGCGTAACAAATCCACGCTCGGCGAGATGCTCGACATCGCCGGCTCGGGCAGCCAGGTCGCACGCCGGCTGTGGGTGCATCATAATTATTTTCATGACTTCACCAGTCCCGGCGGCAACGGTGCGGAGACCATCCGTTGGGGTTTGAGCGGCCTCAGCCTTTCGACCGGTGACGGACTTTGCGAATACAATTTGTTCGTCCGTTGCGAAGGCGAGAACGAGATGATCTCCAACAAATCGTCCGGCAACACGTATCGCTACAACACGGTGCTGGATTGCGACGGCGGCGAGATCAGTCAGCGCCATGGCAATGATTGTCTCTACTACGGCAACTACATGCGGAACACGCAGGGCATGCGCATCTACGGCGACCGTCACAAAATTTTCAACAATTATTTCGAGAGCAATTCCGTCGGCGTGAACATGGGCAATGGCGACGGCGACGTTTACAATGGCGCGGCGTTGACCGCCCATGACCGGCCGGACGACAATGTCGTTGCGTTCAATACCTTCATCGGCAACGCCACGCATTACGAGATGGGCGGGCGCACCGGCGGACTGGGTTCCTCCAACACAGTTGTCGCCAACAATCTTTTTCAAGGCGGCGGCAGCATGGCGAGCATCAGCAGCAGCGCGCCTTACACCGGTTCCTGGAGCAACAACATCCGCTGGCAAACTTCCAGTGCTGGCAACATGCCGGCGAGCGCCTATACGAATGTGAATCCGCTGTTGGCCAAAGATTCCAGCGGGGCTTATCACATCCAGTCCGGCAGTCCGGCCATCGACACCGCAAAAGGTTCGTATAACTACTACGAGGTTTACTCGACGTTTTCATACGTCACCAACGACATGGACGGTCAGCCGCGCGACGCGAACAATGACATCGGCGCCGATGAATTTTCCGCCGCGCCGGTTCTCGTGCACATTCTGACCACGAACGACGTGGGAATTGCCGCCGGTCTGACGAACCAGCTGTCCGTGGCACCTGCCTCTCAACTCGTGCCGCCGGGTCTTGCCGCCCTTTACGCGGTGAGTTTCACCGGGGCTGTTTTCACGAGCACGATTTCGCTTTCGGTCAGTAATCTGCCCGCCAACACCACCGCCGGTTTCAGCCGGATCGCCCTGACGAATGCCGGCAATTCAACCTTCACCGTGACGACCACCGGCAACACTCCGTCCGGCAATTACGCACTCGCGATTCGCGGCATCGGCGGTGGTCTGACGAACACCATTACCGCAGCCCTGATTGTCAGCGCCAACGCCGTGCCGCGCATCGTGACCATTGCTGCCGCAGGCACAAACGTTATAATCCGTGGCACGAATGCCCAGCCGTTTGGCTCCTATCTTTTGTTGACTGCCACCAATCTAACGCTGCCGCTGAACCAATGGAGTGTTGCGTCAACCGGTGCCTTTGATCCGTCCGGGAATTTCAATCTGACGAACCCGGTCCTGTCCGGAGCACCTGGTGGTTTTTATCTCCTGCAGCTTGCACCGTAGAACGAACGTTCAAGTCCGCAGGGCTTGACGCGGTTTGTCTGCACCGCCATTACTGGCGATATTGAAATCCCCGATGCCATGAAAATTCCAGTTGCCCCTTCGCTTCGTCATCGCCTTGCTGTTTTTGCCGCGCTGTCCGCGGTCGGCTCCTTGTTTGCCGCCGATGAATTCAGTCTGCCGCTCAAGGACGGCCCTGAAGCTGCATGGTGGCGGGATTCGCGGACGAATCTGGACGAGCGGCTCGGCTGGTTTCGCGACGCGCGGTTCGGGATGTTCATCCACTGGGGCGTTTATTCCGGTCTCGGCAACGAATATCAAGGTCGCAAGGGCGGCGGTTACGCGGAACACATCCAGCGCGTGCTGAAAATTCCCATCCCGGAATATCGCACGAACGTCGCGGGAAATTTCAACCCGACCAATTTCAACGCCGATGCGTGGGTCGCGCTCGCAAAACAGGCGGGGATGAAATACATCGTCATCACGGCGAAGCATCACGACGGTTTTGCGATGTGGCCGACGAAGGTGAACGATTACAACCTCATGGACGCGACGCCGTGGAAGCACGATCCGATGGCGGATTTGCGCGCCGCGTGCGCCCGGCAGGGAATCAAGTTTGGCTTTTACTATTCGCAGGCGTTCGATTGGGGCAACTCCAACGCGCCGGGCAATGATTGGGATTACAACAATCCCGGCGGCGACAAAAAACTTGGCGGCGTGAACTGGTGGGAAACCAGGCCGGAGTTCATGACTTCGGCGCGGAAATATGTGGACACAAAATCCATCCCGCAAATCCGCGAACTCATCAAGCTCTATCATCCGGACATTTTGTGGTTCGACACGGCGGGCAAATTGCCGCCGTCTGAGAATCTCCGCATCATGAAGGCGATCCGCGAGGTGGATCCACACGTCGTCATCAGCGGGCGGCTCGTCCACGGTTGGGGCGATTATGATGACACGACGGATCGGCCGGCGAATTTCCCGCCGCATGACGGCGATTGGGAAGGGATTCCAACGACGGACGAATCCTATGGCTGGAACAAGTTCGACACGTCGCACAAGCCACCGGCGCATTTCATCCGGTTGCTCGCCAAAGCGGCGGCGCGCGGCGGAAATCTGCTGCTGAACATCGGGCCGATGGGCGACGGCAAAGTTGACCCGAAGGACGAGGCGATTTTGCAGGGCGTTGGCGACTGGTGGAAAGTGAACGGCGAATCCATCTGCGGCACAACGCGCACGCCGTTGCCAGTCCAGACGTGGGGCGAATCCACGCGCAAGGGCAACACGCTTTATCTGCATGTTTTCAACTGGCCGACGAATGGGCAGTTGGTGGTGGGCGGATTAAAAACAAAGGCAACCAACGCGTGCCTGCTCGCAACCCGTGGGCTTTGCACGACGGTTCAGCCGTCCAATACCAACCAAGCCGGGACGCTGGGGTCGATTATCGCCAGCCAGCAACCGGGTCAATTTAAAATCATCCGGCTGAATCCATTCGACGTGAGCATTTCAATTCCGACCGATGCGCCGGACCGGGTGGATTCCGTGGTCGTGTTGCAATGTGACGGTGACCTCGTGACGGATCCGAATCGTTTGCTGCAACCGGAATTTGCCAGCGAGACGCTGCGCGCGTTCGATGGCGGGCTGCATGGCGGACTTAAATTTGGTCCCGGCAAGAAAACCGACGATGTGGTGATGAATTGGACGAAGACCAATCAATCGGTCACCTGGCCGGTGCGTTTGACCGAAGCGGTGACGTATGAAGTTTTGGTGAATTACAGCGCGCTGGAAGCCCCGGCCGGCGGGACGTTCACCGTGAGCTTCGGCCCGCACACGCTGGCTGGCGAAGTGAAGCCCGGCACGGATCAGACCGTCTCACTTGGGCGCGTTTTGCTGGAGCCGGGCAGTTTCGAAATCAAGATCACCGCCAGCCAGATTCACGGCGGGGAACTGTTCCGCCTGCGGAGTCTGGAATTGAAGCCGCTAGCCCATTAGTTCACCCGGGTCAGCGTGGCCGGCTGAGGTGGCGAACACGCGTATTTTTCTTTGGCCGGTATGAACCCTCCGTTGGTAGAACAAATGTTCTATGGTTTGAGGGTCTGCCGTGTGTGAAACTTTTCGTGATCCTGATTATGAGAGCTACGCGCCATCCATTGTCGTTCCAACATGTTTCTTTAAAATCCGTCCGGCGCTCTTTGCCGGCAGGTTTCACCCTGATTGAACTGCTGGTGGTCATCGCCATCATCGCGATTCTGGCGGCGATGCTGCTGCCGGCGCTGGCCAAGGCCAAGCTCAAGGCGACGCAGGCCACCTGCTTGAGCAATGATAAGCAGCTGGGGCTGGCGTTCACGATGTATACGGGTGACAACAACGAAAAGCTCATCTACGCCCCTTCCAACCCCGGTGGCACAACCTTGCAGTCTGCGGGCGGTTATTGGTATATCGAGCAAAATGCGGCTGCGAGTTGGGGCGGCTCCCCGGCGGTTGCCTTGGCGGACGTGCAAAATAATTTACGGACAAATAATCTCCTTTATCAATATGCGCCGAATGCAGGTGCCAGCCATTGTCCCGGGGACGTCCGGTTCAACAACCCGATCGGTCAAGGCTGGGCTTATGACAGTTACTCGGTCACAAAGAATGTTTCAGGGGATACGGCCGATCCTTCCAATATTTATATCAAGGCCACACAAATAAAACGAGCCTCCGATTGTGTGATCTTTGTGGAGCAGGCCGATTCCCGGGGCTACAACAATGGAAACTTTTCGGGATCGATTGCCGCGCTCAACCCCGCGCAATTCAGTTTTGTGGACCTGTTTGCTACCTATCATGGCAATGTCGGCACGTTTGCTTTTGCGGACGGACACGCTGAGGCCAAGAAATGGACCGACGCGGGAATTCTTGCCGCCGGGAAATCGGCGAATCAACCCAACGGAGTTTATAAATACAACACCACCACCGCCACGACACCCAGCACGACCGGTGCTGATGCCGTGTGGATTGTGAATCACTGGCTCACCCCGTCCCATCCCTAGGCCAGAGCACTCTCGAAAACGATGCACCGTGGTTGAATCTTTCGCCAAGTCCAAAAACAAAAATGTATTCCAGGAGGCCAACTGGCGGCGGAGTCGGGGCTGCTGAGGCAGATAGAACGAACGTTCTATTGAAAGCCGAAATCGCCGTGCTAAACATCCAGTATCACATGTTGAATGATTCCCAGCCGATGGATATTTGTCGTTTATTCAAGTCTTGCAATGCATCCAGTTGAAACTTCTCAAACGATTTGATCGCTGAAATCCCGAAAAAAACCTATGAAAAGCTCCCTGAAAAAACCCATCCCTTCGAATGCGCCAACCCTGTGGATTCTCTCCTTCCTGTGCGGGTTGCTGGTGATCAGCGATTCGGCCAAGGCCGCGAGTGCGACGTGGCTGGCATCCCCATTCAACAATAACTGGATTGCGGCCCCGACGACCAACAACTGGAGCACAGGGCCCGGCACGTTTCCGGGCAATACGGCCGGCTCCGGCACTACTGACGTGGCCACCTTCAGTGCCGCCAGTTCGATAACGACAATCAATTGCGCCAGCGGTTTTGCCATTGGCGGCATCACGTTCGACACGGCCAGCGCCTCCGCTTATACGATCAACACCAGCGGTGGCACGTGGCGTCTCAATACCGGCAACGCGGCCATCCGGGTTACCGGCACCGTGGTCAATCGGCAGACCATCACCGGCTCGCTTCGCATGCAGAGCAGCGGCACCCTCAATGTCATCAGCGATTCCTCCACGCCCGCGGCCACGTTAAACATCACCACCGGCATCAGCGTCAACAATTCCGGCACCGCCGGGACACTGATCTTGGGCGGCACCAATACAGGGCTGAATGTGCTTGGTGCCTTTACCGAGCAGGCTTTCGCAACCGCACCGGGCACACTCATCAAGACCAACCTTGGCACATGGGTTTTGACCGGCAACTGCACGCATCACGCTGACACGATCATTTACGGCGGGACGCTGGCGTTGATGGGTTCCGGCGCCATTCCCAACAGCCCGAACATCATCATCAAAGGCGGCACCTTGAGCGTGTCCAACATCCTGACTTCGGCGAACAACCTGATGATCACCAATTCCAGTGCGCTGTTGCTGACCAACACCTTTTTCCGGACACCGCTTACCATCGGCACGCTCACGGCCTCCAATGCCACGTTCCGGCTGGGCATCAATGGCGCCACGCCGTTCACCAACCTCGTGGTGACATCTGGGCTGACTGCCGGCCCCAACATCGCGTTTGCCATTGAGCAGATCGCGAACTTGGTGACCGCAACCCCGTTCAATCTCATCAGCTATGCGGGGACGGATCCTGATCCCGCAAGCTTCACCGTGTCCGTGCCCAGTGGCTACTCCGTTGGTGCGGTGACGGTGGACGCTGGCAATAAAGTCGTCAAAGTAACCGTTACTCCGCCGGCAGCGGCCAGTTCGATTGTCTGGGTGGGAGCGACCAATTCAGTATTGGTGAGCAACTGGAACACCAATACGCCGAACTGGGTGGATGCGGCGACTTTGAGCTTCCCGCAGGTCTATGCGGATCCGGATGCCGTGCTGTTCAATGATGCCGCCAGCAACAGCACCGTTACCTTGCTCACGACGGTCTCGCCCTTCAATGTGGTCGTCACCAACAACAGCTTGAATTACACGTTCAACGGCAGCGGCAAAATCAGCGGTGTGTTTGGTTTGAGCAAACAGGGCAGCGCCTCCTTGACGCTCGCTGAAACCGGCGGCGACAATTTTAGCGGCGGCATCACCGTCGGCGGTGGCACGCTGGTCTTGAACAACACCAACAGCGCCATCTCTGGCGGCCTCATGGTCGCCAGCGGCACGACGGTGCAGATTGGCAACAATGACGCGAGCGGCAACCTGCCGTCCGGCAGCGTGGGAGTGGATGGCTCGCTGATTTTCAGCCGGTCAAACAACGTCACCGTTTCCACTTCCATTTCCGGGGCCGGCTCGCTGACGCAGAATGGAAATGGCACACTCACCCTGAACAACACCAACGCCTACACCGGCGCCACGATTGTCAGCAAAGGCACGCTGGCGCTGAGCGGATCGGGTTCGATTTCCAGCAGCCCGGTGCTGCTGGTGAGCAACGCGACGTTCGACGTGTCCGCGCTCGCAACCCGAACAACCTTGCTGGGGGATCTCAACATTACGAACGCCGCCATCAGCGTGGGCCCGACCAATCTGCAAACGCCGATCAGCGTGAATACGTTTGGAGCGGATGGGATCATCGCTCAAAGCAACAGCATCAACGTGCTCGCCCTGCCGCCCATCGCAAGCTATCCGTCCACGATCACGCTTGTCCAGTCCGTCAATCCCATCACCCTGGCCGCCGGGAATTTCAACTTCGCCCTCGGCAGTCTGCCGGCAGGTTCGCCGCCGTTTGCGGGGGTTCTCTCCGAAAGCGGCGACAACACCTCGATTCTGCTCACACTGACTGCGGGCCCGGTTGGCGCCCGGCCTTCCATGACTTGGAATGCCAACAACAACGTCAGCGCAAACACCAACTGGTCCCGCAACGTGAACTGGCGTTTGCCAGGCGCTCCCGTCGCTACCGACAACGCCATCTTTGACGGTTCGACGACCGTGGCTGATGCCATCACCGTGAACAATGTCGTGGACAGCAATTTCACGATGGCGGGATTGTCCTACCTCAACACGAACGGACAATATCAAGTCACACAAATCCCCGCCGGCAACACGCTGACCATCAATAACACGTTTACGGCAGGTGGATTCACGGTCGATGGAGCGGTCACGCACGTTGCCTTTACCGATGGCGGCACTTTGGTGGTCAATGCCACGAATGCCAATCTGGTGGGTAACAGCGGGTCGTCGGGTTCCTCGGCCAATGCTTCGCTCGATCTTTCAGGCTTGAGCAATTTCGTCTATAACGCGGGCTCTGCCACATTTGGCGTGGGAAATGTCGGGGGCCGGGGCCAGGGCACCATCATCCTGGCCGCCGCCAGCAACAATATCACCGCCGGAACCGTCGCCATCATGACCTCGTCCGCCAGCAGCAGCGTCAGCGACACTTCAACCTTGGGGGCGGGAACGAACCTCATCAACGCGAACACCATCAACATTGCCGCCACCCGGGCAAGTGGAACGCTCCGGTTTGACCCTGCGATTGCCACCGGCGGTTTGCGGGTGCGCGGCACGGGCGGAACCGATGTCGATCGCGCGACGGTGGTTTTGGGCAATCGCAGCAGCGGAGGAACCAGCGGAACGGCGACGGGGATCCTTGCCCTGAATGACCACCCCGTGGACCTGCGGATTTCCACGCTGACGCTTGGACAATGTAATCAGGCCAGCCCCGTCGCTGGCATCGGCACGTTGCAATTCAATCAAGGCGCCGTTGATGTCACCACGATTAGAATGGGGATCATTTCCGACACCGGCTCCGCGACCGGCAATCTGACCGTCGGTGCCAACGGATTGTTGGTGATCGGCTCGGGCGGCCTCTCGATGGTCAATCAAACGGCGGCGGGCCCCGGCACCGGCAATCTGACAATCACTGGCGGCAAAATGATTTGCAGCAACAGCATCGTCAAAACCACGGTGGCTGGCACGGCCAACATAACGCTGACGGACGGCACCTTGACCCTGGTGGCCGGCACCATCGGCACGACTGCTGCGCGGATTGACACTCTGACCCTCAGCGACAACGGCAGCCTGGATACGCTATTGCAACTGAACGTCACCGCCGGCGCACCTGCCATTGCCGCCACCGCCATCAGCGCGAGCGGCACGACCACCATCAATGTCAGTTCCATTGCCGGGGTCATCGGCACCGGCCAGATTCCTCTGATCAGCTACAACAACAATGCCTCGCCATTTGGCGGCCTCACGCTTGGGACGGTTCCTGCCGGCTACAGCGGCGCTTCCTTGGTGGACAACACCGGCAACCAGTCCATTGATTTGCTCATCACCTCGCCCACGCCGCTGGTCTGGAAGGGCGCGGTCAACAGCCTCTGGGACACGAACACGCTGAACTGGTTGAATGGCGTCACCGCCGTGGCTTACTCGGACGCGAGTTTCGTCCAGCTGGACGACACGGCCAACACCGGCCTCGTGACGCTGGCGACGACCGTTTCATCCCCCGGCATCAACGTGACCAACAACACGCTGACCTACACCTTCAACGGCACGGGGCGGATGAGCGGCGCGGGCGGCCTGGTCAAACAGGGCCCCGGCAAGTTGGTTGTCGCGAATAGCGGCACCAATGATTTCACCGGCGGGGTCAACCTCATCGAGGGCACGCTGCAGCTCGGCAACAACGACACCAATGGCATCCTGCCCGCAGGCAACTTGGCCGACAACGGCACGCTGACTTTCCTGCACTCCGACGATGTGACCTTCGCCAATACGATCTCCGGCGCCGGCGGCGTGTCACAGATCAATACTAATATCCTGACGCTCTCGGGCGTGAATTCCTACACCGGCCCGACCTTCATCCGCAACGGCACGCTCAAAATCAACAACACCAACGCGCTTGGTTCGTGGGACGGCGCCGCGGTGACCATCACCAACGGCGGCACGCTGGACATCGGCGGATTGAGCACGGCCATTCCAGCGGCGAATCCGGATTTTGGCACCAAGCAGTTCAGCATTGCCGGTGCCGGTGTGGGCGGTAGTGGCACTATCATCAACAGCGGCGCCAATCAACAGTTGGGTGCCTTCCAAAACATCCGGCTCACCGCCAATGCCAGCTTCGGTGGTCCGCGGCGCTGGGATATGCGCAACGGCTCACCTTCGCTCGACCTTCAGGGATTCAAGCTGACCAAAACCGGCACGAACCAGATCAGTCTTGTCGCCGTCAACGTGACTGACGGGGATATTGACATCAATCAAGGCACGCTGTCCTTTGAAGTCGCTTCCGTTGTCACTGGATCCGGAACCATCACCGTGAACAGCGGCGCGGCCTTGGGTCATTTCCGCCTGGGCAGTGGCGCGTTGACCCGGCCCATCGTGCTGAATGGCGGCGCCATCCTGAATCTGGCGACCACCGGGGCGGATTCGGCCAATGATGCGCCCATCACCTTGACGGCGAATTCGTCCCTGATCGGCAGCACCGCCGGCAATGCGGTAATCTTGAACGGCGTCATCACCGAGACGGGCGGCTCCTTCGGTCTGACCAAGACCAACGCCGGAGGTTTTGTCATGACCGCGAACAACACCTACAGCGGCGGCACCATCATCAACGCAGGCACGCTGGCATTGAGCGGCAATGGTTCCATCTCCAACAGTGCCAGCATCGCCATCGCGACTGGCGGGACATTGGACGTGAGCGCGCTGTCGAGCAGTCCGTGGATATTGAACGCCAGCCAGACCTTGAGCGGCTCCGGCACCGTGACCGGCGCCGTGGCGACAGTGGGCAACGCGACCATCGCTCCCGGCTCGGCTTCTGCCGTCGGGGTCATGACCGCCACGGGGGACATCACGCTGAACGGCACGAACGTGATGAAGCTCAACCAGACCACGGCGACCAATGACGTGCTGGTGTCCCGTGATGGCGTCATCACGTATGGCGGAACGCTGTATCTCACCAACCTGTCCGGAACGCTGTCCGGTTCGAGCACCTTCAAATTGTTCAGCGCCAGCCCGGGCAATTACAGCGGCGGATTCAGTGCGATCATTCCGGCCACGCCCGGACCCGGCCGCACGTGGAACACCAATACGCTCACCACCGACGGCATCTTGCGGATCATTGCCACCGTCAACCCGAATCCGACGAACATCACTGTCTCCGTTTCCGGCAACATCCTGACCTTGAGCTGGCCGCCGGATTACATCGGCTGGCGGCTGCAATCGCAAACCAATGCGCTGGCTGCCGGCTTGCGCACCAACTGGGTCGACGTAACGGGTTCCGACTCGGTTAACATGGTCACCGTCACAAATAATCCCGCCAACGGCACGGTGTTCTATCGCATGGCGTATCCGTGAGGAAATCCGGCTGGTGAAATTTGGGTTGGGTCTGGCCGCCGGACTGCGGGGTTTGGTCCGGCGGCCAAAGTTTATCGTGAATTGGAAATGCCATGATGAGTCCCGGCTCGCGAATGATTTGATGAAAAATTCATGACTTCCCGATTCGCCAGTCATCGAGCACCGCCGCCGCCGGCTGTGACATTTCCGGTCTGGCCACGACTTAAATCCAGCGCTTTTGTCGTCACTTTGCCCGCCCAGTTGTCATGAATCTACGGCGTTTCAAATTAGGGCTGGCAGGCGGCTTCCTGGCTTTCCAACTTCTGCCGGCACCGGGGCTGTCTGCGGCCGAGCCGCTGCATCCCATCCTGAACATTTCCGGCAGCGGCAGCGGCGCCAGCGCGGTGACGAACATCGCGGAGTCGGTTTACACCAACGACTTCACCCCGCGCACTCCGCCGCGCAACAACAGCTACGGTTTCGTGCCCGCTGTCGTGTCCGGCGACACCGGCTGGTCGTGGAGTTCGTCCGCACCCAACCAGATCAAGAGCACGCCCAGCGGAATTATTTTCCCAAACACCAACGCCGCGTATCCCGTGAGGACACAGGTCGTCACCGTTTTCTTCACCACGGCGACAAATAATCTGACGAAAGACGTCAACGCGCTCTATTACAACAAGGCCGGGAGCACCACGTCGAAGTCGCTGGTCTTGAATCTGATTGATTATAACAAACTCAATCAGCTGCGCGGCGACTTCAACAAGCTCGCGCCCGCTTATATCAACAGCGGCGCAAACCCGACGGCGCGCAATGACAACTACGCGCGCCGCATTGCCGTCTCGCTGCTGGATTGGGCGCGCTGGCATCCGGGTTATTACCTGACCGCCATCAACAGCGCGTCCTTTATCAACGTGACCCCGAATTATTCCGCCACCACCGGCGGCTTCGGCCCGCAGCGCGCCAGTGATCACAACGGCCTCGCGCACGAGTGGGCGGATGACGAGTTGCTGGCGTTCGACGCGATCTACAACAGCGTCGCGTTGACGAACCTGACTGCGGAGATGGGCTTCGATGTGCGCCAATACATCTGCGACAACCTGTTTTTCGATGAGGGCGATTTTCTCGTCAATCACATCCCGGTGGACATCGCGATCCAAAGCAATCTTTCCGGTCCTTACGCGATCCTGCCGCAAGTGGCGCGCGTGCTGGACCGGCCCGATTACATTTACTGGATGGATGCTTATTTGGATGCGACCGTGCGCCAGAAAATCCGGCGCGATGGCTGCCTTGAGGAAGGCGAGGGCTATTCGATTGGCTACCTGAACTCAAACCAGGACGCGGCGCAGAACACCCATGATTACTTTCTGACCCGCGCCGCGACCAATAGTGCGCTGCTGGTCATCAGCAATCGCGCCACCATCTACAACACCACGTTCGCCTACGGCCAGGGTCAGTGGAGCACGGTCAGCCTGCCGAGCGGCCAGCTCCCGTCGTTCGGGGACACGCCGTTCAACAATTATTTTTCGTCCCACAGCGCCGGCAATTCCGCGCTGCTGCCCGCCTACGGCACGCTCGCCATGGGTGCGGGCAGCGGCAGCCAGGCGATCCAGGTGAACCAGAATTTTTCCGGCGACAACAACCACATGCGCGCCGACATGAATGCGTTCGTGCTTTGGGCGTTCAACAATGAATACCTCGGCAACATCCGCTACTACAACGGCTCCATCGGCCGCAACTTCGGCGAACAGATGCTCGCGTATAACACCATCACGATTGACCGCTCCAATCTGTCGCCCTATCCCGATGCCGACACCTACGGCAACGGCGACCTGACACTTTACGAGCCGGGCAACAATGGCGGCTCACCGCAAGGGGTCGCGATGACGGAGATCGACGGCCAGCGCGCGTATTCCAGCAAGGCCTCGCGCTTCCAGCGGTTGTTGCTGCTGAATACCGTGGATTTGGCGAAGCCATATATTGTGGATGTTTTCCGTATCACGGGCGGAACGACGCACGATTACACGTTTCACGGCGCGATCCGCTGGGATCAAAAAGGCCAATGCAGTTTTCCGCTCGTCACCAACAGCAATCTATATCCGATGCTGGAGGGTAGCGAGACGTGGAACCCGGCCGACGACACGCCGTATTACGGCTTCTGGCGCAATGTCAGCAGCAACACCGCCCCGGGGAATTTTCAAATCATTTACGCCGACACCAATCGGGCGTCGGGACGGGACACGAAATTGTGGATGACCGCCGACCCTCAACTCTCAACTAACAACTATCAACTCTTTCTGGGCACCACGCCCGTGCCGGCGCGCGACAACACGGTGCCGACCAATTTTTTCAACTCGCTGAACATCACGCGACCTTCGGCCATCATCCGCCATCGCATCCCGGGCGGCACATTGCAGGATCTGTTCGTCAGCGTGATCGAGCCGTTCAACGCCGGGGTCAGCAATATTGTTTCCGTCACGCGCCTGCCGATGGGCGGCACGGCGAACGAATCGGTCGGACTTAAGATCACCTTCAAGGACGGCCGCGTGGACACTTACATCGTCAACCTGCGCAACCCGCAAATCGCCGGTGCGAACACGGGTTCGGCCACGGTCGCGACGGCTGACGGCCAATACTCATTGACCGGGCGTGTCGGGTTGCATGTGGACCGTCCGAGTGGCGATTCGCGGGTGTGGACGATGAATGCGACCGACTTCAAATACGCCGGCCGTGGATTGTCCACGCCGACGAACACTTATTTTTCCGGCCTCATCGCCGGCGAAACACGCAAACTCAACGGCGGAGCTTACGACGCTTTCACCACCGCTTCGCCACTGCCGCCCGGCACGGCGCTGCGGAACAAGTGGCTTTCATTTACGCACGGTGCGTTGTCGGGCAGCGGCACGACCGGCATCAGCGAGATGTTCAAGATCGACCAGGTTATTTTCACGAACGGTCTCTACGGCATTTGTTTCACCAATGACCACTATTTGGAGATCACCAATGGAACGACCAGCTACGAGCAGGTCGCACCGCTGCGGCATTTCACGACGAGCAATTCGTTCGAGATCGCCCTGAGCGCGGCGGCCCAGCAGATTTCGCCGATTGCCGACCAGATCATCCCGCCCGGCGGCACGAGCAGCGCGTTGAGTTTCAATTTTGGCAATCTGGGTTCGGTGGCGGGTGCTTCGTTGCAAGTGCTGGCAGCTTCAACGAATCAGACCTTGATTCCCAATGGCAATCTCGTCATCGGCGGCAGCGGAACGAACCGGACCATCACCCTCACGCCTGCCGCCGGGCAAACCGGAAGCTCGCTCATCACCGTTTCCGTGACGGATGGCATCTGGACGAATAGCCGTTCGTTCAGCGTCCTCGTGCAAACTTTCGGCATCTCGGCATTACCAGCTTCGCAAACGATTTTAGCCGGCGGCAGCACCAGTTACACGGCCAGTGTCAGCGCGACGAATGGTTTCACGAATACGGTTACTTTCGGACTGGTCGGCCTTCCGCAAAATGTCAGCGCAGCGTTTGATCCGCCGATGATTGACGGCGTGGGTTCCTCCACGCTGAACGTCACGACTTCCAATTCCATTTCGCCCGGAACGTATTGGCTCGCGCTCATGGCGACGAGCGGCAGCTTGTCGAGCACCTGCGTCGTGGCACTCGTGGTCACCAACATCGTCGCCTCCCCGGGAACATTGGTCTGGATTGGAACCAACAACTGGTCCGTGCCGTTGAACTGGACGAATCTCACCAGCGCGGGGAATGGTCCGCCCGGGCCGGTGAATGACCTTTTCTTCTCCGGCTTCGCGACGCGCGCCACCAGCAACACCGTCAACAACGTCGTGGACAGCGACACGCTGGTTGCGTCATTGACGTTCAATAACACCAACGGTTTTCACACGACTTTGCTGAATCCGGGGCGGACGTTGACGGCGGGCGGCTTGACGGTTGGCACGGAAACCGACAACGGGAACACCACAACCGTTTATGACACCATCACTGGCAGCGGCGGCTCGCTCGTGGTCAGCAATGCTAGCGGCAATCTGATCGTCCGGCAAGGCAGCCTGAACAGCGGCGGTGCGCTGAAGGCGACGCTCGATCTTTCCGGTCTGGACACCTTCAATGCGACAGTCGGTAAAGTGCAGATTGGGTCGCTGGGTGCCAATCCGCGGCCATCAGGCATTCTGTTTCTAGCGCGGACAAATGTGATCCTGGCGTCGGGTTCGTCACCGGCAATTCAAATCGGCGGGCAGGGCGGCGGCAGCGGCAACAGTGGCAACGGAAGTTTTCTCTATCTCGGCCAGGCGAATGAGATTTATGCGAACGACATCAGCGTGGCGACGGTGAAGCAGGGGAATTGTTCGTTGCTCTTCAACCCGGTCTTTGAAAATCCCACCGCTTATTTTCGTGCGGCGGACGGCGCGAGTCGCGTGCCGAACTGGTTCATCGGCGATTCGCAAAGCCAGGGCGGCACGGTCAACACCACGGGCACGAACGAGTTCACCGGCGGCTCGGTGGACGCGCTCGTGGACACGATGACGCTGGGCAAGAGCAGCAGCGGCAGCAGCGGCAACGGCAATCCGGTCGGGACACTGATCTTCGAAGCGGGAACGATTGATGTCAACACGCTGCAGATCGGTTACCAAAGTTCGGGCGGACCACTGGCGAACATCGCGACGGGACTTTTTAATGTCAACGGTTCGGCCATGCTCACGGTCAATTCCCGTATCGAGCTGGGTCACATTCCGGTCGGCGGCACCAATGCGACCAAAGGCACCCTCAATCTCAATGGTGGAACCGTGATCGCGAACAATATTTTCGGCGGCGGCGGCACGGCGATTCTCAATCTCAATGGCGGAGTGCTGGACTCACAATCCGGCGTCCTCACCAACCTCACCACGCTGAACATCGGCGCGCCCGGATCGGCGCAGCCGGCGGCGCTGCTCAACGCAGGCCAGGTTCAATCCCCCAATCTCATCAATATTTTCTCGAACGGAATGGTTGCCGGCAACACGGTCATCGCGACGCCAGGCCTGGCGGTAAACGGCGCGCTTTCGCCCGGCGGCGACAACACCGGCTGGATCACGAACAATGGCGCGATGACGTTCGGGCCCGGCGGCCGTTATGTTTTTGACATGGCGGACGCGATCGGGCAACCGGCGACGAACTGGGATTTCATTTCCATCAGCGGCGTTCTGGGCATCCAGTCCAGCCGCACCAATCCATTTGTCATCCAGCTGCGCTCGATTGATCAGAATCTCGACGATGGCAATCCGGGCGCGGCGGATTTCGAGAACGATTCGTCACAGAGCTGGCTCATCGCCTCGGCGGCGGGCGGCATCACGAATTTTGCCGCGGACAAGATCACGGTGGACACGAGCGCGTTTGCCAACGATCTGGCGGGTGGAAAATTTTCCGTGGAGACGAATGGAAACTCGCTGCTGCTCACCTTCACCAGCGCGCCTCCGCCGCCGGTATTTGATGCCATCGTGTTCGATGGTGCGAATCTGATTTTCAGCGGCTCGGGCGGCACCTCGGATGGCATATACTACGTGCTGTGTTCGACCAATCTGACGCTGCCGGTCGCAAGCTGGGATCGCATCGTCACGAATCGGTTTGGCGCCAGTGGCGGGTTTATGTTCACGAATCCAGTCAGTTCCGCCGACCCGCAGAACTTTTATTTGCTGCAACTGCCATGAAGCGGTCGGGACAACGGCTTTATGACATCCAACGAATGTTCAATGGCGGAGTTCGTGTGAATCGGTAACCATCCGCACCAGTCACCGTCCAAAGCATTTCCATGAACAATATTTGCCGTCGCCGGTCGGACTCAGTGTTTCAAAAGAATTATCCAGCGCATCAACATTCGTTCCCAACCAGGCAGAATCCCATGAAACTCATTACCAAAACGCTTTCACTCAGCTTCCCCAATATTTTTTTAGGCGCGCTCGCTGCCTTGCTGTTGTTCAACAGCGGCTGTGCCACAGGCACGGCGGATTCAGCCGGTGCGCCTTCGGCATCGGGCGGCATCACCGATGCCGAAATCCGCGACGTGGTTCATCGCGTGGCCCGGCATCAAATCCGGCCCCTGAAAGACGGCGAATACACGTCGGTCACCGCCACCAACGCGCTGCAACTGGCGCAGGCGGCGGCGGCGCCCGCAGGGATTGGCTGGTTGTATCCGTGGGGTGTGACGTTGTATGGCATGCTGCGTTCAGCGGACGTGACGGGGGACACCGGCACCGAAAAATTTGTGCTGGAGCATAATTTGATTTGCGCGCGCTATTATCACTGGCTCGCTGATTTGAAACAGCAGCTGGGCAATTCGCCGGAGCTGGCGGCTTTTGAAAAGAAAGCCAAAATCGGCGGCCTGTTGCGTTTGGGAAATCTCGACAGCTGCGGCTCGATGGGCAATGAAATTCTGGCCGGCATGATGCGCCACCCCGACCAGGCCACGCCGGAGGAAAAACAGGTCGTCGAACGCATCGCCAACTGGGTCGTCAGCCAGCAGGATCGTCTGCCGGACGGCACGTTGTGGCGTTCCAAATCCATGGGCGGCACGCTCTGGCCGGACGATCTTTACATGGGTGGCGTGTTTCTCGCGCGCTGGGGGCAATACACCGGTGACCAGAAATATATTGATGACGCGGCCCGCCAGATCATCAATCAGGCCGCACTGGAGGAAGACGCCGACGGGCTTTGGTTTCACGGTTATTTTGTGGGCGAGAAGAAACATGCGCTGTTCAAATGGGGACGCGGCAACGGCTGGGTGACGGTGGCGCTGGTGGAAGCCCTTTCGGCGAAGCCGGAAAAAGATCCGTTGCGTCCCAAGCTGATTAAAATATTGAGCGCACAGATTGAGGGTCTGAAAAAAGTCCAGGCGCCCGATGGCATGTGGCGTCAGGTTCTGGACAAGCCGGAACTCTGGGAGGAAACCTCCTGCACCGCGATGTTCGCCTACGGCATCGCCCGGGCGGTGAATCGCGGGTGGATTGACGCCGCCAACATGGAAGTCGCGCGCAAGGCGTTTGCCGGCATCGCCAAACAGGTGACGGCGGACGGCGGCGTCAACGGCACCTGCATCGGCACCAACATCGGACAGGATTTGGATTACTACATCAAACGCCAGCAGCCGGAGGATGATCTGCATGGGCGCGGTGTCGTGATGCTTGCCGGAGCGGAAATCTTGTCGGCCGGGAAAAAATGATTCTTTCGCCTTGAAACTGTCATCGGTAAATATCCTTCCCGTCGCAGCGTTGCTCGGCCTGGTTGTTTTATTGGCCGGCTGTCAGATCGCAAAAGCGCAACCGTCCGAAGGCGTCGAACTGTTCAACGGCAAGGATTTCACGGGCTGGACATTTTTCGTGCGGTCGAATTCCGCGCCGGAAGAAACCTGGATCGTGACCAACGGCCTGATTCATTGCGCCGGCCGGCCGTCGGGTTATTGACGGACGGAGAAAAGCTATCACGATTACAAGCTCAGCGTGGAATGGCGGTTTGTGAAGGTCGCGCCCCGGGCCAACAACACGGGCATTCTCATCCATATGCAATCGCCGGACAAGATCTGGCCCAAGTGCATCCTTGCGGATGTCGGTTGGAAAACGTGTGGTGCCGGTCGTCGAGGTCGGAGCCGTTCCACGGCACGCCGAGTTTATCGAGCCAGGCGGTTCGGAATTCGGCTTCAAAACTTTTGCCGAGATTGCCTTTGGATTGGGGATTGAGGTGGATGCGTCGAGTGGTATTCATACATTGGTTGGATCGTTCAGTTTGATTTTGTCGGGACTTGGTTGGCGGAATGGACGGGGCACTGGAGTTGCCGCCCACACCGGCTTACGGACTGGTGCCGGTGTCTTCACTGGGGCTGGTTGCGCCATCACAGCTTCGCTCTCCCGATGGGGCCTGGCTTGTCGTTTCAGATGTCCGGCTCGCGAAAGCGGGATCGCCCGCGACGAGGTAGGCTTTGGCGATTTGGATGTTGATTTGGGGCTGGCGCAGCGATTCGTTTTTAGCTTGAACGATGAGATCGGCGTCCGTCTCTCGACCAGTGCGCAGACTCGACTGCTTGCCGGTGGTGTTGTCGTGACAATACCAAATGCCGTTGGCGCGTTTGAAGGTGCGGTATCTTTGTTTCATAATGGGGTCCATTTTGGAACAGAACCGAATGAGGAGGTTAGCTTGCAGTCGGGTCGTTAACCCAAGTTCACCGGACAATACGCGAATCGTTCTTTGCCCGGCAAATTGTTGACAGTCAGCGCCTGCATTCCCGCAACCTGTTGGAAGTTCTACACTTAAAAGTGGAGCCAATGGCCGGGATTGAACCGGCGACCGACGGTTTACGAAACCGTTGCTCTACCACTGAGCTACATTGGCAAACAGAAATTTTACATCCCGCGCAAGCATCCGTAAAATGGCCACCATCTGGTCGGCAGCATTTGATCAGCAGCCCGACGGAAAAATCAGCGCATTTGCTGCGAGGACACAAAAATCAACGTGGTATATATAATGGGATTTTGCCGTGCTTCGTCAAGACCAACCTGATTGAAGACGCGCTTCGGACCCCTCAAGGACATTGGTAGACGCGGCTCGTCAAACCGGATTATTACGGCTAAATTCCCCGTGTGGAGCGGAAATTTTACAGGCCCTTCGTGACCCGGGCGCGAAATTTTTTCCACCGCCACTGGCAGGGTGCGCTGCACTGGCGGGATAAAATCGTTTTCAAGGAAGAGGCCTTCCATCTTCTGCTCGCGGGCATTGTCGGCGTCATCGGCGGCCTGGTGAATCTGTTCTTTTTCTACGCGGGCGAAACCGTGCAGCGGATTTTTCTGCCGGTGCCGGCGGATCCGGTTCAAGCCGCCCAAATGCTTTCCCCATGGTTGCGACTTGCCGTGCCCACCCTCGGCGGCCTGGCGGCGGGCCTGATTTTATTCTGGGGCTTTCGTCTGGTCGGACGGCAGGGTTCCAGCGATCTGCTCGAGGTGGTGGTGGCCGGCGACGGCCGGCTGCCGTTCCGCACGGAATCGGTCAAAACGGCCTCGGCGCCGGTGAGCATTGCCACCGGCGCCTCCATCGGGCGCGAAGGCGGCATCACGCAGCTCTCGGCGACACTTGCCTCCAAACTCGGCCAGTTTGCCAGGTGGCCGCCTTACCGGCTGCGATTGCTGGTGGGTTGCGGCGCGGCGGCGGGCATTTCAGCGGCCTACAATGCGCCCATCGCCGGAGCGGTGTTTGCCTCGCTCATCGTGCTGGGGAATTTTTCCATGAACATTTTCGCGCCCCTGGTCTGCGCGTCGGTGGTGGCCACGATGGTGTCGCGCAGCTTTTTCGGGATCGAGCCGTGGTATGTGGTGCCGCCGTTTCCACCGACCGCGCCGCTGGAACTGCCGTGGTTCATCGTCATGGGCATCCTGTGTGGCGGCGTCAGCGCGCTGTTCCTGCAATTCCTGCGTGGGGCCAAGCAACAGTTCGACCGCGTGAAACTGCCCATCTATGGCCGGATGACGTTCGCCGGGCTCGCGGTCGGCGTCATTGCCGTCGCCGGTTACCCCGGGGTGTGCGGCAACGGCTATTTCGTGACCAATGCGATTTTGCACGGTCATTTTGAATCAGTTGCCGATGCGTTCCCGCATCTGAGCGGCTTGTTCTTCGCCAAACTCGTGGCCACGGCCATCACGTTCGGTGCGGGCACGGTGGGCGGCGTGTTCACGCCCACGATGTTTCTGGGGGCGGATGCGGGGGCGCTGTTCGGCATGACGCTGCATCATTTCGACTGCGCAACGGGCGTGCCAGTTGGAGCGTTCGCACTGGTGGGCATGGGGGCCACCCTGGCGGGCACGACGAGATCGCCGCTGCTGGCGATGATCATGGCATTTGAAATTTCGCTGGATTATTCGCTGATGCCGCCGCTGATGCTGGCGTGTGTGGTGGCGGTGCTCGTCTCACGGCAACTGCACAGTGAGTCGGTTTATACCGAGCATATGCGGCTGAAGGGCCTGTCGCTGCTGCGGGAAACCGATCAGGCCGGTGCGGCGATGGACAAGACAGTTGGCGACTTGATGCAGTCGCCGGTGACGCCGATGCGCGAAACCGTTTCGCTGCAGGAAATCGCGGATCGCTTCCTGGCCAGCCCGAATAATTTTGTGCCCATCGTGGACGCGCAAAAGCAACTCATCGGCGTGGTCGCCCTGCAGGACTTGAAGGAATTTCTCCACGACAACCGGGAACTGGCCGGCGTGATCGCTCTGGACCTGATGCGTCCGCCGCCGAAATGCCTGACGCCCGGCCAGCGTCTGCTGGACGCGCTGCCGCTGGTGCTGGAGAGCGAATTACGGAACATTCCGGTCGTGAACACGCTGGCGGAAAACCGGCTGGTCGGCTCCCTCTCCCGCGCGCAGATGCTGGCCATCTTCTCCGAGGCCATCGCGGAAAAAAGCAAAACTTCCCGCTGAATCATTTCAATCGGCAGCCTGCGCGGTAAAATATCGCGCGGTCCGGGATGCCAGTTTTTCCAGCCAGAACTTCGCCCCGGCCCGTGCACGTTTCGGCGAAGTCAAATCCGTCAGCGCACCGACCAGCGCAAATTTTTTCATCAGCTTGTCACGGTCGGTGACATCGCCTCCCAAGACAACACACGGCACGCCGTCGTCACGGCATTGCGCCGCCAGTTCGCCCGCGCCTTTGCCCATGAGCGTTGAACGATCCATCCGACCTTCGCCAGTGATGACCAAATCCGTCTGGCGTAATCGTGTGGTGAGTCCGGCTTCCTGCGCCATCAATTCAAAACCAAGTCTCATTTCGGCACCGACAAACGCAGCAAATCCAAAACCCAATCCGCCGGCTGCCCCGGTGCCTGCCGCCGCAGCCACATCGCGCCCCAGTGTCTTGCGCATCACCTTTGCCAGTTGTCGCAAGCAAGCTTCCGCCACGGTAAAATCCCGCAGGCGTAAACCCTTTTGCGGGCCATACACCCGCGTGCAACCCAGCGGTCCAAGCAGCTTGTTTTGCACATCCACCGCCACGACCACTTTCAACTGCAACATGCGGGCATCCGGTGCAACCACGGTCGCCAGCCGGTCCAGATCCCGCCAGTGCTCAATCGGCGTTCCGTTCTTTTCCAGAAATCGCCAGCCCAATCCAAGTGCCAGACCAAAACCGCCGTCGTTCGTCGCACTGCCGCCGATACCGACAAGACAGTTTCTCGCTCCACGCCTGGCGGCGGCGCGCAAAAGCGCAGCCAATCCACGCGTATCCAGTTCGAACGGATGAAATTTGCCCGGCGGCAATTGCGCCAGTCCAATCACGCGGGCGGATTCGATGATCGCCAGGCGATCGGCAGAATCCCACCACCAGCTCGCCAGACAGCGGCGACCCGCTGCATCCACGGTGGCGGTTTGCACCCGGCGAACGCGCCGCAATCCGGCCAGCACCGGACCAAAGCCGTCACCGCCGTCCGAGATGGGCAGTATCACGACTACATCGCGGGGGCGAACCCGTTTCCAGCCGCGCGCCATCGCCGCCGCCGCTTGCCGGGCGGTCAGGGTTCCCTTGAATTTATCCGGCGCAATTAGAACTCGCATGATAACAAATTGTCAGACTGAAATAGCAAAACCACGCAAAATCTTGTTTGTGTGCGATACCTCATGACCTGGCAAGATGCTGGCGGAGGCCCCGCTGCGCGAGCATTATCACGCAAATGCGGTGAACCACCCGCCGCCACGTAATCGGCAAGTCTGGCATCCGTGCAACATTATTTTCGGCCGGGCCATTTCATTTTTTGACACCCGCGTGCGGGTGTTTATCCTTCCGTCATGCGCATTGTAAAGGTTCCGCTCGGTCATCGCAGTTACACCATCAAGGTCGGCGGCGGTTTGCTGTCCCGGCTCGGCGTCGAATGTGCGCAACTCAAACTCGGAAAACGTTGCGCTGTCATCACGGATGCCAACGTCGGCAAACATTTCGCCAAGCTCGCATTGAAATCGCTCGCCGCTTCCGGTTTTGAGCCGGTGTTGATCACCGTTCCCGCCGGCGAAAAATCCAAAAGCATCGCGGTGGTTGACGATTGCTACGACCAGCTCGCCGGGCACCGGCTGGAAAGAAAATCCTTCATCGTCGCGCTCGGCGGCGGCGTGGTGGGCGACCTGGCGGGGTTTGTCGCGGCGACCTATCTGCGCGGCATCCCGTTCATTCAGGTGCCGACGACGTTGCTGGCGCAGGTGGACAGTTCCGTCGGCGGCAAGACCGGTGTGAACCTCAAGTCCGGCAAAAATCTGGTCGGCGCATTTTATCAACCGCAGCTGGTGCTGTGCGATCTGGACACGCTGAAAACATTGCCGAAGCGCGAATATGTTTCCGGCCTGGGTGAGATCATCAAATACGGCATCATTTACGACGCGATCCTCTTCGCACAACTCGAACACAACCTGCCAAAGTTGCTCCAGCGCGACGAGCTGACGCTCCGGTCCGTTGTCTCCCGCTGCTGCGAAATCAAGGCGGACGTCGTGGGCCAGGACGAAATGGAATGCGGCCTGCGCGCGATCCTGAATTTCGGTCATACCATCGGCCACGCGATCGAGAACAGCTCCGGCTACGGAAAATTCCTGCATGGCGAGGCGATCTCCATCGGGCAGGTCGCAGCCGCCAGGTTGTCGCACACGATTCTCGGTCTGCCTTCGGGAGAAGTGGACCGGATTGAAAAGTTGTTTGTCCGCGCCGGATTGCCGGTGAAGATCAGATTGAACCCTCCGCAACGCCGAAAGCTTTTCGCCGCGATGAAGCTCGACAAGAAAGTCAGCCGCGGTGACGTCAAATTTGTGCTGGCCAAAAAAATCGGCCGCGTGGTTTGGGGCCAGCAGGTGCCTTCGCCGCAGATTGAAAAGGTCCTGGCCGCGCCGCTCTAGTTGGCGGGGACAATTTCCGCCGTTCGCAACGTCACCGGTCCGAGCAGTCCGGATTCGAGCAGGGGCGAATCTTTTGTCCAGTGATGCCAGGTCGTGAACGTCAGCCGGCCGGTGGGGCTGGGTTGGCCATCGAGCAGCCACTGCGGCCATTCCTTGAGTTCCTTGCCGTTCCACTCGCAGTCCGGCGGCAGTTGCTCGTCGCCGATCAGCCGGTTGGGCCACAGGTTGGTGACTTTGACGACCAGATTGTTGACGCCGGCTTTTGCGGCGGCGGTGAGGTTCACGCGGAACGGCGGTTTCCACAGCACGCCGAAGTCGTGTGCGTTCAGGGAAACCTCCGCAAAATTCTTCACCGTTCCGAGGTCCAGCCAGAGTTCGCGTCCGGCACTCAACCGGTCGGCGGAAATCTCGATTTCCTTTTCGTAAGTGGCCGTGCCGGAAAAATAGCGCACGCCATCGTTGGTGTGGCCGGTCCACGAAATCAATTCATCCAAGGTGACCAATGGTGGGGCGCCCCAGTTCGGCGGAAAAATCAAAGTCCACGAACCGGAGACGGCTTCGGGTGCAGGCAAATTCGCCGCGTCAGCAAGCAACGCCTTCCCACTGGCTGTGCTCATATCGAGCCGGCCGTTGCTCCAGGCCTTGACGACCATCAGGCCATCCGGGCCAGCGATGACTTCCCATGGTGGTGGCTGGCCGGGATTTGCTGTCGCCGGCAGTGCGAGCGTTTCGTTTTCCTGGACGACCGCATGACCGGGTTTGCCGTCGAGCGTGTAGTCCACGCGCAATTCCTTTTTATGATTCGCCGCCGGATCGCCGCCCAGCATTTCGTTGCTGGCGACAATGTCGAGCTGGCCGTCACGGGCCATCCCGGCCAGATTTGCGGTAACATCCTTTTCGCCGGTGCCCTCGGTGGCGGCATAAATAGCGCGTTGAATTTCCAGCTTTGGCATGATGGCGGTTTCGGCGGTGATGGCCGCATTGACTGCGATGACATGATCCGCATCATTCGCGGCGCGACGGAAAATCACAAATACCGAACCCGCGGGCTCAAAGTCCAAACGCACTTTGGTGCGTCCAGCTTGTGAAATCCAGACGGGTGCGGGTTCGATCAATCCAGTGTCGGGATGCCACAATTCCGGAATTTTACCGCTGACTCGAAAGGTGCATTCGGCCGAATCAAACTGCCGGCGCTGGTTGGAGACGAAATAAATGTCCGCGACACCGTCGGTTCGATGGGCGTAGGCCAGCTTTGTGGCGCTGGAGTTGGCTTGAAATTCAAAATCCGGCTTCAGCGCTTGTGCCGCGAAAATGTCGGCCAGCGATTTGCCCCAAACGACGCGGCCATTGCCGCATGGATTTTCCAGAACATTCGTGCCATCGCATTTCCCCCACAGCCTGCCGGCGAGCTTTTGCACCTGCGCATCGCATTTGGGATAACCGGTGAGGCTGGGCGAATGTTGCGGTCGCGGACCGACAACCGTCGCGCCGTCACGCACCAATTCACCGATGCGCTGTAACAATTGCGGCGTCAGGTTCAAATCACCGGGCGGCAGAATCAGCACGGCATAATTCGCGCCGCTGGTCAGCGTGATGCGGCCGTTCTTCACCTTCGCGCCATGCAGCAATACGTCGGCGTTGATCGCGTCGTAATCAAAGCCGGCGGGCAGGGCGGGGTCGCCGACACGCATTTCCACGGGCGCGCTTTCACCGGTGAAATAAGCGGTGTCCGCCACGGCGCGGCCTTGTTGCAGGAGAAATTCACAGCGCGAGATGTAATCAATCCACGGTTTGCCCTGATCCCACCAGGTCTCCGTGCGCTCGAAATGAAAGCCCCATTGGCCCATCGTCATCCCCGGCCAGCGGTTTGTCCACGGCTGCATCGCATAACGATGGAAGACGTAACGGTTCAATCCCTGGCAATACATCAGATCGCCGAGCGCCTTGAGGGAATACGGATCGTTCTGCCAGCGGCCGGCCTCGGGACTCGCTGTGAACGATTCGGCCGCAACGATGGTCTTGCCGTAGATATGCGCGATGGAGGCGGCGAGTTTGACGGAAGGATGGCCCTGGCTGCCGCTCCAGAATTCACCCATCACCACATCCGACGGCGCGCCGCTTTGCATGGATTCAAACGGCCCGGTGTAAGGTTCAACCGCATTCAACAGTCCATGCTGACGGCAGAGTTCGGCAAAATGGCCGAAGTAGTTGTCCGCGAACAAGTCGGCGATGGTGCGGCGGATGTCCCAAAGAAACCGCTCGGACAATTCCGGATTGTCCACCACACGACCGGTGAAGGCCGGCAGGAATTTCACCGGATCATAGCCGCGCCGTTTTTTAAATTCCGCCCGGAAATTTTCATTCCAGTTTTGACCGCCGACTTCGTAGCTGTCGATCAGTGAGGTATTAAGCGTCTTTCCGGCGAGCGGTCCGATGTCGTCGAGAATCTTTTGCATGAAGCCGTCCCAGTGCGCGTCGAGTGCGGCCTTGCTGAACTTGTCGCACTCAAGGCCGGTGCCTTCCTGCGGGGCGGGATGATTGTTCCGGCCCGTTGGCGTATAGCCAGCGCGCAGAAGGGTCCAGTTGCCGGCGGGCGCGTCCCACTCAATCTGTCCGTTGGTGTTCATCAAGCTGGTCAGGTCAATCGTCGCGTCGCGCTTTACGACCAGACTGTCGGCGGCGGAATCGTCAACCGGCGAAGAGAGAATCGCGGAACCGGTATCGCCGTTCTTGGATTCAATGCTTTCGATGCGCAGGCGCGGGCTGAAATCGATCTCCGCCACATCCAGACTTTTCGTGCGCGCGCCGATGCGGGTGAAGGTCACGCGGAAAAAACGGGCGGAAACCGCCTCGCTGCCCAGGGCGAACGTCAACGGACGCGTCGGCCGGCCGGGCGTTACAAACGGACGCAGATCGCGGAAATGCTCACCGTCGTCGGAAACCTGGATGCGTCCCTCCACCTGGCCCGCGCCCTGCCGGAACGTGAGTGTGACCAGCCGGGTGGAAAAAGGCCGGGCGAATTCCAGTTGAATAAATTGCGGCAGATGGTTGGTTGGGAGCGTGACAAACGTGCCGGCGTCGCCATCGAGCAACGATCCACCGTCCACGTTGGTGATGCTCGCGGTGATTTTTGGCGCGGCGGATTTCATGAATTCGGCTTCGCCGTCAGGCGTGCGAAAGGCCAGCACCGCAATGTCTCTGTAAAACCCCAGCTGCGTCCGCGGTTGTGGCAGGATCCCGGAAAAATGTTTTGCGCCGGAAATGCTTATCTCACTGGTCACGACATGCTGCATTGCATGCTCCGGCGTGTTCCACGGCCCGCCGCTGCTCGACCAGCCTGCGCAGTTTTCCACGCAGAGTTCGAGTCCCAGCCGGCTCGCCTCCGACACGGCAAATTTGAAATCCTCCCGCCATTCGGGGCTCATGAACGGAACCGGGCCCGGCGGAATGCCGCAATCCACATTCACGATGGTCGCGCCGCCGAGGCCGATTTGCTTCATCGCTTCGAGGTCGGCGGTGATGCCGGCCTTGGTGATGTTGCCATTCATCCAATGCCACCACGTCTGCGGTTTGGCCGAATCCGGCGGGTTGAAGAATCCGGTTTCCAGGGGATCGGCGGGCGCGGCGGTGAGGGCCAGGGATAGCCAGAGGATGCCAAACAGCATGCGTGATGATCTCATATCGAGTGGGATTAAAAATTTTAGGAGCGGCTGCATTCTGTCGGTGAAGTCCGCCGAGTGACAAGCGCAAATACCAAGGCGCCGGTGGCTGCGATCAAATGAGCCGTTGATTTTGGCAGCATTACGTGATGTGCCCGAACAACAACTTTACCCCGGGAAAAGCGCCGTGATTATTCCTTGTCTTCCTGCCAGCCGCAGCCCAGGGCTTTGACCAGATTGACGCTGGCGATCAAGCGTGTGCCTTGCAACTGGACCAGCGTGCTTTCGTGGAGCAGGGCGTCGGCCTGGGCGGTTGCCACATCGAGATAAGTGACCAGACCGGCCTTGTAGCGATTACTGGCGATTTCCAGAGTGAGGCGGGTAGCGATCACCGTTTCGTTTTCTGCGGTCCATTTCTCCGCCAGCAACTGCTGCGCGGCCAGTCCGTCCTCCACTTCGCCAAAAGCAGTCAACACCGTTTGCCGGTAGTTCGCCACGGTTTCATCGTAGGCGGCATGCGCGAGCGCGAGACGAGACCGGTTCAAACCACCGGTGAACAGCGGCAGTTGCACGGACGGACCGACCGACCAAAACCGGCTGGGCCAGTCAAACCACGTGCCGGAATCCACGGATTGAAAACCGGCGAGACCGTTGATGCGCACGGTCGGAAAAAAGGCGGCTTTCGCGACGCCGATGTCCGCGTTGGCGGCCGCCATTTGCCGTTCGGCAGCGGCGATGTCCGGGCGATGTTCCAACAGTTCGCTCGGCAGACTGGGTGGAACTTCAGGAATCATTCCCGATCCAGACTGGCCGGGCGCGATGGCAAAACTCGATGGCGATACGCCGCACAGCACGGCAAGCGCGTGTAGCATTTGGGCACGGCTCAATTTGATGTCCGGCAGTTGTGATTCCGCGCTGTGCAACTGCGTTGCCGCCTGCGCCACATCCAAGTCAGAAGCCACGCCGCCGCGCCGTCGGTTTTGCGTGAGTTCAAGCGAACGCCGATAAGCTTCGATGGTGTTGGTCACCAGCGTGTATTCGTTGTCGAGTGTGCGGAGTTCGAAGTAGTCGTTGGCGACTTCGGCCGCAATCGCCAGCCGGGCCGATTCGTAATCGTCCACGCTGGCAATGAAGCGTTCCTTGGCCGCTTCGGATTGACGGCGCACACGGCCCCAAAGGTCCATCTCCCAGCCCAGGTAAATCGGCGCAGTGAAGGTATCGAAAGTATGCGATGACCCGTTGGCGTTTCCCTGATTCGGCTGATTTCGACTGGTGCGCTGGCGCGTGATGTCGCCGCCGGGCGTGCCGCCGAGGGTGATCTGCGGATAAAAATCCGCCCGCGCTCCGGTCGCGAGCGCGCGGGCTTGTTCAAAGCGCGCCACCGTCGCCGCGAGATTTTGATTGTTGGTCAGCGCCAGAGTTTCCAACCGGTTCAATTCGCCATCGCCGAAACTCTGCCACCACTCGCCGCGCGGCAAATGCGCGGACGGCTCGGCAATTTTCCAGATGCCTTGATTGGTGCTGGTGGCAGCGTCCTCGCTGAATTTTTCCGGCACCGGCTGGCTGGGCAGGGGGGCAGGGCGGTGATAATCCGGTCCGACGGCGCAGCCCGCCAGGCCGGCGGCCAATGCGATGACGCTGATGACGAAAGCGATTTTCATTTGGCCGGAGCGTTCGTTCCGACGGGTTGTGAAACCTGCACGGTCATGCCCTCGGCGATGGAATCCGGCGGATTAATGATCACGCGGTCGCCGGGATCAAGACCGCTCAGCACCTGCACCGTGTTGCCGAAATCGCGACCCAGTTTGATCGAACGCAACTGCACGGTGTGGTTGCTGCCAACAACGGCCACCTGCATGCCCTGCGCGCGGAACAGCAGCGCATTGTCGGAAAGCGTCAACTCCTTCGCATCCGTGGCTTCATCGAACCGCACCTGGGCGTAGCTGCCTGCGAGAATTTCACCCTTCGGATTGGGCACTTGCAGTTCCACCTGCAACGTGCGCGAGGCCGGATCCACCGCGCCCGCGGTCCGGGTGACGGTGGCGGTGAAGTCGCGACCGGGCAATTCTTGAAACGTCAACTGCGCCTTCTGCCCCGGAGTGATGGCGTAAATGAGCGATTGCGGGGCGCGGACGTAAACGCGCAGGGGATCCGTTTGCGCCAGCCGGAACAATTCGTTGCCACTGGTGGCATTGATAAGCTGGCCGATGTCGGTATTGCGCGCGGTGACGGTGCCGTCAAACGGCGCGACCACGCGGTTGAAATTTTTCAATTCTTCCAGGCGGCGGACATTGGCCTGGGCGGCGGCCACGTTGGCCTGCTTCAAGGTATAATCCGCCTGTTTCTCGGCTCCTTCCTGCTCGCTGACGCTCGAGGTTTTAAGCAATTCCATCCAGCGATCGGCGCTGATTTTTGCGAGACCCAGGTTGGCGTTCGCCTGATCCAATTCCGCGCGGGCCTGCATCAATTGCTGGTCCACTTCCGGCGTTTCGATTTCCGCGAGCACTTGATTGTTCGTGACATGATCGCCGATGTCCACAAACCAGTTTTTTAAATAGCCGCTGGCGCGGGCGTGAATCGAGGCCTGCGTGAAGGCCTGAACCTCCGCCGGCAACGGCGTGCCCAGGCCCGGTTTGGACGCGGTTGGCGAAACGACATCCACGGTGATGACGGAATCGGCGCGATTTTCCGCGTTGAGTTTGTGGCGCGCGATCCAGCGCGGCACGAAACCGGCGATCAGTCCGATGACGACCAGCACGACCACGATTTGCGCAATCAGGATCAGGCGCACGGGCCGGCTGGGCGGCGCGGGGTTTGACTCAGGTTGAGTGGTATTCATGGCGTTAAATTTTGATGGGTTCGTCGTGGCTTTTTATCTTCGCGCATTTGCGGTTCCGGTGCATGAAGCTGAAGACGATCGGCACAAAGAACAGCGTGGCGATGGTGGCGAACACCAGCCCGCCGATCACCGCACGACCCAACGGGGCGTTCTGTTCGCCGCCTTCGCCGAGTCCAAGGCTCATGGGCAGCATGCCGATGATCATCGCCATCGCCGTCATCAAGACCGGCCGGATGCGTCCCGCACCCGCTTCCAGCGCGGCGATGGCCGGCTCGGCCCCGCGCAGCATGTTTTCGCGGGCGAACGTCACGACCAGCACCGAATTGGCCGTGGCCACACCCAGGCTCATGATCGCGCCCATCAAAGCCGGAACGCTCAAGGTGGTTTGGGTCAGGAACAATCCCCACACGACGCCGGCCAGCGCGGCGGGTAGCGCGGTGATGATGATGAACGGATCCAGCCAGTTCTGGAAATTGATCACAAGCAGAAAATAAATCAGCACAATCGCGCCAATCAAACCGATGGCGAGGCCGATAAAGCTGGAGCGCATCGTTTCCGCCTGGCCGCGAATGACGATGCGCGTGCCACGCGGAAGCTGTTTCTTCATTTGGTCGACCAGCGGTTGGATATCGTTCAGCACGCCACCGAGATCGCGGCCATCCACGCCGCCATAGACATCAATGATCGGCAGCACGTCGTAGTGCGAAATCACCGGGGCGATGTTCACGCGCTGCAGCGTGGCCAGATTGGCGAGGATCTGCGCACTGTCCTCGCTCGTGCGGCTGGCGCTGATGGGCAGGGCGTTGAGTTGCGCCACGGAATCCATGGCGTATTCCGGCGCGCGGACATTGATGAGATATTGGATGCCTACCCTGGGGTCGAGCCAGTAAGCCGGTTGCACCTGGCTGCTGCCGCTCAAGCCAAGCAACACGGAATTGGCCACGTTCTGCTCCGTCAAGCCGAGGTCGGCGGCCTTGGAACGGTCCACGCTGATGCGGAACTGCGGCCAGTTGTCCGGCTGCTGCACCCGAATGTCCGCCGCACCGGGAATTTTTTTGATCTGTTCGGCGAGTTTCACGGCGAGGGCCCGGTTTTCCTCCTGATTGCGCCCAACAAATTGCACGTCGAACGGCGCGGGCAGACCGAAGTTCAGCGTCTGGCTGACGATGTCCGCCGGCAGGAAATAAATCAGCGTGCCGGGAAATTCCCGGTTAAGTTTTTCCCGCAGTTGCCGCACATATGTTTCCGTGGGCGCGTGCCCGGGCTTCAGCGACACGAGGATGTCCGCATCGCCCGGACCGATGACGCCGCTCGTGTTATAGCTCAGATTGATGTAGGAATTCGGGATGCCGATGTTGTTGAGAATCCCGCCCAGTTCATCTGCCGGAACCGCCTTGCGGATGCTTTCATTGACCTGCTCGGTGAGTCGCTGCACCTCTTCGATCCGCGTGCCGGTGTGGGCGCGGATGTGCAGCAGGAATTGTCCCGCATCCACGGCCGGAAAAAAATCCCGCCCCAGCACCTGCGTCAACAGCCACGAAGCCGCGCAAAAGATCAGGAAGCAAATGGCGAAGGGCTTCCGATGTTCAAAGCAGGTCGCCAGCAGCGCGCGATAATTCGCTCGCAGCCGCTCAAAGCCGCGCTCAAAGGCGCCTTGAAAGCGGATGAACGGCCGGACCCAGCGCGGCGATTTGGATTCACCGGCGTGTTCGCCGTGAGTCTGGACATTGCGATAAAACCACATGACCAGTGTCGGCACGAGCGTTCTTGAAATGACATAACTGGCGAGCATCGCGAACACCACCGCCTCCGCCAGCGGCACGAAGAGAAACTTCGCCACGCCGGTCAGGAAAAACATCGGCACAAAGACAATGCAGATGCACAGCGTCGAGACGAAGGCGGGCAGGGCGATCTCCTGCGAGCCGACAACGATGGCGTCTTCCAGCGTTTTTCCCGAGGTCATGTGACGGTGAATGTTTTCGATCGCCACCGTCGCGTCGTCCACGAGGATGCCGACGGCCAACGCCAGACCGCCAAGTGTCATCAGGTTGATCGTTTCGCCCAGCGCGCTTAAAACCGCGATGGAGCACAGCACCGAGAGCGGGATGGACAGGGCGATGATGAACGTGCTGCGCCAGGAACCGAGGAAGAGCAGAATCATCAAGGCGGTCAGCGCGGCGGCGATGGCGCCTTCGTGCAAAACTCCACTGACGGCGGCGCGCACGAACAAGGATTGATCGGCAAATTCGTTGACGTGCAGGTCCGGCGTGACCGTGGCCATCACGCCGGGCAGGGCGGCTTTGACGTTCTTTACAACGTCCAGGGTGGAAGCCGAGCCGGCCTTCATGATGGTGAGCAACGCGCCCTTCACGCCATCATGGCGCACGGCATTTTGCTGCGGATTGTAGCCGTCGTGGGCCTGCGCCACGTCACTCAGATAAATTGTCGCGCCATTCACGACCTTGATGGGCAGATGATTGAGATCGTCGATCAACCGCGGATTGGAATCCACCGCCACGCTGTATTCGGTCCCGCCGATCTTGGTGGTGCCGCTGGGCAGGATCAGGTTCTGCGCATTGATGGCGTCCACCACGTCCTGGGGCAGGAGATTTTTGGCCTTGAGCGCCGGCAGGTTCAGATCCACC
>Ga0247688_1000035_pt1 | contig 81425 bp, 57 predicted proteins | sample CNK29_metaG_FD_182718 | JGI IMG/M metagenome (GOLD analysis project Ga0247688, IMG submission 182718) | Soil microbial communities from Purdue University Martell Research Forest, Indiana, United States - CNK29 | ecosystem: Environmental > Terrestrial > Soil > Temperate forest > Bulk soil... | reverse complement strand
AAACCGCAGTCATGGCGTCCCTGCTGCTGACTCAGAATAGTTCGTGGTGAAGCCAGCCGGAAAATGAAAATGAATTTTCGGAAAGCAGACTACTGCCCGCTTGACATTATTAAGCCATATCAACGACAAAAGCTGAGCCAACCCGAACCAGTGACAAGATGCGCAACGGGCGTTCTCGCATAACCGAAAACGCCAATCGGGTTTGGCTCCTGGTTAGACTCCGGATGTCTGAAACGATTGATCATAATTCATCTTCTTCAAAATCTCGCGCATCTTCTTTAAATCGTCCGGGTCAACCTTGTGCACATCGAGTTCATACTTCCGTGATGTTGTTTGAATGCAAACGATGCCGTCTTCGGCTGAGTAACTTATTTTCTGAAGGAGGTCGCCCTCTTCAAACTGTCCGAACGATACGCTCACACCTCGCTCATCCTCCTCCAAAATAAACTCATACTTTGGCGTCCGCATTAGAATTAGGCTTTCAATCTCTGACGCATCGTCGTGACATTGGACTGCAAACGACAGAACTAAATCATCGCCTGTCTCAACCGTGATAAATGCTACTCTTTCCATGTGTGTAAGGAGTCTAACGACCAGAACTCAGCCACGCCGGGCTGGTGATGTCAACCGCGAAAGCGGAACTGAAAGCGCTCTCCGGCGTCGGCGACTGGTTAGACCACGTCAATCGTGAGCGCATAAATAAATAGTGTGCTGAGAGACATCTGCCCAAACATAAAACGGCTGGCCGTTCGTGCTGGCTTGATAGTAGCCATTCGTGATCGTGTCTGGAGTCCACCACGGCATAGGCCGCAGGTCTGAAAAAACGGGCGAATGTGGCGCACCAGCGGCAGGAATAGAAATATAAGAATGATGCTCTCGCGTCATCGTATCATGATCGGAAAGAATGTCACTGACTGCGCCCTCCAAATCCTTCGGGTCCACCGTAAAACGAACAAACATCTGCATCTCCTGCATGCCACCCGCATGAAAAACATAATAAACATCTGTGGCGGACGATGGAAATGGGACTGCGACCTGCTTGCTGGCCGCTTGAACGGACACTGGCTTGTCTGATCGATACGTCGTCTGGTCTAAGCCGCAGCCAGCGAGCGACAGACAAACAATACTAGAAATTAAGAGACGCATGGCGAGTGGTCTAACGATCCAAGCTCAGCCACGCCGGACCAGTGGCGCCGCCCGCGAATGCGGACATGCCAGCGCCATCCGGCGTTGGCAGCGACTGGTTAGCCCTTCTTGGGAATCCACTCATAGCTGATCTCTTCCGCTTCGATAATCCACTTTGATTCTCCTCTCGGCCCAAAGCCATTCCAACTGATCCGGTGTGTGATGAAGCCGTCATCGCTGACCTCAAACTCATCGCTAAGCCAATCACCAACGCCACCGCCGCACGCTTTGCTGACCAGTGAGTAACTCCGCACATGCACCCACCGTTGCCGAAACTCAAGCTTTGCTCAAAACCATTCGGGATCGGGCCGGTTATTTGCACACCGAAAGTCTGAGCGTGCGCAGTCCGCTGGAAACGGTTCTGTCGAGAATTTCTCCCGCCTGATTGGCGAAGCACCCCAAAAACGTAGGCTCCGCCCTTGCACGTGGGCTGGCCAAAAGTGCAGTTTTGTCTTCAACCTAAATTGTCCCAACACCTTGATAGCGAGTGAAACACCTGGCCCTCATGCGTTCAAGCCAATTTTGCGGAATCTGTTAATATAACGAGGTTTCAATCGGGTCATTTGTCCATTCACGGCTATTGGGGAGATTGAGATCGTTATCTCCTTCGGCACGCGTTACAACATCGCTCCCGGCGACCTGAAGCGGCCTCTTCCCGTTATTGCCATGCGGCAGGGCAAGCCAGAACTGATCTTTGTAGAACATGCCGGAGGTTCATGAAATTGGCCATAAGCACGAAATTCATTTTTCCAAATTTCCGCCGGCATTTTGTGTAAACATTACACAATACTCGCCCAGTAGGCTGGTTCACTCGCAGGCATGATAACGAACCCGACCGGGTCGTTGGAAACTGTGTATGACCACCGAAGACCGATTGAAGCGATTGTTCACGGCGTCACCCGAACAAATGGAGGCCATTGACGGCATTCTTGAATTGGGCTTTCCCAAAAGGCCGGTCGCAACGCCTGGCCCTCTGCTCATGGGAATGTCGGCTGACGCCAAACTGCTTGGCGTGAGTCGCGCGACCCTCTGGCGAATGACCAAAGCCGGGTTGCTCCAAAAGATCGAAGTGTTGCCCGGCAGTTTCCGGCTCCGTCGTTCCGATTTGGAGGCCATTGCCGCCGGCCAAAAAAATGATGCCTCTGCCTGACGCCTTTTTAGCACATTATTCGTCCATTGAATAAATCGGTTTCCAGTAACCAAAGCTTTTCAAATTCCAGGAACATGGGCTTCAAAATTGCGGAAAGACCTTCTTTTGCGTCGCCGATTGGAAAAATGTGTTTGTGGATGTGTTTGTTTTTGTTCGTCACATTTCAGGAAGTTCGCCATGTTTCACGGAAATGCCGCCAAAGCGACGGAATCGCATAAAACGTAACAAAAGCGGCCCTGAAACGTGAGTCTCAGGGCCGGAAATTGGTTGCGGGGGCTGGATTTGAACCAAACGATCCCGCACTGCGGGATTATGAGCCTGACGAGCTGTGCGATTTCTCCAGACCAGTCAGCCGGTAAAAGCCTTCGCCGCCCTTTTGCCTTTTGAGAAGGTTTTCCAGTTTCCGCGCTTCACTCAAAGACATGGGAACACTCGTCCAAACCAGATTCCACGGACCGCGCGAACGTGTCCATTTGGAAACACCTTCATTATGTTGTTGAACGCGAATACCAACGTCTTCACTCAACCCGATGTAAAATTGCCGGGCGGAATTTTGCAGAACATAAACTTGGTATGATTTATCCATGCCCGCAAAAAAGCCCCGCACTTGCGGGGCTTAAAATTGGTTGCGGGGGCTGGATTTGAACCAACGACCTTCAGGTTATGAGCCTGACGAGCTACCGGGCTGCTCCACCCCGCGATCAAGGGCTCGCAATATGCCCGAACTGCCATCCGAGGGCAAGTTTTAAAACGGATTCACTCCGTAATAGATCCAGTAGCCGGGCAATTTCAGGAATTCCAGCCGCATCCGCCGGTTGATCCCCAGCCGCGTCCAATCCTCGCGGGCAAAAGCGAAGTAGGACGGGCGCGAATAAAACTTCAGGTCCGGCGCATAATGTTCGAAGGTTTTCAGCCCCCGCCGCGAGTGATACCACGACGTGACCAGAATCGCGCTGTGGAGGTTTTCCGCGCGCAGGAGCTTGAGGGTGAACCCGGCGTTCTCCTGCGTCGTGGTGGATTTGCCTTCGACCTGGATGGCGCTGGCGGGAACTCCAGCTTCCAGCAAAAGCTTGCGGTTAATCTCGTCGTCGCCCTCGCCGGTGATGATGATGCGCGGCGCGGCATGCTCCTTGAACAATTGCGCCGCGCGCAGCGGCCGTTCATGTGAACCGCCGCCCAGGATGATGATCACGTCCGCCGAAACCCGACCGCTGTCCACGCACAGAAATTTTTCGGGATTGAACCAGGCGAGCGCGGCCACCGCCAGCGCCAAAATAAAACCGACAAATGCCGTCAGCAGGATCTTTTTAATGATGCGCCAGATGAAACTCACGCGTAGAGCGGGCCGAAGTTGGCGCAGGCCCGGTAATCGGAACCTTCAAGACAGCTCGTGCCGAATGCCGCCCAGCTGCTGGGCCGGAAGACATTTTCCACCGCGACGTTGTGCATATAGACCGGAATCCGCAGCATTGCCGCCAGTGAAATCAAATCCGCGCCGATGTGGCCGTAGCTGATCGCGCCATGGTTCGCGCCCCAGTTGTTCATCACGGAATAGACATCGCGAAACGCGCCATGCCCCGTGAGGATTGGCGCAAACCAGGTCGTCGGCCAGGTCGGGTTCGTGCGCTGATCCAGCGTGTCGTGGACTTTTTCCGGCAGGTCAACCGTGTAACCTTCGGCAATCTGCAGCGCCAGTCCGAGTCCCTTGACGAGATTCAAGCGGCACATCGTCACGGGCATTCCGCCGCGCGTCAGAAACCGCGTGGACCAGCCGCCACCGGGGAAGTATTCCGTGATGCTCGGATGCCACGTCGTCGCGCCGAGACATTTCTGCGCTTCAGATTTCGTGATTTCCCAGAACGGCTTCATCGCGGGCTGGCCGTTGATTTCCTGCCGCCCGGTGCCGTCGAGCGTGGCCGGGCCCGAATTGATGAGGTGCAAAATACCGCCCGCCGCCGCACCGGTCAGTTCGTAGCCGGAGACGCGTTCGACGGAATCAGGACTCCAGTAGGTGCGCACGTCGGCAAAAATCTGCGCGGTGTTGGTGAGCAGATGCCCAAACAACATCGAAGCGCCGTTGAGACAATCATTCTCCGTCGCGACAATGTAAGGCGCGCGGATGCCGTTCCAGTCGAAGGACGTGTTCAGGATGGCTTCGAGAAAGTCGCCGTTGGGCTGATAATCGGTCCACTGGCGCTGGCCTTGGAAGCCGGAAGCGATGGCATTGTGGCCCTGCGCTTCCTCGCCGAAACCCATTTTCGCCAGCGCCGGATTACCGACCATGAGGTCGCGCGCGATGAGCGACATTTTGACGGATTTCTCCCATTCGTTGTTGAGCTGCTTGCGCGGGCGTTTGGTCTTGGTCGAGTTGTAATCTTTGCCTTCGGGACAATTCTGCTTCACCCACGCGAGCGCCTTCGCATATTCGGCCGGATCAAAAATCCCCTTGTCCATGCGCCGGAGAAATTCCGTCATGTCAATCGTCTCCACGCGCATCCCCAAATAATCCTCGAAAAACGGCTGGTCCACGATCGAGCCGGCGATGCCCATCGAGACGCCGCCCATGCCGAGATAGGATTTGCCACGCATCAAAGCGACCGAGAGACCGGCGCGAACGAAGCGGAGGATTTTTTCCGACACATCGGCGGGGATGGATTTGTCGCCGCCGTCCTGCACGTCGCGGCCGTAAATGCTGAACGCGGGAATGCCCTTCTGCGTGTGACCGGCCAGCACCGCCGCGAGATATACCGCGCCGGGACGTTCCGTGCCATTGAACCCCCAGACGGCTTTGGGAATCGTCGGGTTCATGTCCATCGTCTCGCTGCCGTAGCACCAGCACGGGGTGACGGTGAGCGAGACGCCGACGCCCGCCTTGGCAAATTTTTCCGCGCATGCCGCCGCTTCGGCCACGCCACCGATGCAGGTGTCGGCAATGACGCATTCGACCGGCTGGCCGTTCGGATAAAACAGCGTGGAGGAAATCAATTTCGCGGCGGACCTGGCCATGTCCATCGTTTGTCTTTCGAGCGACTCGCGGACGCCGCCGAGGCGGCCGTCAATCGTGGGGCGGATGCCGATCTTGGGCAGTGAACCGGTGAAGACAGAAAGTTTCATGATTGGTTTGATATAAAAGTTGTGTATGACAAAGCAGAATAATTTTTCGCGCCGGTCAAACGCAAGCCAATCCGGCGCGTCACGTCAGGACCCAGCCCGGCTTGATGTCGTCATCGAGCGGCGGAAGGGGGGCTTGATTCAAAAGTTTGCGTTCCGCCAGAATGCCGATCATCGCCGCATTGTCGGTGCAAAGCGCCTGGTCGGCCAGGCGCAGGGCAAAGCCTTCGCGTTCACAGGCGCGGGCGAGTTCCTGGCGCAGCCCACGGTTGCAGGTCACGCCGCCCGACGCGGTGACGCAGGGAACGTGGTTGCGTTTCGCGGCGCGGATCGTTTTTTTGACCAGGACTTCGACGATGGCCGCCTGCACGCTGGCGCAGAGGTCGCGGATTTTTTGCCCATCGTCCAGCAATTCCGGATGATCGCGGATGAAATAACGCACGGAAGTTTTCAGTCCACTGAAGCTGAAGTCGTCAGTTGCGTCGTGCAGCAGCGGGCGCGGAAAGGCGAACGCCGTCGGATTCCCCTGCTCCGCCAGCCGGTCAATTTCCGGCCCGGCCGGATACGCCAGCCCCATCAGCTTGCCGGTCTTGTCGAAACATTCGCCCGCCGCGTCGTCAATCGTGCCGCCGAGCACGCGATGGTTCAGCTCGGATTTCACCAGCACAATCATCGTATGACCGCCGCTCACGATGAGCGAAATGTTGGGCTGAAAATCTGAAAAGTTGGCGACTGGTAAATTTTCACCCCTCACCCCGACCCCGTAAAGGGGCGTGGCCCCCACGGGGCTATACGCCCTCTCCCCTCCGAGGGGCGAGGGAGATGGATTTTGAATCCACGGCGAATATAAATGTGCCTCGTGATGGTTGATGCCGACGAATGGTTTGCCCAAGGCGAACGCGACGGCTTGAGCGGCCTTGAAACCGACCAGCAGCGCATTCGGCAGACCGGGCCCCTGCGTGGCGGCCACGGCATCGAGCTGACCAACCTTGACTCCGGCCCCGGCCAGCGTGGCTTGCGCAACCGGGATCAGATTGCGCAGATGTTCCCGCGCGGCAAGTTCCGGCACGACCCCGCCATATTCGGCGTGAAGCTTGATTTGTGATGAAACCGTGTTGGCGAGAACTTTCCCGTCGCGCACCACGGCAGCACTGGTTTCGTCGCAGGAAGTTTCAATCGCAAGCAGAGTCATTTACTTGGCGGCGACTTTTTCCGGCGCGGCGAGCGTGTCATACAGCAAAATCCCCTTGAGCAGATCCCCGGCGCGATCGAGTTGCACGTCACGGTAATTTTCCACCCGCGCACGGTCTGGTTCGTTGAGCGATTCCAGACCGCCGGGCGCACGTTTGATGAGCAAGGCCGCCTGCTCCTCGTCACTCATCGGCACGAAAATGTCGGGGGTGATGCCGTGCTGGTGAATGACTTTATGACTGGGCGTGTAGTATTTCGCGACGGTCAGCTTGAGCGCGGAACCGTCGTCCAGGGGAAAAATGCTTTGCACCGAGCCTTTGCCGAATGTCTGCTCGCCCAGCACAACCGCGCGATGCAAATCCTGCAGACAGCCGGTGACAATCTCCGCCGCACTGGCGCTGCTGAGATTGGCCAGCACGACAATCGGCATGCCCTTCAATTCATCGCCGTGGCCATTGGCGCGCCGGACGGAATTTTCCCGCGAATCGCGGCCTTCGGTCGTCACCACCAGCTGGCCGCGCGGCAGAAATTTCTCGCAGACTTCCACCGCTTCGTCCAGCAGGCCGCCGGGATTCCAGCGCAGGTCAATGATCAGCCCCTTCATGCCCTGCTCTTTTAAGGTTTGCAGCGCGGCCTCCAGCTTTTCTCCGGTCTTGTCACCGAACTGCGTGATGCGGACGTAACCGATCTTGTCCTCGCCGAGCGGAAATTTTGTCTGGCCATGGATGTCCTTGACCATGTCCATGCTGATGATGGCGCGGGTGAGCGTGTATTCCTTCACGACGCCGGTGGACGGGCGCTCGACCGTGATGGTCACTTCCGTATCGGGTTTGCCACGCAACTGCTTCACCGCATCGGACAACGACACCCGTTCCGTGCCTTTGCCGCCGATCGCGATGATGCGGTCGCCGGTCAAAATCCCGGCGCGAAATCCGGGCGTGTCTTCCATCGGCGCGACGACGGTGATGAAATTATTCTTCAGGGCGACCACCAGACCGAGTCCGCCGAACTGCCCTTCGGTGTCGTCCTGCAACTGCTGATAACCCGTCGCGTCCATGAATTCGCTGTGCGGATCGAGCGAGTTCACCATGCCCTTGAGCGACGAATAAATCAGGTTGTGATACGTGAGGTTCGTGCCGTCCACATAACTGCTGCGGACTTTCTCCAGCACGCTGGCGAACAATTCCAGGTTCGCGTCCGGCGAATCCTTCTGGTCTGCCGCCCGGGCCGAACCGAAATAGATCCGCGCGCCGACGGCCAGATTCACCGCCAGCAACGCGATCACCAGACTGAAAATCAAACGTCGTTTCATAAACACAGGAAATCTACCACGAAGACATCAAGACACAAAGATTTTGGGAAGCCCGGGATGTCATGTGGTTTTGTGGCCGGGGCCCCCCAATAAAGATTCGATAAACGGCAGGTCGCCCGGCACCGTCACCTTCGGATTCGGAAACATCGAAGGCACGAGCCGGACGGGCTGCCCGATCAATTCACACGCCGCCGTGTCATCCGTCAAATTCAATCCACGCCGCCGGACCTCGGCCAGCGCGCTGCGGATGACCTCCACGCGGAACGTCTGCGGCGTCTGCACCGCCCACAATTTGGAACGATCCACCGTGCGCAAAATGGTTTGGCCGTCGCAGGTTTCCTTGATGGTGTCGGTCACGGCCTGCGCCGCCACGGCGGCGCCGGTTTCGCGCGCAGCCTCGATCGTCGCCGCGATCAATGCCTCGCCGGTGCAGGGCCGCGCGGCGTCCTGGATGGCCACGATGGCCGTTTCCGGAGCCAGTGCGGCCAGACCGTTGCAAACGGAATCCTGCCGTTCAACTCCACCCACCACGATACGGAATGGTTTTGGAAAATGAAACCGCACGGCGAGTTCCGTGAAATGGTTTTGCATCCCGTCACGAACGACGAGGATGATTTCGCTGATGCATTGCGCGTCGTTGAAGCGTTGCCAGGTGTGGGCAATGACCGGACGCCCGGCGACTTCCAGCCAGAGTTTGTCCACCTTCGCACCCATGCGGGTGCCCTTGCCGGCGGCGACGAGGATGGCGGCGTTCATGGGAAAAAATGCCGCTGAGCAATGACCTAGCCGATGCGCCAGACGATGCGGGCTTTGTTCAGGTCGTATTGCGACATTTCCATCTTCACGCGGTCGCCCACGGTGAGGCGGACGAAACGTTTGCGCATCTTGCCGGAAATGGTCGCCAGCACTTGATGCTTGTTGTCCAGTTCGACGCGAAACATCGTCCCGGCCAGCACGGTCTGAATACGACCTTCAACTTCTATGTGTTCTTCCATGAATTAAGCCAACTATAACGAATACAGCATGATTAAAGCGAACAAAAAATCCGCGATCAAATGACACGGGGCGACGCTCGCTGGGAACGCCGCCCCGGTCAATGTAAATTCTGGAGATTAGTAACGGTCACGACCGCCGCCGCCGCCGCCACGGCTGCCGCCACCACCACCGCCGTATTCACGACGCGGACCGCGATCACCGCCGCCGCCGCCACCGCCGCGGGGACGTTCTTCTTTCGGACGGGCAATGTTGACCGTCAATGCGCGATCGCCGAGGTTCGAGCCGTTCATGGCTTCGATGGCTTTCTGCGCTTCTTCCGGGGTTGACATGGTCACGAACGCAAAACCGCGTGAACGGCCGCTCATCCGGTCCATCATCAGATTCGCTTCGACGACCGTGCCATGCGCGGCGAACGCCTCGTGAATCTCGTTTTCCGTGGTGTTGAAGGAAAGATTTCCAACAAACAGTTTAGTGCTCATTTTATGTCTCGCTGTTCAAGACCAACCGCTTTTCTCAGACTGTTCCCGACTACCGGGTTTCAAATCATCACCGAACCACGTTCACCTGAAGATTTTCCATGACCTGAATAAGCCAGCTTATCCAACAGACGCCGCCACCCTAGCCACTCCGCATTTAATTGCAAGCCCTTTTTCAGACCCGCCCGCCACCCGCCGGTTGCCAATCCAGCACTTTCAGTTGCACCGTCGTCCGGCCGTTGAATTCATTGATCTGCGGCGCGAAAGCGAGATCGAATGTGCCCTCCGGCAACGCCTCCTTGCCGGCGCCCCACCAGACACATTCGTGCGTCATCGCGCCGTCCGTCACCCACATTTTGACATGCTGCTTTTCCGCGCCCATGCGCTGCAACGGACGGCTCTGCGTCACCCCGCGCGCGAAGAATTGCACGGACGGATTCCCCTGCCCCACCGGCTTGAGCCGGTCCAGTTCGGCCAGCGTGGCCAGGGAGATGTCTTTCAAGGCGACTTCGGCATCGAGGCGCAGCGGCGGCTGCAAATCCTCGGGCTTGAGCGCGAGACGGGCGAGGTCGTTCAACCGCGTGCGGAAGGCCTCCAGCTTGTCCGGGTGAATCGTCACGCCCGCCGCCATCGCGTGGCCGCCGTGGCGGATGAGCAGATCGTCACACGCGCGCAACGCGGCGGCGAGGTCGAAACCCGCGATGCTGCGGCCCGAACCGCGCCAGGCGTCGCCCTCGCCACCGATGATGAACGTGGGCCGGTAAAATTGCTGCAACACGCGCGAGGCGACGATGCCCACCACGCCGATGTGCCAGAGCAACTGCCCCTCGACGATGACAAAATCTTTCTGCGCGTCGAATTTGGAGCGCACGACGCCGACGGCCTCGTCGCTGATGCTGCGTTCGATTTTCTGCCGCTCGCGATTCCGCAGATCCAGTTCCTGCGCCAGCGGCATCGCGGTTTTCAGATCCGGCGCCAGGACGAGGGTTAGAGCTTCTTCAGCCGTTTCCAGGCGACCGGCGGCGTTCAGCCGCGGGGCGAGTTGAAATCCAACCTCGTAGGTTCCCAGTGTTGGTGGACATTGCGCAACTTCCTTCAAGGCGACCAAGCCGGGCCGTTGGGTAGTGCTCAATTTTTCCAGGCCAGCAGAAACTAAAATACGGTTTTCGCCGATGAGCGGGACGATGTCCGCAACCGTGCCGAGTGCCACCAGATCCAGCAACGGTTTCAGGTCAAATTCCGCCGCGCCGGGCAAGCCGGTTTCACGGCCGCGCTTCACCAAGGCATGGGCGAGTTTGAACGCAAGACCGGCGGAGCAAAGCTCGGTGAAGGCAGTTGATGGTTGAGAGTTGAGAGTTGAGATCTGCGGATTGACGAGCGCGACGGCGGCGGGCGCCGGATTGGAAACCTGATGATGGTCCAGGACGATGACGTCCACGCCGCGTTCGCGCAGCCAGGCGACGGTTTCCACGGCGGTCGAACCGCAGTCCACGGCTAGCAGCAGCCTGACGGGAAATTTCTTCAGGCAATTCTCCACGCCATCGCGGCTCAAGCCGTAGCCTTCGTCCATGCGATGTGGCAGATAGAAATCCACCGTCCAGCCGAGTCCGCGCAGCACTTCCACGAGCAGCGCGGTGGAAGTCACGCCGTCCACGTCGTAGTCGCCGAAAATGACGAGCGGTTCCTTCTCCGCATGGGCGCGCAGCAATCGCCCGACGGCGGCGGCCATGTTCGGCAGCAGAAACGGGTCGGCGAGATTTTTCAGCCGGGGCGCGAGAAAATTTTCGATCGCGGATGGCTCGCTGTGGCCGCGATTCAGCAGGCATTGTGCGAGCAGCGGGGAGCAGTGGCACTGACCGGCAAGTTTTTCCGCGAGCAGCGGCTGCGGGGGCGCGGGCGACCAGCGGAATTTCATTTCGGTTTCCGGTTTGCCGGTCGGGTGCGTTTCTCGCGTTGCGCGACCATGGTGGACAGGACCACGGCGATCAACACGACGGCGGCGATGGTCATCAATGAAACATTCGTCGGAATCTCAACCTGAAACCATTTGGGTTCCTCCTCGTGCGGATCGAGCAGCATTTTCACGCCGACGAACACGAGCACCACCGACAGGCCGAATTTCAGATAGCGAAAATAGCCCAGCGCCCCGGCCAGCAGGAAATACATCGAGCGCAGGCCGAGAATGGCGAAGACGTTCGAAGTGAAAACGATGAAGGCGTTTTTGGTGATGGAGAACACGGCCGGGACGGAATCCACGGCGAAAATCAGGTCGGTCGTCTCCACCAGCACCAGCACCAGCGCCAGCGGCGTGAGCGCGAAGCGCCCGTTCAGCCGCGAGAAAAATTTGCGCCCTTCAAAATCCGGGGTGACGGGAAAGAACTTCCGCACCAGCCGCAGCACGGGATTTTTTTCCGGCTCGACCGCCTCCTCGCTCGCAAACAACATTTTGACCCCGGTGAACACGAGGAACACGCCGAACACATACAGCAGCCAGTCAAATTCACGGATGAGCGCCACGCCGGCGGCAATCATCGCGCCACGCATCGCCAGGGCCCCCAGAATTCCCCAAAACAGGACGCGATGCTGGAATTGCAACGGCACCCGGAAGGCGGCAAAAATGAGCGCGATGACGAGAATGTTGTCGAGCGAAAGGGAGAGCTCGATGAGATAGCCGGCGATGAACTGGGCCGACTCCTCGCGTCCACGGGTATGGATCAGGGCTCCCCCAAAGGACATGGCCAGCGTAAACCACAGCGTGGTCCAGGCGAGGGCCTCCTTGAAACTGACCACGTGCTCCTTGCGATGAAACACGCCCAAATCGAGCGCCAGAAAGACCAGCACGCAGACGACGAATCCTGCCCAATGCCATGGTGTGATTTGGATCAGGCCAAGCATGGATTTGACTTCAGCCCTTCATCGTCGGCGCGTTTGGCATGGTCACCTGCGACGTGCCGCCGATGTTCGGCCGTTCGCCCTTGTGCCACCGCAATACGATCGCGCTGGCGACGTAGATGGAGGAATACGTTCCGGCGATGATCCCGATGAGGAAGGTGAACGCGAAGTCATTGATGACCCCGCCGCCAAAGATGTAGAGGCAGAGCGTGGCGATGAACACCGTGCCGGACGTGATGATCGTGCGGCTCAACGTCTGGTTCAGGGCCTGGTTGATGACGTCCTTGAACGTGCCGCGCGCACCCAGCTTCAAATCTTCGCGGATACGGTCGAAGATGACGATCTTGTCGTTGATGGAAAAGCCGATGATGGTCAGCACCGCCGCGACGACGGTGGCGTTGAACTCGCGGCCCGACACGGCGTTGGCGATGCAGTAGCAGCCGATGGCCAGCACCACGTCATGGAACACCGCAGCCACGGCGGCGACGGCGAAGGAAAATTCGTAGCGAAACGCCACGTAAACCAGGATGCCAAACATCGAAAGCAGCGAGGCGATGATGGCCGAGTTACGGATTTCCTTGCCGACGGTTGGGCCGACGTTCTGTTCGCTAATGGGATTCAGTTTCGCCGCCGGGAATTTTTCCGCCAGCGCCTGCTGGACTTTTTTGGACGAGCCGACGGCGGTCGTCACCCGCAAAGTCTCCGTGCCGGCGGCAACGTTCTTCTGATATTGGATCTGCGCATCTTTTTCGCCGTCCGCCGTCAGTGCGGAACGGATTTGATCAACGTTGAGTTTTTGCGCGAAGCTGAACGTCGTGCTGTCGCCACCCAGGAAGTCCACGCCAAACAGTTTTTCGCCCCGGAAGCCCCAGCCATAGGCGATCGCCGCAATGGCGAAGATCGAGGTGGCGATGGACAACGGTTTCGCCAGCGCCATGAAATTATATTTCGGGTTTTTGATGAGGTGAAACATCCCCAGCGTCGTGATGATGTTCCGGTCCAGCATGAAGTTGAAGATCAGCCGCGTCACCACCAGCGAGGTGAACAAGCTGGCCGCGATACCGATCGTCAACGTGACACCGAAACCTTTGATCACGCCCGTGCCCATGAAAATCAGGATGACAGATGAAATCAGGGTCGTGACGTGCGAGTCAAAAATCGTGCCGAACGCGCGGGCGTAACCGGCGGCGATCGCGCCACGCAAGGATTTGCCCTTCGCCAGTTCCTCACGCAGACGTTCGTAAATCAGCACGTTGGCGTCCACCGCCATGCCGATGGTCAGCACCACGCCGGCGATGCCGGGCAGCGTCAGCGTTGTGCCGATAGAGCACATGACGCCCATCAGAATGATGACGTTGATGACGAGGGCGACATTCGCCGCCACGCCGGCAACCCGATAGTAAATCAGCATGAACAACGAAACGAAAATGAGCGCGTAGATGGACGCCGAGACGCCGCTGCGGATGGAGTCCTTGCCCAGCGTCGGGTCAACGTCTTCGGAGGAGACGATGCTTAAGGGTGCGCGCAGCGGATTCTGCAGGACGTTGGCGATGCCGAATGCCTCCTGTTCCGTGAACTGCCCGCTGATGCGGCAATTGCCGGTCTGGATCGGCTCGTCAATTCCCGGTGCGGAATATAATTCACCGTCCAAGATGATTGCCATGCGATGCTTCACGCCACCAGATGGCGAATATTTGGTCGTGGTTTCGGCGAACCGGTTGCCGCCTTCCTTGGTCATCTCAAATGAAATCTCCGGGTTGCCCAAATTATCCCGCATCACCATCGCGTTTTTGATAATGTCACCGGCCAGGCCGTTCTCCGCTTTCTTGCTTACGATCACCTGCGTGATTTGCGGCGGGCCGCTCGGCTGCGGTTGGACTCGTTTCAACAACACATAACCCGGCGGCACCGGTTCACCGCTCTTGATGATCTCATCGCTGTCGTCGCGCACCATCCGGAATTCCAGGAACGCCGGCTTTTGAATCTGTATCTTCGCATTTTCCTTAACCGACTGGGACAAGCCCGGCAACTGAATCAAAATCCGGTTGCCACCCGCCGGCTGGATGACCGGCTCGGCCACGCCGAACGCGTCCACACGCTTCCGCAACACCTCAATCGCCTGGGACAACGCACCGCCGACATCAGGCGCGCGGGAGACGCCATTCGTGCCGACATCCGCCGCGCTGGCGGCCAGTGCGTTCGTGTCCATCTCCACGAGAAACGACGTGCCACCCTGCAAATCGAGGCCGAGCTTGATCTTGCCCGAAGCATCGCGCTGGATCTGGTTCAAGATGTAGATCGTCGGATACAATTCGTTCTTGGCGGTGATGACTGGGAAATAACGCTGAATGTCGTTCGTGCCGATGGCGTCCTGCAGATTGGCAAACTCGCGGTCAGGCCGCGCCGTTTGCAGCGGCGCGAGCCGTTGCACGATGTTTGTGAACGCGGCGTCCTGGTTGTCCGCGCGGGATGTGAACTCCTGCACCAGATCGCGCGAGGTCGGCGGGTAGATTTCGTAAAGCGACCAGACGACAATGAGGATGACGAGGATGAACCTCCAACGATTATTTTGCTTCATGATGACTTAGGATTCGAGCGCGGTGCTGCCTTCGAGGATTTCTGTGACTGAGGATTTGGTGACTTCCATTTTGGCGTCAAAGGAGCGGAGGGTGACGGTTTTATCCTTCACGTTGATGACCACGCCGACGATGCCGCTGGTCGTAACGACCTTGTCGCCCGCCTTGATGCTGCTGATCAACAGCGCCTGCTGCTTGGCGCGCTTCTGCTGCGGACGGATCAAGACAAAGTAAAAAACGATGACCAGCAAGACCATCGGGGCAAACCCCATCCAGGCCGGTTGTTGTGGTGCTGGTCCCGTCGCCGGCGCGGCGGCATCCGCTAACAATGTGTTCAGGTGCATAAATTGAAAATTGGCCGGACAATGTAAGAAAGCGGACGCAATTAGCAAGCGTTATTGGCCGGAGAATCGGCTGTTCCCTCCCGCCGGGGAGAAATTTCACCTCCGGGAAACGGAAGGACCGGGTGAATACCCAGTGGACTTTGCCGTCAGACTCTACTAAACGTGTGTCCGTCATTATTCTGCCGGAACCAAATTGATTGCTTGAAAACACTGCACAGCTATCTCGTCCGCCAGGTGCTCGCCTCGCTGTTCCTCACCGTGGCGGTGTTCACCTTTGTGCTGCTCCTGGGCAATGTGCTCAAGGAAATCCTCACCCTGCTGGTCAGCGGTCACGCCAGCCTCGGCACCGTGGCCCAGGCCATCGGACTGCTGATCCCGTTCGTCTGGGTGTTCGCCCTGCCGATGGGGCTGCTCACTGCAATGCTGCTGGTGTTCGGCCGTTTTAGCGCCGACCACGAGCTTACTGCCGCGCGTGCCAGCGGCATCAGCCTGCTGTCGCTCATCACACCGGTGCTGCTGTTGAGCCTGCTCTGCTGCTCGCTCAGCGCATTGATCAACATGGAACTCGGCCCGCTATGTCGCGTGGCTTACGTAAATCTGATCTTCAAGGTGAAGGGCGAACTGCTGAACGCCCAGCTGCCCGAGGGCCGCTATATCCGCGATTTTACCGGCTACATTTTCTATACCGAAAAAAACCGCGGCGGCAGATTGGAGAACGTGACCATCGTCACGCTTCCCAAGGATGAAACCAACGATTCCACCACCACCACCATCATGGCTCCGAACGGCCAGCTCGAGATCGATGTGCCGAACCGGCAATACATCCTGCATCTGTCCGACGCGCGCAGCGTGACCACCGGCTCACGCGTGGCCATCAGTGCATCGCCCGAAACGATTCTTAATTTCGATATGAACACCACCACGAATAAGAATTACAAGCCGAAGATCACCGACATGACGTTCTGGCAGCTGCGTGATGAACTGGCGGATCTGGAAGGAAAAATCAGTCTGCGGCCGGCGGCGGTCACCAATTCGGCCCAGTTGAAGACCCAACTGGAGGCATTGAGAAAACAGAAGAACGACCTCACGGAGCCGATCCGCGTGGAGATGAACCGTCAGGTCGCCTTCTCGTTCGCGTGCTTCGGCTTCACGCTCGTCGGGATTCCGCTCGGCATCCGCGTGCATCGGCGCGAGACGAACATCGGCGTGGCCATCGCCCTTGGCCTGGTGCTGATCTATTACTGCTTCGTGCTGACCGGCCAGGCGTTGTCAGCCCGGCCGGAACTTGCGCCCCACCTGATTGTCTGGCTGCCGAATTTTCTTTTTCAAGCCGTCGGCGCAATGCTGCTCTGGCGCGCAAACCGCGGAATTTAAAAATGGATGAATGGATTGTTGGTGATTGATGGATTATTGGGACAGAGTCGTATTCATTCATCCATTTATCCACCAATCCATCAATCCCGCTTTATTTTTCCCTTCGGAACACTTTCCCGATCGCCGCCTGATCCACCGGCTTCACAATCATTTCATCAATGTTGACGTGCGCCGGGCGGCTGGCGACCCAGACCAAAATGTCGGCGATGTCTTCCGCCACGAGCGGGTTGGCCCCTTCGTAAAGTTTTTTGGCGCGCACGGCATCGCCCTTGAAACGCACAAGCGAGAATTCCGTCTCCGCCAGTCCCGGATCCACCGTGCTGACGCGAATGCCCGTGCCGAAAAGCTCCTGGCGTAACACGCGGGTAACCGCCAGTTCGCCCGCCTTGGCCGCGCAATATACCGAACCGCCTTCATAGGGAGTGCGCGCCGCCAGCGAACCGATGTTGATGATGCTTGCGCCCGCGTCGCGCGGCAGCAACGGCAGCGCGGCACGTGTCACCCGCAACACCCCCAGCACATTCGTCTGGATCATCGTCTCCCAATCCGCGTCCTTGCCCTCGGCGATCGTATCCGACCCATGCGCGCCGCCGGCGTTGTTGATGAGGACGTGCAGCGGAGTCGGGTCCGGCGTCTTGGATTTGGGGTCTCGGATTTTTTTCTTCGCCCATGAAACAAATTTTTCGACGCTCGCCGTCTTGGAAACGTCCAGTTCGTGGAAGTGCGCCACCGGCGCGCCGGCCTGCCGCGATTCCGCCGCGACTTTTTTCAAACGGTCAACCCGCCGCGCGCCCAACAGCAGCCTGGCGCCCTCTGCGCCGAACGCCCGCGCCGCCGCCGCCCCAAAGCCGCTCGACGCGCCGGTGATCAAAACCCATTTGTTTTTCAATGATGATTTCATGTCGTCAGAAATTGATTCCGGCTACCTCGTTTTGCCGGGGTGGCCTGGCACATTAATTTGAACGCCTCAGCCGGTTTGTCGAATAAAAACCCGCAACCGCGCGACCAAGACAAGGTAAGATTTCCCGTTGTGCAAAAATTCATACGAATGGATTGCAAACGGATTTACGATTTATTTACCTGTCGCATGCTGTTCGATTTCATTTTGCGCCCGACCCGGACGGAACCGGCTGCAACCTTCCTGGCGGTGCGCGGACGACCGATTCCGCTGGCCATGGTTCGCAACCTGCGGGCGCGTCGTTATCTGTTGCGGCTGCGTCCCGATGGCTCGGTGCGGGTCACGATTCCGCGTCGCGGTTCAATCGCCGAAGGCCGGCGTTTCGCGGAACGGAACACGGAATGGGTGGCCGGACAACTGGACAAACTCGCCGCGCATCCGGTCAAGCCGGGAGAATGGCTACCAGGAACCGAGATCTTATTGCGCGGCGAGCTGGTGAAACTTCAAACGGGAATTGAAGGCCAGGCCGGCACGGTTCAGATCGGCAACGAGTTTGTCCGGGTTCCATCTCCGGGCAAAGATTTACGCCCCTGGATTGTGGAGCATCTCTGGAACCTCGCGGCCACGGAATTTCCGCCCCGCGTTTTGGAATTCGCGGCGACACATCAATTGACGGTCCGGCGGGTCACGGTTCGCAATCAACGCTCCCGCTGGGGTTCGTGCTCGCGGCGCGGCACCATTTCGCTGAACTGGAGATTGATTCAGACGCCGCCGTTTGTGCGGGATTACATCATTCTTCACGAGCTGATGCACCTGCGCCAGATGAACCATTCGGCCCGCTTCTGGCGGGAGGTGGAAAGCGTTTGTCCGGATTACGAAATCGCCGAACGCTGGTTGAAGCAACATTCCGCGCTGCTCACTTAGCCAAACGAACATCGTTATTGGCGTGTCTTGAGATCGCAAATCCAGCTCTTGCCTTGATTTCCGGACGATTGCAGCAGAGTTTTGATTCGTTCCCCGCATCAACATCATGAAACAAATGCTCGTCAATGAACTGGCGGTTCTCGCGTGCCTTGTGTTTTGTGTCGGCTGTTCAAGTACCAAGCACGCACCGGACCAACCCGCAGCCGCGGTCACCACTTCTGATTCAAAGCAAATGCCCGCGGCTCATCCCGGACTGACCACAAAATTCGTGAATGGCTGGCTGAAAGGAGAGGCTCCGCCTCCCGATTTTTCCATGGGCGGCGGCGATGGCTGTTCGGGATGGACTTGGTTTGGAATGATCCTCCAATGCGCGGGCACTTTGCTTGTTAGTAAGTGAACGGGAATTTGTTCAACCCAGTGATGCATTCCCCTACCCCGGCTGGGCGCTGACAAATTCCTGGTGCAGCCGCGCGTAAATGCCCGCTTCGCGCAACAAGCTCTCATGCGTGCCGCGCTCGACGATCCGGCCCTGATCCAGCACCAGCACGAGATTGGCCTTGCGAATCGTGCTCAAACGGTGGGCCACGATGAACGCCGTCCGTCCGCGCAACAAAATATCCAGCGCCTTTTGCAGCCGTGCTTCGGTGATCGAATCAATCGCGCTCGTCGCCTCGTCCAGCACCACGATCCGCGGATCAGCCAGCATCGCGCGCGCGAAACACACCAGTTGCCGCTGGCCAAACGACAACGCCGCGCCGCGCTCCGCCACCTGCGTATGCAGTTGTTGCGGCAGCGCGTCGAGCATGTCGAGACAGTCGAGCGATTCCAAAGTCGCGCGCACCTCGGCTTCCGTGGCTTCCGGCCGGGCGAGCCGGATGTTGTCCAACACCGAACCGGAGAACAGGAAATTATTCTGCTGCACGCTGCCCATCTGCGACCGCAACGAATCACTCGTGACGAAATTCAAATCGAAGTTGTCCACCAGGACGCGGCCGCCGGTGGGCAGATAAAATTTTTGCAGCAGCCCCACGAGCGTCGTCTTGCCGCTGCCGGTGTGGCCCACGAGTGCCACGGATTGTCCGGCCCCAACCGTGAAGGAAATATCCGCGAGCACGGGGCGTCCGGGTTTGTATTCAAAATCCACCGATTGAAACTCCACGCGCCCCTTGATCGCCGGCAGCGTTCTGGCACCGGCGGCATCCTGCCATTCCGGTTTTTCATCGAGCATCCGGAACAGACGTTCCGCGCCGGCCATGGCCATCAAGGCTTGATTCAGTTGATTGCCGATGGCCTGCACCGGCTCGAAGAAAAGATTGGCGAGGAAAAAGAACATCACCAGGTCGCCGACCTCCATGTGCAGCCAGCCGTGCCATTGCAACGCGCCGAACGCGCCGAGCAGCGCCATCGCGCCGAGAAAGAGCTGGCTCTTCAACTGCAGCAGCGGCACGAACACCGCCGAGGCCTGCGCCACGCCGACGTTGTTCTCGCCATGCACATCGATCAACTTTTGGAAGAAGCCCGCGTTGACGTCATGCCGGACGAACGCCTGCGTCACGCGGATGCCGCTGACCGATTCGGCGAGCGTGGAAGCCACGCGGCTCCAGGATTCCTGCACCTTGCGCATCCGCCGGGCCATCTCGTGCTGGTAATTCTTGTTCACGAACCAGATGACCGGCGCGAGCAGCAGCATCAAGGAAAACAGTTTCCAGTCATACCACGCCATCAGCACCGCCGAAGTCGTCATCTGGAATCCCTGCACCACCAGCACGAAGGCCACGTCCTGCACGCCCGCGCGCACGCTGTCGATGTCCGAGGTCATCCGGCTGATGATGCGGCCGAACTTGGTCTGGTTGAAAAACGCCATCGGCATCGTCATCAATTTGGCGAACAGCTCGGATCGCATGTCGTGAACCACCGCCTCGCCCAGCTCCAGCGCGAACCGCTGGCGGAAATGAAAAGTGACGATGGTGAACAGCGCCAGGGCAAAGTATCCCGCCGCATACCAATGAATCCCCGACAGGTTCTGACCCGAGATCGGGCCATTGATCGTGCGGCCGATCAGCCACGCCAGCGCGGGCAGTTGCAATCCGCGCGTGAACGTCAGAATGAACAGCCAGTTCCGCTTGGCGGCGTAGGGTTTGGTGTAACCGAAAATCCGGCGGATCAGTTTCCATTGCAACGGCGCTTTGTCGGCCTCGCGCTCTTCCATCGGATTGTAATAGGTGATGGCGGCGCGCGTTGAATGGTCTCCTTTCGCGACTGGGTTGGGTTTATTGGACACGCTCACGACCTATAAATTAGAAAAAGCTCACGCTTTCGCAAGCGCATTGGGGAGATTTACCAACAGGCTCTCCTTCTACGTTGAAGCAAAGGCACGGTTTAGGAAGGAAACTCAGACAAACTTTTCCGTGCCATCCAGCTGCTTGATTTCCTTCGCCAGTCGTCCCGCCTGTATTTCCAGTTCCGCCTTTTCGACTCCAAGCTGCTTTGCCCGTTCCGCCGCCAGTTCATCCAGAACGCCGGGCTTTTGCTCGGCAAGCTGGCACAGTTCGTAATCCGGACTCGCGCGCAATTCCTTCAGCGATTCCGTGACCGCCGCCATTTCCTTTAGCAGCATCTCATGTATGAAACGGCTACAAATTTCCACCAAGCATTTTTGATAAGAACAATCCACAATTGGCGAAATGCATGGTTAAAGAAAAAACGAGCGGTAGATTTTTTTCGCGATGTTCAAGCCGCCTTGTCCAAGGCCACGGAGACGCGCAAGCCCAGCGGCTCCAAAATTTCCTGCAAGGTTGCCAGGGTCGGGTTGCCGTTCTTGGAGAGAATTTTGTAAAGGCTCGGGCGCTTGAGTCCGACGCGCCCGGCCAGATTGCCCACGCCGCCGCCCGCCTCGACCACATCCTTGAGCGCAATCAGGAACGCCGCGCTGTCTTTGTCCGCCAGCACCTGTGCAAGATATTCAGCGGCGTAATGCGGGTCGGCCAGCCGCTTCAGCAAATCAGCCTTGTAATTTTTAAGACGCATGTTTTGTAAATTGTTGCCATAGCTGCTGCGCGCGGCGGATGTCGCGTGCCTGGCTGCGCTTGTCGCCGCCGCCCAGCAGCACCACGATTTGCCGGCCGTGCAATCCGTAATAAACGCGCAACCCCGGACCGAAACTGATCCGCAGCTCAAACACGCCGCCACCGACGGATTTGCAATCGCCGAAATTTCCGGCGCGCACGCGGGTCAGGCGCGCATCCACCGCTGCCTGCGTCCGCAGGTCGCGCAGGGAATCAAACCACTCGTCAAATGGGACGAGTCCGTTCTGCAGCGCCAGCTTCTGGATTTCCTGCTCAACCATATTGAGTGTAATCTATAGATGACAGCCCTGTCAACGGACGCACGGAAACATTTATTTCAGAATCACCGCATTTTCCACCTGCGCGACAAACCAGATTGACCACAAACCATGCAAAATACACGAACGTATTTCCTATAAATCCATGATCTGCAGGAGCGCGGTTTCGTGATACGGACCCGGACAATGCGCCAGTTCCGCATGCGTGCCGGACTGAATCAAACGCCCGTCCTCCAGGACCAAAATCAAATCCGCACGGCGCAGCAAATTCACCCGGCTCGACACGACGAACGTGGTCCGGCCGGTCATCGCCTCGCGCAAGGCGGACACGATTTCATTTTCGGTCTTGGCATCCACGGACGCCGTCGGGTCATCGAGGATCAGGATCGGCGGCTGCAGGATCAGCGCCCGCGCGAGCGCCAGCCGCTGGCGTTGGCCGCCCGACAAATCCACGCCCGCTTCACCCAACACCGTTTCGTAGCCATGCGGCAGCGCGATGATGAAATCATGCGCCGACGCGATCCGCGCCGCGCGTTCGATCTGTTCCATCGTGGCCGACGGATGACCGAACGCGATGTTCGCGGCGACCGTGTTCGAGAACAGAAAACTTTCCTGATAGACGATGCCGATCTGCCGCCGGAACGCGTCCAGGTCGAGATCCCGCAAATCCTGTCCATCGGCGAGAATGCGCCCCGCATGCGGATCGTAAAACCGCGGGATCAAACCGAGCAGCGAGCTTTTGCCGCTGCCGGTCATTCCGAAAATGCCGACCACCTGGCCGGGCCTGGTCTCAAAGGAAAGGCCGTTCAAGACCGGTGTCTCCGGTGAATAGCCGAACGTAACTTTCTCAAAGGTGATTTGTCCCGTGAGCCGCGCCGGCTTGATGGCGTTGGGCCGGCTTTGCACGTCCACCGGCGTATCCAGCACTTCAAACACGCGCCGCGCGGCCGCGAGACTTTGCTGCACGGAATTGGCGATGGTCGAGAAGGTCGCCACCTGTCCGGTGAATTGTTGCAGCAGGCCGGCGAACACCACGAGACCGCTGCCGAGCGGAATCTGTCCCTGCACATACAGCCAGCCGCCATAGGCGAAGAGAATCACCAGGCTCAGTTGCGACAGCATCTGCGTGCCGGGGGTGAAGAGGGAAAGATCCCAGAATATTTTCCGCTGCTGCGAACTCACCGTGTCATTCGCCGCTTCAAACCGGCGGACCTGGTGCGCCTCCGCCGCAAAGCCTTTCACGGTCTGCATGCCGCGCACGCTTTCGCTGAACAATAAAATCATGTGGTCCGTCAACTCACGGTTCCGCAGATAACCCGGCCGCAGGCGCGCCGAATAAAATTGCGCCAGCCACCATAACGGCAGCGACACCGCCAGGCATGCCAGGGTCAGCGTCGGGTGAATCCGCCACATGAAAAAGGCGTAGGCCGCCAGCGTGAGAATCATGTTCACGCCCTGCAACAAGACGCCGTCCACGAACAGCCGGGTGTTCTGCACGTCGCCCGTGACGCGGTTGAAAATGGAATTGGAGCCGTGCACATCAAAAAAGCTGAAGCTCAACCGCTGCAGCTTCTCATAGAGCTGTGCGCGCAACGTCGGCACAATCTCACCCTGGGTCAGACGCGCCGTGATCATGTTGTAGATGTAGGTGAGCACCGCCCGCACCGTCGCGAGCACCATGATGGTCATCGCGATGGCGGTGACGGTTTTCAACGCTGACCACGCGACCGGCGGCTGCCAGCCGAACGGATACAACGGCGCAGGCAACGCCGGATCCAGCGCGTGCCGGATGACGTCGATCACCAGGCCCAGCAGCTTGAGGCCCGCGATGCCGAACAGCAGCAGAGTCAGGCTCAACACCACCGACCAGACACAATCCGCGCGGAACTGCCACGCCAGCGCGAGCAGGCGACGAATCAGCTTTCCCGTGGAATAGCGTTCGGCGTCGGTGACCGGACTGTTTGTTCCTGACGTTTTCAGAAGCTCCAAAATGCCGGAGCGGGAATCCGCAATCGAATCAAAAATAAACGCCCCCCTGATTTGGGCGTATCCGGGCATTGCCCCGGACCGCGGTTTGTCCCAAACCGCAGCGCGCCGCCAGACAAACCAGCGTCCTGATTTTCCCAGCCGTTCGGTGCTTTCCACCCGCTGCGACCGGGGACCGGTCGCGCTCCGTCGGGAGGCGGGGTGTGCCCCCCTGATTTGGGGGTTGCGCAAGCAAGGTCTTCACTCAAAACTTGGCGCGGCAATGCATCCTTTCTTTTTCAATCCGACCGCGTCCGCGAGGCCGCATGAAATGACATGAACCCCTATCATCAATATGTGTCTGCGTTCGCCCGGCTGATGGCGGATGGAAAATCCCTGCCGCTCGGCGGATTTCCCCCGCCGCCGACGGCCAAACCCGGAGCCGGCGCGCCCGCAGCCCTTATCTTCTCACCACACCCGGACGATGAATGCATCATCGGCGGCCTGGCCCTTCGCCTGATGCGCGAAACGGGAATGCGGGTCGTCAATGTCGCCGTCACCCAGGGCAGCAACCAGGAACGCCAGCAGGCGCGCTGGGAGGAATTGAAAAATGCCTGCGCGTATCTGGGTTTTGCCCTCGAACAAACCACGCCGAACGGACTCGAAAAAATCTCCGCCCGGACCCGCTCGGAAAATCCGCAGCACTGGTCGGCGGCGGTGAAAAGCATTTCCGCCGCGCTCACCCGGCATCAGCCCCGCGTTATTTTCTTCCCGCACGAAGCCGACTGGAACAGCACGCACATTGGCACCCATTTTCTGGTCATGGACGCGCTGCAAACCCTGCCCGTAAATTTTCAATGCCTGATGGTGGAGACCGAGTTTTGGGGCCAGATGGCGTCGCCGAACCTGATGGTGGAATCGAGCATCACGGACGTGGCCGACCTGCTCGCGGCGTTGTCCTTTCATGCCGGCGAAGTCCAGCGCAACCCTTTTCACCTCCGGTTGCCGCCGTGGCTGCAGGACAACGTGCGGCGCGGCGCAGAGCTTGTCGGCGGTCAGGGCGGCGAAGCCCCTGACTTCGCCTTTGCCACGCTCTACCGGCTGCGCCAGTGGAAAAATGGCCGGGTGGAAAACATTTACCAGGGCGGCAAACAAATCAGCGCAACCGAAAATCCCGGCAGCCTTCTCAACCTGGCCGTTTAACGCAACCATCGAAACGTTGGATCCGAACCTGCTCACGTGAATATGTCATTGTCACAAAAAATGATCGCGCCGCTCGATCCCGACTTCCAGCCGGCGGCACTGTTCAACCGTCGTTATGTCGCGGCGGCAAAGAAAACCGGCAGCTGCGTGCCGCTCGTCATCGGCCTGGAACGCGACGGCGGTTTTATCTCCCGTTACGAAACCGTCGTGAACGCCGAGGCCGCCCCGGACACATTGCGCTACGTCGAACGCATCGTGAAAAATCTGCTCTGGGTGCGCGGCGGCTGGAAAATTTATTTCGGCGGGCCGGCGCCGATTGGTGAAATCATCCGCCAGCATTACTCGGCGAACGGCGAACGGAAATTCGACGTGGATCTCATGGGCCGTGTTTACGAACAGCCTTTTGAAGTGGTGATCACCAAGCCGGAAGCCGTGCCGGCGGCGAACGAGATGAACGTCACCCTCGGCGGTCATCTCGACGGCTGCCGCATCGGCTTCGATCTCGGGGCAAGCGATTACAAAGTTGCGGCGGTCAAAGACGGCGAGGTCGTTTACAGCGACGAATTCCCGTGGAACCCCAAGGACCAGCCCGATCCGCAGTATCACTACGAACACTTGAACAGCGGTTTGAAAAAAGCCGCCGCGCATCTGCCGCGCGTGGACGCCATCGGTGGCAGTTCCGCCGGCGTCATCGTGAACAACAAGATCATGGTTGCGTCATTGTTCCGCGCCGTGCCCTTGGCGCAATTCGATCGGGCGAAGAATATTTTCCTGCGCGTCCGCGACGAATGGAAGGTGCCGGTCGAAGTCGCCAACGACGGCGACGTCACGGCCCTGGCCGGCGCGATGGCGCTCAAGGCAAACGGCATGCTGGGCGTGGCGATGGGCTCCAGCCAGGCCGCCGGTTTTCTGGATGCCAAGGGCGGCATGACCGGCTGGCTCAGCGAACTCGCCTTTGCGCCCGTGGATTACAATCCCAACGCCGCCGCCGATGAATGGTCGGGTGATCGCGGCCTGGGCGTCCTGTATTTCTCGCAACAGGCGGTCAACCGCCTGCTGCCCGCAGCCAGGATCGTTTTGCCGGCGGAAATGGGATTGCCCGAGCGGCTCAAGGAAGTGCAAAGCCTGATGGCGGCAGGCGATCCGCGGGCCAAAAAGATTTACGAGACCATCGGCGTTTACCTCGGTTACACGATTCCCCATTACACGGACTTTTACGATTTTCGACACCTGCTGTTGCTCGGACGGGTCACCACCGGCAAAGGCGGCGACATCGCGCTCAACCTGGCACGCGAAGTTTTGAAAACGGAATTTCCCGAAGTCGCCGCAAAAATCCAGCTGCATGTGCCGGATGAAAAGACCCGGCGCGTCGGGCAGGCCGTCGCGGCGGCCAGCCTGCCGGCCTTATCCAAATAATCGGATTGGCTCAACTCGCACACCTGCCGAAGGCGAACTTTGATTGCGGGGCTGTGATTTGCGGCGCACCGGCCGCCTTCACTTGGCTCCACCGCGCAGGACTTTGACGGGCTCGGGCAATTTGTAATGCCGCTTCAAGCCTGCATCGCCCAGCATCCCGGCCGGCACGCGCGCGATGAATTCGGGAAAGCTCCGGTCCACGCGGTCGCGGATCAACTTCTGCCCCGTCTTGGATGCCCAGAAATCGTCCTCGATTTTGCTCAGGGCGATGCCCGCCTCGTCGTTCGTCATGTTTTCCCGTTTGGCCAGCGCCCAGATCAATTCCGGGTCGCCCGGCAAACTCGCGGGGAACGGCACAAATTTCAGCGTGACGTCCTGTTCGTCGCTTCCTTCGGCCGCCAACGGCCGCACGAGAATCCGGCTGTGCAACTGCGTCCCGTCCGGCAGCGAAACATCCACGTTCAGCGACTTGCCACTTTCATGCGGCTCAATCTCCAGATCGGCGTCGCCGAATCCGGCCGCGAGCTGCAGCTTCACATCATCCAGCGTCTTCGCCTCCAGATCCGGCAGCTCGATGCGCTCGCAAAATTTTTCAAACGACACGACGCGGTTCTTGGCCCGCAATTCGGCTTCAAACGCGGAATAGATCTTGTCCGCAAACGCCGGGTCGGGCGCCACCTTGGGCAAAATGGTTCTCAACAATTCCAGCATCTTCGCCTGTTCGTCGCGCTTGGATTTCGTCGGTTTCTTTTCTTTCATAAATGGTAAATCCTATCGGTTGTTGTCCCAAAGACATTGCGGTTGACCAAACTTTCGGCAATGAGTTTTTTCATTCGAAAAATGGTCGGATGGTTTAACGAAGCGCGACCGCCGTGTAAAACCGAAACGGAATAAATTTACCGGCGCAAAGCGAAAACCAAGCCAGCACGATGCCGTTGAATGAACCGCGAAATACACCAAATACACGAAAGCGAGGACCGGCAACCGGGTTGAGGTTCCGGCCGTGACCCGGCCCACCGGTGAGCGAGGATTTGAAACCGCCCATCGAGCTGGCGACTGGCAGTCACTTCAGTTCTATTTTCGTGTGATTCGTGTATTTCGTGGTTCAAAAGAATTATTCCCGCTAAGGAATCAGCGGCAGAGTGGTCAGCCGTAAATACGTGGCACCGTAGGGGACGAAGGTCTTAACCGCCCGGGAATCCGTCGTCGCTTGTTGCGCATTGGTCGGCAGACCAGCAGGTTCGACCGGCAATGACGAGGATTGATTTTTGGGCTCGGTCGCCCAGCCGGGCAAATGGCTGAGCGGCACTTCAAGCCGCACCGGGGTTTGCCCGGCGATGAACGGATTATCCGTCATGCCGGATTCGACCACTTTGATGTCGGACAAATCATGATTCAAAGACTTGCTGAAGCCATAACGCCAGTCGCTTTGGGGCAGGAATTCAACTTCGGGAAAACCGCGGATTTCGCGACCCAACAAAAATGGTTTGATTTCCGCGGGATCGTTGGTGTGCTCCACGCGCTGCGCCTCAATCTTCAACGCATAGACCAGCGGCCCGCGCGTGAGGCTGACGCTTTGGTCATGGAACCATTTCTCGACCTGAATCGGCATCGGCAGTTTCAAATCCACCACGTCGCCGTCGTGAAATTCCCGATTCAAATGCGTGAATGTCCCCGCATTTGAAGTTGCGTCCAACAATCTTCCGTTCACCTGCAATGTCGCATTGCTGCACCATTCGGGAATGCGGAACTGAAGATCAAACTGAACCGGGCGGGCCGTTTTGATCCGAAACGCAATGCGGTCGCGAAATGGATAATCCGTTTCCTCGGTTATGATGATCCTTTGTCCGCCGACCGTGGCGGCGACTTCGCTCGGCCCGTAATAAACCGCGGCAAGGCCGTCGTTCTGTGCGCGCATCCACATGCGGATGACGTAATTCGGCATGGCGCGGTTGATGTTGCCGGCGCAGCATTCCGTGTCGTGCGCGGCGCGATACGTCATGCGCGTGGGCCAGCGCGGCGTGTGGGTGTTCGTGGCGGCGATGACCATCTGATTTGCCGCCGAGAAATACTGGAGCTGCTTGAAATCTTTCGTGACCGCGCCGGGCAGCGCATTGAACGTGGCGCGTTCGATCAGATCGGCATAGCGAGGCTCGCCGGTCGCCATGAACATGTAACCCAGGCTCCACGACCAGTCGGTGAGGTCGCAGCTTTCGTGGACGGAATAAAACGCGGCACGGTCCAGATGTTCCGAGCTGACGATGCCGCCGTCGGCCATGAGGCTGTTGTCCAAAACTTTTTGATACGCCTGACGCGCCAGTTGCAGCGCCTCCACGTCGCCAGTATAGGCATACATCAACGGCAGACATTTCAATTCCTCCGCGGCCGTCACGCCATGCTCGCGGAACGGGGCTTTGCCCTGGATTTTTGCCGCCGTGCAAAAAGAATTGGTGTCGCGCAAATAATTTTCATAAACCGTGCGGCCCAGTTCGAGCAGCCGGCTGTCGCCGGTCAGGCCGTAAAGATAAAACGCCTCTTCAAAATTAGCGCCGCTACGTCCGCCTTTCCCGATCTCACCGGCGCTGGTCAGCAGCCAGTTCTGGATGACGGATGCCACGATTGGATTTCCGGTCGCGGAAAATTGCGCCATCAGCGCGCGCCCCACGACCGCGTTAGGCCAGCAGGCACGCGAGCCGCCGAGGTTCGTGCCGCTGGAATGTTCCAGGATGTAATTGAGATTGGCGTCACGCCGCTGTTTGATGGACGGGGCATTGATGAGCCAGCTCAGGCGCGTGGTGGCGTCCACGTAGTAAGCCGATTGTTCATACGGCCACCACTCCTTCCAATATTTGTCCTTGGAGGGAGGTGGCGGAATGATTCCAGCATACATGCAGGTGTCATACGGATAAGCCATGTTTTCCGGATGACCGGTCAAACCGTCCGCCTGCCGCTCCAGCCATTGTTTCAGCCAGCCCAGGGGCTGAACCGCACCGACCGGCAGTTCGGAAAACTCCCCATGATACTTCGCCTTGAACTGGCCGGGGACCGGAACTTCCGGCGCCGGCGGAATCTCCGCCAAACCCCTGCCGGCGAGTCCAGACATCAGCAGACCCAAAATCAACCATCGGTTGAATGTCATCTTCATAATTGGAATTTTGTAAAACCGCCGCCGGCTGGCATCACCCCAAAGAAAAAAGGCATTCTCGAGTGAATGCCATTGAAGTTCACAATCGGGGTTCCCACCGCAGACGACTGAGGCCGAACCCCCGGCGCGATTTGTGGTGAATGTATCTCTTCAATGCCGGCTGGGAGCGGAGGCACGGCGGCGACGGACGATGAACGAAGCGACGCCGATACCAAAGAGTGCCAGTGTTCCCGGCTCGGGAACCGCCACAATCGTGTAACTAAAAAGCATGGTGTCGTTGAATTGCGCCGTGCCGTTGAAGGTTCCACTTTGAATGGGACCCTGAACCACCAGCGAGTCATAAGCCGTCTGATTGCCGCTGGTGCCCGTGCTGAGAATGTCGAAAGAGAACGTTGTCCCGGGCGTGAGCGAGAGATTGGATGCGAAGTCACTCATCGGGACGGTCAGGCTGATTGAACTCGGAGGCGTGCCGCTGATCGGCTGTCCGCTGGCCACTTGGTTGATTTTTGACCAGGTCAGACTCGAGCCGTTGGTATTCCAGGCATAATCGTTAAACCCGTAACTGGTGAACGGGCTGGCAACACTCCCGGCGCCACCCGCCCCGAATATTCCGATCCAATCCGTCATTCCGCCGAGTGAACTGTCAATGGATATTGCACGACCATACGGGTTGCCGTGGGTGGTGGCATTGGCAGAGGTGTCGCCTCCCGCGCCGGAGGTGATGCCGATGGCATAGTTAAATGAACCACCCGTGGCGATGTTGGCGGACGGATTGAGATTGATGGTGATATAGAAATTATTCGCATCATTGTTGATGGTGGCGGACGAGATGTCGCGGAGCAAGTTGGCGCTCCCCTGCCCGTCGCCCAAAACATCCGTGTAAGTGGCGGCACCCGCCGAACCAACGGCGATGCCCAGCGCGCCCAACAGGCATAAATGATTCCGGGCCGAAGCCCCGACGGCGGGTCCTTGGGAACAGTTCCTGATTTTCATATTTTTTGATTTCCAGCTTGGCCGCGACGGCCGGTTGTTGTCGGTTTCTGCTCTGAGAATATTTGGTCACGGCTGCCCGCTCAGGTTGCGCCCGCCTTCGCAGCCGTGCAGAGGCGGGCGGTTTGGTTGTTCAATGAATCAAGGGACCCGCAGGAGGTAAAACCGTGAACTGTTTGTTCCCGTTGCGTTGGTGGACGAGAAGTTTCCGTTTACATCGAAGCTCCCGCTGTTAATCAGCGTCCAGTTCGTCAACGGAATCGTCAGATTGGTTGAACTCAACACGCTGTAGGTGCCGCCGGCGCCGTTGTTGTTGGTGCCGCCAAGGATCACCTGACCGGCATTGATGACAATGCTATGAATAGACGGCGAAGGCGGCGGGGCCGAGACGGTGATGCTCAAATCAATGACACCACTGTTATCCACGAGCGTGCCGGCGTAACCGGCCGGCAACGGGGCGAGCGCAAGATTGCCGTAAGGATCAGCTCCGGTGTAGCTGATCAAATGGATGATCTGCGGCCCGGCGACATTGGCAACCGAATCAATCGTGATGGTCGTCGTGCCGCCGGCTGACACGGCCGTCGCGTTGATGACCGCCACGGTGGCATTGCCGTCAGCTTTCAAATGCAACGACGCATTGGCAAGATTCAACGCGGCCAGCGGAGCGGCCAGCGTGCCGGCGGCGTTGGACACCACCAGTGTGCCGCTGCTGAGATTGACCGTGCTGACGCCGCCGCCGGCGATGATGTTGCCCCTGACCGTGCCGTTGGTGACGTTCAATGTGCCGGACACCAGTAATGCGTTCGCACCCGGGGCGGCCTGGGCCAATACGATGTTGGGACTGATGAGCGTTGCCGGACCATTGATGGTCACGATTCCCGACTCGGTGGCCGTGTTGTTGGCCCGTTGGACGCCGTTGGTCAGGTTGTTCACGTCCAAGGTGCCAGCCGTCAATGAAAGCGTTCCCTGCGCATAACCGGAGTCACCCGCGGTCGTTGCGCCCCGGGCCAGGACCAGCGTGCCGACCATGGCATCCAGCCTGCCACTGCTGAAATCAACATTGGCAGAAACGAAGACTGGAACAGTGGCTTCGTTATCGGCGTCTCCGATGGTCCACGTGTTTAACCGGGTGGCGCCGCCATTGGTGCCGCGCATATAAACGACCGGATTGGCACTGGCGAACGCGGGGTTGAAACGAATCAGATTGTTGGTCGCCCGGTTCTTGCCGAACCTCATGGTGTCAACATAAAGAGCGTTGGTGATTCCGAAATACAGCGAGCTGCCGGCCAGGGTATAGGCGCCGCCGCTGCTGTCACCCACTTCAAACTGGCCCGCATTCGCCGTCCGCAAACAGGTAATGACATTCGTCCGGGCCAGATACACACGCCCGGTGACGTTGGTCTGGTTGCCGCCGGTCCCGCCCTGCGCCACATAGAATTTGCCGACGGTCGCGATCAAGGTGCCAAGGCCGGACATATCCAGCGTCGTCAGGTCCGGGACGGATATGCTCGCGTTTTGGCGGACTTGAAAATTGAGCGCGTTGGCATTGGCGCTACCGAGTGGATTGCCCAAGACGCGAAGTGTTCCGCCGAGACCCGTGATCGTGTTGGTGACTTTCGTATTAAAGAGATTGTCACCGCCATTTACCCCGCCTACTTGCATCACGGCCGTGGTGTTGGGTGTCCCGTTCGTAACCGTCAGCGTCACACCATCGTTGATGAGGGTCGTGTGATAACCGCTGATGTTCGTGGAGTAGGTCAGCAACTGGATTGTGGTGTTAACGGATACGACGTTATTGGTGATGAAGCTGGTGGTCGACCCCGGGTTGGCAAAAGTGGCACTGAAGGTCGGGCCGGGAACGCCGCCCGTCCAGTTGGCGGCAGCGGTCCAGTCCAGGTTTGCTCCGCCACCGCCGGACCAGACGCCACTGCCAGCCAAGGCGGCCGTGATGAACGTCCAGGAATTGGTAACTGAGGTGCTGGTGCTGTCGGTGAAAATGGCCGTAAGCGTGTTGGTGGACGTGGCCGGCAAATTGGTCGGATTATAAAAAACCGTGGTGCCCACCGTGGAGTTGGTCAACAACAAGCCGCCGGTCACGTTGGTCGTATTCAAAAACAACTGGACGTTGGTGACCGTCGTCTGCCGGTTGGCGATGGTGAAGGAAATCTTGCTGGTCGTTGCCACACCCGTGGCGTTGGGAGCCGGCGAACCTGCGGCGATATACGGTCTGAGAATGCCGGTGGCGTTGGTGACCGCCACGACGACGAGATACTCGAGGTTGTAACCCGCACTGGAGATGGCGGTGCAACGGAACGTATTGGTTCCAGCCAGCGGCATCACCACGGTGTTGCCGAACATGTCCGTGAGGGGAATCAACTGGCCGCTAAAGACCTTGCTTCCCCCGGTAGGTGGGACATTGACCCGGCCCAAGGCGGCCAGCGGCTGACTGGCCGTGGTGGCCAGAGCATTGGTCAACCTTCCGATTTCGAACTGCCCGCCGGCAACACTGGCGGCACGCGCATAAAAGCTGTAATTCGTCGGGCTGGGCACCGTGCGCGTGTAATTTTCCCAGTTGCCGGCGTCGGTAAAGCCAATGTTATAGGCGGTGTAACCGTTCAGCCGGAGGTTCGCGTGGTCAATCGGGTCGCCCGTCGCATCGGTGGCGAGGCTGAGGATCTGCGGCAGATCGCCGGGCCGGTAACCCGCGGTGTTATTGACCCCGGTCAGATCGGAGATCGAGTAGTCGATGGCATTGGTCCCGAGCAAACCGGCGTAGCTGTTGCCCGGCGTGAGACTGTTGATAAATTGTCCGCTGGCATAGTTGTAATCATACGCGTCAATGTAGAGATCACTCGTCAGAAAGGTGTTGAAGGTGTAGCTGTTGCTGACGACATTGCCGTTGGCATCCTGGCCGGTGATGGTATAGACGTAGAAAGTGTCGGCCGCGAGGGTTGCCGCATTGGTGACCAGAAGCTGGCTGGTGGGGCTGGCGGTGTTGCAGGTAAAATTCGGTTGCAAGACACCGTTCAAATAGACACTGACAAAATTACTGGCCACCGTGGAGTTGAACGAATCCACCTCGAAGGAAAGACTGGTCGTGTTGGCATCAAGGTAAAGGGACCCGTTGGCCGGCTGGACATTCACGATCGCCGGGGGAATGTTGGTGGGCGGAGCGATTTGCATCCGGTTATACACCTGGTCCCCGGTAGTTTCATGACAGAACAGCGCGGCGCTATCTATGGTTCCCGAACCCATCAAGACGCTGTCCAGCGTATAGAGAGTCTTGTTCAACACGCAGTCCTTCAACACCAAGTGATAATGATCCCCGTCTGCTGCCACGGTCACCTCGGCTTCCACCGCATTGGTGATGTTGCCCCGCCCCAAATCGCTGAAGGAAGTTCCCGGGACGGAGACAGGAAAACCGCCGTTGGAGCCGTCCCAGACATAAAGCGTGGACGGCGCAGCTCCATCCAGAAAATAGAGATAAAAACGCGCAGCGGTCGCGAAATCAGCGGAGGTATTCGTCACATTGCCGTTGCGCAGGGTGAAGCCACACCAGCCATGCACGGGCCCCTCGTTAGCAGTCGTGGTGAGGCCGGCGCCTTTCGCCCCCCATTGCAGCTTGAAGGTGTTCGTGCCCAGCGGGCTGGCAAAACCGCGGTAAGCCGTCGTCTCGTTGGCGCCGTTGGTCCCGTTGGCAAAAATACCCCAGACATTGGTATACGTAATGCCCAGGACGTTGGTGATGGACGCATTGGCAAAAGCGGGAAAGACGTTGGCCGCCGTGACATAATTGCCATGGAACTGGGAATTTCCGGGACTGGTATCGTTCGTGACAATCATCCAGGAGGTGAAACCGAAACCCTGATTGGCGCCGTTGGTCCAGTTGGCGTTGACCAGGTAGTTCCCGGCATCGTCATACGCGACCAGTTGCGCCGAGGCGGAACCGAACATGGCCGTCGCCGCCACCATCACGGCACAAACAGACAACGGGAAGTTTAACAGTAATGATTTAAACGGTTTCATAAGGATTGGGTTTGGGGAATGGTTCAGACCGCCAGCCGGACAAGGACGGCATTTGATAAAACTGACAAGTCTCCGACTGGGAGCCGCCCCGGGCTTTTTCATGGTTGAATCTGGTGCTCAAGCCAGCAGCTAAAAAAGCTCTGGACTTGGCGGTGAACCACCACACAGGCGACAAATAATCTAGTTGAGCTTTTAAATCCACGGTCGTATGCAACAAAGGATTCTTTGGAATGCCCAGACTATGAATGGGCGGTTGAAAACTGCCTAGCCCCCAAAACCTGTGGTATTTCTTTTTTGCCTGGCGGTATTTCTCCTTCGGCAAATTTTTCCGAAGAAAAAAATTGTTAAGTCGAAAAATCAATTGCATATCTGTGGGCTCACACAGACCAATGCCACCCTCCCCACAACCGAATGCAGAGAGACATGGGCATTTTTCCCCTCGTTGCCATGAGACGGTGGATGGAACCAACCTGCTTCCGCAGTGCACACAGATTGGCGGGCTCATCCTCTGGCCGTTGATGACACTGCTCTGTCTAACGTTGTCACTCGTCGCGCTCGGTGCCGAGGAGGATTCTGCCGGCCGGTATTACACGGTCAAAGTTTGGGGCGCAGATGACGGTCTCACGGAAGGTTCCGTCACCGACGTTGCGCAGACGCCGGAAGGATATTTGTGGGTCGGCACACTCTTCGGAAGCGTGCTGCGGTTTGATGGCACGCGCTTTGTGAGCTACAACTCGGCCAACACGCCGGAATTTTTATTGAAATGGGGAGTGCCCCTATTGATGGTGGATCAGGCAGGAATCCTTTGGATCAGCATGTATGACGGGGGCATGACCACCTGGGATCATCAGGGCTTTCGACCGGCCTTCACGAGCACCAATCAGCCGGATCATCTGTTATGGTCGGCACCCGGCAAAGTCATTTTTGTCTATGGCGACGGGAAATTGCGGTCCGGTCACAAAACCGGCGAACAGTGGGATTGGGAAACGACGACGCTGACCAATGCCATCTTTCAAAACCAGTGCTGTGCCGACACCGATGGGCGGGTGTGGTATTTACGGGGCGAGCATGAAATCGGAATCTGGAATGGCAAGGAAACCAAATCCGTTCCGTTGGATTCCTGGCTCGACGGCCAGCCAATCAAAGTGCTCTGCGCAGACCCCCAGGGACACATCTGGCTCGGCACCGATCAAGCTCTTGCCGAATGGCAGCTGGATCATTTCGAATTGATGACGCCAACCAACGGCGAGACAACCCTGAATGTGAAACGAATTGTCCCGTCTGGAAGCAGCAATCTTTGGGTGGAAGCCAATGGGCGGATGCGGCGTTGTTCCGGCCGGCAATGGCTGGCCGAGTCTACAGGCTGGAATCGCGAGCTGGGAAAATTGAAATCGCTCCGCTTTCTCCATGGTGATGCCGACGGGGGGTTGTGGTCAGCCGTCGGCGACCTCGGACTGATTCATGTCCTGGAAAACGGCGCCTTTCACCGGCTGACGACCCGTGAAGGATTGCCCAGCAATACCGTTCACTGGGCTTATCAGGATCACGATGGAAATACCTGGACCGGTTACGAACGCGGCGGGCTGGTGCAAATTCGGCGGCGGCTGTTTCAATCGATCGGAAAAGATGAAGGGCTGAACGATGGCTTGATCAACACCGTGTGCGAAGACGCACAAGGCCGGGTATGGATCGGGACACACAGCGGTGAAGTGGGATGCTATGAAAATGGCAGTTGCACCAATCTCACGTTGCCTAGAATCACACGCACGCAGGACAGCTGCGTCACGTCCGATGCGCAAGGGCGGGTGTGGATCGGCGCTCAAGGGGCGGGATTGTTCGAGTGGGAGGCCGGACAGATGCAACGGATCGCCACCCCGGCGCAAATGCAATCACCCGGCCAATCGCAGGGCTATCCGCGCCTGCTGCTGACCGGACGCGATGGCCGGCTTTGGGTGGGAACCCTTTGGGCCATCATCACGGTGACGAACGGAGAATCCACCATTGTTTACACAACGGAAACCGTGGGAGACCATCCCACCGCGCTGACCGAAACGGCGGACGGAACCATCTGGGCGGGAACCCTGGCCGGCTTCCTGTTGCGCTGGGATGGCAACCAATTCGTCAAGGTAACACCGCCGGATCAAAATTCACTTGGACGTATCTGGGCACTCTGGCCCGCACCCGATGGCAGCTTGTGGGCGGGAACCGAAGAAGGCGGCTTGCTCCATTGGAGCAACGGCCGGTTTGCCCGTTACACCATGAAAGACGGCCTGCCTTCGGACAGCATCGTTCAAGTGCTGGGGGATGCTGCGGGAAATCTGTGGCTGGGAACCCGCGCCGGTATCGCCCGGATTCTGGGCGCGGCGCTCAACCGGCATGAACGCGGTGAACTCGATGAGCTGCCGACCAGTCTTTACGGAACAACGGATGGCTTGCTGACCATCGGAAGCGCCATCATCTTTCAGCCCAACTGCTGGCACGGACAGGACGGCACGTTGTTCTTTGCCATGGCCAACAGCGTGGCTTCCGTGAACCCGGCGGAGGTTCATGTCAATCCCGTGCCGCCTTCGGTGGCGCTGGAGGAGCTGCGCGAGGACGACCGGCAGGTTTTTCCCAGGCACGTCGGCGCCATTCTCACCACTGCCAAAACCAGCGGAGGCGAAATCATTCAGCCGGCGGCAATCAGTGTCGGCCCCGGCCGCGGCGACTTGGAATTTCGTTATACCGGATTGAGCCTGAGTTCGCCCTCGCGCGTGCGCTTTAAATACAAGCTGGAAGGGCTGGAAAGCTCCTGGAACGACGCCGGCGTGGAACGGAAGGCCAGCTATCGGCATGTCCCTCCAGGTCAATACGTCTTCCGCGTCATTGCCTGCAACAGCGACGGAGTTTGCAGTCAGGGCGGCAAGTTGCTGGCGGTGACCGTCCGGCCACATCTTTATCAAACCGCGGTGTTCCGCGGCGGAGTGGCCCTGCTGACCGTGGCGGGACTGTCGTTCGCTGCGGCGATCATCATGCGCCAGCGGATGCGCCGCCGCATGGAGCAATTGAAACGGCAGAACGATCTCGAACGCGAACGGACCCGCATCGCCCAGGATTTGCACGACGACCTGGGCGCGGGCTTGACGGAGATCGGGCTGCTCGGCGGACTGCTTCAGAATCCGGAGCGGTTCGCGGCGCGCAAACGCGAGTCGCTCGACCGGATTGTCCAGCGTTGTCACGACATGGTCATGGCGCTCGACGAGATTGTCTGGGCGGTGAATCCGCGCAATGACTCGGTGAATTCACTCAGCAACTATCTCTGCCGCTATGCGCAAAGTTTCCTGGAACCAACTTCGATCCGTTGCCGCCTGAAAATGGAGGAGGCGGAATCGGATCGCCTCTTGAACTCGGAACAACGCCACAATCTCTTTCTGGCCTTCGTGGAGGCGCTGACCAACGTCGTGAAACATTCCGGCGCCACCGAGGTCCGCATCAAAATCGCCCTGGAAGAAACCGAACACCTTGTCATCCGCATTGAAGATGACGGGCGCGGCCTGCCTCCGGTCGTGGCGGAGGGTTCCAACGGTCTGATCAATTCGCGTCAACGAATGACGCAGATCGGTGGACAATGCGAAATCGTCAACCGCCCGTCCGGCGGCGTGGTCGTCACCCTGAGTTTGCCTCTCAACCCTTGAAGCTTAATCCGTGAACTGATGAAAACAGAAACGATCACCGTCGCCATCGTCGAGGACGACAAAGGCATCCGGCACAGTCTGGAATGGCTGCTGAAATCGTCCCCGGAATTTTCCTGCGTGGCCGCCTGCGACAGCGCCGAGGAGGCGCTGCGCACGCTGCCAAAGGCAGCCCCGGCGGTGGTGCTGATGGACATCAATCTTCCCAACATGTCCGGCATCGAATGCACCGCGCGCATCAAGGAACTGCTGCCGGCGGCACAGGTCGTGATGATCACGGTCTATGGCGACACGGAAAAAGTTTTTAACGCCTTGCGGGCCGGCGCCAGCGGCTACATCCTGAAACGATCGACACCGGAACGCATCCTGCAGGCCATCCGGGAAGTTCATGCCGGCGGCGTGCCGATGTCGGGCGAAATTGCGCGCAAAGTGCTGGGGACTTTTCGCGAGCCGGCCTCCCCGTCGGCGGAGGAACAAAATCTTTCCCGCCGGGAACAGGAGGTGCTGGAACTCCTTTCCCAGGGCTGCAGCAACAAGGAGATTGCCGACAAGCTTTCGATCAGCATCGAAACCGTGACGTGGCATCTGCGGCACATCTACAGCAAGCTCCATGTGCGTTCGCGAACCCAGGCAGCGCTGAAGTTTCTGAATCTCCGCAAAAATCCGTAAATCATGGCGCGCGGCACGGGCGGCGCGACTTCCACAGTTTTTGGGGGCTGGCCAGTTTTCCGGCTTGAAGCATAATTGTGGCCGATGAACCCGCACTCACAGAACCTTGGCTCCACTTCTCCCGGAAGAAGTCTTCCACCGCCTTCCCCGGGCAATTGCAAAGGCCGGACGACGGCGTTCACGTTGATCGAGCTGCTGGTGGTCATCGCCATTATTGCCATCCTGGCGGCGATGCTGTTGCCGGCCTTGAGCAAGGCCAAACAAAAAGCCCAGGGCATCGCCTGTTTGAGCAACCAGAAACAACTGGCTTACGCCTGGCTGCTCTATGCGGACGACTACAACGACAAGCTGGTGGTCAACGCCAACAACGTCGCGATGAACAGCGGCGTCATCGGCTGGGTGACGAACACCATGATTTGGGACGTGGGTCCGCCGCCGCAAAACTATCCGCAGAATTACGACCCGGCCTGCCTGGCCAACGGACTCCTCGGCACCTACTGCTCCCGAGCCGTGGGCATCTACCGGTGTCCGGGAGATGTCTATCCCGGTTATCAAGGCACGCGCAGCCGCAGCATCTCCATGAACTGTCAGATGGGCACCGCAGTGGTCGGCACCTTTTCAGGTCAGGGAGGTGTGATTAATCAGCCAGCCACTGACGGCAAAACCTACCGGGTTTTCCAAAAGCAGTCCGATATCAAAACCCCTGCCCCCGTTAATGCCTGGGTGTTCATTGACGAGAGTGCCGATTCGATCAACGACGGAGTGTTTACCGTGAACATGGATCCGGCCAACACCACCTGGAGAGACTGGCCGGCCAACAATCACGGCGTCAGCGGCGCCTTGTCATTTGCCGACGGACATGCGGACACTCACAAATGGACAGACCCGGTCATTGCGAATTACAAAGTCAAACGCTCCACCAAAACCGCATTGACAGCCACGGCTCCTTACACGGACCTGCAATGGCTTCAAGAACGCACCACCAGCCAGCAGTAGGGTATTCCCGGATGGTTGAATGACGGATTGCAACAAGGCCCGCTTAAGTTTTATGTCCCGCAGCTTATTTAAAAAACAATTTTTCCCGTCATTGTTTACGGCCGTCCTGCTGGCCTTTCCGCTGAAAAATGTTGCGGGTGAAATTTTAAATATGTCCGTTCCCGAAAGCGGGCTGTCGGTGGAACTGGACGCTGCCGCCGGGGATTATCGCATCTCGTCCAAAGACCCTGCCTGGACATTTGGCGGCAGCCTTGGGTGTGCGCTCAAAAACGTCAAAACCGGACGCGGCCACGATGGGATGGGCGACTTCCGGCAGCTTGCTTTTGAATGGCAAAATGGGCCGACACCGATGACTGGCCAGATCCGGGCCTATGAAAATCAAACCGTGGCGCTGTTCTCGCAGACCTGTGTCATGGCGGCCGAAATGCCACCGGCCGCTTTTCCCGCTTTCACCAAGCTGCCGGAATCGCTGCACATTTTCAGCTACGGGCATCATGAATTTGCGCCGCCACATTTCATCGCCACAGAGATTTCGACGCCGTGGATGCTGTTCGACAACCAGGCCAATGCTTTTCTCATTTCGCCGGCATCACATTTCATGGTCGCCAGCATGTTCGGCGACGGCCGGACCAAAGTGGCCAGCGGTTTCAATGAAAAACTCCGCAACCTGCCGGCTGGTTTCACTCAGCAAACAATCTTGGCTTTTGGCAAAGGAATCAACAAGACCTGGGATGTCTGGGGCCGCGCCTTGCGGGATTTACAAGGATCCAAACGCCCGGCCAACGACGCGGATGCGGTGCTGAAATATCTCGGTTACTGGACGGACAATGGCGCGAACTACTATTACAATTACAATTTTGACAAAGGCTACGCCGGCACGCTTCAGTCTTTGGTGGAGAGCTATCGTCAGCAGCAGATTCCCATCCGCTACCTGCAACTGGATTCCTGGTGGTATTACAAGACCACCACCGATGCCGACGGCAAACCGGGCAAGGTGAAAAAGTCGGACCGGCTGCCGGACGGCGAATGGAACCGCTACGGCGGTCTGCTCGAATACAAGGCGCACCCCGATCTTTTTACAAACGGTTTGGGCGCATTCCAAAAGGCGCTTGGTCTGCCGCTCGTCACCCACAACCGCTGGGTGGACCCGGCCAGCCCGTATCATCATCAATATAAAATCTCCGGCATCGCCACCGTGGATCCGAAATGGTGGGACAGCATTGCGGGCTACATGAAAACTTCCGGCATTGTGACTTACGAGCAGGACTGGCTGGATCGCATCTTCACCTACTCACCCGCCTTCAGCAGCAATGTCGGAACCGGGGAGGCGTTTCTCGACAACATGGCCCGCGCCTGCAAGGAACAAGGCATCACGGTTCAATATTGCATGCCTTATCCCTGCTATTTTCTACAGGGTAGCCGCTATGAAAATCTGACGACCATCCGCACCAGCGGCGACCGGTTCAATCCCGGCAAGTGGAATGACTTTCTTTACACTTCGCGGCTGGCCTCCTCCATGGGCATCTGGCCGTGGGCGGATGTTTACATGAGCACCGAAATCAACAACGTGCTGCTCTCCACGCTTTCCGCCGGGCCGGTCGGGACGGGCGACGCCATGGGCGCTGAAAACAAGACCAACCTGCTCCAATCCGTCCGTGCCGATGGCGTGATCGTCAAGCCTGACGTCTCCATCCTGCCGCTGGACCGCAGCTATATTGACGACGCGGAGAAAAAAAATGTGCCGCTGACCGCCAGCACTTACACGGATCATGCCGGAATCAAAACCGAATACGTGTTTGCCTTCAACCGGTCCAAGACACCGGAGAACGAAGTGCATTTCACACCCGGCGAGCTTGGCCTGAGCGGGCCGGCCTACGTTTATGATTATTTTTCCGGTATCGCGCAACCGCTGGACACCCGTGCCAATTTTTCGGCGCCATTGCAGCGTTCCGCAGCCGCCTTTTATATCGTGGCACCGGTTGGGAAAAGCGGCATCGCCTTCCTCGGCGACAAGAACAAATTTGTCGGCACGGGCAAACAACGGATTGAATCTCTCCGCGATGAGGCCGGCAAGTTGACGGTTGGGGTCGTGCTGGCGGCAAACGAGCCATCCGTCGTGCTGCACGGTTACTCCACGTCGGCACCAAAAGCAACGGTGTTGGCCGGTGAAGATGACGACGTGCAATACGATCCGGTCACACATCATTTCACGGTCGTGGTCAAGTCCGACAGGGCCGCGCCGGTTGACACATCGTCCGGCGATCCTGTCCGCCGGCTGACCGTGATTCTGGAGACGAAACCGAAGTGATTCAAACGCCCCATCCAAAATGCTTCAGCCGCTTCGCCGAATGTTTTCAGGAGCAGGTTGATCGTGTGGTTGTCGGCCCTTAACGCGGTCGAGAAATATGACTTTATCCCGATCACAACAATTAGCACTCACGTTGATGATGGTAGTTTTTGTAGTGGTCACACCTTTGGCAAAGGCGCAGATTTTTGCCAATGACGATGCGGGGAATTATCCTGTCTCCGGCAGCTGGACCAACGGCGCAAACAAGGGCTTTGGATTCACACCCTGGAGCATCGCCACAAGCGGGCCGAACAATCACGGCAGTTACATCACGACCATCAATAATCCCAAATTTGTCATCGCTTGCGTTACCAATGTCAGCGGAGTCAACTACACCAATGTGTTTGGCATCTTTGCGAACGGCACCACCGGCACCAATGAGACGGCGGCTTATCGAGGATTTGTCTCATCACTGGGGACCAATACCTTCAAGCTGCAATGGGGATCCCGAGGCGCAGGCGTCACCACCGTCAACGGCAACCCGGTGCATGGCTGGTGCGGTTTCAGCTTGCGCAATGGGAATGCGACCAATACGTCCGGAGATTTTCAAACAGGTGCGCGATTTTATCTGTATTTTCTTGATGGCTCATCGCCCAACACCCTTTACGTTGCAGATGGAAATGGTGTTCAGTCCTTGACAGGTGTCACCTTCAGCGACTTGGGGCGCAGCAACATCACCAATGCCCTGGCCGCCGAAGTGACCGTGGGAACAGATAATTCTTCCTATCATTTGCTATTGAAGGACTGTGTGGCGGACCGGACGCTTTACACCCTGGATAGCGTTCTGATGGGTTCCGGCAGCATCGACAGCGTCGCTTTGTTCTGTCGTGAAACCACCGGTGACCAGGTTTACAATCGCATGCAAATCACCGCCCCACATGTGCCGCCGACAATCGCCAAGGTCCAACCCGCCAACGGCTCCATCTTTGTCAACCCGCACAATAATATTTCCTGCGAGGTGGATTCGTTGAACCAGAATCTTCTCGGATCCAACGTGACTTTGCTCCTGAACGGTATCGCGCAATCCCTCGTCTTCAACACGAATGGAGCCACCGCGCAACTGCTGGCGACCAACACCACTCCACTGGCAACCAATGTTCAATACAACGCCACCATCATCGCGGTGGACGCCAACGGGAACAGCGCGACGAATTTTTTTACCTTTAACACGATGCAAACAAACTCGCTGTGGCGGGATGCCAAAGCCTTTGGTGCGGCGGGAGACGACGTCACGTTGGACACCGCAGCCATCCAGTCCGCCATCAATGCCTGTCCTCCAAACGGATTTGTCTGGCTGCACAACGGCACGTTTCTCTCGGGCACGATTTATTTGAAAAACGACCTGACGCTCTACATCGATCCGACCGCCGTTTTGCTGGGCAGTGGATCGGTGGCGGACTATCCGGACCAAATCCCGCCACTAACCAACAGTCAGACACTCAATTGCAAAAAGGCACTGGTCTATGCTCAGAGTTGCACCAACGTGACCGTCACCGGCGGTGGCACCATCAACGGAAACGGCCGCGCCAACTTTCGTTCCGGACTGGAGGGGACCCGGCCCATCGCGATTTGGACAACCCTCTGCAATCAGGTGAACCTCCAGGACATCAACATCGTGGATGCCGCCATGTGGACGGTGGTTCCCATGCAATCGGATTTTTTAACCATCAGCAATATCACCATCAACGACGATGGTTTGAACGGAAACCGCGACGGCATCGATCCCGTGGATTGCTGGCATGTGACGATTGAAAATTGCACGATCAATTCCGGGGACGATTCCATCTGTCTCAAGAGCGGCAATGCGCGCGGCGTCAAAGACGTGCTGGTGAAGAACTGCGCCATCACCAAGTCTCAATCCAATGGCATCAAATTTGGAACGGCCAGCAAAGGCCCCTTCACCAACATCACCTTCCAGGACTGCACGGTGCTGAACACGGCGCATTCGGCGATGGCGGTCGAGTCGGTGGATGGTGCCGCGATCAGTGAGGTCACCTTTCAACGGATCAATTTTTCTTCCTGCCAGAATGCCATCTTCATCACTTTGGGCAGCCGGAGTGGCGCAGCCGTGGGCAGCATCAACGGCATCACTTTCCGGGACATCGCCGGTTCGGGCATGACGGACACGCGGGGCTGCCCCATCTCCGGCTGCTTCACCAACGGCGTCACTTACCGGGTGAAAAACATCCTGTTCGATCATGTGAACATTTCCTTCGCCGGTGGCCTGAATTCGATCCCGGCCAATCCTCCCGAATACGCCGGCCAGTATCCGGAAAACACCATGTGGGGGAATTTGCCGGCCTACGGGTATTTTATCCGGCACGCGACCAACGTGACCTTCCTTGATTGTTTCACCAGCGCCGCCGCGGCGGATGCCCGGCCATGGATCGCCACCAACGAGGTGGCAAATCTCACGATCATCGGCCCGATGCTCAATATTCTGCCGGGCCCGGGACCGCTGATTTTACAATGGAACAACGGCTTCACCTTGCAGACCGCCACGAACATGGCCGGGCCCTATGCCGATTTGACCGGCGCCACCAGTGTCTACACCAATCAATTCCCGAATTCGCCGCAGCGCTACTTTCGTTTGCGTCAGTAAAAAGGCAAAATCACAATCCGGATTTCAAATGAAAACAGACCCATGTTTGATGATCAAAGCACCACATATACATGCGGTGGATTTCAAGCCCGAACGTGGCAAGCTATCTCACTCAATGACCACGAAGAAAATCGACAACAGTCTCGCGTGCCGCGTTTCCTCCAGCACGATGCGACGCATCAATGCATTCTGGACCGCCGGCATCCTGCTGACTGGCTTGCTGAACATTCCTTCACTCACCGCCCAATCGAGCCGCCCGGGGATGGGCTCGATCCCCTACGCGGATGCGTCGGGAACCGGTGTCACCTTTCGCGTTTGGGCGCCGGACGCGACCAGCGTAACCGTGCCGGGTTCGTTCAACGGCTGGAGCACTACGGCCAACCCATTGGTCAAAGAAGCTGGCACTTCCGGGCTTTGGTCCCGCGACCTTGCCAACGCGCGCGACGGCGACCAGTACAAATACTATCTCAGCGGCAATCTTTGGAAGCGCGATCCGCGCGGGCGCAAAGTGGTCAACTCATCCGACAACTCGATCGTCTACGATCCCAGCGCGTTCAACTGGGGTGGCGACACCCGTTTGAGCGCGACCAATTCCGACCTCGTGATCTACGAACTGCACGTTGGTTCATTTTATGATCCGACCCCTGCTTCCGGTGGTCCGGGAAAATTCGCCGACGCCATCACCAAGCTGGATCAGCTGGTGGATTTGGGCGTCAACGCGGTCGAGCTGTTGCCCGTCGCGGAATTCGCCGGCGATTACAGCTGGGGTTACAACCCGGCCGACCCCTATGCCGTGGAGAACACCGGATACGGCGGGCCCGACGGATTGAAGAGCTTTGTCAAAGCCGCCCACCAGCGCGGCCTCCGCGTGCTGCTCGACGTGGTCCATAATCATTACGGGTCGGCCGATCTTGACCTGTATACCTTTGATACCGGAGCCAGCCCGAGCATCTACTTCTTCACCGGTGCCATGCTCAATACCCCGTGGGGGGCCAATCGTCCCAACTACTCCACCGATGGCGTCCGCTCCTACATCATCGACAATTTCCGGATGTGGCTGGACGAATGTCATATTGACGGCTTCCGCTGGGACGCCGTGGGCGCCATCAGATATTACAGCGGCGGAAACGTCACCGGTGCCGACACGCTCATCAAATATATCAACGACACCGTCATTCATGCAGACCATCCGGGAGCCATCAGCATCGCCGAGGATCAATCCGGCGGCATGGACTTCGACGGTGAATGGGGCGTCGGCTTTGGCGACACCTTGATCAACGTGGTCACCCAGGGCAGCGACGCCAACCGGGACGTGACCGGCTTGTGGAACGCCATGAACGGCTCCGGCTTTTTCCGCGTCCTCTACGACGAAACCCATGACCTGACCGGCGACTTGAACAACGGCAAACGGCTGCCCGTGCGCATCAACGGGGCCGACCCCACCGGCTACTTCGCCCGCAAACGCGCCATGCTGGCCGCCGCCGTGGTGATGACCACTCCCGCAACTCCGATGTTGTTCATGGGGCAGGAAATGCTCGTCACGAATCAGTTCGGCGATGCCAAGCCGCTCAACTGGGCCAACCAGACCACCTATACGAACGTCGTGAACTTTTATCGCGACCTGGTTCATCTGCGCCGGAATCTCGACGGCGTCAGCCTGGGCTTGACCGGGCCGAACATCACGTCGCATGTCGTGGATAATACCGCCAAAGTCCTCGCCTTCCACCGTTGGGGTGCCGGTCCAAACGACCAGGTGATGGTGGTGATGAATTTTTCCAACCAGGCGCTCACCAATTATGCGGTCGGCGGATTTCCCGCCAACGGGACGTGGTATGTGAACCTGAACTCGGACTGGCCGGTGTATGGTTCCGACTTTGAGAACAAGGGCGCCGGCTTGGTGCAGGTCTCCGGCAACAACGGCCAGATCACCCTCGGCCGATACAGCGTGCAGATTCTATCGCAGCAGGCGCATCCGCAACTGGATGCCGACGGCGATGGGTTGCTCAATGGATGGGAACAGGCGCATTTCGGCAACCCCACCAGCGCGGTCGCCACGGCGGATGATGATCTGGATGGCATGAACAACCTGCAGGAGCAGGCCGCCGACACCGATCCGAATTTGGCCGGCTCGGTTCTCAAATTCACCGGCATTCAAGCCGGGAACGGACAAGTCACCTTGAATTGGAAAGGCGGCCAGGCAGCGCGACAGATTCTCAAACAGGCCAGCCAGCCGGGCGGACCATGGACGGCCGTTTATACCAACAATCCTCCGACCACCGTCACCAACTCGCGAACCATTCCCCTGCCCGTTTCATCTGCCTCGTTTTATAGAATGGAAGTGGCGCCTTAACTCACTGCATCAATGACGTCAGCGTGGGCTGCATGGCAGCCGCCCGCATTTCGCAACCCTGCTCCGTGGGGTGAATAAAATCTGACATGCCGTCACGAGGCATCGTGCCGACCGGCGCGGGAAATTTCGCGCCAGCATTCCGGCAGCTTGCCATTTTCCCATTGTTTCCCATCCCGAATGCAATCGAACCACCTTGAACAAGCCTGCTGCAAAGCCCGGAATTTGTTTAGCACACTCAAGAACTGGGACCGTGGGAGGAGTCATCCGAACAGAAAATCATGGCCGATTATTCGCAGGGTTTTGGGCTATGAGGGGTGGCTCCGCCACCCGGAAATGATCCTCAGTGATCACCCCAGCGTCCGGCCGGGAATGAAGCGCGGCATGAGCAAATGTTCCGAAGGCGGCGGATTGCCGCCGGTGGTAAACTCAAGCACCACGCGGGTCAGCTTGTGGGCAAAAACGGACGAATCAATTTCGTAGCGCGCCATCGAGGGCACCACGTGCGCCAGAACGGGATCGTGACTTCGGGAAATGAACGCGGCTTTTTCGGGAAAACGCACCCCACGCTGGATCAAGTGCCCCAAGGCCGTGAGCGCATAATTCGCACGCGACACCAGAAATCCCGTCGGCGGTTGTGGCCGTGCCAGCAACCGGTCGAGGCTGGCGCAGATCCCTTCGACGGTGCCATCGTGCCGCGCCACCATGGTTTCCACATCGGTCCCGGCAGCTGCTCCTGCCTCGCCAAAGCCCGCTTCACTTTTCAGGTCCCCGGCGGCGGCTTTTTTCGGATTCAGCAGCACCAGGCGGCGGTGGCCCTTCGTGAGAAAGCGCCCCACCGCGTGGCGGCAGACCGCCCGAAAATCGACGTCCACCGCCGGCAAGCGCACGCCTTCATGACGCGAGCCGGCAACCACCGCCGGCAAACCCTGATCCTGAAACCATTCCTGCATGGCCCGGGTGGAGAGCAGGAGCACCCACGCGGAAGGGCGCAGGCGGGCCGCCAGCTCCTTGAGGTCGCGTTGCGGTCGTTCACGGTAGCAGTTGTGGGGGACCACAAACTTTAGCTGGTGTTGCTCCTGCGCGAGCATGTCGTGCAGCTCGTTCATGGAGAGCAGCACTCTGGGTTCGATTTCGTGCAGCGGGATCGGCGAAAGCAGCACCACGTCGCGGGGCCGGTCGGGATTCCCGGCGTGTGGCCCGCGCTTCACGACGACGCGGCTCCGGCCCTGGCCGGCGCGGATCAGCCGTTCCCGCTCGAGCTTGGCCAGCGCCGCCCGCAACGTCATGCGGCTCACCCCCAGCTGGTGGCCCAGCTCCCGCTCACTGGCCAGCTTCTCCCCGACGGGACGGGTGGCCACATACTTGCGCAAAATTTCGGCGGTTTGCGCCACGAGCGACTGGCGTTGAGGAGGCTGGAGCACGGCGGCCACTCTAGCGCGCCGCGCCGGTTTGGTCTACAAAAAATACAAGTTGTTGGCCGTTGCCAGAACCGGCCGCAGGCACGAAGCTGCTCACAGTTCACTAACAACCCATGCGCGCGCGCATTTATTTTTTATGAAAGCCAAACTGACCGGATTGATTGCAGCTCCTTTTACGGCCCTATGTCCTGACGGCAGCCTGAACCTGGACTTGATTGAATCGCAGGCGCGTCACCTGGCCGGCCATGGCGTGCGCGGCGCGTTCGTTTGTGGCACCACCGGCGAGGGCTTTTCCCTGACCACGGAGGAACGCATGCAGGTGGCCGAACGCTGGCAGGCGGTGGCGCCAAAGTCACTGGCGGTGATTGTCCATGTGGCGCACAACAGCCTGGATGAAAGCCAGCGGCTCGCCGCCCACGCCGAGCAGATTGGCGCTTATGCGATCGCCAGCATTGGCCCCACTTTCTTCAAGCCGGCCGGCGTGGAGCAGTTGGTGGACTTTTGTGCGCCGGTGGCCGCCGCCGCGCCCAGCCTTCCGTTTTACTATTACCACATTCCGGTGATGACTGGCGTGAACCTGCCCATGCTCGATTTTTTACGTGCTGCCGCCAAGCGCATCCCGAACCTGGCAGGCATCAAGTTCACGGACGAGAATCTGATGAGTTATGTGCAATGCCTGAACTTCGATGAAGGCCGCTACAACATCCTGTTCGGGCGCGATGAAATCCTGCTGGCCGCACTGGCCCTTGGCGCGACCGGCGCGGTCGGCAGCACCTACAATTACATGGCCCCGATCTATCACCGGGTGATGGAGGCCTTTAACGCCGGGGACCTGGACGCTGCGCGCCAGTGGCAGATGGCCTCCATCCAGATCATTGCGGTCATGGCGCGGCACGGGGGCCTTCCGGCCGGCAAAGCCATGATGAGGATTCAAGGCCTGGATTGCGGTCCGGTCCGGCCGCCACTGCGGAATCTGACCCCCGAACAGTATGCCTCGCTCCAGCACGATTTGACCGCGGTGGGGTTTCCGACCCGGGCATCACAAAACGGATCCAGCGACCAGCGGCCCGCCGCGTTGCCATTGGCCGGCGTTTGAACGCACCCACCGAACACTTGCTTACTCTGAAAATGTTATGAATTTGACAACGCGAAAACTTCGAAAGCCGGGGAACAACGCGCCCGCAATCGGGAAGCTCACCCCGGCTCGCAGTCGCCCTGGTTTCACACTGATCGAATTGCTCGTCGTCATCGCCATCATCGCCATTCTTGCCGCGATGCTGCTGCCGGCCCTGGGCAAGGCCAAACTGAAGGCGCAAGGGATTGGCTGCATCAACAACCTGCGCCAGATGCAAATCAGCCAGGTGCTTTACGCGGGTGACTATAATGACAAGCTCGTTCCGAATTTCGCCACCAGCGACCCGGCATTTACCTGGGCGGCAGGTGACGTCAAGAATGCGCTTGAGGCAACCAACACCATATTTACCGTCGGAGCCCTGCTTGGGACTTACGCCAAATCTCCCGCCGTTTATAAATGTCCCGCCGACCAGACGACGATCAATGGCGTGCCCCGGGTGCGCAGTCTTTCCATGAACATTTTCTTCGGTGGCATGGGCGATGGCACCCCCGCCTCACCGCGAGTGAACACCGCCACCCACTATTTTTTTGCAAAAGCCACCAGCATCATCAGGCCGACGGGCTTGTGGGTCTTGTGGGATGAAAGCCCGGGAACGGTGGATGACTGCCAGGGAGTGGTGGATGTCAGCGCGGCCTATCAATCAACCAAACTGTTGGTCAATTCACCGGCCAGTTATCACAACCGCGCCGGCGGTCTCTCCTTTGCCGATGGACACGCGGAAATCAAGCGCTGGGCAGGCCCCGGGGTTTTTCAGGGCAAGATCAATGCTGTCGGTGACAGCGACTACGACTGGCTGGCGGAACGAACCACTTATGCGAAGTAATCCCACAATTCTTTGGGCGAGTGCGCTGGCCTTGGGGCTGGTTGTGACGGGTTGTTCAAAACAGAAAGCAGCGGCGATCAACCCAGCCGTTGAACCGGCAAATCAGGCCGCTACCCCACCGGCATCGCCGCCGGTTGCCGCGGTTCCGGCCGCCAGTCCGGGCGGGGTGGCGGCGGAGAATGAGACGCCGCAAACCCGGGATTTGCAGGCCTCAGTGGATGCCTATGTGATCATCTACAAGCACAAGCCCGCCAGTCTCGATCAGTTGGTGCGGGAAGGCTTCCTCGCCGCGCTGCCGGCGGCCCCGCCGGGGAAACGGTATGCCTACGATTCCAGCGCTGCCCGCGTTAGCGTCGTGCCAAGATGATTTCCAGCGGTCTCAACTTCTTCAAACCAAACCCGGTTCTCCTCAACCAGCAAGCACAACAATCCAACAACCAAAATCAATATGAACACCAACACAAAGCTCCCTGTTTTGGGCAGGTCCGTGCCCTCCGCGGCTTTCCCGATGCAGATTCCACTCCTGGTGACCATCTGGTTCCTCCTGTTTGCACTCCTGCTGCCGCAGCTGCCGGCGGCCGCGGCCACCTACTATTTCGACAACGACTCCAGCACTCCCGGCTTTGGAACGGCGGGTGGCCTCTGGGCCGCGCCGACGCCCGGGCCGATACCCGGCTGGACGACGGACGCAACCGGCGCATCTGTTCCTGGCAGTGTCACCACCCTCATCACTGACACGCTGAACTTCGGCAACGGCGCGACCGGGCTTGGCGCCGGCACGGTGACACTAAGCGGCGCATTGAGTTCCAGCAACCTCATCTTTGCCGCCGGCTCTGGCGCCATTGTTCTCTCCGGTGGCACCTCCCTCACGCTGCCCGCCTCATCTACCATCACCGTCAACAACAGTTCCGACACCATCTCGACACCTCTCGCCGGTGCCGGCACAGGCCTTACCAAGGCGGGGACGGGAACGCTTATCTTGTCGGGGGCCAATACCATTTCTGGAACCGTGGCGGTCACCAACGGCGAGCTGCAGCTCAATAACACCGCATTCAATATCGGCGCAAAAACGCTGACTTTAACCGCATCCACCAGCACGAGCCAGCAGGCGGTTTTTAATCTCGTGAATGCCAGCTTTACCAATTCCGGCTCCGATGCCATTGGCTTCGGCACCAACGCCGTGGGCATCATCAAGCTGAGCGGCGGCAATTTCGTCAAGACTGCCGGCAACCTTAACTTCAATGGCTCCGGCAATACCGCCGTTTCCACAAAAACGAATTATGGCGCCTTCCTCATGTCCGGCGGATTTGCCGCTTTTGGCGGTGAGTTTGACATGGCCAGGGAAATCACCACCGCGGTGACCTACGTCAATCTATCGGGCGGCACTTTGGTGACTTCCAATTTTGCCACCATTGGCCGCGAAGGTTTTGGGGTGCTCGACATCTCCGGTGGCACGTGCCTCCGTCCCAGCACGGCCGCCAACCGGTTTTTCATGGCCCGAACCGCGGGTAGTTTTGCGCAACTCACCATCCGCGGCAGCGGCACGATGGACTATGAAGATAATGCGGGCTTTGTTTTCGCCAACAGCACGACTCCGATTTTGTCCGGCGTGGTGAATCTGATGACCGGGGGCACGCTCATCAGCCGCGTGGGCATCTCTTGGAATGCCAACGTCAGCACGCTCGGGCTTTTCAACTTCAACGGCGGCACTTTGAAAGCGAACGGTCCGTCGGCGACTTTTTGGACGAACGGCTGGACGGCCTGCAACATCTACAGCGGTGGGGCCACGATCGATTCGCAGACCAACAACATCACCATCGGCCAGCCGCTGCTGGCACCGACCGGCAATGGCGTGACTTCCATCACCGGCGGCACGGGCTCTGGTTATCTGGCGCCGCCGGTCGTGAGTATCAGCGGCGATGGCACGGGCGCGACGGCGATCGTCCAGATTGATTCCAGCGGCAACATCACCAACGTCCTCGTCTCCAATCCGGGTGCGAATTACACTTCGGCTTCCGTTACCTTTGTGGGTGGCGGCGGGACGGCGGGCGGCTGGACGGCCAACGTCAGCGCCAATGCGACCACCGGCGGCCTGACCAAGCTTGGCTCCGGCACGTTGACGCTCAATGGCGCCAGCACTTACCAGGGCGCAACCAAAATCGGAGGTGGAACGCTGGCGATTTCATACGCCAATTATCCGAACGCCAGTGCGCTGACGTTGAGCAATAATACCGCCTTGAATCTGGACGTCAGCGGCGGTGCCAGCACGCTCGCCACACCAAGCCTGGTCTTGTTGACGAACACGACGCTAAACCTCAACTACGGCACTTTGGCGGGCAATCCCTTCCAGCCGGCCATCAGCGATGTCACCCTCAACGCCGGCACCGCGCTTACAGCGAACGGCACGAACATCGTGATCAACCTCAGCGGATCCGGCTTCGACTCCGGCCAGTTCCCGCTGATCAAATACAGCGGCAGCATCGGCGGCAACGGTTTTGCAGCGTTCAGACTCGGAACCTTGCCGTCCGGCGTCCCGGCGGGTTCCCAACTGGTCAACAACACTGCCAGCAAGACCATTGACCTCAGCATCCCGCTCGTCAATGCGCTCACTTGGAACGGCACCAATTCCAACTGGGACATCAACACCACCTTCAACTGGAAAGATCCCCTGTCGAATCCTTCGACTTACAAGCAATACGGCACGGTGAATGTTTATGGCGATGAAGTCACCTTTGACGACACGTTGTCAGACCCGTCGCAGACCAACCTCAACCTCACCACCACCCTGCGACCCTCGACCATAAATGTCACGGCTTCCAGCACGCCCTACATCTTTGGTGGCGCTGGCAAACTGAGTGGCGGAGCCTTCCTGACCGCCAGCGGCACGGCTTCATTGACGATCAACACAGCCAACGATTATACCGGCGGCAGCCTGCTGAGTGCGGGCACCGTCCTGGTTGGCAACGACGCCGCGCTGGGTGCGGGTCCGGTCGCGCTGGCGGGTGCGGTGCTGGCTTCGGACAGCGCCACCCCCCGGACCCTCTCCAACTCCGTGAGCGTTTCCGTTGACACCACCTTCGGCGCCGGATCTTCCAGCGGAGCGCTGACGTTGTCAGGCGCGGTGGACTTGGGCGGCGTCGCCCGTGGCCTGACTTTGGACAACACTGTGACTTTGTCCGGCCCAACTTCCAATGGCGGCATCGTCAAGTCGGGAACGGGGACGCTGATCGTTGACCATACCGCCACGTCACTATCGGGAGCGACCACGGTCAATGCTGGAAAAGTGACGCTCAACAACGGCACGTTCACCGGCGCATTCAGCATCGCTCCCGCCATCGGTCAACGCGGCATCATCGAGATTGGAAACGCCAACGTCACCAATACGGCCGCGAACAACGTCGCCGCTTCCGCGAATACCGTGGGGGTCATCAAACAGACGGGGGGCAATTTTGTGGAGACCGGCACCATGTCGTTCGGCAATGTGAATGCCAACGTTTCTGCGGCTTATTTAATGTCAGGTGGATTTGCCTCTTTTGGCGGCGACACGCGGTTGGACAACGCCGGGTCAGTGGGACTCATCAGCCAGTCGGGTGGCACCATGGTTTCAACCAATTTCTTCACCATCGCCCGCGACGGTGGCCTGGGAGTCTATGATCTGTCCGGCGGGACACACCTTCGTCCCGCAAATGCCGTCAACCAGTTATATCTCGGAACCCGCGCCAACGGTGGCAACGCGCAACTCACCATCCGTGGCACCGGTACGCTGGATATTGAAGACGATAGCGGTCTGTGGTTTAACCACGCCGGCACTCGCACCTTTAACATGGTTGGCATGGTGAACCTTCTCAGCGGCGGTACGCTTATCAGCCGGGTCGGCCTCCAATGGGGCAGTTTGGATCCCGCCAGCATCGGCTACGTCAACTTCAACGGCGGCACCCTGCGCGCGAGTGGCAGCGGCTCGGCTTATTGGTCTGGTTGGTCTGGTGCATACGTGTTCGGCGGCGGCGCCGTCATTGACTCACAAGGTTACAGCATCGGTATCGGACAAGCGCTTCTCGCTCCCACTGGCGGCGGGGTGACTTCAATCACCGGTGGCTCCGGGTCCGGCTACGTTTCGCCGCCCGTGGTAACCATCAGTGGCGACGGCACCGGCGCAACGGCTGTGGCCCAGATCGACTCCGGCGGCAACCTCACCGGCATCATCGTCACCAGTGCCGGCGTGGATTATACCAGTGCTTCCGTGAACTTCAGTGGCGGTGGCGGGTCGGGCGGCGGCTATACGGCAAACCTTGGCGCCAATTCCACGACGGGCGGATTGACCAAACTGGGCTCCGGCACACTGACCCTTACCGGCACGAATACTTACGGTGGTCTTACCGCGGTCAACAACGGCACGTTGGTGTTGGGCAAAGCGCAGGCGGCCACCGGCAATATCGCGGTGGCGGATGGAGCGAAACTGGGTTGTTGGTCAGACACACCGGGCGCGACTGTCCCGGTGCGAAGCGCTACGCTGGGCGTCACCACGGGCGCCGGTCTGCTGGCGCAGTTCTCTGGAAACACCGGCAATCCGACAGCTGCGGCGGGCTACATCACCAACCTCACCTTGAATGGCGTCACGCCCGTCAGTGTTTTGTGCAGTGGCATCCAGGTCGGCACCATTCCGCTGTTCCAATACTCAACGCTGAGCGGCGCGGGCAGCATCACGCTGGGCACCTTGCCGCAAGGTGTCGCCGCCACCATCACCAACAACACGACCACCAAGACCATTTCACTGGTGGTCAGCGGTTTCGTTCCGCTGGTCTGGACCGGTGCGAACAGCAACGTCTGGGATATCAACGTGACCACGAACTGGATCTTGGGCGTCACACCGGCAGCCTATCAAGACGGCGCCAGCTTGATCCAGTTCAATGACACCGCCGTGAATGGCAATGTCGTGATCACCCAGTCGGTCAGTCCGGGCAGCATTGTGTTCAGCAACAACGCAGTCGCCTTCAACGTCGGCACCAGCGGCGCCGGAGTTTTGAACGGCACTTCCGGGCTGACCAAGAGTGGTTCTGGAACGGTCACGCTCTCGGGCACGAACAACTACACGGGCGCGACGGTCATCAACAACGGCACGCTCCAGATTGGCGACGGTGGCAGTTCGGGAGTACTGGCCGGTGCGAGTGCCCTAACCGTCGGCGCTGGCGGCACTCTGACCTTCAACACCTCGACCATACAAAATAACATTCTCAATGACATCTCTGGAACCGGAACCATCAACAAGAATGGGGCGCAGATGGGCTGGCTCGGCACCAACACGTTCTCCGGGACGGTTAATGTTGTCGCCGGCAAACTGGCCTTCTCCGGTTCGGAAAGTGAAAACGGCCAGCCCAACGTCACCATCTCCGCCGGCTGTTTCGTGAGTATCGGCGGAGGTTTTGTTGGTGGAACTGCCACCCTCGGCAACCTCACCGGCGCAGGAGCGATTGACGCCGCGTTCGGTGCTGCCGTGGGGATTCGCACGCTGCAGGTCAATCAGACCGTCAACGGAGAGTTCTCCGGTCAAATGGCGGAATCCTCGTCTGGACGTCAGCTGGCTTTGATAAAGACCGGCCCGGCCATCCTCACCTTCTCGGGCACAAACACCTACTCCGGCTCGACGGTGGTCAGCAACGGCACATTCATCGTCAACGGCATGTTGATCAGCAACAGCATCGTCACGGTGAACACTGGAGCCACCTTGGGCGGCGGCGGCTCCGTGCTCAGCACCGTTAGTTTCCAGGACGGTTCCGCCGCCACGAACAACGTTGGCGCGCCGTTGACCGTAAGCACCCTGGACATGGCGGGGAATGCCATCATGAATGTCGCCACCGTCTCGCCATTGAGCGCCGGCTATTACCCGTTGATCAACTTCACGACGCTGACCAGCAGCGGCCAGTTCACCAACCTCGTCATCGGTGGTTCCGGTCTGGCTTCTGGTGCGACGGCGAGTCTGGGCATGAGCAACGGCATCGTGAGCCTGAACGTGGTTGGGGGTGCGCCAGCGCCGGCGAATATCACCTACGCGGTCAACGGCAGTGAGTTGGTGTTGAACTGGCCCGCTGGTCAGGGCTGGCAGTTGCAGGCGCAGACCAACAGCCTGATCACGGGCCTGACGACGAATTGGGTCACCCTACCCGGTGCCACTCCGCCGTTCACGAACACGCTGTCCCCGGCGAATCCATCCGTGTTTTACCGGTTGAAAAATTGAGTTTGGGTTGCGATATCGGGAAGGCGGATGGCCGCAATGCCATCCGCCTTTTTCGTCAGGATTTATCAGCTGTTGGATATTGGATTGCCGAAAAATGATTCAAGCCACGAAAATGTTTCCAGGGTGGGCACATCAGTCCGGGATGATTAGTCTCTTGATTGCCGCCGCGCTTGTTCTGACAGGCTCGTCGGCCGTGGGTTCGACCAATTTGTTCACGAGCGGGGTGGGCGGTTATAACACCTACCGCATTCCTTCCCTGTATGAGACCACGAACGGAACCTTGCTGGCGTTTTGTGAAGGCCGGGTGAACTCGTCCAGTGACACCGGGAACATTGACACCTTGCTGCGGCGGAGCTTCGACGGCGGCGCGACCTGGACCGCGCAACAAGTGGTCTGGAGCGATGGCGCGAACACCTGCGGCAACCCGACCGTGGTGCAGGATCGCGCGAATGGCCGGCTCTGGCTGTTCCTGACGTGGAACAACGGAAATGATTCGCAAACTGAAATCCAGAATTTCACCAGCATCGACGTGCGCAAAATTTATTCATGCTACAGCGACAACGACGGGGCCACGTGGTCGGCGCCCGTGAACCGGTTTGCCGAGGTGCAGCCGGCCAACACGCGTTGGGACGCGACCGGGCCCGGGTGCGGAATCCAGATGGTGAACGGAGTCCCCGGCCGGCTCATCATTCCCGCCAACAACCGGAACATTTACAGCGATGATCACGGTCTGACCTGGAATCAAAGCGCGTCGTTGCCGGGCGGCTCCAGCGAGTCGCAGGAGGTGGAAATATCCGGCGGTGTGCTCCTGCGCAACGACCGCGCGGCCGGCGGGAACGCGGCCTACAACGCGCGGATTTTCTGCCGCAGCAGCAATCAAGGTGCGTCATGGGGTGCGCTGGAAGTCCGGCAGGATCTGACTTGTCCCGTCTGCCAGGCCAGCACGATTGCGGTGAATCATCCTTCGGGCTTGAACGGCCGGATGCTGGTGTTCTCCAATCCTTCATCCACCACGCGCGACCACATGACGATCAAGTGCAGTCTGAATGACGGCGTCACCTGGCCTTTCAGCCAGCTGGTCTATTCTGGTTCATCGGCCTACTCCTGCCTGACCAGGCTCGGCACGAACAGCGTCGGCCTGTTGTATGAGCGGGACGGCTACGGCAAGATCACCTTCGACAAGTTTGCCATGGGCGTGTTGGTGCCCAATCCCCCCGGCAACCAACCGCCGCAAACCTGGGATGGCGGCGCCGGCACGGGCAACGAGACCTGGCAGCAGGCGAACAACTGGAGCTCCAATTCAACGCCGGTGTTCGATTCCGGCCTCGATGTGATTTTCAACACCAGCGGAGCGGGCAATCTTACAAACGCCCTCGGGGCCGATCGCACCATTCGCTCGCTGACCTTTAGCAGCAATGCGGACAGTGATGTCAGCGTTTATTTGGCGGAAAAAATCAGTTCGCCGGCGACCAACCAGGTCCTGACCTTCGATGGCTTTCTGGGCAATGCCTCGAACACCGTCGCCAGCGGCGCGATGGGTAATTTCATCATCGGCGTCGGTGGCGCTGGCGGGTTGGGCGCGATCACACTGGCGAACAACCTGGTGGTGACCCACAACGGCGGCGGCGAACTCAGATTCGACCGGCCCATCTCCGGCCCGGGAGGCATCACCAAAAATGGCAGTGGAATTCTTTTTCTCCGTCAAAGCAATCCTTACACAGGAAGCACCGTCATCAACGCCGGAGTGGTTGTCACCGGCGGCAACACGGGTGGCTTCGGCGACGCCTCCACTTGCGGCCCGATGTTCCTCAATGGCGGAACCCTCTGCAACAGCACCGCTGCCAGCCGTCCGATTTACAACCATGTCACCATTGGTGGAAATTTTTCCGTCGGCAGCGTGGCAGCATACGGCTCAGGTTTGCTGACATTTTCCGGAGCAGTTGATCTCGGTGGCGCCACGCGGACGCTCACCATCAACAGCCCGGTGACATTGGCGGGGGCTGTGAGCAACGGCGGCCTGACCAAGAGCGGCGCCGGCACGCTGACACTGACCGGCGTAAACACCTACACCGGCCAAAACACCCTCTTCGCCGGAACGGTGCAATTGGGAGATGGCAGCAGTTCCGGCAGTCTGGCCGATGCCAGCGCCATTGCGATCGGGCCCAACGCGACCTTCCAGTTTAATCGCACCAACTCCGACACAGATTTCCCCAACAACTTCTCCGGGACCGGAACCATTCTCAAGAGCGTCGGGGGAGCGGTTGAGTTCGGATTGACCGGCATGAATAGCTTTTCAGGGTTGATTGATATCCAGGCGGGCAAAATTTCTTTTGCCGGGGCTAACAGCGAAAACGGTGCGCCCAGTGTCAACCTCGCGAGCGGAGCGACACTCTCCATTGGCAGCAGCTTCATTGGTGGCACAGCCACCATCGCCAACCTCACTGGCGCGGGAGGGATTGACCCCGCTTTCAATTCGGGTGCCGGCACGCGCACCCTTCAGATCAGCCAGAGCTCCGACGGCACGTTCTCCGGTGTCATGGCTGACGCAACCTCCGGCCGCGTCCTCGCCTTGACAAAAAGCGGGCCGGCCACGCTCACCCTCTCTGGCACGAACACTTACACCGGGCCGACCACGGTGAATGACGGCACCTTGCTCATCAATGGTTCCATCAGCAACAGTGCCGTTATCGTCGAGAATGGTGCCGTCTTGGGCGGCATTGGTTCCATCGGCGGCGCGGTCAGCGTGGAAAGTGGTGGCACACTATCGCCGGGCGCTTCTTCCATCGGCACACTCACTATCAACAACTCACTCACGTTGGCCGGCACCACGCTGATGGAAATCAACAGCTCCAACGGCCAGTGCGACCACATCCAAGGATTGACCAGTCTTGCCTGTGGCGGAACGCTGGTGGTGAGCAATCTTGCGGGAACCATCACCAACGGCCAGTCATTTCAGTTGTTCAGCGTGCCGGCAAACCACTCGGGCAATTTCAGCAGTATTACTCCATCTCTTGACGGCGGACTGGCGTGGAGTTTCAATCCAACTAGCGGCGTTCTTTCCGTGATGTCAACGACTGCAACGTATCCGACGAGCCTCAACCTCACTGTGTCGGGCGGGATACTCTCGTTGGCTTGGCCGTCCACGCATCTGGGCTGGGTTGCCCAATCCAATTCCACGGACCTGTCCAGCCCGGGCAATTGGTTTGATATTCCGGGAACATCCACGGTGACGAATTTGAACATCATACCAAGCCCGGCGCAGACGAACGTCTGGTATCGCCTGCGATCACCCTGATTATTCCCATGAACAACCGCCTTGCCCTGAGCCTGGTTTTTCTGCTGTGCGCGAGCCGCGTCGCGATGGCCGCTCCGTTTCTGGAAAAGACCAATCTTTTTGAAGAGGGGAAAGATGGTTTCGCCTCCTATCGCATCCCCGGCATTGTTGTTACGGCCAAGGGTTCGGTGCTGGCCTATTGCGAGGCGCGAAAATATTCGGGCGCGGATGAGGGCGAGATCGAGATTCATTTGCGGCGCAGCACCGACGGGGGAAAAACCTGGTCGCCTGCGAAGCAGATTGCGCACCTGGGGCCGCGATTGCAGTTGCTCTCGCTCAACCGCCCGGTGAAGCGCAAGCCGCCGCAAGGCCAACCGGAAACCCAGACCGTCAACAATCCCGTTGCCATCGCGGGTCGTGACGGGACGATTCATTTTCTTTACTGCGTTGAATATCAGCGTGGCTTCTACATGCGCAGCGAGGACGATGGCATCACCTGGTCCAAGCCCGTGGAGATAACCCCGGTGTTCGAGCAGTTTCGTTCGGAACTCGATTGGCAAAGGATCGCCACCGGGCCGGGTCATGCGGTCCAACTTCGGACGGGGCGGTTGGTCGCGCCGCTGTGGATGTCCACCACCAATAAGGCGTCCAAACTTCACGGTGCGGCCGCGACAATTTACAGTGATGACAATGGCGCGACCTGGCACGGTGGTGAGATCGCCCTCCGCAACGGGAACGAGGCAAACCTGGCCGGACTCGCCGACGGCCGCGTGTTCATCACTGCGCGTAACGGAGATCCTCGCAAGCGTCGCATGGTGGCCTACAGCCCGAACGGCGCGACAGGATGGTCGCCGCCGGAATTTGTTGATGATTTATTGGAACCGGGATGCATGGCTGGCATGGTCAGTTATGCCGGAACCAACGATACAAAAAAACCGCTGTTGCTGTTTTCAAACCCGAACACCACCAAACGCGAAAATCGAGACCGTGAGAATGTCACCGTCAAAGCCAGCGAGGACGGCGGACGAACCTGGCCGGTCAGCAGATTGCTGCAACCAGGTCCAAGCGCTTACAGCGATCTTGCCGCATTATCCGACGGCACCATTCTTTGCTTCTACGAATCCGGAACTCCCGAAGCCGGTCTGAAACATCACCGGCCTTGGGCCTATGCCCAAATCACTCTGGCCCGTTTCAATCTGGAATGGCTCAGCGCTGGCCGCGACGCCGGGAAATAACGGCGAAGACATCGGATTAAATGAATTTAAAACCTTCGAATCAAGTTTATGAAAACGCTGCTGAGAGCGCGTCTGAAAATGTAGCGGCGGGCGTCCCGCCTGCCGTAGAGGCCTGCATCTTGCCGCCCGGAAAGGACCGCTCGCTTTGACGTCCCCACTTTTACAGAGATGATTGCGGGGCGACGCTTTTTCCGCCAGGCGGGACGCCTGGGCTCTACGTCAGCCAAGCTGGCCGACGCTACGATTTTCAGACAGGCTCTGAGCCGTAACCATGCGGTGGGAATTCAACGCAAAGGCGCCAAGAGGCAAAGACGCAAAGTGGATACAGCGAAACCCGCAGACGGGCCTACGGCAGTTTGCGCTCAGGAAATGGTGACTCCCATGACTGGCCGTTTCTGGGTTCTAAACTCTTGCGCCTTTGCGCCTTTGCGCCTTTGCAGTGCCTCTGCGTCTCTGCGTTGAAAGTTTTCCGCATAGATACGGCTGAGGCTGTGCACCTGGTTCATGGTGATGAAGGAACCTGGTTTCACAAATTGGCGACCACCGGCGGCGGTCGCGGCTTTGGTTCACAAAAAATACAAGTTCAAGCCGCTTGTTGACCGGCGTCATTTCGCGGATGTTATGGCTCACCAGCGAAAAACCAGATGAGCCAGGCTCCGGCATTGACTCAGGATATTGGTGATTTTTACGAACATGATAAGAGCAATAAAATCGACTGCGTTGATCACCGCCTTGATGACTGCGGTTACCCTGCCTGCCTGTGCTGGCACAAACTCATCACCGGCAGAACGTCCGGCCGGGCCGCTGTTCGCTCGCGGCCAGCAAGGATACTTCAGCTACCGCATTCCCGCGCTGGCGGTCACTCCTTCGGGCACGGTGCTGGCCTTTGCCGAAGGACGAAAAAATGCCGGCGGTGACGCCGGCAAAATTGATTTGTTTGTCCGCCGGTCCACGGACAATGGTATTACCTGGAGCGCACAGCAAATGGTTTGGGCCGATCAGGACAACACCTGCGGCAACCCCTGCGCCGTGGTGGACCGCAGCAACGGCACGATCTGGCTGCTCAGCACCTGGAACCGTGGCGAGGATCATGAGAAAGACATCATTGCCAGAACCAGCCGCGATACCCGCCGGGTGTTTGTCCTCCATTCGACCGACGACGGCAAGACTTGGAGCGCGCCGCGCGAAATTACCACCGATGTGAAACTCACCAACTGGACCTGGTATGCGACCGGTCCGGGCAGCGGCATCCAGATCGAACAGGGCCCGCATCAGGGGCGGCTCGTCATTCCTTGCGACCACCTTGAAGCCGAACCAAAAAAGGCCTGTTCGCACATCATTTTTTCCGACGACCATGGAACGACGTGGCAACTCGGGGGAACCACGCCCCAAGCCGGCGTTAATGAATGCGAGGTCGTGGAGTTGCCGGGCGGAAAGTTGATGCTGAACATGCGCGGCTACGACCGCGCGCAAAACCACCGGCAGGTATCCGTCAGCGAGGACGGCGGATTGACCTGGCAGGAACAGCACATTGATGAGTCATTGATTGAGCCGCGCTGTCAGGCTGCCATAGAGCGTATGAGTTGGCCCGGGGCAACCAATCGGAGCGTCATTCTATTCAGCAACCCGGCCAATCAAACCAAGCGTCTCAACCTGACCCTGCGCGCCAGCTTTGACGAAGGCCGGACCTGGCCCGTCTCCCGGGTGCTGCATCCCGGCCCCAGTGCCTATTCGGATCTGGCCGTGCTGGCAAATGGCCAGATTGCCTCCCTTTACGAAGCCGGCGCCACTAACGCTTACGAGACTATTGTGTTCCAAAACCTCACTCTGGACTGGCTGTCGCTCGAACCGGATGGGCTGAAAGCAAACGTGCCGAAGTGATAAACCAGCAATGGCTTCCCTGTGTCTGGCTTGATCAAATGAGACTCCGAACAAAAATTTTCCTTGGCCTTCTAATTATGAGCGCACACTCCATCTCATCCGCCGCCTCGACTGAATTCTCTAAACTCCCCACACTCCCAGACCGTGAGGGTTTTGCGGGCGCCTTTGCCGGCGTTGCCGACGACCATCTGATTGTGGCTGGCGGCGCAAACTTTCCGGATAAGAAGCCATGGGAAGGAGGTAAAAAAGTCTGGTATGACAGTGTGTTTGCCTTGGAAAAAACCAACGGGACATGGAAGGTCGTCGGCAAACTTCCGCGGCCTCTGGGCTACGGCGTTTCCGTTTCGACCAAGGCGGGCGTGGTCTGCATCGGCGGCAGCGACTCGGATAAACATCATCCAGAAGTTTTTCTGCTGACACTGCCACAAGGTCATCTAAAAGTTGAGGACCTTCCCAGCCTGCCCGTTCCGCTCGCCAATGGCGCGGGTGCGCTGGTCGGCCAAACCATCTACATCTCCGGCGGCTCGGAACAACCCGGTGAGCAATCCGCCATGAACCGTCTCTTTGCGCTGGACCTTGCAGCCGCGCAACCCCGGTGGCAGGAGTTGGCATCGTGCCCGGGCCAGCCGCGCATTTTGCCGGTGGCGGCCTCACTTGCCGGCTCGTTTTATATCGCGGGTGGAGCGGCGTTGGAGCCAACGAACGGCAAAATGGCCCGCGTTTATCTCCGCGACGCCTGGCGCTATCAGCCAGGTGCGGGTTGGAAACGGCTGGCGGATCTGCCCAAACCTTCCGTGGCCGCGCCCACGCCCGCGCCCGTCGCCGGCCCGGAATTTTTTATCATCGGTGGCGACGATGGCTCGCTGGCCGACTTTCAACCCATTGAAAAACATCCGGGCTTTACCAGGACCGTTCTGAGCTATGACACCCGGACCGATTTGTGGCGCACGAATGGCGAGGTGCCGGCGCCGCGCGCGGTGTTGCCCACGGCCTTCTGGCAAGGGCGCTTCGTGCTCGTCAACGGCGAAGCGCATCCCGGCGTGCGTTCCCCGGAAGTCTGGACCTTTGCCCCCGCAGGCAGGCCCGCCAATTCTCCTCAATGACTCGTGAAGCCTCTTTCCTCTGACCAAATCCGTGGCAATTGGGCCACCCTGTTATCCGCGTGGAATGCCGACGACTCGCTCGATCCCGGTCGCGTGGCGGCCGAAATTGACGCCCTGATCGCCATGCGGGTGGACGGCATCTACTCGAACGGCACGGCCGGCGAATTTCATACGCAAACGGAGGCCGAGTTTGATCAAATCTCGGAATGCCTTGCCGGAAAATGCAACGCCGCCGGGATGCGATTCCAAATCGGCGTCAGCCACATGAGCGCACAAATTTCCCGCGAACGTTTGCGCCGCATCGTTCCGCTGGCGCCGGGCGCAGTGCAGGTCATCCTGCCGGATTGGTTTCCCGTGACCGAGGACGAGTCGATCGCCTTTCTCGAAGTCATGGCGGAAACCGCGGGCGGCATTGGCCTGGTGCTCTATAATCCGCCCCACGCCAAACGGGTGCTGAACCCCGAGCAGCTGGGGCGGCTCGCCGGACGGATTCCCGCCCTCGTCGGAATCAAAACCGCCGGTGGCGATGATGCCTGGTATGCCGCAATGCGCGAGCATCTCGCCCGCCTAAGTGTGTTCATTCCCGGCCATCTCCTTGCGAGTGGTTTTCAGCGAGGCGCGCAGGGCGCGTATTCAAATGCCGCGTGCCTCAACCCGCTCGCCGCCCAGCGCTGGACTGACCAGATGAAGACAGATCTTCCGGCGGCACTGAAATTAGAGCAACGACTGCGGCGTTTCATGGACGGCTACATTGCGCCCTTCATCACGGAACAGAAATATTGCAACGCCGCCTGCGACCGGTTCATGGCGCTGCTGGGCGGGTGGACGGATGTCGGCGAACGCATGCGCTGGCCTTACCGCTCGATTCCCGCGGCGGAAGTGGATCGGGTTCGCCCGGTCGCGCAGGAATTAATCCCGGAGTTTATAAAACCCTGAACAACCATATTTCAACCCGTGCATGGTTGGTGGTGGCCCTGCTCTGGCCCGTGGCCTGCCTCAATTACCTCGACCGGCTCATGATCACCTCCATGCGTGATTCCATCAAGGCCGGGATCCCGATGACGGACGCGCAGTTCGGTCTGCTCACCTCGGTTTTTCTCTGGGTGTATGCGGTGTTTAGTCCTTCGGCCGGATATTTTGCGGACCGTTTCAGCCGCCGCTGGCTGATTATTGCCAGCGTCTTTGTCTGGTCGGCGGTCACCTGGTTGACCGCGCACGCTCATAATTTCAATCAATTGCTCCTGGCCCGCGCTTTGATGGGCGTCAGCGAGGCGTGTTACATCCCTGCGGCGCTGGCCCTGATCGCGGATTATCATCGCGGCCCCACGCGTTCGCTGGCCACCGGCCTGCACATGAGCGGTCTGTATGCCGGCGCGGCGCTCGGCGGCCTGGGCGGAGTTTTGGCGGAACACTTCAAATGGCAGAGCGCTTTCAATCTGTTCGGCGCCATCGGGGTTGCTTACAGCATCCTGCTCGTGTTTGTCCTGCGGGAGGCGCCTGAGTCAGGTGAATCACCGGTTGCCGTCGGCCAGCCGGTGGAAAAGATTAATTTCTTTTCTGCGCTCGGTTATTTTTCCCGTTCGGCATCCTTCTGGGCTTTGCTCGGCTATTTCGGCCTGCTGTCCGTCGCCTACTGGGCGATCTACGGCTGGCTCCCCACCTACATGGGCCAGCAATTCCATCTCGGTCAGGGCGCGGCGGGGATGTCTGCGACCGCATACATTCAGATTGCATCGTTTGCGGGCGTGCTGGTTGGCGGCGTGTGGGCTGACCATTGGTGCCGGCGCAACCTGCGCGGCCGGACATTCGTGCCCCTGATCGGCTTCTGTTTCGCCGGGCCGGCACTGTATCTCTCGTCCTCCACCGGCGCGCTGGTGGTTGCCGTTGCCGGGTTGATCGTGTTCGGCCTGGCGCGCGGATTTGCCGATGCAAACAACATGCCCATTCTCTGCCAGATCGCACCCGCGCGTTATCGGGCCACGGGCTATGGTGTTTTGAACTTTGTCGGCTGCGTGATGGGCGGCGCGATGACGTATCTGGCCGGGGCGCTCAAGGACGCCAACGTGGGTTTGGAAAAAATATTTCAATGCTGCGCTGGCGGCGTGGTGGTCGCGGTGCTGTTGCTGCTGATCGTCAAACCAAAAAAAGAATTGGAACAATCCTAACGAAGCAGAAGAACCTCACGCCAAGGCCGCCAAGGCCGCAAAGGAAGGGGCCGGCCGTGATTTTTTCGCAAGAATTCTGAATCCCTTGTGCGTTGCTGTTGCCCTCAAGCATTCAGTTTTCTTTGCGTCCTTGCCGGTCTTGGCGTGAGCGAGGTTTCACCCGGACCGAATCGTTCCGGCTTAGTCAGAACCATGCAGTTGAATTAACCACGAAATACACGAACCACACGAAAGACGGAACGAAAGCATGGCGCGGGAGCAACCGGCACCCATCGGTGAACTCGGATGGTGTTGGCCTTCTCGGACCTTAGTTTGTGTGTTTCGTGTCTTTCGCGGTTTAAAAGAATTCTTCCGGCTTAGCCGTTTCATCGCGTGCAATCGCCAGCGAGCTTCCATCTTCCGTCCTCATTTTTAATTTTGAATTTTTCATTTTGCCCTCCACCCCCTCACCCGGCCTTCCCCGCTCCCGTCGCTGATTTATTCCGCTTTCCCAATTTCTGCGTTCTGATTTCCGATTTCTGTTTTTTTCCCCTTTCCGTTGGCGGCCAAAAATGTTGAAAGAAACGATCCGTTCACGCGTATTGTAATGGGGTGTTCGTTGTCACACTAATTTCCGCTTTCTGATTTCCGGTTTCTGCCATGTTTCGCTCTTTCCCTCTTGCGCCTGACCGCCAATGCCATAAAACTCTCCACCTTAAATTAAATGCGTATCCCTTGGGCATGTAAAAAGGAATTGAAAAATGTCTAACCCATTTTTCGAAAAGCCGATTCTCAATTCCCCTTATGAATGCCCGCAACGGCATTGGGAGCTGGATGAACACGGCCAACCCACGCAAAAGATTCTTGAAAGCCGTCGCCGCGCCGAGTTCATCACGCCGATTCCGAAGCCGCGCAAGCGCAAAGCTCCTGCTGCACAAGAGCAAATAATTTTCGACGAGGGCAAGGGGCTTTCCACCAAGGAACAGCAGTATGATCCCACGTCCATCATCAACCAGTTGCGACTGCAAGTGGATCAATGGCGCAGTCTGGCAAGCCCCAACAGTTGGCAGGTGACACCTGAAACGGTTCGGCTGTTGCAGCATTGGCGCGGCCATAAGTTTGCCGGCATTCGTCCGTTTTTCTGTCAGGTCGAAGCGGTCGAAACTGCTATTTGGCTGACCGAGGTTGCCCCGCACGCCGGCAAGTCCGGCCAGAGCATTCTCGACCATCTCAAAAACGCCAACAACGACGCCAACCCCGAACTCATGCGGCTGGCTTTGAAACTCGCGACCGGTGCCGGCAAAACGACCGTTATGGCGATGCTCGTTGCGTGGCAAACCATCAACGCCGTGCGTCGCCCACAAAGCCACAAATTCACCCGTGGATTTCTCATCGTCGCACCCGGCCTGACCATCAAGGACCGTTTGCGCGTGCTCCAACCCAACGACCCCGACAGTTATTATGGCAGTCGTGAACTGGTGCCTGGCGACATGCTGGAAGACGTCAATCGCGCAAAGATCGTCATCACCAACTACCATGCCTTCAAACTGCGCGAGCGGATTGAACTTTCCAAAGGCGGGCGTTCACTCCTGCAAGGTCGTGGCGAGGAATTGAACACGCTCGAAACCGAAGGCCAGATGCTCCAGCGCGTGATGCCCGATCTGATGGGCCTGAAAAATATTCTGGTCCTGAACGACGAGGCGCATCACTGCTACCGCGAAAAGCCGGATGCCGAAGAAGAACTTGCAGAGTTGAAAGGCGACGACAAGAAGGAGGCGGAGAAAAACAAGGAAGCCGCCCGTCTCTGGATTTCCGGTCTCGAAGCCGTGAACCGAAAGCTTGGCGTTGCCCGCGTGATGGACCTGTCTGCCACGCCGTTTTTCTTGAGCGGTTCCGGTTATGTCGAAGGCACATTGTTCCCTTGGACGATGAGCGATTTTTCACTCATGGACGCCATCGAATGCGGCATCGTCAAGCTCCCGCGCGTCCCCGTCGCCGACAACATCCCCGGCCAGGAAATGCCGATGTTCCGCAATCTCTGGGAACACATCAGCAAAAAGATGCCCAAGAAGGCGCGTGGCCAGGGTCAAACGCTCGATCCATTGAGTCTGCCACCGCAGCTTCAAACCGCGTTAGAAGCCCTCTATGGCCACTACGCAAAAACTTTCGAGCTCTGGCAAAAAACCGGCATCCGTGTGCCGCCGTGTTTCATCGTGGTGTGTCAGAACACCGCCATTTCAAAACTGGTTTACGATTTCATTTCCGGGTTTCAGCGGCAGAACTCGGATGGCACAACCACTCTCGAAAACGGACGGCTCAAGTTGTTCCGCAACTTTGACGAAAATGGCAATCCGCTGGCCCGGCCCAATACGCTGCTCATTGACAGCGCTCAGCTCGAATCCGGCGAGGCACTCGATGACAATTTCCGCAGCATGGCCGGCGACGAAATTGATCGCTTCCGGCGCGAAGTCATGGAACGTGGCGGCCAGCTTGCCGATGAATTGAAAAGCGGCAAGGAACTCGACGATGTAACGCTCCTGCGCGAAGTGATGAACACCGTCGGCAAATACGGACAGCTCGGTGGTTCCATCCGCTGCGTCGTCTCCGTCTCCATGCTCACGGAAGGCTGGGATGCTAACACCGTCACGCACGTTCTCGGTGTCCGCGCTTTCGGAACGCAACTGCTGTGCGAGCAGGTCATCGGACGAGCGTTGCGCCGTCAGTCCTACGACTTGAATGAATCCGGTTTATTCAATGTTGAATATGCTGACGTGCTCGGCATTCCGTTCGACTTCACGGCCAAGCCCGTAATTGCTCCGCCGCAACCGCCGCGCGAAACCATCCAGGTCAAAGCCGTCCGGCCCGAACGCGATGCACTCGAAATCCGTTTCCCGCGTGTCGCCGGCTATCGCGTTGAACTGCCCGAAGAAGAACTCAAAGCGCAGTTCAACGAGGATTCGGTGATGGAACTCACGCCCGACTTGGTTGGCGCAACCGAGACGCAGAATTCCGGCATCATCGGTGAGAAAGCTGATCTCAATCTCGTCCACACCAGTAATGTCCGCATTGCACAGGTGGTTTATGAATTGACCTCACATCTGGTGCTGACCAAATGGCGTGACCAAGGCGAAGACCCCAAGCTCCATTTGTTCGGCCAGTTAAAGCGCATCACCCGCGAATGGCTTGATGGCTATCTCCACTGCAAAGGCAGCACCTATCCGGCGCAGTTGAAATACAAAATGCTCGCCGATCTCGCCTGCGAAAAGATCACCGCCGGAATCGTGCGCCAGTTTGTCGGCCAGCGACCCATCGTCGCCGTGCTCGACCCCTACAATCCTGCTGGCTCCACGCGGTTCGTTAATTTCAATACGTCCAAAACCGACCGATGGGAAACTGACGCCCGCCGCTGCCATCTGAACTGGGTTATTCTTGACAGCGAGTGGGAGGGTGAATTTTGCCGAGTCGTGGAAAAACATCCGCGTGTCCATGCCTATGTTAAAAACCACAATCTCGGCTTCGAAGTCCCATACCGCTTCGGTTCCGAAATGCGGAATTATCGCCCGGATTTCATCGTGGATGTGAACGACGGTCACGGCGACAAAGACCTCTTGCACCTGGTTGTCGAGATCAAGGGCTACCGGCGTGAAGATGCCAAAGAGAAAAAATCCACGATGGATACCTACTGGGTTCCCGGCGTGAGCCTAGCCGAACGCGAGGGATTGCGCGGCAAGGTGCAGTGCATTTATTTTGACCCGCCCTACGGCATCAAATTCAACAGCAACTTTCAATGGAGCACCACCAGCCGCGACGTGAAGGACGGCAACACCGACCACATCACCCGCGAACCAGAGCAAGTTAAAGCCTTCCGCGACACTTGGCGCGACGGCATCCACAGCTATCTGTCCTATCTCCGCGACCGCCTTACCGTCGCGCGCGATTTGCTCACCGATTCCGGGTCAATCTTCGTGCAGATTGGCGATGAAAATGTTCATCGCGTCCGGGCGGTAATGGATGAGGTCTTCGGAGACGAAAATTTTGTTTCCGTAATCACGATCAAGAAAACTTCTGGGCAAGACCAAGCATTGCTCGACAACGTGTCTGATTACATTGTTTGGTTCGCAAAATCCAAGCCGTCAGCAAAGTATCGGCAGATTTATAACGAACGTATTCTAGGATTTGATGAATTGGGTCCTTTCTCTCGTGTTCAACTTGCAGACCATTCTCGTCGGGGCATAGTGGCTTCAGACCGTTCTCAATTCACAAAGCCAACTGACATAGGTCGTGTCTTCCGAATTGGTGAAACATCATCCAGCGGCCACGGTGGGAATACAGTCTTCCCATTTGATTATCGTGGCCGCACATACCTGCCTTCGACAAATCGTCACTGGAGCACTCACGTGACCGGCATGAAGAGACTTGATATGGCAGATCGACTCGTTGGGTCTGCAAACACAATTTCATACGTTCGTTTCTTTGATGATTTTTCGGTGACGAAGGCTGGTAACATCTGGGAAGACACCGGAGTTGGTGGATTCACGGATCCAAAAATGTATGTCGTTCAGACTGTTTCTAAGATTATCGAGCGATGCCTACTAATGACGACCGACCCTGGTGATCTCGTTCTTGACCCGACTTGCGGTTCAGGCACTACCGCCACCGTCGCCGAGCAGTGGGGACGCCGTTGGATCACCATTGATACTTCACGCGTCGCACTGGCGTTAGCCCGTGCTCGCCTGATGGGTGCGCGTTATTCATTTTATTTGCTTACCGATTCACGCGACGGGCAGATCAAAGAGGGCGAAGTCACCCGCACTGTGCCTAGTTCGCAGCCCGTGCATGGCAACATCCGCCACGGCTTCGTCTATGAGCGCGTGCCGCACATCACGCTCAAATCTATCGCAAACAACGCGGAGATAGATGTCATCTGGGACAAGTGGCAAGCGCAGCTTGAACCGTTGCGCGAGGAGTTGAATAAGGCACTTAAAAAGGAGTGGCAGGAATGGGAAATCCCCCGCGAGATGGACAATAGTTGGTCAGTGACGGCTCGCCGCATCCACGGAGATTGGTGGACCGGTCGCATCGCCCGCCAGACGGAAATGGACAAGTCCATCGCCGCCAAAGCCGAGTTTGAATTTCTCTACGACAAACCTTACGACGACAAAAAGAAAGTCCGCGTGGCCGGACCGTTCACCGTGGAAAGCCTGTCACCGCATCGCGTGCTGGGCGTTGATGAAAACGACGAGTTAATTGACGCCCTGAAAGAATCCAGTGCCGGCTATGGCGAGAAGCAATCGTTTCCCCAGATGATTCTGGAAAATCTGAAAACGTCCGGCGTCCAGCAGGCCCACAAAGAAGACCGTATCACCTTTACCGCACTAACGGCATGGCCGGGCGATCTGGTTTGCGCCGAAGGCCGTTATCTGGAAGGCGACAAGGAAAAACGCGCCGCCATTTTCATCGGCGCAGAGTTCGGCACTGTCCAGCGCGCCGACCTGGTCGAAGCCGCCAAGGAAGCCGGCGACGCCGATTTCGACGTGTTGATCGCCTGCGCGTTCAACTACGACGCCCACGCCACCGAGTTCAGCAAGCTCGGCCGCATCCCGGTCTTGAAGGCTCGCATGAATGCCGACCTGCACATGGCCGACGATTTGAAGAACACCGGCAAAGGAAATCTGTTTGTCATCTTCGGCGAGCCGGACATTGATTTGCTAAAGGAAAAAGACGGCCAGATTCGCGTGAAGGTCAACGGCGTGGACGTGTTCCATCCGAACACCGGCGAAGTCCACAGCGATAACGCCGACGGCATCGCCTGCTGGTTCATTGACACGGATTACAACGAGGAAAGTTTCTTCGTCCGCCACGCCTATTTTCTCGGCGCAAACGATCCTTACAGCGCGCTCAAAACCACGCTCAAAGCCGAAATCAACGCCGACGCCTGGGCGACGTTGAACAGCGACACGTCGCGCTCGTTCCCGAAACCCAAATCCGGCCGCATCGCTGTCAAAGTCATCAATCACCTCGGCGACGAGGTAATGAAGGTGTTCAAAGTTTAGAAAAACCGCATGCAAAATATAGCCGTGAATTTTTTGCTAATCGCTGCGTTTGTAATTGTCGCAACTTCAAACGCAATCGCGGGAACGAGTGCTGAATCCAAGCTGCTTCAACTGGCCAAAGAGCATTTCAAAAAACTTACAGCGAATGATACAAAACTGTTCCTAGCGGCAGCAAACAGCGCAACCGCTGATTACACCTCGGGTCAGAAATGTGAAAATGACCCTACTAACTCAGCAGCTTGGACAAATCGTGTCATAAAAGCTGACCGTTTTGTCTGGCTTTGCACCGATCCCACAGCTTCAAAGCTCGTAACATATCGTGGTATCAGCATAGCTGGCGCGCGGATTGATGGAGATCTGGATTTGGAATGGGCGAGGGTCGATTTTCCTCTATATTTTCAAAAGTGCGCTTTTACAGAGGCAATCAGCCTAGAAAACGCCCATCTCCGCGGGCTTGATTTAACTGGCACCCACATCCTTGATTTGTCGGCTGATGGGTTAGTCATGGAGAATGACCTTCTGTTAGACAGACATTTCAGAAGTGAAGGTGAAGTGAGCCTGGTTGGCGCAACTATCGGGGGAAATTTTGACTGCGAAGGCGGACAATTTATAAATACTGATGATGATGCCATCACCGCCGACGGAGCCAAGATTGCCCATGATTTTATCATGCGTAACGACTTCAAATCTGAGGGAGGAGTGCGATTAGTTGGTGCAACCATTGGGGAGAATTTGGATTGTGCGGATGGACATTTTTCAAATGCCACGGGGGATGCCATCAGTGCCGATGGTGCCATAGTTAATGGCGACGTTCTCTTGCGTAAAAGTTCCAAAACGAATGCGACTTTAGCTGATGCTTTCAAAGCCGAAGGGACCGTGGAGTTTATCGGCGCAACCATCGCGGGAAATCTCGATTGTTCAGACGGCCAGTTTATCAATCGCGGCACCAACGCGCTCGTGGCTGACGGACTAGAAATCAGGGGTGATGTTTTATTGAATGACAATTTCAAAGCCGAGGGAACTGTGACGGTTATTAGTGCGGCCATTGGTGGGAATTTGTATTGTCAGGGCGGACGTTTTGTAAATAGCAATGCGATTGCCCTCAACTTTGATGCAACGAAGATAGAACGGGGCGTCTATTTGAGTGATGGCTTCAAGGCTGAAGGCCAGGTGAGTCTTATCAGTGCAACGGTCAGAGGTAGTCTGGTCTGCACAGATGGACAATTTATCAATTACCGCACCAACGCTCTGACTGCCTACAGGCTGGAAGTCAACGGCAATGTTTATTTAGATCATGAGTTCAAAGCCGAAGGTGAAGTGAGTCTTGCTGGTGGAACTATTGGTGGAAATTTATACTGTCAAGGAGGACATTTTGTAAATCGCAATGCAATCGCCCTCGACGCTGGCACAATCAAGATAGGGGGCGGCGTCTTTTTGAACAACGGCTTCAAAGCTGAAGGTGAGGTGGATCTTAATAGTGCAACAATTGCAGTAAATCTGAACTGCACAGACGCGCAATTTATCAATTTCGGTGCCAACGCCCTCGTTGCCGACGGAGTTGAAATCAAGGGCAATGCTAATTTTAACGGCAAGTTTGATGCTGAAGGAAAAGTCAGTCTTATCAGCGCAGCCATAAGTGGAGATTTAGACTGTTCAGGTGGAAAATTTATCAATCCTGGCACCAACACATCCGCTTTTCTGGCCGAAAGGGTGAGGGTTGATGGAGACGTTTTTTTGCGTAACAACTTTGAGGCGAATGGAAGGGTAACCTTCGCACATTCTTACATTGCACGAAATTTCGAGTGGCACGACGTCAAGTCGCCGGGCGAGTCAATTCTTGACCTGCGCTCCGCAAAGATTGGAACCCTTGAGGATGACAAGGCCAGTTGGCCAAAAGTGAACAATTTGTATCTTGATGGCTTTAATTATGACGAACTCCGCAACCTCGCCGATACGGATAGCAGGCTAGATTGGCTACGACGCCAGCCAACGAATCAATTCTTGCCGCAAACCTATGAGCAACTCGCCGGACTTTTCCGAAAAATGGGGAAAGAAGATGAGGCGGTTGCAGTAATCATCGCAAAAAATGAAGATTTCGCGAAACATTTGCCTTGGTATTCGCCCTCCAGATTGTGGTATAACTTCTTTGGAGAGATTATTGGTTTTGGCTATAAAACATGGCAGGCAATCATACCAAGTTTATTTTTCATCGTGCTTGGCACTGTTCTCTTTCGTTTCGGACAACGCCACTACCTAGTTTTACCTTCAGATGAAAAAGCTTATACATTTGATTCCAATGACAAGCTGCACATGAAAGAGAAAGATTACCCGGTTTTCAATTCCTTTATTTACTCTTTAGAAGTGTTTGTGCCGTTAGTTAAGCTGGGCATGGATGAATTTTGGCGGCCTGCTGCTAACCGTCGGACACACATTAAATTTCGCAATAAGACCAAAACCATTACTGGAAGCGCGCTGCGATGGTATTGGTGGCTGCACATCGTTGCCGGCTGGATTTTGACAACTCTCTGGGTCGGCGGCCTTACAGGACTAATAAAGACCTAATCTGGCCTGACTCCGTCTGGTTCCGACCACTGCACTTCACTTCGCTGCGCGTGAGTAGCTGATCTTTTTCCATGCTCCCTGCCCTCTCTGCGTTGCAGCGCCCGGGGACGGGCGCACTCCGGTCGCGTCCTTCCGGTTTATGGCAATTGCAGCAGATAGAAAATCTGCGGCGCCGCCGGGTTGAGCAGATTGGTAAAATTGAAGTTGCCGAAAACGGGTCAAAACGGGTCAGACCTAACTTTTGACACAAAAGCCGGCATCCTCCCAAAGGCCGCCAAAATATGGCTCGGGCGATTTTAAGAAATCCCACGGGTGGAAACTGCGCGGCAAACTCGACGTGCCTAAAGAGCGCTGGATCATCCATCCCGGTGCCGGGCGCGACGGCGACCCCAGCCCCGTAATCGCGTGGGCCGGTTGGGATCATCTGCAACAGGCCAAAGCATTGGCTGGCGCCTACGTGGAAGCCGGCACCCAACCCGGCTGGACGCCGGAAAAGCTGCAACCGCTGCTGGCCGGCGTCGCCGATCTGTTGCCGTGGCTGAAACCATGGCACTTCGACCCCGAAGTCACCTCCGGCCTCGGCGATTATTTCGCCGGCTTCCCCGACGAAGCAACGCGGAAACCAGGGACGACCCTTGAGGCGCTAAACCGGCTTAGCCGTAACGATTCGGTAGAAAAAAGTTTTAACCACGGATGGACACGGATAAACACGGATTGGAAACGGCTTTCTGAAACGAAAATGCGTTCACCGATCGGTGCCTTCTACCAAGTTCGCTGAAGTGGTCCTTTCTCCGGTCTTTATCCGTGTCCATCCGTGTCCATCCGTGGTTTAACTGCATGGTTGCGGCTTGGGCTTGGATTACAGCCAGAGAAGCGATGCCATCCCATTGTCTTTGAGCAGGCCAGTTGACGAAAGCCAACCCCATTTGGCGGCAGGCTGACCTGCGAGCGGTTCGGCGCAACTTTGCGCTTCACTTCACCCGCGCCTGTGCTAGCATTGATAGCAGAAACCGGAATGGATGAGATATGCCACAACTAATCGTCAGAAAAATCGAAGAAAAGGTCGTCAAAAAACTGAAACAACGAGCCGGGGAGCATGGCGTTTCCATGGAAGAGGAATTGCGCTGCATCCTGCGGGAGTCGTTGTTCGGCAAGGCGGCCAAGCGGCCCTCCTTCAAGGAGTATCTCCGGCAGATGCCGGACGTGGGGCCGGATGCGCTGTTTGAACGGAACCGCGACCTGGGCCGCGAGGTGGAACTGTGAAGGGCTACCTGCTGGACACCAACGTGGCGAGTGCGACACGCAAAGGCCGGCGAATTGATTCCAAGCTTGAGACCTGGTTTGAATCGGTGGCGGATGACGATATTTTCCTGAGTGTTTTAGTCATCGGAGAAATTCGCAAGGGCATCGAACAGGTGCGGCCCAAAAACCCGGTCAAAGCGCGCGCGCTGGAAGGATGGCTCACCGGATTGGAACATCAGTATGGCGATCGGGTGCTCCCGATCACGCCGGCAGTGGCAGATCAATGGGGACGCTTGAGCGCAATCCGCCCCCTCTCGACCGTGGACGGATTGCTAGCCGCAACGGCCATGGTGCATGACTTGACGCTGGTAACACGGAATGTGACCGACGTTGCGCACATCGGAGTCACTCTGCTGAATCCCTTCACAGCTTCCTTAGCCGGAACGATTCGGTAGAAAAAGTTTTAACCACGGATGGACACGGATAAACACGGATTGGAAACGGCTTTCTGAATCGAAAATGCGTTCACCGATCGGTGCCTCCCGCCAAGTTTGCTCAAGTGGTCTTTGCTCCGGTCTTCATCCGTGTCCATCCGTGTCCATCCGTGGTTTCACTGCAAAAACGGGTCAGATCTAACTTTTGACACAAACTCCCGGCCCGGCCCATACGCTCCAGACGTTGCGCCACCTCCATTTCCCCATTATCCCGCGTTACGCGGGCGACCAGGTTCCAAACGTCAATTCCAAGCCGGAACGCGATTCGGTAGAAAAAAGTTTTAACCACGGATGGACACGGATAAACACGGATTGGAAACGGCTTTCTGAAACGAAAATGCGTTCACCGATCGGTGCCTTCTACCAAGTTCGCTGAAGTGGTCCTTTCTCCGGTCTTTATCCGTGTCCATCCGTGTCCATCCGTGGTTGAACTGCATGGTTACGGCTGATGGAAAATCGTCATGCCGCAGCAATTTAACGAATGCGCCATCGCGAGCCACGGTCCAAACGCCGGCAGCCCCAACGTCATCGCCAATGCGGTTGAAGCCGCAATTTTTCCGGGACGTGTTTTCAGATCAGCCAGGCCGTCTGGTTTCCAGCGCTTAGGGTAAACGGGTTGATTCGATATTCCAACCGTCCGTATCCACGACCACGCCTTTCACCGCGTCACGAGTTTCGATCTGAAAATCCCGCGATTCGCCGGGCAGCAGCGTGAAATAATTTTCGTCGTAATACACGGGCAAAATGCGCTGTCCAGTCTTCGCGTCCCGCAACGTCAGGCGCACCTGCAACGCGGGCGTCTGGCCCGGATTGGTGACCCTCCCTTTGATCACCAAGCCGGTCGCGCCGCTCCGGACATGCACCCTGCCCTGCAAACTCACTTTGGAAAGCGCATCCAGCTTTTGCAGTTGATGCTCGTCCCGGGCGTGCCAGTAAAAATTTTCCGAAAGCAAATGCCCTTTCGCGTCGCGCAGTTCCAGCCGGACGAAATGCGCGCCGTCGGCGGGCCAGTCCAAAGTGAACACGTCCGTGCAGGCATCCGGCGCCGCCGTGAGAACCGTCTTGCGATTCGATTCCGGCTTGCCGGCCAGGTCATAGATCGTCGCCTGGGCAGTCACCTGGTTCAGCGTCGCGGACCGATGGTTGATCACCGCAATTTTGCAGTCCGGCACACTCATCTGGATATGGATCGGCTCGGCGGCTTTCTTCGCGCCGAACAACGAGCCGTTCGGATCATAGTCCCACGTGTAAAACTGCCAGCGCGCGCTCGGCCAGGAAGGATGGCTCATCCACACAATGACGCCGCTGCAGTCATTCCAGAGCCGGCTGTTGAAACCTTCGTAAATCGCGCGAATGGTTTCATAGTTCAGCATCTGCGCTTTGCGGCACAGGTCTTCAGTATCGCGCGGCGCGCCAAAACGAGCGGTGATGCGGCCAAGGGTGGAAACGCTGTCCCCCGCGCCGGTGGTGGTCATGTCATGATAAGCCCAGTCATCACCCATCGGCCAGAGATCGGCTTCGGGCAGGATGGTGCGCATCACTTCGGCGGACGGGATCGAACTGGCTCCGATCTCGGTGCTGAAACCCTGGTTCAAGTCGTGAAAATAGGTTGCCAGCGGCTTGTTCGACCACGGCCCGCTGTTCCGCAGGTTCACCAGCCGCGAGTCCGGCTGGTAATAACGCGTGCCGTCGAGTTCGTAAATGAGATGATCCAGCTTTTCGTGCAGGGATTGCGGCGGAACCGCTTCGTTGCCGCTGCACCAGAGCGCGATGCTCGGATGATTGCGGAACCGCTTCAGCACATCCGCCGCGTTTTGGAGAAACAGGTCGTGGTCGGCGGCCGCGTAATTATTTCCTTCCGTGTTCATCCAAAAATCGTTCCAGACAAGGATCCCGTATTCGTCACACAAATCATAAAACGCCCCGGACGTGCTCTGGCCCGCCCAATTGAGAATCATGTTGATGTTCGCGTCACGATGCATCCGGATGCAAGGTTCGAGCCGCTCGCGCGAAACTCGTTTCATCGCGTCGTCCATGCCCCAGTCGCCGCCAAGGCATTCAATCTTCTGCCCGTTCACTTTGACAACCAGAAAACGCCCCATCCCGCGGTCCGCCACCGGCCGCAAGGCCGGCGAGTTTTCCGCGCCGGGCCGGAGTCCCACCGTGGTGTCCTGTCCGGCACCCCACCAAAACGGTGTCGTCGGCGCTTTCCCGCCGGCCGCCACCATGGCCTGGTCGCGCTTCGCTTTGTTTTCCATTCCCCAAACCATGGTGTCGCGACGATTGTCAATCACCGGCTGGTTCGATTCACGCGCGATGGTCGGCAGGAATTCGTAGCGGTCAAATCCGCCGTCCGGCTTTTTTATCCCAAACTCATAACTCATTTCGCGAATGCCGAAACGCAGCGCCGCCTGGTCCGATTCCTGTTTGTCCTTCGTGACGAAGGCGAGCTGCAAATGATAGAGCTCCGGTTTGCCGTAGCCGTTCGGCCACCAGAGACGCGGTTGTTTCACGGTGAGTTGCGGAAAATCTTTCGGCGCAAAACCAATGGTCTTGGTCTCGCCCGCCTGCAACGTGACCGGCTGCGAAAACTTCACGCCTTCGAAGGAACCTTTCAGCAGGCCTTGCTGAATTGAATCGGAAGCATTGTGCAGCTCCGTCTGGATGATCACGTCAGCGCGAGAAACATCCGGCAACGGCAGCTTCGTGACAACCTGCGGATCGGCGATGGTCACCGGACCCGTCGCGCGCAAAGTCACATCCTGCCACAGCCCGGTGCAACGGTCGCGCACGCCTGGAATCCAATCCCAGCCTTCCGAACATTCAAACGTGGGACCATCGAGGCACAGCTTGCCGCCATTATCGCCCGCGCCAAATTTGATCGACTGCTCGCTGGGAATTCCCGGATCCGGCGGCGGCGCGACCATGACGGCCAGCACGTTTGCCGCCCCAGGCTTGACCAACTTCGTGACGTCGAACTGGCCGCGAATGAATGCACCGGTGATGTGACCGAGATACTCGCCATTGAACCAGATTTCGGCGTAGTAATTAATCCCGTTGAACTGCAGGGTAAGTTCGCGGCCCGCAAAATCCTTCGGCACGGTGAACTCCGTCCGATACCAGTAATCCTGTTTGTTCAGGCTTTCTGGAATGAGCAGGTTGTTCAGCCCAAAATACGGGTCGGGATAGACGCCTTGATCCACCAGCGTCGTCAACACCGTTCCCGGCACGGTGGCGTCATACCAGTCGTGCGTGTTCACGCCGGACTTCGACAAGGTTGCGCCGTCGGCGTGTTCGAGCCGCGGTGCTTCAATCAGTTCCCAGCCGGAATTGAAAACGAGTTCCTTGCCGCGGAGTGTGGGCTGGCCGGGATGCTCCAGCTTCGGTTTCCGCTGCGCGGTGTTGACGAGCGGGGCGCGGGATTTTGGAAACGTGTCCGGCGGCTGCACGTTGGTGCCCTTGGCCCACGCGTTCTCGACGGGGAATTCAATGGGCCGGGGGCGAAATTCGCCGGGCACTTCCGCCGCGAGCCGGCATGCCGAGGCGATGGCACAGGCGTTGAGACAGCTGAGCAAGAGCCATCGCCGCATGCGGGATTGAGGGAAATGAAGAGTGCGTTTCATAAATTAGAACTGCTTTTGGACAGACGCCGCCCGTTCAATCGGCGTCGCTCTGCTTGGAATGCGCGACGGCGAACGCCACATGGACCGGCGCCGGCGTCGGCTTGCTGGCACTGTTTTGTGATTGGCATCCATGTGGGTGGCTGAATTGCGGGTCAATCCTTTTTCTGGTTGAGCAGCTGTGCCAGCTTTTCGTCGGCGGCTTCTTGAGCTGTCCGCCCGATGGTTCCGGCGAGCTTGGCCGGCCGGGAAATTTCGCTGGCCGGCGCGGGTGAATCTTCCGTTGATTTCCCGGACGAACCCGGTTTCGGGAGGCTGGCCGGAGGAATGCCTCTGCCCAGCACGAGGCTGGCGTGGGCCACGATCAGCACGATTAGTGAAAGCAGAAAAATGACCTCCGGCGAAAAAAGGTAATTGGGGTCATCATAGAGGTCGGATTCGGGACCATGAAACCATTGGAAAGCCGCGTATTTTACCAGCGGGATACCGCCGGCAAACAACCCCGCCACGCCCGATGAAATAGCGAGGCCGTAGAGCAGACAGCGGATTGCTTTTAACATGCTTCTTTAAAATTAAACCGACATCCAAGGTGCTTTTCCGCCGGTTCGCAGTCTCAATCCCGGTAACCGGCCCGTGATCAGTCCGGGACCTGCCTTTCATGTTCCCGCTGCGCCTTCCGGCAACCGGACCGTGATGGACCCGTTGGCGGGAATGTTGACCTTGACCAGCACCGCCGTCTTGCTTCCGTCATTGCAATCATACTGGGCAAGGATGGTGCCGTTCGTCGCACGATCATAAACTTTCTTGTTCAGCACGAACCGCACCCGGCCATCGTAAAAATTCTGCGGCAGATCGTTTATGATCGTCACGCAGTTCGTCGTGAGGTTCATCGGGTCGGGCTGGTCGCAGCGGACTTTTTTTGTAACGCCATTGGCGGTGAACAGCGGCCACACAGCTTTCGTCTCGTCGCGCGGCGCAATCGTCTGGTCGCAACTCCAGCCGTCCGGCGTGCGCTGGAAATTGAAGAATCCGGCCGTGCCCCAGAAGAATGCGGCGC
>Ga0247688_1000033_pt1 | contig 92472 bp, 62 predicted proteins | sample CNK29_metaG_FD_182718 | JGI IMG/M metagenome (GOLD analysis project Ga0247688, IMG submission 182718) | Soil microbial communities from Purdue University Martell Research Forest, Indiana, United States - CNK29 | ecosystem: Environmental > Terrestrial > Soil > Temperate forest > Bulk soil... | reverse complement strand
ACCGGACGGGCGAACGTCTCGAAACTGCCGTCGGTTTGAGGGACCGATTTCATGCAGCAGTTGCTCATGTCTCCGCTTATATCATTTCCTCGCCAGATTTACCCCTTCAAATTTTGATATGCGCCCGAAGGGACCCTTGCGATATAAATTTTATTGCGCGGCAGGGAAATCATGGGATGATTTGCAGGCATCGGAGCGTAGCTCAGCCTGGCTAGAGCGCGTGGTTTGGGTCCACGAAGTCGCAGGTTCGAATCCTGTCGCTCCGACCACTTTATATTCATTCTTTGATTTGCTGATTGCAGTTCAAACCATGATTTGTCCGGAAACGGACCGGATCCGGGTTAAATGCTCAGGGTCAAAATGCGGCTTGTTTTTCCGGCTACCCCGCCGACTGGCTGCACGGAGCCAGGTGCAGCATGAAAAACGTTCCAGCAGATGTCCGCCTCGTTGGTGGCGGATGTTCCCAAAAAATGTTGGAATCATACCTGACGCTAACAACACGATCAGTCAACGAATACGTGAGCGTGGGGGCGGGCGCAGGCGATTTGTTTTCGAAGAAATTACAAACTGCTGTTAAAGCGACCAACTGGCTTGGATTTGCACACAGTTGACAAATCGAGACACGGTTCGATTTCCTGCACCCGCTCCACTCCCTGTAAAAAGTGGATTGCGAGCTTTTGACCCTCGAAGTAACAAACAATTCTTCTGTGTGCGGGCCGTTCGCTGAACTGGCAATCCACCCGATCAGACTTGAAATTCAGATCGCGTGTCTTCCAGCAAGCATGAATCCCAAGACGTGTGATTGTTTGAAGCAAGCATTCCAAGATCTGTGAAGCATGGAGGCTTTGCCAACAGATCCACTCGGACGATCACGGGGCAACGTGCACCAAATTTGGCCAGCACTGCCGCCGGTTGAAAATCCGTGAGGTGACGTTGCACAGCCATCGCCATGCGTGAACCGAACGCGCCAGAAAGGCCGGTTAGCCAGTCGCGCCATCCGTGCTTTTGCCGGTTCAGGGCGTGATTTCATCGCTCACTGCAAATATCCCATCGTTCAATGCATTCAATTATCAATTAATTCCCACGGAGTGTATCAATGCTGCAGGTAGATTTAACAATTGGACATGATAACAAATCATACAGTTTTGAACGGGGGTTGCCGACAGGCGCGGGTTCAAGCTTTCTCGCTGATCGAGGTGATGATTGCCGCAGCCATCATGTCGATTGTGTTTGCCGCACTGTTTGCAGGCATTTCGACCACCTTCAGTCTGATGGATGCGACGCGGGAAAATTTACGGGCCACTCAAATCATGGTTTCCCGCCTGGAAGGGTTGCGGTTGTGCGCCTGGAGCAGCGGCCAGTTGTTCAATACCAACGTGGTTCCGCCTAATTTCACGGATTCGTTCTATCCGCTCGGCCTGAAGTCCTCCACGAACAATGGCACCATTTATACGGGCACCATGAGCGTTAGCACCAACTTCACCCTGAATCCGCCTGCGACTTATCGGGACAAGCTGGCCAAAGTCACCATTGCGGTCGTGTGGACAACCAAAGGTGCGACCCGCACGAATACCCACCAGCGTTCAATCACCACCTATGTGGCTCAATATGGCATGCAGAATTACATCTACGCCCACTAAACCTTGACCCTCAACCAACCTATGCTCAAACATTTTTCATCCACACCTCAACGCCGCCGCGGCTTCACCCTGATGGAAACGATGGTGGCCACAATCGGTGTTTCGGCCATTGTGGGCTCGATTCTGGTCACCGGCACCACCGTGGTGAACACGATGGCGGCCATCGTCAATTACAATGACTTGGATAGTCGCAGTCGCAATACTTTGGATACCATGAGCGGTGATCTTCGTAACACCGCCGTCGTAACCTCCATGACTGATCGTCAGGTGACGGTGAGCAACGCCATCACCGGCGATACGATCAGTTACCGTTGGGATGGAACCAACTACTTCACCCGGACTTTGAATGGTTCCCAAAAGATCATGCTCAATGGCTGTGATTCGCTGACGTTCAGTGGCTTTCAGCGTAATCCCACCAATAACTTCCAGTTTGTGCCGGCTCATGCTCCGTCGGAAACCAAACTGATCAGTGTCAGCTGGCGCTGTTCGCGCCAGATTCTGGGTGCCAAATTGAACACGGAAAGCGTCCAAACCGCGCAAATTTGCATCCGCAACTAAAACTAGAAGGAGAAAGCCATCATGAACATCCATATTATCCCGAACCGGAATCGCCGCGACGGCGGTGCCCTGGTGATCACCGCCATCATCATGCTTTTCATTGGAGCAACGCTGGCCACCTATCTGCTGGTGTCGCAAAACGAATACACGCTCGTGGCCCGGTCGCAGGTGTGGAACAGTTCCATGGCCCTGACCGAGGCGGGGGTGGAAGAGGGCATGGCCTTCATCAACAAATACGAGGGCAATTTCACGATGGTGACCAACTGGTCCACGGCGGCATCGGCGGCGGAAGACAGTTGGACCGTGGCCGGCAATCTCTTTTCCATGCATCGTGTGGTCAGCGCCAATGGTGATTACTACGATGTCACGATCGACAACTCCAATCCCAGCAGCCCGTTGATCACCTCGGCTGGACTGGTCGGTTACACTTTGAGCGCTTCCCGGTCGCCATTTATGCTGGCGGCTGCCGGTCTTCCGTCCCCAGCCGCCGTTCCCATCCGCCGCAAGGTCATGGTGCAGGCGGTCTATTCGGCGCTCTTTCCCGGCGCCATCACGACCGTGACCAACATTGATTTGAACGGCAACAACGTGCTAGTGGACAGCTTTGATTCCACGCTCACCAACGCCAGTGCCTGGAATGCCGCCCTCGGCTTCGGCACCTACAACAGCACCAAAGCCCGGGCCAACGGACACGTGATGACAGATTCTTCGCTAATCGGTGCCATTTCAGTGGGGCAGGCCAACATCTACGGCCATCTGGATACCGGTCCCGGCGGCACGGCCACTGTGGGAAACAACGGCTATGTGGGACCGCTGCCCCAAAGCGGATCGGGCATCCAACCCGGCTATTTCGCCGATGACATGAACATGGTGTTTCCGCCGGTGATCTTGCCGGGCGGCGCGAGCGGCTGGCCGACTGTTCCCAGTAGCGGAGTCATCACGAACAGCGGGAATTATTATTCGATGGGAATATCTGACAATTTAACCATCAATGCTCCAAACGTGACCATCTATGTGCAAGGCAACATCAGTCTCAGCGGTAATGAGGCGATCACCATCGGTGCCACCGCCAGCCGGATCATCCTCTATGTGGACGGGTCGTCCATCAGTTTGTCTGGCAATGCAACGATCAACAACCAGACTCAAAACGCAGGAGTTCTGGGGATATACGGCCTGCCCACTTTGACGAGCATCAATTTCGGCGGCAATGCCGGCTATACCGGAACCATCTATGCGCCCCAAGCCGGCTTTTCCTTTGGTGGCGGCGGCAACAACACTTATGACTTTGTCGGCGCATTGGTCGCCCTGAGCGCCAGGATGAACGGTCACGCCAATTTTCATTATGACGAAAGCCTGAAACGAAATGGGCCCGGCATCGGCTACATCCCTTTTAGCTGGAAAGAAATCACCGCCAATTAAATCCTTGAAAGCGACATGAAAGCACAGGCAAGAGCGTCTGGGATCGAGATCAATCCGAAGTTTGTAGGGGCTTTCTTCACGGAGCAAATCGAGAACAAGCTCCGGGTGTTTTGCTACTTCACCAATGGCGGCACGAGCCAGTTTGAACTGGCGGCAGACGAGAACCTCGACAACCTGCATAGTTTCCATTCAAAGTTGAACATGGATGAGACCTGTTCGAGTGTCATTCACGACGAGGTGGTGCAGGGACGGGTCTATGTTCATGGCGAGGAGATCTGTTGGCTCTACACTTTGCTTTCCACTCCGGGCGAGGTGCTTCCCCAAATCAATGGTGACATCTGCGACCTTCCCTGGCGGTATTGCTGGCGGTCGCTGGCGGCCGATGTTCTTGAGTATGGCAAACCCGGGGATTCTGTGCATTGCTTTGCCATTCGCACCCAGATCAGTGAAAACGACGCATCCCGGCTGGTCAAAGATGCCAACGCCTTCATCAATCCCTTGCCGTTGAAAAAAAAGGCATCGCATGCCCTGGCATTTGTGAGCATCGGCACAGCGCTGGTTCTCCTGGTAACCCTCATTGCCGGGACGGCATTTTATACCTCAAAGCAACGGGCCAATGGCTCTGTCAATGCACCGGTAGCGTCTGTGCAAACCGCCGAGCCCGCGACCGGCACCTATTACCTGCTTTACAAGCACAAGATCGCCGGGCCTTACCCCGTGAAAATCATCGCCAGCCTGAATTCAGGCGGATTGCTCGCCCCCGAAACGATGTGCCGGCCGGAAAAGTCCACGGAATGGGCCACCCTGGCCACGCTCTTTCCAACCCAGCTCGCCAGATGAAGAAGCATCCAACAGCCTGCCAGTTTTTCGGCCTGATCGCGTTAGTGGCAACACTGATCTTCGCCAGCGACGCCCAAGGCTCGGACTCTTTCATGGCGCAAGGAGAAAACTTTCGCAGCCAGGGCAAGATGACCGAAGCGCTATGGGCTTATCGTCAGGCGGCCAAAAGCGGCAACGCAAGCGGTGCCTTTGCCGTCGGCGAGCTGTTGTTGCTTCGGGGGCAGGGCGAAAGCGGGCGGGAGCGGGTGTTGGATCTTTCGGAGAGTCTCGGCTATTTATTTTGCGCCGCCACCAACCGGCATCCTCAAGCCTGTGCTGAGCTCGCGAACGCGTTGCAAAAGGGGATTGGCGTCCACACCAATCTCGTTTGCGCCTACGCCTGGCTTAAGCTTGCCGCCAAATATGATCGTTCCTTCGAGCCGGATTTGGACCAGCTGGTGACCCGACTCGAGCCAGGTGATGTCTTGCAGGCCCAGAAAATGGCGGGCCAATATCTTTCAGGCCGCTGGCCGGATGCGGTGGCACACTCAATTACCCAAGGAGATTCCCGGCTCGCCATCCAGGGGGTGAGTGTTAGCGGGAACGAATCCCTCATCATCTTGAATGGTGAGACGCTGACCGTGGGTGAAATGATCAACGTCGTATCGGTCAAGAGCCCCGGTCATCCCGCCGGCGAAAAGTTGCCGGTTTCCTGTTACGAAATCGGCGCCGATTATGCCCTGGTGGCGGTGGCCGGCGAACCCAGTCTCAAAATGTTGTCCATCAACACGCGCTAAACCAATCGCAGTATCCTGACGTGTCGCCCGCACTTGATTTGTTGCCAGGGGCAGACACATTTTTTTGGGTTGTGCCGGGATGCCGATTTGTTATCAATCTCGTTCAATGACATTCCGATGGTGCACTTGGGGTCTTTCGCCCCGAGACGAAACCATTGAGCGTGGTGTCTGCCATGAATCCTTCCTCCGCCCCAAAAAAAGCGGCCGGCGCCTTTGATTTTAATTCCGAGATTGAGGCCGAGGTGCTGGCCCGGATTTCGGAACGACTCGAACACGACTGCGGCAATTTACTGGCGCGCATCCTGGCGATTGGCGAGGAGTTTCAATTTCACCTGGAAGACGGCACCGCGTTTCCGGAGGGTCCTCAATTAATGCGCCGAAATGTGTTCGCGGCAAGAGAACTCATGCGACGCCTTGCAGAACTGCCTCGGAAATCCGGTCCCAGCGGCTGTCACGATTTGAATGTCCTAGTCGCCGAGGCGGCGGAATTGATCCAAAAATTCTTGCCGCGAGGCGTTCAGGTTGAAATTCGGTCTGCCAGCGAATCACTGCCCGTCCATGTGGATCCCCTGGCATTCCGGTGGACGATCCTTGAATTGGCCTGGATGGCGGCTGCCGCCTGTTCCCAGTCAGGGAGTCTGAATTTTGTGACTTCGCGGCATGCCGGGCCGGCCCAATCCGGATTTTGCCTGTTGCTGGCGGTGGCGAATCCAGCCCACTCGCTGGCTCATTGCCTGGGGACCGCCCCGGACCATATTAACCGTTTTGTCGAGCGGTGCAGGGCCACTCTTTCCATTGAAAATGGAGAGGCCATCCGGCTCTGGCTGCCTGAAGCTGCAGTGGCCTGACAACCTGGCCACGATCCGGCATGAAGAAAAATAGACTTGGAAAATCAGAGAGTCAGTTCAACTTTGGTGTTACGCGCCACCCATGCCCATCGAAAAAATCATTGTGCTTGAGGACGACCAGATCGTCCGTAGAAACCTTGAACAGAAACTGCGCCAGCGACGTTACGATGTCGCCGCCGTCGGCACGATTGCCGCCGCCCAGGAACTCTTGTCCCGAGATACGTTCGACCTGATGTTTGTGGACGTGCGGTTGCCGGATGGCGAAGGGACGGAATTGCTCCAGCAACTGCAGACCCGCCCGCAAAAGCCGTTGGTCGTCGTGATGACCGGCTTTGCGTCGGTGGAATCCGCCGTCAATTGCATGCGGGACGGGGCGTTCGATTATCTCATCAAACCATTTTCCTTCGAACAGATCGAGGTCACGCTGAAGAAGGCGGAGGACTTCACCCAGCTCGTCAAACTAAACCAGTATCTCTCCCAAGAAGAGGACGCCGAAGGCTGTGAACTCCTCGGGCAAAGCGCGGCGATGCAACAGCTGCGGGATCTCATCCGCAAAGTCGCGCGGACGCAAGCGACGGTGTTGATTCAGGGCGAAAGCGGCACCGGCAAGGAACTCGTGGCGCGGGCCATCTATCGTCAAAGCCCGCGCGCTTCCGCGCCGTTCATCAAGGTCAACTGCGCCGCCATCCCGGAGAATCTGATCGAAAGCGAATTTTTCGGGCACGAAAAAGGCGCGTTCACCGGGGCGATCAACAAACGCGAAGGGCGTTTTGAACTGGCGCACGGCGGCACGATTTTGCTGGATGAAATCAGCGAGATTTCCCCGCAAGTGCAGGCCAAGCTGCTGCGCGTGTTGCAGGAACGGGAGCTGGAACGTGTCGGCGGCAGCCGCACCGTCAAGGTGGATGTGCGCGTCATCGCCACCACCAATCGAAATCTGCAGGATGGCGTGGAGCGAAAGGAATTCCGGCAGGACCTGTTCTTCCGGTTGAATGTGGTGCCGATGCTGGTGCCCCCGTTGCGGGAACGTAAACCGGATATCCCGCACCTGGCTGAACAGTTCATGTTGCGGTTCGCTCGCAAGCATGGCGTTCGGGTGGGGGGGATTTCCGCCGGCTGCCTGAATGCGTTGATGGCGCATTCCTGGCCCGGCAATGTTCGCGAGCTGCAAAATGTCGTCGAGCGTGCCGTCATCCTGAACACGGATGGTGGAAATCTGCAACGCACGCATCTCGGCATCGTCCCCTCGGGCGAATCCAGCGAGCCAGCCTCCATTGAGACCGGAAGCGCCCCGGTCGAGAACGGTTTGGTCCCGCTTGCCGAGATGGAGCGGCGGCATATCATGCGCGCCCTGGAACATTGCCAGGGCAATCGCACGCACGCGGCGGATAAACTCGGCATCAGCATTCGCACCCTGCGCAACAAGCTGAACCAATACGGCTCCGGCCCCAAAGCAAACGGCAAAGCGGACGACGTCTGATGGTCTGGAACGTGCCGCTTTCGTCGGATTTTCTCCACCGGCTGAGATGATGGTTTGCCTTCCGAACTTCGGCGGGTGATTCCTGGTTTCTTCAGAAGCCAGCCCGGCAATTTTCTCCACCCGAACGGTTTTGTCCCGGCAATATTTGCCCGGAGAAATCAGGTGAATCTCAAAACCGTTGAAAACATTGGGTTTATTTGATTGGCAAGGTCGCTGCTAAACGCAGGCATGACCGTGGCACAGATCAATCAAAGCATAAAAACAATTCGCTGTTTCGTTTTCAGCCTGCTACTGGCTGGAGTCTGCTCCGCAGCGTCATCCAGTTTCGCCGCGCAGTCCGTGACCCTTGCCTGGGTTTCCAGCCCCAGCCCCGCAGTGACCGGTTACAAGATTTATTACCGGGCCGCCTCCGGTTCCAGCACGAATGTCGTCACGGTCGGAACGGTGACAAATGTGGTTATTTCGGGTCTGCAGGCGGGTGAAACTTATTATTTTTTTGCCACCGCCCTCGACCGCAATTCAAACACGGAAAGCGATCCGTCGAACATCACCGCTTACACCGCATCGGACCAGGCCGCGCTTGGGATTCAAGTCGCGCGCGAAAATGGAGCCGCCATTTCGGTTTCCGTCACTGCCACCGGCGCGGTTCCCGACCAATGGGTCCTCGAATCCTCGACTGACTTGCGGCACTGGGTGCCCGTCTTGCACGGGACGAATTCGGCGGTGAATTTTACAACGCCTGTCACAGGGCTGCCCGCCCAGTTTTTCCGGCTGCAAGCCGAATCACAAACGCCATGAACGACCCATTAAACCATTCGTTGCAACCTCGGCATCCTGCCAATTTGGGGAGACTCAAACGATGAACCAGGAATTAAACAATCTAGTCCAGTCGCTGCGAGATGAATTGCAGCAATACGGTGAAATGCTTGTCCGGCTTGACCGTCACCACCAATCGGCCGCCGATCCGTCTGAAAGGGAAGTCCACGCCTTTTCGCGTGAGGTTCAAATTCAGGGTGAAGCGATCCAGCGCGCCCGCCGCGAACGCAACCAGGCCTGTCAGAATCTGGCCGTGCTGCTGAACCTTAACGCAGTTGTTCCGGTTGAAATTCTGATCCCCTTGATACCAGAGGATTATCAGCCGCTCGTCAACGAACTGACCCGGGAAAACCACCAACTCATGGAGCAGGTGGTGGAATCACTGCAACGCAAAAGATCATGCACCAGGAATTGAGCCATTTGATTCAGTCGTTGCGCAATGAGTTGATGGCCTGGGCTGAAATGTCCATCCAACTCGACCGGCACTTTCAATTTCTTGAACTCCCGTCGGGTAGAGTTATCGGTGAAACTGCCAACCACGCTCAAATCAAGGGCAGAGCCGTCCAGAGGGCCCGCCAGGAACGAACGCAAGCCCAAGCGACCCTGGCTCGCGTATTGCAGTTGGAGAGGGATGTTCCGATCGAGAAAATCATTCCTTTGTTGCCGGCGGCCGCTCGGCCGCTTGTGATCGCACTGGTCCGGGCCGGCCGTGAACTGCTTGCGAAGGTGTTGTTAACCTTCCGCCGCAAGCAGGCATCCCTAAGACACGCTGTGGCCAGGGTGCGGCATTTTTTGAACAACCTATTCCCCGGTCAATTCGATGAAATGGATCCGGCGGCTGCGCCGAAACCTGTTTCCATTCCGGTGAACGAGATAGTTCCGCCAGTCATCTTTGATGTTGAAATCGCACCCCCCCAAGCCGAATCCGTTCCGTTTTGTGCCTTCAAGACCTGTGCATGGCTTTCATTCAGCCGGCTTCTTAAACGTCCCGCCATATTCTCCCCGAATTAGCAGCAAAAATGGAACGCAACTCACAAATTGAGGGCTGATTTTTACGTCCGCCAATCGCGCAGCCAAGCCACGGTGCCTCCTTGGCAGCCTGAAAGCCGCGTTTAATGCAATTTTCCCTACGCTGGCTGCATTGTGGGTGACGGCGCCAACTCATTCGGTGAAAGTCCCGTCATCAGAAACAACTTAACCATGGATCAACCAGTCCCAAGGACCATCCCAGTGTGGGGCGGTATAAGTCCAGACCACGTGAAAGAACGCGAAGCCCAAGCGAAATCAAGCCTTTAACGCATGAATCCCATTCCCAACCTTAACCCATCGTGGCTGACGGCCGTGTTCGTCATCGGTTCACAACTCCTGCTGCCGGAACTGTTGCCATTGCACGCCCGGGAATTGCGGGGGCATTCTTCGACGCATTCCCAACCTCCGAACATCCTTTTCATCATCATGGATGATGTCGGGATTGATCAGTTGAACTCTTTCAATCCGCAGGCGCCCAAGATCACGCCGGTTTTGGATGCCATCGCACAGCAGGGCGTTTCGTTCAACAACGCCTGGATGATGCCGGAGTGTTCGCCGACCCGGGCTTGTTTTTTTACGGGCCGTTACCCGCTGCGCACTGGAGTCAGGGCCGCCATTCTCAGTTACAATCTGCCGTCCACCCAGGTCTCGCCTTACGAAGTAACCACGCCGCGTGTTCTGGCGAATGCGGGATATGCCAGTGCGCTGATCGGCAAATATCATCTCGGCGGACCGGACAACAACCCCGCCGGATACGGCGCTCCCGCTGCGCTCGGATGGAATTATTACAACGGCTGTCTCGTCGGCGGTCCTCCCTACATTGACCCCACACTCGGGAACCAGACCACGAACACGGCGCTGTATCCCTGCGGCTTTCCCGTTGGACCGACGAAGGGCGTGTGCTGGTTTCAAGACGCTCAAGCCAACGCCTATTGCGACGACGCCCACGGCCAAGGTTACACGGGACAAGAATGTGTCCAGGCGGGCGGCATCCCCGCGCTGAATGCGAACGGCGGATTCGCCGCCAACCTTGCGGAAGCAACGATCATCCCCGATTTCACGATCAATAACGGCTATTATGCCTGGCCCAGGACCATCAACGATGGCACCAATGTGGCCCAAACCCTCACTCGTAAATACATGGTGACGGCCCAGACCGACGATTCCATCGCGTGGATTCAGCAGCAACGTCTCAGCGGCAAGCCTTGGATGTGCACGGCCAGTTACAGTTCCATCCACACGCCCTATCAGCAACCGCCGACGTGGTTGTATCCTCCGAATTTCACGTGGCCGACCAACCTGGCCGAGGGAAACACCAACGAAGCGCAAATCAAAATCATCAGCGATCTGATGTTGTATGCCCTGGATCAGGAGATCGGCCGTCTGCTGGTTGGCGCCGGTCTGGCCCGGCGCCTGGAGTCGGGAGAATTGCAATACAACCCGGAAGCCACGGATACGATGGTCATCATCTGCGGCGACAACGGGACTTATTACGAGAGCGTGAACCCTCCTTACAATCCGTTGCGCGCGAAAGCTTCGCCCTATCAGACCGGTGTCGCGGCGCCGATGATTGTCGCGGGTCCCATGGTCCGCAAACCCGGCCGCACCGTCACCGCCATGGTCAACGCCGTGGACTTGTTTGAGTTGTTTGGCGAAATCGCCGGATTGAATGTCCGCAAGATCGTGCCCGCGTCGCACATTCTGGACAGCGTGCCCACGCTCGGATATCTGACCAATCCCAACAAACGTTCCAGCCGCCAGTATAATTACTCCGAGTTGGGCAGCGGGAAACCGCCGCTCGCCCAGACGTGGCCCTCGGTCTTCACCATCGCCGGCCAGAAAATCGGCAATGACATCCTGTTTGACAACCAATCGGTGTGCGAGGAATCCGGCGGTGAATGGTTCGGTCCCGGTGCCTCCGTGGTCTATAGCAACTGCTGCGATGTGCGGGCCTACGTCTATACCAACCTGACCATTCAACCCAATGCGGTCTGGACCGTTCGCAACGACCGTTACAAACTGGTCAAATCCGAACTCGCTTCCTGCGATGCGGACCTGAATCCCTACGAGTTTTACGACTTGAAACCCACTTCCATAAATCCTGTCGGGCTGGATAATTCGCCCTATAATCTGCTCAACAACCGCCGGCTCGATCCGCGGGAGCGACTCAATCTGAAAAAATTAATGGCAGTGATGGACGGGATATTGGATTCCGAACCGGCTTGTTCCGGTGACGGCAATCTGGACAAGGAGGTCAACGAAGCAGACGCCAAAGGCGTGCTCGATTATTGGGGCCTGCCCAGCGTGTTTGACTTCAATAATGACGGGATTACGGATGGCACCGACCTCCAGACGGTGCAATCCAATTTCGGCGACCAATGCTTTTTCCACCAGCCCTCCCGCTGATTGGAACGGGCACGATCCATCACCAATCCAGCCAAAACCAGCACCGCTCGTTTCAATGTGCGGTCCGCTCATTTCGGCGAGATGGGTCCTGCCTCCCCCCTGTTGACGCTGGTTGTTGCAGGGTGGTTGCGGTTTGGTTTTGGCATCGCTTCAAGACGCCGGCCCGCTGAAGACTGCTTCGGATTGTTTGAGGGGCGGGAAACTCGTTTTGTCTTGCTGCCGACGCCAGCTGGCAAGCATGTGCTGCGGACCAAATTTGTAATCCGCGGATGTCACCTATCGTCTGTTGTGTTGCCTGTGCGATTTAATTAGCGTTATCTCAACAAATGGAATTGTGGTGGCGGTTAAGCAGCGTTTATTTTCACGACCGTGGCAAAAATTGATCTCAAGAAAAAATTCGGAACGGTGGTCCGAGACCGGAGAACCCAGCTGGGCATCTCGCAGGAAGATTTGGCCGAACGCGCGGACTTGCATCGCACCTATGTTTCGGACGTCGAGCGCGGTGCCCGCAACGTGTCTCTGCAGAGCATTGCCAAGCTCGCCAGCGCCCTGGAGATTTCCGTTTCCGCCCTGTTTCCCGAGGAAGTGCACATTGGAAAACCTGGCGTCGCTCGAGGCGCCGACAATCACCGCGACCGGAACCTCGTTGACGTTCTTTTGGTCGAGGACAATCCGGATGATGTGGAACTGACCCTGCATGCGTTCAAGCGGGCACGTTTCGCTAATGGGGTGCATGTGGTTCGTGATGGCGCGACGGCATTGGATTATCTTTTTTGCCGCGGGCGCTATTCCGCCTGCCCGGTCACGGAAAAACCCCGGCTCATCCTGTTGGATTTAGATCTGCCCAAAGTAAGCGGATTGGAGGTGCTGCGCCACATCAAGGCCGACAAACGGACCGCGCAAATACCCGTCGCGATCCTCACAGTTTCCCACGACCTCAACGTGATCGCGGAATGCCGGCGGCTGGGTGCCGAGCAATATATTATCAAGCCGGTGGATCTTCAGCGGCTGAGCTTGGTCACGCCGCAATTGAATCTCGAGTGGGCGTTGTTCCGCCGGCAGGATCGCGAGACATCAAGACGTGGAAAGACATAGGTGTTTTGTCTGCTGGTGGCACGTAGCAGTGGTGTGTTCCGGAAATCGGACCGTAGCCCAGGTTGTTTATGCAGGCAGGTTGTAAATCAGGATTCGAATCCAAAGATTTTGACGACATCAAAGGCGTCGTGGAAAAACACACCCTTGAGGCCGGCACCGGCGCGCTGGCAGAAATCATCCCCATCAACCTTGGCTGGTCATTTTGCCCGTGGCCGAAAGCGCAACGCCCGGCCCTTTTCCATTCATGAACATGTCTGACCTTATTTGCAGTTCCGGACCGTTCATGCCACACGGCAGTTGCTATCTTTGGACGCAAAGCCTGATCGGTCTGCACGCCATCTCCGACGCGTTCATCGTGGTGGCGTATTACTCCATTCCCGTCACGCTGGTCTATTTTGTGCGGAAGCGGAAGGATTTGAAATTTAACTGGATGTTTGTCTGCTTTGCCGTGTTCATCCTGGCCTGCGGCATGACGCACCTGATGGAAATCTGGAACATCTGGCATGCGGATTACTGGCTCGCCGGCTGCACCAAGGCTGTTACCGCGCTGGCGTCGGTAACAACCGCAGTTCTGCTGGTCAAACTGATTCCGCAGGCGCTGGCCCTACCCAGTCCTGACGCCTTGAGAAAGGCCTATGGTGAACTGGAGCTTCGGGTTCAAGAGCGCACGGCGGAGCTGTTGCAAAAGACAAGGGAATTACAGACGGAAATCAATGAGCGTCAACGAACCGAGGAACGGTTGAAATCCTCCTTCAAGGAAATCAACGATCTAAAGACTGCGCTGGACGAACACGCCATCGTCGCCATCACTGATCCGCAGGGAAAGATCACCTACGTCAACGACAAGTTCTGTTCGATCTCAAAATATCCGCGTGAGGAATTGCTGGGGCAGGATCATCGCCTCATCAACTCCGGCCATCACCCGAAGGAATTCATCCGCGACCTGTGGACCACCATCGCGCACGGAAAGGTCTGGCATGGTGAAATCAAAAACCAGGCGAAGGACGGATCCTTCTACTGGGTGGAAACGACGATCGTTCCGTTTCTTGGCGAAGACGGCCGGCCACACCAATACGTAGCCATCCGCGCCGACATCACCGAACGGAAAAAAACCGAGGAGGCGTTGCGCCACAGTGAAAACCGGCTGCGGGCGATCATCGAAACCGAGCCGGAATGTGTGAAGGTGGTTTCCCGCGAAGGTAATCTGCTGGAGATGAATCTGGCCGGGTTGGAAATGCTGGAGGCCGGTTCGCTGACCGAGGTGCAGCAGAAACCACTGCTGGAATTCATCCTGCCGGAACACCGCGCGATGTTCCACGACCTGCACCGTCGGGTCATGGCCGGCGAAAGTGGCAGTTTGGAATTTGAAATCGCCGGCCTGAACGGGGGCCGCCGCTGGCTCGACACGCATGCCACGCCGCTGCGCGATGCGAGCGGCGAAATTCAATCGTTGCTGGGTGTCACGCGTGACATCACCGACCGGAGAAAAGCCCAAGAAGAGGTGGTGTGGCTGGCATCCTTTCCGCAACGCGATCCCAACCCCATTCTCGAGCTTAATCTTGCCGGCGGTGTCGTTCGTTACGCCAATCCGGCGGCGCATCGGCTGCTGCCGGATTTGAAAAGACTGGGGATGCAGCATCCGTTGCTGGCCGGACTGGCGGACGCGGAAAGGATTCTGATCGGCGGAAAGTTGGGCACAGTGCGCCGCGAGGTGGCGGCGGGCGAAATCATTTTTGCCCAGTCCATCAATTACATTCCGGAAACCGGGCGATTGCGCATTTACAACACGGACATCACCGATCGCAAACGGGCGGAACTGGCGTCTGCCCGGTTGGCGGCCATCGTGTCCTCCTCGGACGACGCGATCATCGGCAAAGATTTGAGCGGCCTCATCACGAGTTGGAACCAGGGCGCGGAAAACATTTTCGGCTGTTCCGCAGACGAGATGATCGGACGCTCGATCACCGTGCTCATCCCGCCGGACCGGCAGGATGAAGAGGAGCGGATTCTCGCGCGAATCAGGTGCGGTGAAAGCGTGAAGTCTTTTGAGACGCTTCGGCTGACCAGGGACGGACGGCGGATTGATGTATCGGTGACGGAGTCGCCGATCAAGAATACGGCCGGCAAAGTCATCGGCGTGTCCAAGGTGGCGCGCGACATCACTGAGCGCAAGCGGGCGGAGGCAAAAATTGCGCTGGAGCGGGAACGCTTCAAGTTGATCTTCGATACTGTTCCGGTCGGGATAACCCTGGTCACCAAGCAGTCCGATGGCCAATCCACGCGCATCATCAATGACACCCATCTGCGCATCTGTGGCCTGACGCGCGAACAGGATCAAATACCGGGGATCTACTTGCGCCTGCGTGATCCGGATGAAAGCGCGCGTCAAGACGATCTGTATCGCCAGCTTGAAACCGGCAAGCTGAATGAATTCTCATTTGAAAAACGCTATCTCCGGCTGGATGGAACGGTTGTCTGGGTCTTGTTTTCCCTGCAACGCCGGAAGTTTGCCGACGGGCGGACGGAGGAGCTGACCACCGTGGTGGACATCACCTGGCGCAAGCAGGCGGAGGAGGCTTTACGCGAAAGTGTGGAACGACTGGGAAGTGTGACCGACAATGCACGCGTCGGGTTGGTCATGGTTAATCGCGAGCGGCGTTATACTTTTGCCAATTCCACCTATATTGAAATCCTCCGACTGCCATCGCCGGAGATTGTCGGCCAGCGCCTCGCCGATGTGCTGGGGCCGTTATACGAAGACCAGATCCGCCCCCGCTTGGACCAGGCATTCGCCGGAGAACGCGTGGCCTATGAATTACACCAGTCAAGGCCGGAAGGGGATCGTTTCTATGCGGTCAAATATGAGCCGACCCTGGCGGATGGCGTCATCTCCTTCGTGGTGGTGGTCATCACGGACATCACCGAACACAAGCAGCTGGAACTGGCGGTGAAGGAAAGCGAGGGGCGGTTCCGGACGATGGCCAATTCCATGTCGCAACTCGCCTGGATCGCCAGGGCTGACGGGTTCATTTTCTGGTATAACCAGCGCTGGTATGAATACACCGGCACGACGCCGGAACAAATGGAGGGCTGGGGCTGGCAAAGCGTGCACGATCCCAAGGTGCTTCCGAAAGTCATGGAGAACTGGACCGGTGCGATTGCCGCCGGGCAGCCGTTCGAAATGGAATTTCCCCTGCGCGGGGCGGACGGGCGGTTCCGCGCTTTTCTGACGCGCGGACAACCGTTGAAAGATTCTGCCGGGCAGGTGGTGCAATGGTTCGGCACGAACACGGACGTGGAGACGCTCAAGCAGGCGGAGGAAAATATTCGTCAGCTCAATGCCGGATTGGAGCAGCGTGTCGCCGAACGCACCGCCCAACTCGAGGCCGCCAACAAGGATCTCGAGGCGTTCAGCTATTCCGTCTCGCACGATCTGCGCGCACCGCTGCGCGCCGTGAACGGATTCGCGAAAATCGTCCTGGAAGAATACGGCCCGTCATTGCCCGAGGATGGCCGGCGGTATCTGGGCCGGATTCACAACGGTGGTCAGCGGATGGGTGAATTGATCGACGATCTGCTGGCGTTCTCCCGGTTGGGTCGCCAATCCATGAGCCGGCAGGCCGTGGACTCGGACCAGCTCGTGCGGTCGGCCCTCGATGAACTGGAGCCTCAGCGCGAAGGCCGTCCGATTGAACTGCACGTCGGGCTTCTGCCGGAATGTCAGGGCGATCCCGTTCTGCTCAAACAGGTCTGGGTCAATCTGATTTCCAACGCGATCAAATACACCCGCGGGCGCGATCCGGCGGTCATTCAAATTGGCTGCGAGCATAAAAACAGCGGGCAGATTTATTCCGTGTCCGATAATGGAACCGGCTTCGACATGCAATATGCGCATAAATTGTTTTCCGTGTTCCAGCGGCTGCACCGTGCGGACGAATTTGAAGGCACGGGCGTCGGACTGGCGATTGTGCAACGGATTGTTCACCGCCACGGCGGCCGCGTCTGGGCGGACGCAAAATTGAACGGCGGCGCGACTTTTTATTTCACACTGGAGGGGGAAAACAAACCATGAAAAAAAATTGAAATCCGACAACCGGGGCTGACCTAAAAATAGAAACCAACTTATGAACGCAACCAGTGAAATTGAAATCCTGCTCGTTGAGGACAATCAGGATGACCTGGACATGACATTGCGCTCGCTGCGCAAGGCTAATCTGACAAATCGCATTCAAGCCGTCCGCGACGGCGCGGAGGCATTGGAATTCATCTTTTGCCAGGGCGCGTTCGCCGGACGCACCTTTGAGAATCCGCCGAAGTTGATTCTGCTGGACTTGAAACTTCCGAAGGTTGACGGGATGGAAGTTTTGAAGCGAATCAAGAGTGATCCGCGCACCAAGACGATTCCGGTCGTCATTCTGACTTCATCGAAGGAGCAAAAGGATGTGATCGAAAGTTATCATTTGGGCGTCAACAGTTACGTCGTCAAGCCCGTGAATTTCGAGAACTTCGCCGCCGCCGTGCAGGAATTGGGAATGTATTGGCTGCTGCACAATCAACCGCCAAAAACGTAGTCAGGTAAAGTTATGAGCATCGCGATTAACATTTTAATTGTCGAAGATTCGCAGGAGGACGCGGAATTGTTGCTGATCGAGTTGCGTCACGCCGGGTTTGATCCCAAGTGGAAGCGGGTGCAAACGGAGCCGGATTTTCTGGCCGAGTTGGAAAGACATCCGGACCTGGTCCTTTCCGATTATTCGATGCCGCAGTTCAGCGGCCTGCGGGCGGCGGAACTTCTGCGCAACAGCGGCATGGATATTCCGTTCATCCTCGTTTCAGGAACCGTGGGCGAAGAGATCGCCGTGGAAGCGATGCATTGCGGTGCCGCAGATTATCTGCTCAAGGACCGGCTGACCCGCCTGGGTGTGGCCGTGCGTCGTGCCCTGAACGAGGTCGCCGAGCGCGCCCGACGCAAAAGCGTCGAGGCGCAGCTGATCGAAGCGCAAAAAATGGAGGTGATCGGCAAACTCGCCGGCGGCGTCGCCCATGACTTCAACAACATCCTCGGGATCATCATGGGCTACACCGATTTGATCGCCGCCGACCTCGGGCCGGATAGTCCGCTGCAAGATTATGCCGGCGAGATCCGGCACGCCTCGGAGCGCGCGGTCGGCTTGACGCGGCAACTGCTCGTCTTCAGCCGCAAGGAAATCGTGCAACCCGTCGTGCTGGATCTCAATGAAGTGGTGGCCGACCTGAACAAGATGCTGGGGCGGCTGATTGATGAGCACATCGAAATGACCGTCATCCCCGGAACACAACTCGGCCGCGTCAAAGCCGATCCCGGCTACATGGGGCAGGTGCTTATGAACCTGGTCGTCAATGCGCGCGATGCCATGCCCCACGGCGGCAAACTCACCATCGCCACCCAGAATGTCATGCTTGAGGAGGATTACACTCGTCAGCATCCCGGCGTAACGCCCGGCAACTATGTTTTGTTGAGCATCAGCGACACGGGAACCGGCATCACGGAAGAAGTCAAAGCGCATCTGTTCGAGGCTTTTTTTACCACCAAATCCAAGGGCAAGGGGACGGGACTGGGGCTGGCGACGTGTCAGACCATCGTCCGGCATTCGGGCGGTCACATCGACCTTTACAGCGAGGTGGGGCAGGGCGCGACCTTTAAGATTTATCTGCCGCGCGTGGATCAACCGCTCGACAGTGATACCAAATTCATACGGGCTGGCCCGGTTCCCCGGGGAACGGAGACGCTGCTGGTGGTGGAAGACGAACCGTCCGTGCGGCATCTGGCAACCGGCTTCCTGAAGGCCCAGGGTTACGAAGTGCTGTCTGCGTCGAACGGCCAGGAAGCGTTGCACGTGGCGCAGGCCCACAAGGGGGCACCCATCCGGCTGGTGGTGAGCGACGTCGTGATGCCGCTGATGGGTGGCAAAGTGATGGCGGAATGGCTAACGACGACGTATCCCGATCTCAAAATCCTTTTCACTTCGGGTTATACGGATGACGCCATTGCGCACCACGGCGTGCTGGAAGCCGGAGTGGAATTCCTGTCCAAACCGTATGCGCCGGCAACCCTGGCACGGAAAGTGCGCGAAATATTGGATGGAAAATCGGCGGGCTGAATTGTTAGCCGGGACGTATCATGCAAACTTGGATCACAGATCACACCCTGTTCGTTGTCTTTGCCGGAGTTTGCTTCGTGGCTTTTGGCCTCCAGTATGCCTGGCTCAGAAAAGTGCCGCCCGCCCGGATGCCCTGGCTGGCCTGGCTGTTTGCGTTGTTGCTGCTCGGTCTGGGCTGGCGCCTGACCGAACAGGCCGGCCAGCGTGAGCGGGATCGCATCCAGAACCTCACCCAGGACTTCGCGCGCTTGTATGGCAGTGAACTGGAGAAGCGCGGGCACTGGAAACTTCCCGATGATGTTGCGGCCAATGATCCGCTTTACCTGAGCCTGATCGAAACGGAAATAAACTGGGAGAAACTGAACCCGGACGTCAGCGACATTTACACGCTCCGCAAACTGCCCGACGGGAAAAATATTTTCATCGTTGATTCGGAGACCGACTACAACCGCAACGGCCGGTATGACGAAGAACGCGAGCAGCGCACGCCCGTGGGCGAGGTTTATTCCGTGGCGGATGCGGGACTGGAGCGTGCGTTTCGCGGCGAGGCGAATTTTGACTTCGCTCCGGTGACGGACCGCTGGGGCACCTGGGTCAGCGCGTTTGTGCCGCTGCACGATCCGTCGGGCCGGGTGGAAGGCGTGATGGGTGTGGATTTCGACGCGCACGAGTTTGTCGCCACCATCAACAACGCCAAGCTCCGCATCCTGAGCCTGCTGGCGTTGCTGCAACTGGTGGTGCTCGGGGCGAGCACGCTGAATTCCGTGCTTCGGGCACAGATCATTGAGCGTAAAAAAAACGAAGAGTCTCTGCGCTTCCTGGGTTCCGCAGTGGAGCAGGCCCGGGAATCCATCATCATCACCGACGCGGAACTCGACCTGCCGGGGCCGAGAATCATCTTCGTCAATCCCGCCTTCACGCAGATGACCGGTTACACGGCGGCGGAGGTCATCGGAAAAACACCCCGGATTTTGCAGGGGCCGCGCACGGACAGAACCGTTTTGGCCCGGCTCCGGCAAAACCTTGAATCGGGTGAAGCGTTTGAGGGGCAAACCTTCAATTATCGCAAGGACGGCAGGGAGTATTTCTCGGAATCGCAAATCGCCCCGCTGCGGAATGCCGCCGGAAAGACAACGCACTATGTCGCCATCCAGCGCGACATCACTGAACGTAAGCGGGCAGAAAATGCCTTGCGCGAGAGCAATGAGAAGTTTCACCAGTTGGCGGATAACATCACCGATACGTTCTGGATACGTTCCCCGGATTTACGTGAGCTGCATTATGTCAGCCCGGCCTTTGCGCGGATCTGGGGCCGCCCGGTTGAAAGCCTGCAGGCCAACCCGCAACAGTGGGCCGACTTTATCCTGCCTGAAGACCGTGAACGGGTCTTAAAGAGTTTCGCCGAACTTAAAGAAGATGTCCGCAGCCTGGATATCGAATACCGGATCGTGCGACCAGACGGCGAGATCCGGTGGGTCCATGTGCGCGGTTTTCAAATCCGGGACGCGACGGATCAACTCGTCCGTCTTGCCGGGATTGTGACGGATATCACGGAACGCAAGCGAGCGGAAGGCCAAGTGCTGCAATCCCAGGAGCGCTACCGCAGCCTGGTTGAAAACGCGCGCGACGCAATCTTCACCATTGCGCCGGACGGCACGTTCACTTCGCTGAATCCTGCCGCCGAGACCATCGCCGGAATTTCAAGCGCCGAATGGATTGGCAAGCCATTCGCTCCCATGGTGCATCCCGACGATTTGCCGCTGGCCGCGGAAATGTTCCACTGGGCCCTGATGGGCAAGCAGGTCCCGGTTCATGAGTTACGTGGCAACCCCAGTCTGCCCCGGCCGACCACCATGGAGATGACGCTCGCCACACAAAAGGACGAAAACGGAAAAATAACCGGCGTGATGGGCATCGGCCGTGACATCACCGAGCGCAAGCTCATGGAAGACCGCCTGTTTCAATCGCAGAAAATGGAAACCGTCGGCAAACTGGCTGGCGGCATCGCGCATGAATTCAACAGCATTCTGACGGCCATCATCGGTCAAAGCGAATTATTGCTCCAAGACCTGCCTCCGGGCGATTCGAAGTGCAAAAACGCAGTTGAAATCAGCAAGGCCGCCGGTCGCGCCGCGACGTTGACGCGACAATTGCTGGCGTATGGTCGCAAGCAATTTTTGAAACCTGAAATCCTCAATCTGAACCGGATTATTCTGAACATGGAAGGTGTGTATCATCATCTCCTGGGCAGCGCCGTGGACATGCAAATTGTTCCCGCGACCGGACTGCACCCGGTCAAAGCGGATGCGGGTCAGATCGAACAAGTGATCATGAACCTGATCATCAACGCGATTGACGCCATGCCCAACGGCGGGAAGCTGACCTTGGAAACCGCGAATGTTCAGCTGGACGGGGCGTATCTCAGCCAGTTTCCGGATGTTGAATTGAAGGCCGGAGATTATGTGATGCTCGCGGTCTCGGACACCGGTGCCGGCATGAGCCCGGAAGTGAAGGCGCGTGCGTTCGAACCATTTTATTCCACCAAGGATGTTGGCCAGGGAACCGGTCTGGGGTTGTCCACCTGTTACGGCATCATCAAGCAAAGTGGCGGTCACATCAGTCTGTATAGCGAGCCGGGGCGGGGCACCACGTTTAAAATTTATCTGCCACAGGCAGAATCACCGGTGGAGATTCCTCCGCGACGGATTGAATCAACCCAATTGCCACGCGGGACGGAAACCATTCTGCTGGTCGAGGACGATCCAGCCTTGCGTGAGATGGCGGCGACTCTGTTAAGGCGACTCGGCTATAACGTTTTTGAGGTGGCCAACGGCCTCGAAGCGTTGCAACTGACCCGGCAACCCAACCTCGGTCGGATTGATTTACTATTCACGGATGTGGTCATGCCCCACATGGGTGGCAAGGAATTGGCCGGCCAAATAAAGATCTTGTATCCACATACCCGGATCCTGTTCACCTCCGCTTACACCGAGAACGCCATCGTTCACCAGGGCGTGCTGGAACACGGTGTGGCCTTGTTGCAAAAACCATTTACGCCGTCCGCGCTGGCGCACCGGGTGCGTGGGATCCTGGATGCCGGAAAAACGTGAAAGGCCTTTCACTCCTTTTTATGCCCAAACCATTGAACCTATTACTCGTCGAAGATGTTCAGAACGACGCGGACTTGATGCTGGCGGAATTGCGCCACGCCGGCTTTGATCCCCAGTGGAAGCGGGTGCAGACCGAGCCGGATTTTCTGGCCGAGATTGAAAAATGCCCGGACATCATCCTTTCCGATTATTCCATGCCCCAGTTCAGCGGACTTCGGGCGGTCGAACTGCTGCAGCGCAGCGGCCTGGACATTCCGTTCATCCTGATTTCCGGCACCGTGGGCGAGGAGAGTGCGGTGGAAGCCATGAAACATGGCGCGACCGATTATTTGCTCAAGGACCGGATTGGCCGTCTGGCGCCGGCTGTTCACCGGGCTTTGGAGCAAAAACGTTTGCGGGCTGAGCGGAAACACACTGAGCTCGAATTGAAATTATTCCGCACGCTCGTTGACCAGGCCAGCGACGGGATTGAGGTGGTTGATCCGAGGACCGGCCGGTTTCTGGACGTCAACGAAACCACCTGCCGGCGGCTGGGCTATACCCGCCAGGAAATGCTGACGATGGGCGTGCTGGATATCGAAGTCAAAGGGGTGGATTCTTCGACGTGGCGACCACTCACCGAAGAAATACGCCAGGCCGGTTTCAAGACCGTCGAAGGTGTGCATAAACGAAAAGATGGCTCGACCTTTCCCGTGGAGGTCAGCATCCACTACGTCCAGCTGGAGCGCGATTACTTGATCGCCTCGGTTCGCGACATTACCGAGCGCAAGAAGCTGGAGGCTGACGTGGCATTGCGCGAACAACAACTCGACGCTTTCTTCACCGGCGCCGTGGTGGGGCTGGCGTTGCTGAACTCCGAGCTGCGCTATGTTCAACTCAACACCGCACTGGCGGAGATGAACGGACTTCCGGTCGAAGAGCATATTGGCCGGACAGTCCGGGAAGTCCTGCCCCGGTTTGCGCCGCTGATCGAGCCGTTCTTTCAGAAAGTGCTCGCCACGAACGAATCGTTCCCCAATGTGGAATTTGCCGGTGAAACACCGCAGCAACCCGGGGTCCAGCGGTTTTGGGTTGAATCCATTTTTCCCGTTGCCGGAAGAATGAACAGTCCCGGCGGCATCGGCATCATTGTCGTGGAAATCACCGAACGCAAGCGGGCGGAAATGGAAATCCAAAACCAGTTGAAGGAACTGCAGCGCTGGCATGAAGCCATGCTGGGCCGTGAAGATCGCATTCTCGCCTTGAAACAAGAAGTCAATGAACTGCTGACCCAACTGCAACAGCCGGCGCGCTATGGCCGTCCGCCCACGCCATGAAAACGTCTTTGCCTCTCAACGAAGCCGGGCGGCTCGAAGCGCTGCGGCGTTACAACGTGCTCGACACCCCGCCGGAAGCGGTGTTTGACGACCTGGCATTGCTGGCCGCACAGATCTGTGGGACGCCCATGGCCGTGATCTCGCTGGTTGACGAGGCCCGACAATGGTTCAAGGCCAGGATCGGCGTGGAGGTTGCCGAGACACCGCGCGAGGTCGCCTTTTGCGCGCATACCGTTTTGCAACCGGACCGGATCATGGAGGTGCCGGATGCGGAACAGGACGCTCGCTTTATAAACAGCCCGCTCATGACGGAAGATCCCCATATCCGTTTTTATGCCGGTGCTCCGTTGGTGGATCCCCGCGGCCACGTGCTCGGCGCACTCTGTGTCATGGATCGCCAGCCGCGCAAGATGACAAAGGAACAGCTTGCGGCATTGCAGACGTTGAGTCGTCATGTGGTTGCACAGCTCGAACTTCACCGGCTCGCGGTGGAGCTGGCCAAAAAGAACGTGGAGTTGGAGCGTTCGGAGGAGCAGCTACGCGAAAACATTGAACAACTGGCCCGGAGCGAGAAAGACGCGAACCGGCTGTTGGATCAGGATGAGCGATCGCGTCTCGCCCTGTTGAGCGTGGTGGAGGACGTGCAACGGGCCCAGGCGGACCTGCGCAAAAACGCCGCGTTCATCAATGATGTGATCAACTCCCTCACGGCCCACGTTGTGGTGCTGGATGCCGACGGGAAGATAATCGAGGCCAACCAGCCATGGGTGAAATTCGCCACTGCCAATAATGCCGGCACGCTGGCGAGCGGTTATCTGGGGGAAAATTATCTGACGATCTGCGCCAACAGCATCCGGTTGACCAACGACGCCGATGCGCTGGCGGCCATGGATGGAATCCGCTCCGTGCTGGCCGGCTCGAAGCCTGGTTTCATCCTGGAGTATCCCTGCCATTCACCGGCCGAGCGGCGCTGGTTTCAAATGCGGGTCACTCCATTGACGGGTCCGCAACCCGGCGTGGTCGTGACCCTTGAAAACATCACCGAACGGAAGCTGGCGGAGATGAACGTGCTTAAATTGAACCGGATCTATGCCGTGTTGAGTGACATCAATCAGACCATCGTGCGCAAACCGGATTCCCAGGCGATGTTCGATGCCGCTTGCGATATCGCCGTGAAAAAAGGCGGTTTTCGAATGGCCTGGATCGGATTGCTGGACCCGAAATCGCGGGTGGTAAAGCCGGTGGCTCAGGCAGGCAAGTTTGACGATTACCTGGAAAAAATCGACATCGTCATCCAGGAAAGTTCCTGCCGCGACGGCCCGACCGCCATTGCCATCAAGACCCGCAATCATAGCACCTGCAATGACATCGAGCGTGACCAGAGGACGGCATGCTGGCGGACCGAGGCGTTGCGGCTGGGCTACCGCTCGTCCGCCTCCTTTCCTCTCATCGTGCGCGGCCAGGTCATCGGTGCTTATAATCTGTATGCAGGTGAAAGCCGTTTCTTTGATGACGACGAGCTGCGATTGCTGGATGGGCTGGCCACGGATATTTCCTTTGCCGTGGAGATCAGCCAGCAGGATTCCGAGCGGGCGAAGCTGGAGGAACAATTCCGGCAGTCGCAGAAAATGGAGGCGTTCGGCCAGCTGGCCGGGGGCGTGGCGCATGACTTCAACAATATTCTGGCCGTCATCCAGATGCAGGCGGGCATGCTGCAGACGGAACCGGACGTTCCGCCCACCCAGATGCATTTTGCCGCCGAAATTGAAAAGGCCGCCGAGCGGGCGGCCAACCTCACCCGCCAACTGCTCCTCTTCAGCCGGCGCCAAACCTTGCAGCTGCGCGACCTTGACCTGAACGATGTCGTCGTGAACATCACCAAAATGCTTTACCGCATTCTTGGTGAAGACATCAAAATGCAGATCATCTATGCACCGCAACCACTGTTCATCCACGCGGACACGGGCATGATGGATCAGATTCTGATGAACCTGACGGTGAATTCCCGCGACGCCATGCCCAAGGGCGGCCAGCTCATCATCGAGACCTCGGTGGTGGAGCTTGACGAGCCGGCAGCGTCACAAACGGACCATGCCCGGCCGGGCTCCTTTGCGTGTTTGAGTGTGAGCGACACCGGTGGCGGCATTCCGGCGGAAATCCTGCCGCACATCTTTGAACCTTTCTTCACCACCAAGGACGTTGGCAAGGGGACGGGGCTCGGCCTGGCGACGGTTTTCGGCATCGTGCAACAGCATCAGGGCTGGATCAACGTGCTGAGCGAGCCGGGTCGGGGCGCCACGTTCCGGATTTATTTTCCGCGCCTGGCCAAAGCCGTTGAAAAAAAATCCACCCTGCGGGCAACGGCCAGGATGCGGGGCGGCAGCGAAACGATCCTGCTGGTGGAGGATGACGCTTCGCTGCGCAAATCGGTGCGCACCACGTTGTCACGGCTTGGTTATAAAGTGGTGGAGGCCATGACGGGCGTCGAAGCCCTGGAAGTCTGGAAACTGCATCACGAGGAAATCAGTCTGTTGCTGACGGACATGGTGATGCCGGATGGGATGAATGGCATTGAACTCGCGGAAAAACTTCTCCGGAAGAATCCGGGGTTAAAGGTGATTTACACCAGCGGCTACAGCGCGGATGTCGCCGGCAAGGATTTCCCGCTGGACGAGGGGGTCAACTTTCTCGCCAAGCCTTACGAAGCACACAAGCTCGCCAAAACTGTCCGAAGTCGCTTGGATGCAGATTGAACCATTATTTCCAGGAGCCGGTGTTGCCGGCCCGCAACCCCTGTTTAAAAATATTTGATTTCATGAAAAATCGATGATGCAATAAAGTCATCGGCGAACTGATTTATGGCAAAGATTCTCATCATTGACGATGACCAGCAGGTCTGCAGGGTTGTGAGTGAAGGCTTGCGAAGGCAGGGTCACGAAGTCACGAGTGCCCCGGATGGGGATGCCGGGTTGCTGGCGGCGGCGGCGGTGATCCCGGATTTGATCTTATGCGATCTGGACATGCCCGGATTGGACGGACAGGGAGTGGTTTCGGCTTTGCGGCGGGACCGCCGGCTGGGAGAAATCCCCCTGATCTTTTTGAGTGCCTGTCTGGAGCGCGACCAAATCCGCCGCAGCATGAATCTGGGCGGGGACGATTTCATCAGCAAACCGGCACCGTGGCCGGAAATTCTCGCCGCCGTCAATGCCCGGCTGGGTCGCCGGCAGAAGCAGTTGCAAAAAATGGACCAACAGGTGGAAACCGCGGCAAAGATTTTTGTCGGGCTGATCCATGATCTTAAACAGGGGGGCACGGAAGTCCGCTGGCTGGCAGATGCAGCAACGGGGACAGCCGACCAGCAAAACCGGATCATTCAGCGTGTGCATGAGTCGTTGAGCGAAAATCATTCCCCTGCCACCAGCTCGCCGTCGGTTCCATCCCAGCCCGCTTCCGTCCTCATCAAGGACGGCCAGCGCCAGCAGCTCCTGAAACTGTCAGAAGTGAAGGCGTTGCTGGCCGACGGCGAATACTCCAACATCTACTGGGGCAAGGATCAACATTTGATGTTTCGCAAACCGCTGAAGCAATGGGCGGTTGAATTACCATCGGAACAATTCATCCGCGTCCACCGGCAGGCCATTGTCAACCTGGCCTTTCTCGACTTTGTGGACAAGGATTCCGAGGGCAGATCGCAGATTCATCTGCGCGAATTCAAACAGGTCATCCCGATCAGTCAGCGCGCGACACCTAACTTCAACCGCTGTTTGAATCAATTTCGAACGCGGCAAGGCTGTCTTTGATGTCGGTTTCACACCGTGGATCCGTCCGGGGAGAAACTCCGTTGTTCTGGCCAGTTTTCCCCTTTAAAATTTTATTGTCGCTCAATTGAGCTGCCGCCAAAGCTCTTGATAAATTTCAGTTGGGGCCGCTTGAGCGTAAGGGCGCTGCCGAAGGCCGGCGCACAGCCAAAGCTGTAGTTCTGAATCCGATGTAGCAGGTTCCCAGAGCAGCAATGCCAGTGCGTTTAAAATTCGCTCGTGCGGATGACGGTGACTGTGTTTGGCCAAAAATGCCGCCGGCCCGAAGATTTTTGCGTTCACCAGACGGTTGCGCCACGGGTTGCTGTCCGGACATTTGTTCATCGGATTTAGTGCGTAGTCACGCGCGGATTTGACATCCATGCCGAGCCGGCAGTTCTCCAGCCATAGCCAGACTTTGAGTGCGAAGGCGGTCACGTTTTCATGTTGCGTTTGCAGATCGGCTCGCGATAAAGGTGTCTGGTGCGGGTGCAATTTGAATTTCACGCCCGCGGCATGATGCTGCTGCAAGGTGTCGCGCCATGGAGCACTTGCCGCCGACACCCGCCTTAATCGCTCATGTCGTCTCAAGCAACTCCAATGATATTGGCCTAACGCGGTCAGCACGGCGTCCCCGAATGCCAGTTGGGCTTTGGCAAGATTGCGGCAGACGAAATCGGCGTCAGCTGTGGTTAGAAAAACGCGCTCAAGTTTCTCCCGCGCCAGGAGCAGTCCGGTGCAGCGGTTCATCAGCAGCCGCGTGGCCTCCGACAATGGAAGGTTCCGTGCATCGCAATGATGCACACATCCGCCGAGCAGTTTTGCATCGCCCAGCAGCCGGTGATGTCCCATGGCGAGGTCGTAATAAAACATGCTCGCCGGGCTGCGACGCAATTTTGCAGACGAAATGATTTTGAGCTCCACTTCGACTCCGGCTTCCGGCGTGAGTTCATGCGCCAGATGATTTAGCGATTTCCCAAACCGCCATTCGTCCAGCCAGTTGTTGCCACGAATGAAGACGTAAAATTCCAGATCGTTGTAAGGCCGGTCGCCAGATTCAGTTTTCAATACGCCGCCTTCGCCGCGTCCGTAGCCACCCCCGAGCAGCAGCGCCTCAAGTTTGTGCGACGGAACGATGGCTCGGATTCCTGCCAGAACCTTTTCACAAGTCTGACTGAGGTGGCGTTCCAATTCCTCGCTGCCATCAAGGGTGAAACGCGCGGTTGCCGCTGCGCGAATGGTTGCCGGTTCGGCGGCGGATTTCACGGGCAGTGTGATTGAAGCCGGCATGGTTTTCTGACGGATCAAACGGCGGAGTTTTGTTCGGCCCACAGCGGTGGACGGATGAGGCCAGATTCATCGTTTTTGCGGTAATTTTTCCAGCCATCCTCGAAGCCGGCCAGCCGCGCGCGGCGTTGCTGCCAGCGGATGCGCAGTGCATGCGGCCATTCGTGCATGCGGTTTTTGCTTGCGCAAAACCTCAAATCACGCCGCACGTCGTTAAGCCAGCCCAGCGCGACGGCGCGGACAAAATCAAAGTCCGACCGTTTGCCGGCCCACACCGCCGCCAGGGCGCGCGCCTCGCCGAAGCTGCGCTGGTAAACCTGTTCCGGCGTATAGTTGTGCGAGTGCATGGCGACGGATTCCGGCACATAAATGATTTTGCAGCCCTGCGCACGACACCAGCGGGTGTATTCATCGTCCTCCGAATATCGCAGCCGCAAGTTAAAACCGCGCCGGGCCCAGATGTCCTTGCGGATGCCGCTGCTTGCCATGCTGAAGAAATGTTCCCAGTCCGCCGACTCGCGTGCTTCGCCAAAACAACGTTCATAGTCGTGGGTGAAAACCGCCCGGCAATCCGGGCGCGGAATCTGCCGCCCGAACACGGCGGCAACCTGCGGATCAAACAATGCCTCGACCAGCGGGCGCAGCCAGTTCGTTCCCTGCGGCGTGGCGTCGGCGTTCAGAAAAATGCCAAACTCCGAACGGGCCACTTGCATCCCGTAATTCATCACCCAGGCGGGATTGTATTCGTGCGGCGAAATCTGAATAAAATGCCTTGGCTGCGCGCTGCGGATCAATTCCTGCGAACGGTCCGTCGAGCCGGAATCAATGACGATCAGTTCCCATTTTTTGTATTCCTGCGCTTGAAGCGCGGGCAACGTCTCGCGCAACGCCCACGCTTCGTTGAAGGAACGGATGATGATGCTGACAAGTGGATCGCTCATGTTCGGTCAAAGGGTTGGTGGTTTGACGGCGACGTAACTTTTGGGCAGGCCGAACAACCGTTCGGTCTTGACCTGGCTGTCAGGAAACAGACTTTTGAATTCCTTTGACTTGAGCAGCCGCAGTTCGGCCAGGCTTGCATCCAGCGCGTCGGGGCTGGGACGCGCAAGCCAGCCCCAGAGGCTGAAGTGGCGGAGCAATTTTTTTTGCGCGCGTTTGGGAAGCCAGTGCAGGAACAGCGCGGCATAGTGCGGCTCGACTGGAAATTCACGCGCGGGCGTCTGAATCCACCAGCTTTTGCCGACGCGCTGGCATTCGCGTGCGAAGGCGATCTGTTTTTCCCACGAGCCGACGTGTTCGATGACGCTGTTTGAGAAAACCACGTCGAATGACTTGTCGGCAAAGGGCAGTTTGGTTGCGTCGGCCTGCACGAAGGTCTGGTTCGCCGTCAAAAAATCCGCTTCATGCGGTGCGAGCGGGCCGAGATTGATGATCGTAACCGGCGACTTGATCGGCACGTTCCGCCAGAATCGCGGGAGGCCGCCCACATCCAGAATCTGCGTCTGTCGCGTCGGATTGAAGCGGTGCAGAAATTCCGCCGTCCGCCGCTGCCGGAAAATCCGGGAGATTCGCGCGATGATTTCGTGATGTCGCCGCAGTCCGCCTGGCGACCACGGCAATCGCCGTCCGGCCTGTTCTGATGCGACCGCGGCTGCCTTCAGCGAAAACGGTGCGGGTGGCGGTGTTTTCATCTGAGCTTTGAGGCCGGCGGTCATTTGTTCCAATTGCGATTCCATGGTGAAAAAATAATTGAATCGCCCGCCGCGTGGTATGGGGTCTCCGCCCAATTATTTGGAGGTCTTCACCTACTAACAACCGGTCAAGGTTGATTTTACGTTGGCATCGGCAAACGAAGCCAACCATGGAAGCAAAAGATTTAATCGGTTTCTGCCTCTTTTTCGGCGCCACGCTGGCCGGGGCCGTGGCGACCGGCTTTTCGCTACGCGCGCGCGACGCCGTATTCTTTCTGATGATCGCACTGGCGGCCATCAGCTACAAACTCGACGTCAACTTTCACAGCCACTACTGGTATCGCGGCACGACGCGCGGATTTGAATTTTCACTTGTGGATATTCTTGCGTGGAGCGTGCTCATCAGCTCATTTCTGTTTCCGCGCGCTGGCGAACCACGCTGGTTCTGGCCGGGTGGACTCGGCCTCATGTTGCTGTTTTTTCTCTACGCCTGCGGCAATGTCGTTTTCTCCGACCCGAAAATCTACGGCGTTTTTGAACTGTCAAAAATGCTGCGCGGCATTCTGATATTTCTTGCGGCGGCAATGTTCGTCCGCAGTGAACGCGAACTGGCCATCCTCGTCTTCGCGCTCGGTTGCGCGATTTGTTTTGAAGGCGTCATCGCCTTGAAGCAGCGGTTGCTTGGCGGACTTTATCGTGTTTCCGGAACGCTGGATGATCCCAACAGCTTTTCCCTGTATCTCTGCACGATTGCGCCGGTCTTCGTTGCTGCCGCGACTTCGACGCTGCCCAAATGGCTGCGCTGGTTCTCGGTCGTCGCTCTCGCCGCCGCCACTGTGAGCATCGTACTGACGATTTCGCGCGCCGGCATCCCGATCTTTGCATTCGTTGTGCTGGGCGCGACGGTTGGCTGTGTTTCGTGGCGGATTACGGCAAAAAAATTGATTGCCATCGCGCTGATTTCACTATGTCTCATCGGGCTGATTTACAAATCCTGGAACCTGCTGGCGTACCGTTACACGCATGACACGCTCGAATCCGAATATCTCGACACCACGAAGTTCGAGAGCCGCGGCTATTTTCTTCGTCTGGCCAAAGTCATCACGGATGACCGTTTCTTCGGCGTCGGCCTGAACAACTGGTCCTACTGGGTCAGCAAAAAATACGGCGTGCAACTTGGCACGCCTTACGAAGATTACGATGACCTTACCTACGCGCCGAGCAAACAGGCGCTACCGAGCTTTCACTACGCCGCGCCTGCGCACAACCTCGCCGCGCTGACCGCTGGCGAACTCGGTTTGCCCGGCCTGCTGCTGTTTGCGCTGGTCTGGCTGCGCTGGTTTCAAATGGGCGTGAGCTTCCTTTGGCCGCGTGTGCCCGACGCAATGCACCGGCTGGGCATTGGGATTTTCTTCGGCCTGACCGGCGCGTTTTTGCAAAGCCTCACCGAATGGGTTTTCCGGCAGGAACACATCTATCTGACGTTCCACGCCATGGTCGGCACGCTCGCGAGCCTTTACTGGATGAAACGAAAACACAAACAGCGCGAAACCGAGGCCCTGGCGTCACCCGAAAGGGAGGAGCAATTGATGCAGTATGAACCCGTCGTTGTCTGAAATCTCAACCTTGCCGCCCAAGGACTTTCCCGTCGAGGCGATGCAGACGCGTGTCGCTCCCCAGAAAAACGAACTGCGCGTCGCCCATGTCCTGCGCAAATATAATCCCGCCGAATGGGGCGGCACGGAAACCGCCATTCACCGGCTGTTCACCGGCCTGCGCGTATGCGGCGTCGAGTCGGTTGTTTTCTGCCCGCAAATGGAAAATGTTTTTGCCGCCGACCCGCTCGCGCAGACCGGTTGCGCCGTCAAACGCTTCCGTTCCTTTCTGCCCGTTCTCGGCCTTTCATCGGCGGAACGGCAGCAGCAGATCGCCGTCGGCGGCAATCTCATGTCGCTGGATCTTCCGTTGGCACTGTGGCGTGAGCCCGGAGTTTCGGTCATCCACACGCACGCACTCGGGCGGCTCGGTGGCGTGGCGGCATTCGTCGCGCGCTGCCGCCGCGTGCCGCTCGTTGTCACCATTCACGGCGGTTTTCTCGACCTGCCGGACGCAGTGAAGGAGAGTTTCAAAAAAGCCAAACGCGGCTGGGAATGGGGGAAGATTTTCGGCCTGTTGTTGCGTTCGCGCCAGTTGTTGCCGCAGGCCGATGCCATTCTCACCTGCAATCCAAAGGAAGCCGCGCTGCTGCGTGAAAAATTTCCCCAACACTGCATCATTGTCCAGCCGCATGGTGTCTCCATGAAGCTTTACCGCAAAAACCGCCGCCGGTGGGCGCAAGAGGCGTTTCCGCAAATCTGCGACCGCGAAATGCTGCTTTGTGTCGGACGGATTGACGCCGTCAAAAACCAGCGCTGGCTCGTCGAGCAGGCGCCCGCGATGTTTCAACGACGCCCGCAGGCCCTGCTCGTGCTCGCCGGCGCCTGCACGGACGAAGCATACGGCGCAGCGCTGCGCGCCAGGATTCGTGAGCTCGGCCTGGAGAATCGCGTATTGCTCACCGGCGGACTGCCGCCCGGCGACGCCCGGCTCATCGGCCTGTTTCAGGAAGCGCGTGTCGTGTTGTTGCCGTCCGTTTCCGAAACCTTCGGCCTCGTCATTCTCGAAGCGTGGGCGGCCGGAACGGCGGTCATTGCCAGCCGCACTTCCGGCGCGTCGGCGTTGATCCGCGAAGGCCAGAATGGCTGGTTGTTCGATCATGGCGATTCACCCGCATTCCAGAAGGCGGTGGACATGGCCTTGTCGAAACCTGAAACCGCCGCCCGCTTTGCCGCCGCGGGCAGCCGGCTGGTCATGGCTGAATATGACAACACCGCGCTCGCCGCGCGCATGAAAAATCTTTATGTCCAACTCATCGAGAAAAAAGATGCGCTACGTCGTTTTGCGGGATGATGACACCAACGCCTTGACGCCGGTGGAATGTCTCGAACGGCTCTATTTTCCGTTTTTGGAACGAGGCTTGCCGGTGAACCTGGCGGTCATCCCCATGGTGAGCACATCCGCGAAACGTCCTGATGGCCGGCCGGAAGGATTTCTCTTTGCAAAAAATGGCGGGACGGAAACTTTGATTCCCATCGGTGAAAACCCAAACCTGGTCCGTTATTTATTGGATCGTCCTGGTTATCACATCATGCAGCACGGCTATCATCACTCCCTCTTCGAATTTGATGACGGCTTCCCCGGCGACACTGGGTATCGGCTGGAACATGGCACGCAACTGCTGCAAGAAGCGGGTTTTCAAAAGCCTGAAACATTCGTCGCGCCCTATGACCGGTTTTGCAGAGCCAGCTTGCGTGAAGCGGCAGAACGCTTTCGGGTGATTTCCATGGGCTGGTTTGAACTGCGCCGGTTGCCGCGCTCATGGTGGTTGCGCTACGCGCTGAAAAAATATTTGCGGCGGCCGCATTGGCGCGTTAATGGAACAATCTTGCTGGCACACCCAGGCTGCCTGCTTTCCAGCCAGCGGCCTTGCAACACCATGCTGGATGAAGTGAGAAAAAGCATTTATCGCCGCCGGCTGACGGTATTGGTTACGCACTGGTGGGAGTATTTTGACGGCGGCAAACCAAATGAACCGTTCATCGGGGTCTTGCACGAAACCGCCAAATGGCTGGCGGATCAGCCGGACGTAAAAGTGATTTCGTTCCGCGACGTGGCGGAAGGCAAGGTGCCGCTGGGCTAAATTGAAACCTGACCTTGCGGCATTCCTGGACTGGACGATTCTTTCAGTAATTGATCTTTGACCGCAGGGAGGCGCGCCGCCGTTGTATTGAGCGGAGAAAGTTTCCGTTTGTAAAACGCGATGATCGGCTGCTCGAACCCTTTATAGACCACGGACGCCACGAGGATGACCGCGACTGTGCTGAACAGCAAACAGAACGCGGGCGAGTCGCCACCCGGTAATTTTTTTACCGCACTGATGACAAACATGTGCAACAGGTAGATGCCATAACTGATTTTTCCGACATGCAGCATGAGCCGGTTGTCAACGACCGGGGTTGCGGGCCGGACGACCAATCCCATCACGATCAGCGTCATCAGCAGATACAGCAGTTGTGCGTCCCAAAAACTTTCATGCTGCATGAGATGGACGCACAGCCAGACAACGGTTGCCATGCCCAGAAGTGTGATCGTCAGAATTGAATTCAACCAGCGTTGGAAGAATTCAAACCACGCTCCCCGGTTCAGCATGAACGCCGCCAGCACACCGAACAAAATCGGTTCCCGGTAGCTGAACACGACGCGCCAGAACGTGGAACTGGCGTCAATCGCGCCGAGGGTTTCATACACAAAAAATTTGATGAACAACGCCACCAGCGTCGCGAAGATGACGACCCGGCGACGGGCAAACAACAACAGCAGACCGAACGCGAGGTAAAATTGTTCCTCCACTGCCAGCGACCATGATTGAAAAAATGGCCCCTGCGTCGCGGTGGCCAGCCAGTTGCTGTAATAAAACAGATAGGCCGGAAGTTTTTGCGCAAAGAGCGCCTGATTTTCCGGCGTGTATTGTTTGAGGCCGAAAACCAGGACCGTCTGCAACAGCAATGTCGCGTAATACAGGGGCAGCAGCCGCAGCGCGCGGCGTCCGTAAAATTTCCACAGGTCAATCTTTCCGGCTTTTTCCTCCTCGCGCAGGAGCAGCGTGCAGATCAGGAACCCGCTGATGACGAAAAAGAATGCCACGCCGTAGCGCCCGTTTTCCTGGAGCGTATTTAGAAAGTGCGGCGAGGAAAATCGCGGCACATGATGCAGCAACACCATCAGGATGGAAATGGCGCGCAAACCGTCCAGCGCGGCGAAGTAGGAGCGCGCCTTGAACAAGTCAAAAGTTCGCGAAGCGGGGTTCATACGCTGGTGCGCCGTCCGGCGGCCGAAAGGCTTTTTTGCCTGAGTTTTGTTCCTTCGCCAGTTCAGCGTCACGCTTCATCAATTTGAAGATGTCCGGGATCGAGTTGATTGCCTCCGGGATCTCCGGCTGGTTCGTGAGCAGCGAGGCATAGCTGTGCTTGTCGAGCGGATGATAGCCATGCATGGCGCGGATGGGACGCTCGCCCATGTGACTGGGAACGATGAGCACGCCTTCCTGCACGAGAAAAATCAGTTCGCCGAAATAGCGGTCGTGAAAAAGGCAGTGCAACTGCTCCAACTCGTCATTGGGCAGGATGCGGCCCTGGGGAACCTGTTTCAGGCAATCAGTGATGAACTCGCGCGCCTGGTTATTGAAGAACCAGAATCGCGCCATCGTGGAATCATAGACCGCCGCGTAATCCTCGCCAAAGCGCAGCGGCAACGCTTCAATCCTGGATTTTAGGTCAAGGTGTTCGTCGCAGTTGGCCATGCCGTGGTCACTAAAGATGTAAAGCCGCACTTCCTCATAATGTTTGCGCGCGACGTCGAGCAATTGGGAAATCCACTCTTCATATTGCCGGAGCTTGGGCGCAATCTCCGGCGACTGGTTGCCGACGCGGTGCAGCAGGCCGTCCAGTTCCGGCCAATAGACAAAGGCGAAGTCGATCCACTCGCTGTTGATGAACGCCGTGAGGTCTTCCAGATTCTGCTTCTCGCTTTGCAGCGGATCGCTGACGTGATAGGGGATGCCGCGCGTTTCGAGAACATCAAAGATGTTCCCACCGCAATTCATGCCGCCCGGCTGCAACGGACTTTTTTTCTCGGTGAAATCGAAGAGCGAAATGTATTTGAAGGGGATGTTGTAAAGGTCGAAATAGCCGCGAAAGCTCAAGCGCGCCTTGACGAATTTGGAAAGCCAGCGGCGGAATCGGCGGCGGCTGGTGATGAATTTCGGCAACCAGCTGAATTTGCGCAGCGATTTGAACGGCGAATTTACCGGGTCATAAACGAAGTAACACCAGTTATGATGCTCGACCGGCCAGTGGCCGGAGAGAATCGAGGGCACGCAGGTCGAGCTGTAGCCGAAGACGGATTCAAGCCGTTTGCGGTTGGGTGCGAAATCGCGGGCGAACCGGCCGCCCTTGATGATTTCCCAGCCGCAGGCGTCAATGAAGATGAACAGTGGCAATACCGTTTTCATTTCGGCTCGGTGGGTTTGGCAGCATGATTGACCGGCGCCTGACCGTTGGTGGTTCCGCCGTTGCGCGGCACGATCTCGAAGAGGTGGTGCATCCGGGTAAGCTCAAACATTTGCTGCACGGGCGGCTGCAGATTCAGCAGGCGCAGGGTGACGGTCTCCTTGCAAACCCGGTCGTTGGCGGCCTTGAAAACCGACACGAGCGCACCCAGTCCACAACTGTCCACATGACTGATATGGGTGAGATCAATTTCAATTTCTTTGAGTCCCGGTGACAGGGCGGCGCAGATTTCGTTGCGAAACCAGCGCGCGTTGACGGCGCTCAATTCCTGAACGTCGTGGACGGTCAAAGTTCCGTTTTGTCTTTGTATTTCCATGGTCAATTAGCCTGCCGCATTTCCGCGTTCGCCGGCCCGGCAGTGCGGGCGAACCACTCATGTGCCTGCGAGCAAGGCATGCCGAAGGCGACAACAAACAGCGCGCGGGCAAAAACCGCCAGATCCAGACGCCAGTTCATTTGCACGGCGTAATAGCTGGCATGGGCGCGGGCTTCGACGCTTGAGCAGCCGGCACAAGCCTCCGTGTCGGCGAGTGCAATCAAGCCGATGGGCGCGGTCAACCAGAGCCGCTCAAATTCGCTCGTCAACCGCGCGGCTTGACCAGGATTGAGCGGGCGGTTGCCAATCCACGCAAAATCGCCGCGGGCGACCTTCCACAATTGCGGCCAGCGCCGCAGCCAGCCGGGCGCGCCCGTCAATTCATGATAAACCAACGTATCGCCAGGCAACGCGACCGCGCCGGATCTGTGGGGACGCACGGCGCTGCGCGGACGCAAAGCCGGCAGGCCGTGAAATTTTGCCTTCAGCATCGGCAGCAGGGCGGCCGGCAATGTCAGCAGCAACAGCAGCGCCGCGGCGAGCCGGCTGAAGAGGTTGATGGATTGAAAGGCCGGCTCGCGTTGAGCCAGCGAGCACAGCAGAAAATCATCCGGCACCTTGACCGTCGAGCCAAGCTGCCAGTTCACCAGCGTGTTGCCCAGCGCGAGGGATTCATGGATTTCGGTGAATTCACCAACGAAGGTTTCCGCGCCAACGACCCCGCGGGAAATTTCCGCACCGCGCTCGACGAAGGAATTGTTTTCCAGAATGGCATCCGGCCCGATGGTTGCGCCGGCGCCGACAAAGACATTTTCGCCAATCCAACAGGGCGCGCGCAGTTCCGTTTCCGGCGAGAGGTGCGTGTGCAATCCGACCCAGACGCCGGGTCGAATTTCGCGGACGCCGATGCGGCCGGGCGTCGTCGCCGCGCGGGGCAGCCAATGTTGCAATGCCTTGAACCCGTCGGCGTAACTTGTGAACAGTGGAAATTCCGCTGCACACGGCAGATGATCCATCAGGATCGCGTCATCCGGGGCGGTCAACCACGCGTCGTTGTCGCCACGATATTTGGCACGGGCCTCGGCAGGTGTCAGTTCGCGGATTTCAGGAAACACCTCCACGCGGATTCCCCAGCGCGCGCCATCGCCAACCCGGGCGCGCACCTGTTCCGGTCGGTCGGTGGCCAGAATGCAAATTTCCTTTGCCCCCAGCAGCGCAAGATGTTCAAGCCAGTGCTCAACCAGACTGCGGCCAAAAACGGGCAAGTCGGCGAGCGGTGCGGTTTCCGCGAGGGCGGCGACGTTTTCCCGCACTGCCGGACAGATCAAGAGTGCTTTCATATTTTAACAAGCTCCTTTCCCCGAGAGGACCGCCGGGACGGTTTTGATCAAAATTTTTGCATCCACCAGGAATTTTTGAGATTCGATGTAGTTCACATCGAGTTTCACCTGGCCGGAAAAATCAATCTCGCTGCGGCCGCTGATCTGCCAGAAGCAGGTGATGCCCGGTTTGGCGGCCAGGCGGCGGCGGTCGGCGAGCGAATACAGGGCAACTTCGCGAGGCAGCGGTGGGCGCGGGCCGACGAGCGACATGTCGCCACGCAGCACGTTGAAGAACTGCGGCAGTTCATCGAACGAAAATCTCCGCAGCCATTTGCCGGTCCGGGTCAGGCGCGGGTCGTCCTTGATTTTGAAGGTCACGCCCTCCTTGTGATGATTTTTGACGAGCAGTTCTTGCAACCGCGCCTCGGCTTCGCGGCACATCGAGCGGAATTTATACATCCGGAATTCGCGTCCGAATTTTCCGACGCGCGTCTGGACGAAGATTACCGGTCCGCCGTCCTCGATTTTGATGAACAGAGCGATGAGCGCGAACAGCGGGCCGAGCAGGGCCAGCGCCACAACGCTGGCGAAGATGTCAGACGCCCGTTTTGCCACGCCGGATCCATACAAGAGCCAGCGCCACAGCCAGCGCCGCAACAGGACATGAAAACTCAACCACCAGCGTCCCGGCAGCGTCTGGGCGGCCGTGAAGCGGTTCAATGACGGGATGAATGTCTGGTTTGTCATGGTTTTAAATCAGGTTGTTTGCAGTAAAAATTCTTCGCGGGCCGGGGCGGTCGTTTTCTTTGCGCGGGTTTCCAACAATTCCGACTGGATGGTTTGAATCAAACCCGTCAGTGCCATTTCGCCGGGCGGTTGTAGCAGAATGATGTCCGCCCATTGGGCCTGTGGCACGACGAACTGTTCGTGCATGGGTGCCACGGTTTTTGAAAATTGTTCACGGATGGATCCAGGCGTTCGTCCGCGTTCAGCCAGATCGCGTTCCAGCCTGCGTTCCAGCCGGAGTTGTGCCGGACAATCAAGGAAGATTTTCAGGTCGAACAGCCCGGCAATCTGCGGCAGCCAGAGCAGCCAGAGACCTTCCACCAAAATCAGCGGCGTGGGAACCATGGGTTTTTCCTCAGGCATTCGCGTGTGGGTGGTGAAATCATATTGCGGCACACGCGTGTTGCGGCCTGCCCGGCAGGCGCGCAAAACCGCCTCAAAGGCCGGCCAGTCGATGGTCTGTGGATGGTCAAAATTGGTCCGCTCGCGGACCGAAGGCAGAAGGTGTCCGAGGTCGTGATAAAAGTCGTCCAGCGACAACCGCGTGGCTTGGGAGCCGAAAGCGCGCTGCAGCCGGCCGGCGAGCCAGGTTTTGCCTGCGCCGCTGCCGCCAACGATGGCGACGATTTTTGATTGGCCGTTTTTTCTCATGCGATGACTGGTTGACCGGGTTTCCCAACGACCCGCGCGAACATTTTTTCCAGACTGTCAATGTATTTTGAAAATTCAAATTGGTTTGCGACCATCTGCTGCCCTTGCCTGCCCAGCTTGCAGGCAAGGGCTTTGTCGTGGAGCAATTCCTCGACCCGTGCGGCGAAGGCGGCGCAATCCATCCAAGGGACGAGAAATCCGTTCTGACCGTCCACCAGCCATTCCTTGATGCCGCCGGCATCGAAGGCAACCACCGGCAGACCATGACGCATGGCTTCCAGCCCGACCGCCCCGAATGGTTCGGGCCAGACCGAACTGACGACCGCGACACTGGCTTCACGGTAGTAAATGTTCAGTTCGTCCGGCGAAACGTAGCCTTTGAAATGGACCCGTCCGGCGAGACAAAGCTTGCGACTCAATTTTTCGCAAGCTGCGCGATGATTGCCGTCGCCGAAGATGAAACATTCAAACGGCTCATGAACGCGGGCGAGCGATTCGATCAAGACATCCACGCCTTTGCCGCGGGTGATCTGGCCGGCGTAGATGATGAGGTTGCGGTCGCTGAAATTGCTTTGCACCGAGAAATCGCCCGGCGGCACGGGGGGATGAACCTCGATTTTCCCGGGCGCAAAACCGTTGCGCAACAGTTCCTCCTTCATGAACCGCGTGGCGACGATGAGCCGGTCGAATTTTTTGTTCAGCTCGATCTCCTTGAGCTTGGACCCATAACTGGCCCACTGCACCGGGAACACGCCGTCATGATTGCGGGCCATAAACGCGCCGCACGGAAACAGACAGGAGAACGAAGCCGGCCGCTCGCAGATGGCGCGGGTGAAATAGTTGTATTTGTAACTTCGCATGCAGTAGAGGTCGTGGTCATGCACCATGCGCACCAGCGGCACGCCAGATTCCAGCAGGGCTCCGATGGCTGTCAGATCGGCCAGGTTGTGGATATAAACCACGTCCGGCCGGACCGCATCCAATGCCGCCAGCACGGCCGTGGTGCTGTCACCTGGCCCAAGCCGGAAGCCTTGCGCAAATGCGTCCGCCCATGCCGGGAGGCCTCTGCCCGTGGACGGCCCGTGCAGAATTTCGAGGGTGTGTCCGCGCTGCTTCAGCGCACTGGCCGTCGCAAGAATGTTCGCCTCCGCCCCGGCGAACGCGCCAAACCGGTCATGAACAAAGAGCAGTTTCATTCGTGTTGATTCTTCTTCCCACATCGTCTCCAATGTAAAAACGAGGTGAAATTTTTAAAAGTGGGTGAAGCCCTACATCACCGGGGTAGAAGACCCCAGCGTGGAATCGGGCGCCGGCAAGCCTTGGAACTGGCCGCTTGCCGGGTGATGGTGGATATGGGGTGTTCACCTACCGTGATATGGGGTGTGCACCCACTACGCATTTACGCTCCATACCCCATAACATTTGACTTGTAACCGCGGCACGGCGAGCCGATAAATCAGACAAACAAAAGGCATTATTATGAATTCCAATGGAGGTAAACAATGAAACGCAAAGACAGCAAAAATGTGCTTGGACCCGGTCAAGCCAGCTACGGGGCGGGACGTTCCCCAGTCGCGACCGCCAGCCCGTTGGTTAGTGAATCCAGCGCCGCCCTGCTGCGCGAACTGGTGTCGCACTTGCGTCAGAACCGCACGCAACTGCGCGAGGAATGGGCGCGGCGTATCACCGAGGCGCAACTGTTGACGGCGATGACCAAGGAGGAAATCTTCACGGAAGCCACGTCCGTGTATGACAACTATGTCGAGGTGCTGGAGACCGGCAGCGTGGAGGCGTTGCAGGCCTACGCGCGCAGCCTCTCCGAACGCATCATTCCACGCGGCGTGGAGACCGACGAGGTCGTCGGCATCGTGCTGCTGCTGCGCGACGTGCTGGCCCGCTCGCTGTTTGAAAAATATCAGGGGGATTTTGAACTGCTGAACCAGGTGCTGGACGCCTATGAACCGGCGGCGAATCGCATTGCCAATACCGTCGCCGTCAGCTTCGTGCAGGAGCGCGAGCGCGTCATCCGCCAGCAGCAGGAGGCGATCCGCGAATTATCCACGCCGGTGTTGCAGGTGCGTGAACGCCTGCTGATCCTGCCGATCATCGGCGTGATCGATTCGCAGCGCGCGAAACAGTTGACCGAACAGCTTTTGCGTGGCATCCGTAATAATCGTGCGAAAGTCGTGGTGGTGGACATCACCGGCGTGCCGACGATAGATTCCACGGTGGCCAATCACCTGGTGCAAACGGTCGAAGCTTCACGGCTCATGGGCGCAAGCGTCATCATCACCGGCTTGTCCTCGGAGATCGCGCAAACCCTGGTCACCATCGGCGTCGATTTGAGCAAGATGAACGCGGTTGGCGACTTGCAGGGTGGCATCGAAGAGGCCGAGCGCCTGCTGGGCTATAAAGTCATTTTAACCAGCGACCGAAGCACGATGCCGGAGGCCAACGCATAAAGTGTCATGCACGTTCCGATTCTCAAGCAGGGGCAGTATCTGATTGCCAGTGTCCAGTCGGTGTTGTCGGATGCCGACCTGCTGGCACTGCGCGATGATCTGGCTGACCGGGTCGGCCAGTTTCGATCCCGCGGCGTCATCATTGATGTCACGGTGCTGGACGTGATTGATTCCTTTGCCACGCGAACACTGCGCGCCAGCGCCCACATGCTGAAATTGCGCGGCGCGGAAACGGTGATCGTCGGCATCCAGCCCGACGTGGCGTTCGCGATGGTCCAGCTGGGCTTAACCTTGGAAGGGGTTGGCACGGCCTTGGATTTGGAAGAAGGACTGGCGTATCTCGACAACCTTTTCAAGAGAGAAACAGAGCATGGAAGATGAAGCGAGAGTGCCGATTAATTCCTCAGCGGACATTGTGACCGCGCGTCAAAAAGGACGCCAGCTCGCGATGGACCTGGGTTTTGACGGGTCGGATTTGACCGTGATCGCCACGGCCATTTCTGAAGTGGCCCGCAACATCATCACTCACGCCAAACGCGGGGAAATTATTATTTTGTCATCCAATCACGGCAGCAAGCACGGCATTCTGGTCATTGCCAAGGATGAAGGGCCGGGCATCCCCGATGTGGAGCGTGCGATGCAATATGGCTATTCGACCAACAGGGGATTGGGCGTCGGGTTGCCGGGCGCAAAATGGCTGATGGATGAATTTGAGATCGAGTCCAAGGTTGGCAACGGAACCAAAGTAACGATGAAAAAATGGTTGAAGTAAATGCAAGATTCGACGGCAGAAGCACGGGCATTAATCGATTGGAGCGTTGCCGCGCGGACGATCTCCGGGGAGAGCGTGTCGGGCGATTTGTATCTGGTCAAGCCCTTCGAGCAGCGCATTTTGGTGGCGGTGATTGACGGAGTCGGCCACGGCGACGAAGCTGCGAAAGCGGCGCAGCGGACGGTGGAAATTCTGGACACTTACGCGGTTGAACCGGCCATCTCGCTGGTCAAACGCTGTCACGAAGCGCTTTTGCGGACGCGCGGCGTGGTGCTGACCATCGCCAAATTGGACACGGCGGAAAACACGATGACGTGGCTCGGCGTGGGCAACGTCGAGGGCCGGCTGTATCGCGCGGACGCCGCCGCGAGCCATCCACGCGACAGCGTTTTGCTGCGTGGCGGACTGGTGGGTTACCAGTTGCCGGCGTTGCAGGCCAGCGTCATTCCCGTGGCTCCGGGGGATTTGCTGATTCTGGCGACGGACGGCCTCCACACGACCTTTGAAGACGGAATCAATTTGAACGCGACGCCCAGGCAGATTGCCGACGAAATTTTGCGGCGGCACTTTAAGGGCAACGATGATGCGCTGGTGCTCGTCCTGCGTTACCGGGGGAATGCGACATGAACAGGAAACTTGAGAGCGTTGCGCGGCGCTATTTGGCGGCGTTGCGAAGCTACCTGTTGAATGAACAGGAAGCCGTCCTGGAGCAGGCTTACGAACTGGGCCGCACGGCGATTGCCCAAGGGTTCGGCATTCTGGACATGGCACGCGTGCATCAGGACGCGCTGACAAAATTGCTGCGTTCCCCGGTGGTCGCAAAGCAAAACGGACACCTCTTGCAGGCGGCAGAATCTTTTCTGTTGCAATCACTCTCCCCGTTCGAAGCAACCCATCGTGGTTTTCGCGAGACGAATGTCAAGTTGCAGCAGCGCAACCGGGAGCTGGAGGCGGAAATCAATCAACGCAAACGGGTCGAGGACGCCTTGCGTCAAAGCGAAAACCATTACTGCCAGTTGTTCAACGAGGCGCAGGCCATGCAGGAACATTTGCGGGATCTTTCCAACGAAATTCTCCGCACCCAGGAAGATGAGCGCAAACGCATCAGCCGGGAACTGCACGATGAAGTGGGCCAGTCCCTGACGGCCATCAATGTGACGCTCTCCGCCATGAGGAATAACGGGACAGGCAATATCGCCAGCGGTCAAAAACTTGCCGAGACCCAGGTTCTGCTGCAAGAGACGATGGAGACGGTCCACCGTTTCGCCCGGGATCTGCGGCCCGCCATGCTCGATGAACTGGGACTGCTGCCCGCATTGCGGTCCTACCTGAAAGGCGTTGCCAGTCGCACCGGTTTGCGCGTGTATTTCCGCGGCAACTCCATCGCTGAACAGCTTGCGGACGATCAAAAGACCGTCTTGTTTCGCATCGCCCAGGAAAGCCTCACCAACGTGAGCAAGCACGCCCACGCCAGCCAGGTGGAGGTTTCGGTCAGCAAGCTCAAAGAAAGCATCTGCATGGAGATCACGGATGACGGACGGTCGTTCAAGGTTGACCCGAAGGATACCGGCAAGAGAAAGGGCCGGCTCGGTTTGCTGGGCATGCAGGAACGCGTGCGGCTGGTCAATGGCCAGTTCGCCGTCAAACCGCATCCCGGCAAGGGCACGACGATTCACGTGGTGATTCCCTTCAACCCGGCGGGCCTCGGCCTGCCTTTGGAAAAAAAAAACCAACCAGGAGTTCATTATGGAAAAAATAAAAGTTCTACTCGCTGACGATCACACCGTGGTCCGGCAAGGCTTGCGGGCCCTGCTGGAGGCGGAACCGGACATCACCATCGTGGGTGAAGCCGACACCGGGCGGCAGGCCCTGCGGCTGGCCCTGAAATTAGCGCCCGACGTGGTGGTGATTGACGTCGCGATGCCCCAGATGAACGGTTTGGAGGCCACCCGGCAGATCATCAAGGAAATTCCCAACGTCCGGGTGCTCGTCCTGTCGTCCTATAGCGATGACGAGTATGTCCGGCAGGTGACCGAGGCGGGTGCGGCGGGCTATCTGCTCAAACAGACCGCCGCCGAAGATTTGATCCGGGCGATTCGGGAAGCCAACAATGGCAACGCATTTTTCAGCCCGGCCATTTCCAAACGCCTTTTGGAAAACTACCGCGAGGCGTTTTTGAAAGGCGCCCCGGCCGGAGCGCGGGTTGACCGGCTCACGTCGCGCGAGGCGGAAGTGTTGCAGCTCGTCGCCGAAGGCAAGGTCAACAAACAGATCTCCGCCGAACTGTGCGTCAGCATCAAAACCGTCGAAAAACATCGCCAGTGTTTGATGAACAAGCTGAACATTCACGACGTGGCCGGTCTGACGCGCTACGCAATCTCCAAAGGCATCATCGAAAGCACCGTCAGTCCGCGGTTGTGAGGAGGTTTTCTGCGGCCAACCCTTATAGACCGTAAGGACCCTTGGGGCCTTTACCCCATGCGACGAAAAAAATCCGCAGGCCCAGCGAACGACCGGCGCGCGGACGCGGACGCGGACGATTGCCCTCCGTTCTTCCAAGTCAGCCATTGCGCCCGGCCATGTGAACGTTGATTGGCAGCGCCGCCGGTTTGTTTGAAACGGAAAAACGTTTTTGTATCAGACCATTTCACGCTTTCAACGCCTGGAGCAATTCCATTCCCTTCGGGCTGCCCCAGCCGGTGCAGGCATCCCAGCCCGGTCCTGCCGGATATTTTTTCGACGAGGGAAACGCGCCGTTGTCGCCCGTCCTGATGTCGTGGAAACCTTTGGTGCTGGCCGGCGGTTGATACAGCAACGGATTGATGAAGCCGACCGGTTGCTCCAAGCCCTGGTTGATCAGCGCAATCAAAGCCGACCACAGTGGTGCCACGGCGCTGGTGCCGCCGGAAGCACCCTCGCTGCCGTCCACCGAAACGATGTAGCCGGTGTCGGCGTCGGCGTTGCCTGCCACATCGGGCACGCCGCGCCCGGTGCCGCCGCCGGGATTCACGCACCGGGGCACGTTGGCGCCGGCCTGCCAGTCGGGCAATGGAAACGCTTCGCTCACGCCGCCGCCCGTGGCCCAGCCGTCGCGTGTGTTCCAGACGGTCTCCACGGAAATGGCCCCGTGGTCCGCTTCCAGATGCGTGCCGCCGCAGGCGAGCACGTGCGGACTGGATGCCGGGAAATCCACGTTCGCCTGCCGGGAGGGCGTGTCGGTGTCGTCCGTGCCGTGATCGCCGGCGGCGACGCAAATGGTGACGCCAAATGCCGCCGCCTCCTGACAGGCCGCGTCAAAATCCTGCAGGGTCTGGCGGGGCCAATCGGATTCCGGGCTGCCCCAACTGATGGAAATCACGGACGGTTTGTGGGTTGAATCGTAGATGGCCGCCCGTAGCGCATCCAAAAATCCGGCGTCGCTGTTGGGCGCAAAATAGACCGCGATGAGGGCCTTGGGCGCGATGGCGCCGGCCACTTCGATGTCGAGCATCACTTCGCCGTCAGCGCTTTGCGGGTCGCCGGTCGGATCGTTCCTGCCGCCGTCGACGGAGACCGCGACGACGCGCGGCGGCGAAATGCCGAGCTTGGTGAAATATTGGTTGAGCTCTTTCGGATCAAACCCGCCGCCGAATTCCAAGATGCCGATGCACTGGCCGCTGCCGTCCAGATTGGGCGGGAAATCATACAACTTTGCCACTTCGAGCGGGGTGAACGGCCGCGCGCCGCCGGCGGCGCGCGGCCGCGGACCTTTTGGGAACGGCTTGAATTGAAAATGCGGTCGCACCACCGGCCGGTCGTCCAAACCGAAAACACCTTCGATCAGCGACGCCACCTCCGGCGGCACCTGGATCGGTCCCGCACGATGACGGAATTTCAGCTTGCCGTAAACGGCCGATTCCAGCTTGACGCCGAACGCCGCCTGCATCGCTTCGACGGTTCCAGCCACGCGCATCGTGCGCTGGCCGGCATGACAGCTCACGACGTTCAGGTGGCTTGCCAGCAAGAACTGTTCGAGGCGCTGAAAGTCCGCCGGGTCCGCGCCGTAACGCGCGGCGAATTCCTCGCGGGTGAGCAGCGGACGGCGCGCCGGCGGCGCGGCACAAAACTCGCCGCACTCCGGCGTGCCGGCCCACGCCTGCCGCGCCCGCACGCGGATGGTGACTTCCATCCGTTCGCCGGGGTCGGGCTTTCCCGCCAGCGGCACATCTGCGGGCGGTGTTTTATCGTTTTCTTTCATGATGAATCCTCCGTCTTCCCGGTTTCATTTTTCAGTCGCGCCCGGGGGCGGGTTGATTTTTTTGAGCGACAGCAGGCCGACCTGTTTGATTTTCCACCCTGCGTCCGCTTTCTCATATTCGATGCGCGCTTCGGCGGCGTATCGCCCACAAGCCGGCATCGCCTCCAGTTCCAGCGCCACGGTGTAAATCTGTTTTTGGTCGTCGCCGGTCTTGTCCTTGACCGTCAGTTCCTTGATCTGGTCAACCGATTGGAACTTCCAGCATTCATGCCGTCCTCCCATCGTCTGGCCGATCAAGTCGGATTTTAACCGGTCCACTTCGTTGGTCTGGGCGGAAAGCGTGAAGACGCCCGCCAGCAGGATGACTGTCAAATAAACAAATCGTTTCATGGTGCTCCTTTTCAAATGGAATCAAGGAATTTCAACAACGCCTTTTTGTTGTCGTCATTCAACGCCTTGAATTCGTCCGCCGATTTTTGCGCCTCGCCACCGTGACGTTCAATGGCCTCCTGAACATTCGTGGCGCTGGCGTCGTGCAGCAATCCATCCACATGGAAGCGCAGCCCCATCAACGGGGCCGTGCGAAATTCCGACGGATGCGCCTCGCCCAGGCAGATGTCCGCCAGATTCGTGCCCAGATCGTGCACCAGCAAATCCGAATACAGCGCGACGAGTTTGTAATTCAACGCCGGAACGGCGCTCGGCCCGGTTTTCATTTCCGGCACGTGGCACCCGGCGCATTGCAGCGACGTAAAAAGATTTTGGCCGCGCTTTGCGAGCGTTCGGTCCTGGTAATTGGTAAAAATCTGCGACGGCGGCGGCGCAAGAAACTGGATGAACACGGTCGCGTTGCTGATTTCCTCCAGGGAAATGTTCGGCTGCGGGCCGAGAACGGTGTCGGGCGGCACCGGCGTGCCGTTGAGGGTGTTTTCCACCGGCTCCCGCGCCGAGGTGATTCCCATTTCGTCGTGATACGCGCCCACATTAAAATCGAACAGTGTCGCCGTGTTGGCCTTGTGCCCGAAACGTCCGACGCGCCCGTCAATGGTGCGATTGGCGTGCCCGTGAATTCCGTAGGCGGCGTTGGTGTTCTGATTCGCCAGAATGGCCGCATCGGGAATGGCGTCCACCAGGCCGAATCCGAACAGCGGCGACGGCGTGCGCCGTCCAATGCCGGCGGCGTCCGGCGGCACCGGCTCGTTCGTGATGCCGTGCGCCTGCAACAGCGGCGTGGCCTGGGTCTGAAACACCGGCCCGCCCTCGTGAAACAACGGATCGCACAAACCTGACGGACTGAATTTGGTGGCGTGAATTTCAATTTCATCGCCAACGCCGCCGAGCACCGGATCTTCGTGGCATTCCTGGCATGAAACCTCGTTGAACAGCGGTCCCAGACCGTCCTGCGGCGTGAACGCGCGCTGAAAAGCCCGCTTGCCCGCCTTAAATTGCGCCAGCTGTTCCGGCGTCAAACCGGGCAGCGGGTCACCGAGTTGGATTTGTTGTTTTTGCGGCTCGCAACCGCAAAGCAACAAACCAACCCCCAGCGCAACGAAAATTTGGTCGGTCTTCATTTTTTCTTGGAGCGGATTTTGAAGTGGGAAATTAACTCTCCAGAGCGGCTGTTTCAACCGGGGTGTTTACCCGCCGGTAATTGGGGTGTTCACTCACCAGGCGATGGAAACTTCATCCTGAATGGCACTCTCCTTCACCTCAATTCCCTGATTGCACGATGCGGTAGAAGCGCTGCGGAATGGTCGGGGAGAGCATGTCCGTCCACGAAGTCATGGTTGAACCGGTGGTAATGGGACCACTCAAGTCCGTCCAGCTCGGGTCGGCCAGATTGTCTTTGAACAGGACGCGGTAAACCTGGCCGGGCAGGCTCGTCCAGTTGAGCGTCATGCCGTCGTTCCCCAGAATTAAACCGGGCGTGAGCGAAGTGATTTGCGGGCCGGCAAGGATTTCGCCCCGCACGGCGTAAAAACGCCGCGGCACGCCAGCACCGGAGTGGTCGGTCCAGGCAGTCATCGTGGAGGTGGCGATGATGTCGCCGCTCAGGTTTGTCCAGTTCGGGTCGGTCAGATTGTCTTTGGCCACGACTTGATAAACAAAACCCGGAACGCTCGACCATTGGAGCGTGAAGCCATCGGTAGATGCCTTGATGAAGCCAAGGATCTGGCTGGTGAGATTGACAATCGTCACCGTCGCGGTGTTGGGCGAACCAACGCTGTAGCCCGTGCCGTCGAGCAACGTCAGGACAAGCGTTTGTGGATTCACGCTCGTCGGGCGCAAAGCCGCGATGTTTATGGTGTAGGAACTTGCGCCGGCGGGAATCGTGACGGACTGGGCAAAATCATCCTGTATCCGCGGCGTTCTGGAAATGCCGTTCCCGGTCAGCCGGTAGTTCCTCATTTGAACCGCCGTGCCGCCCAGCGTGTAATACACCGTCACCGGGGCGCCGGGATCTCCGCTGCGGTTGAAAGTGAACACCCCCTGATTAGTCGTGCCGACGACTGCCAGCGGATCGGCGGCGACGACGCTTACGGACGGTGAGCCGTTGGTCGAAAAAAAATTTGTCATCGCAAAAACACGCCGCCCGTCCGGCCACTGCGCCTCGGCTTCGATCCATTGCGTTCCGTAATTCGTGGGCGTGAAAACGAAGTTGCTGCCAAAGGCCGGCTCCTGAGATTGCGCCTCCCACACGACGCGCGCCTTCGCCAGATCAAAATTCGGCACTTGGAACGTTGCCGTGGCGGAGTTGGAAATACCCACAACTGCGGGCATGGCAATCTGTGCCGTGGCCGACCGCCAGACCTGGGTGGCGGTGGATGTTTTGGCCATGAGAAACGCCGCCGTCGCCAGTTGCCGCGCTTGATTGACGACGGTGGCTTCGGTCTGCACATTCCAGCTGTCGCCCCAGCGATCGTAAATCGGATAAGGCGCGGTGAACGAGCCATCCAACGGAAAACACAGTGCCCCGAGTTCGCCCTGGTAGGGCGAAAGATAATCGAAGCCGGCCGTGATATTGCCGACAGGAATGCCCGACGGCGGCAGCACATGGCGGTCGTTGGCCGCGTATTGGCTCACGATGTCGCGTTGACGCCGCCAGCCAAGGCCCTCGACAAAGCTGACGTTCACCGGATTGCAGCCGCCCTCGTAATTCATGTTGCTTAACATCGCCTCCAGAAATTTCGGACGCGGGTCGTTTAGCGGCGGATAATCGTCGAGTGCCGAGGCCGCGGCGAGATCGAAGGCCTGATCCATCGAAAAATACCAGCCGGCGCTGCGGACGGCCTTTGTTTGCATGGGAAAACTGCTGCCGTAGGCGCCTTGCTGCGCCGAGGTCAATTGATCCTGTGCCGCCGCGATGATTTCCGTCTCACACTTTGCCAGATAATTTGGATCAAGCTGATTCGCCGCCACGCGTCCACTCCGTGCGGCGAAGGCGTAACTGCGAATCGCATTGCCGTAGCTCGCATACATCCGCCACCAGCTCCAACGAAACGTGTTTGGATTGGTGGGATCCGGCAGCATTTGAAACAGCGCCTGCTGACACTGCGGATCCCCGGTCGCCAGATACAATTCGCACGCGGCCCAGGCCAGTTCGTCGTTGTGCATGAAGTCGTCGCCGTAATGGATGAGCTGTTGATACGAACCCGCTAAACCGTATCGGGCGGTCCCGTTCGTCAAAAATTGCCAGCCGAGCCGGGCCTTCGCCAGGTAATTGCTCGCGGCCTGCGGAAACTGCGCCTTGAACCGCGGCGACGATGCGCATTGTGCGAGCGCGGCCACGGCGGCGGCGGTCGCGGCGGTGTTCTTCGGCCAGACGATCTGCGGATCCCCCTGGTCGGGCAGAACGTTGTTTTCGTATTCGCGGTTGCGCGGATAGACCAGGAAATAAAATCCGCCGTCGGCGTCCTGCATCTTCGCCAGAAAATCCGCCTCCCATTTCGCCTCCTGCAAAAGATCGCTCTTGCCGTCGCCGCTTTCGGGAATGCCCAGGTTATCCAGCGCACCGACGCCGGGCAGCGAATCGGCGGCAAAGACGAGCGTGTGAATGAGCGCCGCGCTGTTGATCGTGTATTTGCTGTAATCGCCGGCGTCGTGATGGCCGCCGGAGACGTCCACCGTTCCAGTATTCACAAAGGGAAAAAGCTGCGTTGCTTCGTTCGTAAGCAGCGGCGCGGTTTGCGGCGGATTGTTCGGATTCAAGGTTCGGCCGTAGCTGGCGATGATGTTCCAGGCGCTGGCAAATTGCGATTGCGGAACCGGCACGCTCGCCGGCGCGGTGTGGCAGGCATCGTGGGTGAAGCGTGTGAAGGGCAGCGAATTGCTTGTGCCACAGCGTTGTTCATAAAGTCCCAGTGCGTAAGCGCGTGCAAAGGCCGCCGCGACGCCATCATCAATAAAAAACGGATCGGACGCGCCGAGGCCCGGCACGACCAGCATGAATTCTCCCGCGTTGGTGAAACTGCTGAAATCGGCTTCGAGAACGTTTTGATACGGCAGTGGCGTGTAATTGTAACCGATGTCCGGTCGCGGATTTAATTTGCCGTTGAAAACCACCGCCCCGGTTTTCGCGTCCGCGATCTGAAAATTGGTCGCCGTGACGCTCAGCTCGCCGAGGCTGCCGAGGTAGTAACCGACCATCGCCTGCTTCGGCATGGCCGGCACATAACCAACTTGATTGACATGAATCGCCGGATTGAACCGCAGTGGATCCGCCGTCGCTCTAAATCGCATCGTCGGTGACCAGAGCGAGGCGTCGGGATTGAGAACCTGGACGGTTTGGTTGCTGGCGACCGGTGACGCGAGTTGCAGATAGAGATCGTTGTTGATCCTCAGATCGTAACTGGCAAGCGGCGCGTAAAGCGGGCGGCGCTTGAAACTGACCGCTGACACGAGATCGGGCTTGCCATCCACCAACACCACGAATTTCGCCGAGGCCGGCAACATCGGCAGTCCCAGCGCGCTCACGAAATCCCACTGACCGACGCCCGCCGCCAGTGATTTCGTCGTGATGAGCTTCACTTCCAGCACGTTGGAGGAGAGGATGTGCAACTCATTTTGGCCCACCAGCGGCAGGTGCAGCGGGTCGGCGTTCGTCAACACGGGAATCTGCACGACGGCATCGGCATGGACGCGAAACACAAAAGCGGCGCCGAGGCAGACAGAGAAAAGCCGCACGGTTTTTTTCATGGCTGAAAACTATTTGTCCAAACCTACCGTTATTTTCCCGGTTGCCTAGTGGGGTGAAATCCGTGCCTGCGGGAGGTGTTCACCCCAGTCATCCGGACAAAAAAATTCCCCTTCTCCCGGTTTGCGGGTGAAGAGGAACTGGTTTGACCCCGGCGGTTCGTTTTCCCGGAGGAACGAGAATTTAGTTCGTCACATACACGACGTAGTAACGCTGGGTTTTGCTGCTGGCGGTCGTGTCCGTATAGGACGTGCTGGTGCTGGTGGCGGTGATGAGGCCGCTCAGGTTCGTCCAGGCCGCGTCGCTCAAGCTGTCCTTGTAGTCGACGCGGTAGGCCTTGTTCACCACGCTGCTCCAAGTGATTTTCATGTGGCCGCCCGCCTTGCTGAGGCTGCCCGGCACGCTGTTTCCGGCAATCGTGACCGAGGCACTGCTGGCGGTCCCGACGGCATAGGCTGAGTTTGCTGCCAATGCGAGCACGACCGATTCCGAGCCGACAAAGCTTGCGCTGGACTTGGGCGTGAGGGTGAGCGTGGCCGAGGCCGAGCCCGCCGGAATCGTCAGCGACGTGGCGAGCGAGTTGTAATCCGTGCCATTCGCCGCCGTGCCGCCCAATGAATAATTCAGCGTGAGCGCCGCACTAGTGCCGCCGGTTCGCGTCAAGGTGAACGTGCCCGAGTCAAGGCCGACACGCGAAGCGTTTGCATCCGTCGCCATGATCGTGACCGTCGGCAAGGTGACGACCACATTGCTGACGATGGTGATGGTCGCGCTGCTGGACGCGCCGACGGTGTAAACCGGATCGGTTGCCAACGTCAGGCTGGCGGTTTCTGGATTGACATTATTTTCGTTTCCAATCGCCGCGATATTCATCGTGTAGGAAGTCGCGCCTGCCGGAATCGTGATGGAAACCGGCATGTCGCCTTCGACCGGACGGCGATAATCATCCCACTTGGTCGCCGTGCCACCGAGCGTGTAGTTCACCGTCAACGCACTGCTGGTGCTGCCGGTGCGCGTGAAGGTGATCGCGCCATAATTGGCTGTGCCAATGGTCGCCGTCGGAGCCGTCGCCGCGACGGTGACCATCGGTAAAGTGACCACCACGTTGCTGACAATCGTGATCGTCGCGGTGTTCGCCGCGCCAACGGTGTAAGCCGGATCGGTTGCCAGCGTGAGACTGACGGTCTCGGGATTGGCACCGGTTGAATTTGCCACGCCCATGATGTTCATGGTGTAGGAACTGGCGCCGGCCGGGATGGTGATCGCAACCGGCATGTCGCCGGTTATCGGCTGGCGGTAGTCGGTCCATTTGACGGCCGTGCCGCCAAGCGTGTAGTTCACCGTGAGGGCAGGGGTGGAATCACCGGCGCGCGTGAAGGTGAACGTGCCGTAGTTTGTCGTGCCGATGGTCGCAGTCGGAACTGTGGCCGCAACGCTGAGGTTGGGCAGGCCGAGCGGCGGGGTCGTCACGTTAGTTACGGTGATCGTGACCGGCGTCGCGGTGGTTTGATTCCCGGCCGCATCGCGGGCCACGGCGGTCAACGTATGCGTGCCGTTCGCAACGATTGTCGAATCGAGGAACAAACTGTAAGGCGAGCTGATCTCTTCGATGCCGAGATTGGCGCCGTCCAGTTTGAATTGCACGCCGGCGACCCCGACATTGTCGGACGCGGTGGCGGAAACGTTGACCGTTGAACCGGAAACCGTCGCGGCGACAGTCGGCGAACTCATGACCACCGTCGGGGGCGCGGTGTCTGTAACATTGGTCGAGCTTGAAGCGGACAGGACGATGTGATTCACCGAAATCGGCGGAACGACGAGCGACGTGCCGGGCGCGGGCAGAGCCACCGACACGGTCTGGATTGGCTCCGGCCCGGCGACGCCAAGCGGATTGTTGGCGCTCAAGCTGGGGCCGGTGAGTTGCTTCCAGCTCACGACATTCCAGTTTTCAAAACCCGAAATCGTCGCGGTGCCAGTGGTGTTTTGATTGACGACCCAGAGATGGATGTTGCCGTTGGCCGGATCGCGAAACGTGCGGACGGTCGTCAGCGGGTATTGAACGGCGTTGCCCTGGCCGTCCGTCGTTGAACCAGTCGCGCTGACGTAACTGTTGGTCAGGTAATCGAGGCCGTAGAATTCCTGCGCCATCTGATAGACGAAGAACATCGGCGTGCGGGTGACATAGCCGTTTCTGACCTGAAGCTGTCCGTGTGAAAAGCCTTCGGCTATGAGCGTCCAACTCGAATCCCAGACGATGTTCTGGCGCATGGATTCGGCCAGCCAGTTGGCCCAGTGCATGGCACTGAACATGTCGTTATACATGAACGCGGAGGTGACCTGGATGCCATGTTCGCTAAAACCAAACTGCCAGCGGCTCGGATCGCCCAGACCGGAAACCGCGCTGTCGTCGCGAATGGCGTTGCGGGTGTCCTGCACGATCCAGAGGAATTTCGTGTAGTCGGATTTCCATTGGGATTTGTTCATCCACCAGCCTTGAAAACCATTGGGATTGACCGAAACCGGGAAGGTCCGTTTGAAATCCTCGGGCACGTTCGAAAATTGATAGTAATGTTCGACGTCAACGTAGCTGAAATCGCTCGCGGTGAGACTGTTCATCATCGGATAGAACCAGCCGCCGTTCGGGTCATCCACGATCCCCATGTCGTGAACATGAAGCCCCAGCGCGCCGGTGTAGCCGCGATTGCGGATGGCCACGCGGAATTTTTCCGCCTGCGGCCCGTAGAGCGCGCCGTTCGGCGTGCCTTCAAGGTTGTAGGGCTCCTCGCCAATGATGACCGAGACGACGGGATATGGATTCACATGGCCACGCCGCGCGCGCAAGTCCGCCCAATTGAAGCCGGCTGAGGTCGAAAAGAAATCCATCGTGGTCGGAAGAGTCTGCCACTCGGACTGCGGCCCGGCGATGCCGAACAGGTATTGCACCATCGCCGCGTAGAATGCCGGCGTCTGCCAGGTGTAGCCGTAGCCGTCGTAACCCCAGTTGCTGGAAGGGGTGTTCGTGAGATGGAGCGGTATGGGAATGTTCAGGATGAATTCCGCATTGCCCGTCGCGCCCAAAATATTAAAGACATCTTCCGGCGAGGCCGCGGTGTTGGCGTCGGTGCCGTCCCAGGAATAATAGGTGTGAATCGGCGATCGTGAATCCCATGTGTTGAGGTCAAAGCGGTAGCCATAGCCGACCGCGTCGGACTTGATGTCCACAAGCACCGGCCGCGAACTTTGCGAGAGCGCGGGCGCGGCCTGCTTGACGACCGCCCGGCTGTCCAGCCAATACACGCCGCCGAGCCGCGCTTTCCAGTTGTGTGTGGCCGTTGTGCCGACCCAGTTTGGAAGCGTAGTGACCGCCCAACCGCTCTGCGCGACGGACGCCAACAGTAAAACGCCCGTGAAGGCACGAATAAATTTAAGCATTGTGCCGTCACTATAGGGAATGGAACTTTTCTACATAACTGGAGCCAGTCTGATAATCGTGTCGGAAGCCGGACTACACGCCCCGGGTCCACCCTCAGGCATTTACCCGGACGAAATTGGGTTAATCACCCCATTCAACCGCCTTTGGTTTTCCTTCAGCATCTGTGTTCAATCCAGCCGGCAGGCGATGACAGGGAGATCCGTCCACGGCTGGATCGTCTCAACAACAAACAAAACGACGAACAAAATGAAAATGAAAATGAAAAATTCAAAACTGTGGGTTGCTGCGTTTGCGGCAATCGGTCTGCAGGTGATCAGTGTTCCGTCCGGCAGCGCCCAGGATTTTTACCGGGCCAACGTGAGTGCCATTGGCATCGCCACCAACCAGGCTGGAGACCTGACTTATTATCGGTTCGGAAACCGGGACCTCATCCGGCATTGTACCGGCGAACAGGGCATAACGAACCTGACGGGCCTGTCGCTGGCTTATGATCGCACGGCGGACGCGCTCGTGGTGGTGAGCGGCACCAATAACACCGTCCTCTGCACGCCGCTGACGTTTGCGGGAGGCACTTCCTTAAGCAACACGAACGGCACTAAAATCCAGCGGTTGACCTGGGTTTATTGGGAGACCAACCAGGTGGCCAGCGGCACGCTGCTGGCCGGGGAGAAGGTCTTCCCGGCGACCACCAACCATCCGGCCAGCTTCAGTTTGCAGGGGCAGCTGCAATTCACCGTGCCGGGAGACTCCACCAACGGTCCGGTGATTTATGCCGGAATTATCAGCGCAGGATCAAAGTTCTGTGACTGGGGCGACTTTGACCACGAGCATTGAGCGCCATTTTAAAATCAAACCAGACAAGGTCCGGCTGCGAGGCCGGATCTTGTCATGCTTATTGAGGCTCGCGCCAATTGTGACGGCGCGGGTTCAGCCCGCTTCAACATTCTGATTCACGAAACGCGCATGAAGCGGCATAAATGCCGCGCGCCGCTCCCAGCTATTGATTGGACCCGCCGCCGATGCTTACGCCGACGGGAACGAAGTTTTGTGACACCGCGCGTGCTCCTTCGTTGATGGCCACGGTGCTGACAAAGGTGGTCAAGATCAGATCTGCGTAACGTTCCAGCGTGCGATACGGCACATACGGCACATACACGATGTCGCCCGGCTCCAGCAGCACATCCGCTGTTTTGCCCTTCACGATGTCCTGGTAATCCACCACGGCGATCTTCGGCTGGGCGAGCGAGCCGCGGACGATGGCCACGTGCGAAAGGTAGGCGTCCTTGATCGTGCCGCGCGCATTGGCGATCGCCGCAACCAGTGACATCCGTTCCCGATAGGAAACGGACTTGGGTTGCAGCACCGCACCGAGCACAAACACTTCCCGGGTCACCGCCGACGGCACATAAACAAAATCGTCCGGTTCCAAAAAAATGTTCTGGGTCATGTCACCTTGCTTGAGCAGCCGGTAAAAATCCACCGGCAACACCTGGCCGCTGCGGATCACAAAGCTCCGGCGCAAATCCGCAACGTCATCCGAAAAATTCACGCCCGTGGTTCCGCCGCCGGACGACGCCAAACTGGTCGGGCTCATCGGCCCGCCGGCAACCGTCAGGGCTTCGAGCAGGGTCATCGGCGCAGCCATTGGATAAATTCCCGGCGTGTTCAAGCGCCCCAGCAGCCACACACGCCGGCTTTCCACGCCGCGCAAGGTCACGCTGACCTGTGGTGGCTGGCGCGTGAACTGTGTCAGCGCCTTCTCGATGAGCGCCTTGGTTTCAGGGACCGTCCGGCCCCAGACATCCAGGCCGGGCAGCAGGTTGAAATAGATTTTGCCGTCCGGCCCGACCGTGGTGCTCGTCACCGTCGTCGGGTCGCCAACGATCGCAATTTCCAGCCGGTCACCCGGCCCGAGCGTGAAGGATTCCGATGGTGGCTGCAGCAAACTGGCGTCCGCCGCATTCGTCACCGTCACCGGCGCGAGATTGGTGAGCGCGGCCAGCCGGGCCTGCGTCGATGCGCGGGCGTCGAACCGCGGGCCGGTCTGGCAACCGGACAACCAGGCCAGCATCATTACCCCGGCCAAAAATATTCCCGCGCATTTCATGATGTCACTGGATGATCGGATGGGTGATCCACGGCCCGACATGCATTCCCGTCCAATAGATCGTCGCCGACTGCACAAACGCCGTGGCCGCGAGATCAAGCAGTTCCTCGGCTTTGATCCACGGACGGTAATGGACATAGACGATGTCGTCCGGTTGCAATTTGAAATCCGGCGCCCGCGCAGACAGCACGGCACCCGCGTCCACGACAAAAGCCTGGGGATGTTCCAGCGAGCCGCGAATGACCAGGACTCTTTTCTTCCACGCACGGTCCGTGAAGCCGCCCAGTTCCGTGATGGCGCGCAACGCGGAAGTCTCCGCCGTGCAGGGCACGACGCCGGGCGTCAACACCTCGCCGACGACATAGACCTGCTTCAAGTCGGCGGGTGGAAAATACAGGTAATCATCCGGCGCGAGGGGAATATTCTGCGAAAGGTCGCCGTGTTCAAACAGCTTTTCAAAATCCACCGCCACGCGTCCGCCCTGCCGCACGAGAAACGCCCGCTGCAGATCGGCCACTTCGACCAGGTTGCGCTGCTGCAAGGCGGTCTGCAGCCCGCGCGCACGGGCGACGGCCTCGACAATGGTGATGGGCCGGTCGAGCGTGAACACACCTTCACGTGCCACGCTGCCGAGCAGGAAATACTTTTTGCTGTTGAAAGTGACCGGCGTGATGATGCTATGAGGCGCACGGCGATACTTCGCCAGTTCTTCATCCAGCTTCGCGCGCAACTCGTCCACCGTCAGGCCGGCGGCCGGAACATCCTGCGCCTCCAGAAAACTGACGCGCCCGTCCGGCCCGATGGGCACGCCCGCTTGCGCCAGCGTCGGCTCGCCGTAGAGTGTAAAATCCAAAATATCGCCCGCGCCCAGCGTCAAATGCTGCTGCCACGCCGCGCGCTGAGCGGGTGAAATGACGGAAAAGGAAAGGTTGGTTTCCACGACCCGGTTGGTGGCGGTGGTCGGACTGGCCACTTCCGCCCCGTGAAGCATTGAGGCACAGGAGACGCTGGACGCGATTATCACCGCCGCGCAATTGAACCAGCGGTTGAATTTATTCTGCAAGATGGAATCCGGTGCATGATTGAGCACCGCCCCGGCCAGCTTGCAGCGGGCATGGCGCAACGTTTCCAATTGCCGACGGGTTTCCGCCGCGGGCGATTCACCGCTGGCCGTCAGCCAGATCAAGTTCGGCAGATTTTCCGCGAGCAGCACGGCTTCAGGTTCACTCGCGGGCGGCAGCTCGACGAGGATGACGACGTTTTCAATCTGACTCCAGTCGCGCAATGCAGCCTGCCACTGTTTGCGGCGTTCCAGGTTCCAGACCCAGCCGGGCAGGGGGATATGAACAATTGGTTGCGGTTCCGGCCCCATCAATTTCTGAGCGACCTCACCCGGCGAGGCCAGGACATTGGTTTGAATTGCCGTTGTCTCGTGCTTTGGAATCGGAACGGACTCCGAACATTCCGGGCAGGAAAACGAATCTTCCTCCGTGTCTTCCGGATATTCAATGCGCTGGCCGCAATGTGGACAATCCAGTTTCACGTAGGCGCCGCCGCTTCCGTTTGCGGAGAACGACGCCGGATTTTCTGAACCGTTTTTGCCGTGCGAACCGCCGGTTTCCACGGTCGTGCGGGCCGGCCGCGTCGTGATCGTCAGCACACGGAAACCGAGCTGGTTCGCGGCGGCGGCGAGCTGGTTGACCCAGATCGAGCGTCCTTCGCCGTGGTTCGCCGAGGTGACGCCGCAGACCAGGCCGTGGTTCGGCGACGCGCTCAACCGGCCCTGCAAACTCGTCCAGGTTCGGAAGGCCCAGTTTTCTTTTTGCGCGCCGGTCATCCGCGCGAAATCCCCCGCCGTGGCGAGCACCGGCAGCCGCGCAATGCGCTTCACATCGGAGGCGCTCTTCAACCGGTCGTCCATGAGCTCAACCAGCAGGACGCCCGCCGCTGTTCCCAGCAGGCCGAGCAGGCCCATGAAGGCCGCGAGAAAAAGAATTTTTGCGCCGCGCCCGTGCTTGACCAGATCCTTTTCCGTGGCCTCGGCGAGCAGCTGGCAGAAGCCCGGCGGATCGGCGGCGAGCGATTCCGCCTCCTGTTTGCGGCCGATCAACGTGAGCCGCGCGCTTTCAAGCGACGCCAGTTTGCTGCGAACAACCTCGGGATCGCCGCTCGCTAAAGCGGGGGGGTTCGTCACGCTGCCCGCCGAAACCTGGGGCGCCGATTCCTTTTCCAGTGCGGCAATTTCCGCCCGCTTGGCCTGCACGAGCGGATGAGCATCGGTGTAACGCGCCAACAGACCGGCCAAATCGTCATGGGCCGCCTGGATTTTTTCAATCAGCGTGGACGTCTGCGGCGCCATCGTCACCGAACTCGCTGGCGGCAAGTTTACGCCCTGATGGTTCACGTTGGAGATTTCTGACTCGGTCCGCGCGAGCTGCTGTTTGGTGAACTGGATGATCTCGCCGGCGGACTTCCCCTGCATTTCCTGCGTGTAGCGAACCGCTTCCCGTGAGTAAAGATTGACCAGTTCGAGCGTCTTCTGCGGATCCCGTCCGGTGAGGGTCACGACGATGATGTCGCTGTCGTGTTCCGGCATGACGCGCAGGGTCGCTGCGAGAACCTCCGCGGATATCGGAGGGTCAGCCCTCGCGCCGACACGCTGCAACAGTTCTGGAGAATGTAAAATGCTGGGTAACGTCTGCGGTGCGGCCTGACGGATGCCAAAAACTTCCACAGCGTTGGGCGATTCGTAACGCATCAATTGTGCCGGCGCGGTGTAGGAGGATTTCCAGAGGGCGAATCCGCCGATGAATCCTAACAACCCCAGCACCACACTGCCGGTGAGCAGCCACCACCAGCGGCGCAAGATCGCTTCGAGCAGCGGCAGCAAGTCGGCGGCATTCGCACCGGTATGCGGGAGGGGGGCGGTATTGCGGAGACGACCGCTGTGCCTCGTCGCCGGGACAACCAGATCCTGGCCATTGGGAGATTCGTCATTCATGGGACCTAGTTCACTTTCGATTTGAGAGCTTAGGCCGCGAATGAAACCTTCGTAAGTGGGTCAAGACCTCAAAGCCTTGGGGTAAAGACCCCAGTCAATCCACCAGATTTTTTTGAACGGCGTAGTGCGTCAGCTCGGCGTTGTTCTTCATGTCCATTTTTTCGAGCAGCCGCGCGCGGTAGGTGCTGATGGTCTTGACGCTCAGGGAAAGTTCCCGGCCGATCTGGCTGACCGTCTTGCCGGAGGCCATCATCCGCAAAATCAAAAATTCCCGGTCCGACAGCCGCTCGTGCGGAGCTTTGTGCACGTCAATGTCCAGATACGATGCCATCCGCTCGGCCAGCGACGGGCTGACGTAACGCCCGCCACCAACCACTTTTTTGATCGCGCCAACCAGTTCTTCGTCCGCGCTTTCCTTGGTGAGATAGCCGGCGGCGCCGGTTTTGAGCATGCGCACGGCGAACTGGTCCTCCGGGTGCATGCTCAAGACGAGCACAGGCAGCTTGGGGCGCAGCCGCTTCACGTCCCGCAGGGTCTCCAATCCGCTGCGACCGGGCATCGTGATGTCGAGAATCATCACGTCCCAGTTTTCCTTCGAGAGGCGGTCCAAGGCTTCCGTCGCGTTGCGCGCCTCGCCGAACCGGGCCTTCTTGAAATGGTCAGCGAGAATCAATTTCAAGCCCTGTCGCACGACGGCGTGGTCGTCGGTAAGAAGAATTTTCATGCGAATTCAATTTGTCATGCCCGGAATTTTGTGGCGGTCGCGGAATGCGCACGCTCACGGTCGTGCCCTGGCCGGGCGCGCCGCGCCACCGCACCTCGCCGCCGAGCAGCGCGGCGCGTTCGCTCATGCCGATCAGGCCGATGGATTTCGTGTTTTGAATTTCATGCTCAGCGATGCCGCGCCCGTTGTCCTTCACTTCCAGAATGAAATGTTCCGCGGTCTCGGTCAGCCGCACCTCGACCTTGCTGGCATTGGCGTGGCGGATGATATTGGTGAGCGTCTCCTGAAAGATGCGGAAGAACGCCGTGTTCAAGCCCTGATCGAGGATCGTGTCACGGATGGCCACGGTCACGCGGCACTGGATGCCGGTCTGCTTCTGGAATTCGTTGGTCTGCCACTCCACCGCGGCAGGCAGCCCGGCGGTATCGAGCAGTCCGGGCCGCAATTCGGTGGCGATGCGGCGAACCACCTGGATGATTCCGTCAATGTCGTCAGCCAGGCTGTGCGCCTTTTTGTGAAGCCGCTTCAAGTTTCTCGGCAGCCGGCCCGCGAGCCAGGTCAATTGCAGTTTCAAGCCCGTCAACGACTGCCCCAGTTCATCGTGGACTTCGCGCGCGATGCGGATGCGCTCATCCTCGCGCACGGATTGCAGGTGGATGGAGAGCGCGCGGAGCTGCGCGTGCGACTGGCGGAGCCGTTCCTGCGCGCGTTTGCGCTCGCTCCGCTCCTCCGCCTCGCGCAAGGCGCGATGCACCGACGGCACCAGCCGCGAGAGGCGCTGCTTGAGCACATAATCGGTCGCGCCGTTCTTGAGCGTCTCAATCGCCACCTCCTCGCCCAGCGTGCCGGTGACAAAGATGAACGGCGCGTTCGGGCATTTTACCTGCGCGATTTCGAGCGCCGTGTAGCCGTCGAGCGAGGGCAGTGAAAAATCGGACAGGATCAGGTCCGGCGAAAATTTTTCGATCTGCCGGATGAAGGCGGCTTTGTTATCGGCATGTTCCAGGGAAAAAACCAAACCGCCCATCCGCAGCGCGTGGCGGATCAGGTCGGCATCCATTGCGCTGTCTTCGAGCAGGAGGATGCGAATCTCATTTTTCAATTTTCAGGCGGCGGATGCCAGTTGGGGTGGTGATTGCCGGGCCGTGGCGTCCGCGATTTTTATCAGATCCACGGGCGGCGGTTCGTTGAGGATGAGCCAGAACTTTTTGACGTCCTTGAGCGCGGAAACAAATTCCTGATAGCCGAGCGGCTTGACGACATAGGCGTTCGCGCCCAGTTGATACGTCCGCGCGAGGTCGGCCCGCTCGTTGGAAGATGTGAAGACGACGACCGGGATGCTTTTCAACGCGGCGTCGCTCTTGATCTGGCGCAGCACTTCCATGCCGTCCACCTTGGGCATTTTCAAATCCAGCAGCACGACCGCCGGCGGGTCGTCGCCCTCGCGGGATTGAAATATCCCGCGCCGATACAGACAGTCCAGCGCCTCCGCGCCGTCGCCCGCCAGCACGACCTCGCTGGGCGACTGGCTGGCCGCCAGGGCGCGCATCGTCAGGTCCGCGTCGTTCGCGTTGTCCTCCGCCAGCAGAATCCATCTCGGCTTGTTCATATATCCTCCTTTTTTATTTTTGGGATTGAGAAATAAAAAGTCGCGCCGCCATCCACCGCGCCTTCAGCCCACGCGCGTCCGCCGTGGCGATGGATGATGCGCCGCACGTTGGCCAGCCCGATGCCGATGCCCTCAAACTCGTTCCCGTTGTGCAGCCGCTGAAAAACGCCGAACAGCTTGTTCACGTATCTCATGTCAAACCCGACTCCGTTGTCGCGGATGAAAATGACCATTTCATCCCCGGAATCCGTCGCGCCGATCTCGATTCTGGCCTGTTCGCGCTTGCGCGTATATTTCAGCGCATTGGAAAGGAGATTGATCAGCACCTGCCGGAGCATGATCGGGTCGCCTTGCGTTTCCGGCAATGGCTCGATCTGCCAGTCAATGTTCCGGCCTTCGATGTCGCGCCGCAATTCGCGCCGCGCCTCCTCGACCAGACCGGCCAGCTCCACGCGCTCCAGGCGCATCTCGGTGCGGCCCATGCGTGAAAAGGCGAGCAGTGAGTCGATCAGTTCGCCCAGGTTTTTGGCGGAGTCCGCGATGGTTTGAAGGTGCTCATTGGCCTGGCCGTCCAGTTTGCCGGCGGCTTCGCCCTGCAAAATCTCGACATAGCCGGCGATGTGGCGGAGCGGCGCGCGCAAGTCGTGCGAGATGGAATAGCTGAACGCTTCCAATTCGTCGTTGGCGGCCTCAAGTTGCGCGGTGCGGATGCGGACGCGCTGTTCCAGCAGATCATTGAGCTGGCGGATTTTTTCTTCGTCCTCCTTTTGCCGGGTGATGTCGTGCGCGATTTTAGAGAAACCCCGGACCTTGCCATCTTCGTCGCGCAGGACCGTGATGATACCCTGCGACCAGAAGCGCGAACCGTTCTTGCGGACGCGCAGGCCTTCGTTGACCGCCTGGCCATCGCGTTCGGCGCGTTTCAAAGCCTCCTGCGGCACGCCGCCTGCCACGTCTTCCGGCGTGAAAAAAGTGGAGACATGCCGGCCGATGATTTCCTCGGCGCGATAGCCCTCGACCTGCTCCGCGCCGGCGTTCCACGTGAGGATGTTGCCTTGCGGATCGAGCATGTAAATCGCGTAATCCTTCACGTTTTCGACGAGCAGCCGCAGCCGTTCCTCGCTCTGGCGCAAGAAGGCCTCGGCCTGCTTGCGCTCGGTGATGTCGCGGATGAGCGCGGTGCAACCCGGCGGATCCTCGGTCAAAGTGCGGCTGATGCCGATCTCCGCACGGAACTCAACCCCGTCTTTGCGTTTCAGGCTCAGTTCAATCGGCCGGCCGATCAAGCTGCCAACGCCGGTCATCAGATAATGCGTCAGGCCGTCCTGATACACCTCCCACATCGCCGGCGGAATGATCAATTCATCCATCAGCCGCCCGACGGCCTCGTCACGGTGGTAACCGAAAATTTTCTGCGCCGCCGGATTCCATTCCTGGATTTTGCCTTCGTGATCGACGGAGATGATGGCGTCCAGTGCGGTCTCCAGAATGAGCGCCTTCATGGCCTCGCTCTGGCGCAATTTTTCCAGGTTCTGCTTCCGTTCGCCGATGTCGCGGGCAATCACCTGCACGGCGGGTTTGCCTTGATAAACCGTCGGTGCGGTGGAAATCTCCACGTCCAGCCGAACCTTGTCCAGGCGCAACAATTGTTGTTCCATAAAGGGTGTGAACGGCTGTCCGTTTTGCAGGTGCCGGGTGCGGCTCACGATGTTGTCCCACGGGTCGGGCTGGAAAAATTTCTCCGCGCTTTGGCCGAGCAATTCCTCTTCGTTTGCGGCGCCGAGCAGTTGGACGGCGGCCGGATTTGCAAAGGCGATGACATCGTCCGTCTGGATGACCAGGATCGCTTCCGGCGAACGTTCCACCAACCGGCGGTAGCGCGCCTCGCCTTTTTGCAGCGCATTGTCAGCGCGCTTGCGCTCGGTGATGTCGCGCGCGATGAACTGGATCGCCTGGCGGTTTTGAAACGTGAGCGGCGTGGCCGCCACCTCCACCGCCGCCAGCGAGCCGTCCTGCCGGACAAATTTCTCTTCGACGAAAGGAAAGGTGGCGCCCGGTCCTTTCAGACTTTGAACATTTTCCTTTTCGATTTTTCTCCAGAAGAAAGTGGTGCCGCTTTCATGCAACTGGCTGAATCGTTTGGCGAGCGCCTCCCAGGAATCCGGATGGACGATTTCCCTGATCGGCCGGCCAAGGATCCGGTCTGCGCTGGCCACGCCGAGCAGGCGCGCGGCGCTCCGGTTGGCGAACACGATCTGCCCGTCGCATTCGACAAAGAAGGCGTCCGGGCAGAATTCAATCAGCCGGCGGTAGCGCTCCTCGCTTTCCCGCAGCAACTGCTCCTTCTGCTTCAACGCCGTCCGTTCCCCGGCCTCCCGCAGCGCGCGTTCCACCGCCGGCACCAGCCGGGAAAGGTCCTTTTTCAGAACGTAATCCGTCGCGCCGCTTTTCAGGGTTTCAATCGTCATCTCCTCGCCCAGCGCGCTGGTGACAAAAATGAACGGAACGTCAGGACACCGGACCCGGGCGATGGCCAGCGCGGTAAAGCCGTCGAACGAAGGCAGTCCGTGATCGGACAGGATCACATCGGGCGGGTGATGCTCCAACTCATGCAAGAATGCAGCCTTGGAATCCACGCGCTTGGAGCGGAAGCGCAGACCGCCCTGTCGCAGCGCGTGGTTGAGCATCACAACATCCGCCGGCAGATCCTCCACACAAAGGATACGAACTTCATTTTTCATCAAATCATCGCTGGCATGGGTTTCTGGAAAAACGGTTTTCAAGCATGCAAATGATACGGCGCGCAGTCATGCGGCCGAAAGTAGGTGAACACCCCAAAATCGAATCTGATTTACCGAATGGCACGCGCCGCGCGCAAAAAACTCCTCCACCCGCCAGCGGGTTCTTTGCGCGCGGCCGCAGTGCCGGGACCTTACAATCCACCGGCCTCCACCAGAATTGTCACCGTCGCTGAATTCGGTGAGCTGACATTGTAGCTCGAATCAGGCGAGACCGTCAGCACCACTGTTTTCAAGACCGTCAGCAATCCCTTGGGCTGGACGACCACCTTCGTGGAGGCTGACCCGGCGGGGATCACCGCCGAACCGCTCAAAGTCTGATAATCCCTGCCATTCACCGCCGAGCCGCCGAGCGAATAATTCACCGTCAGCGCCGAACTCGTGCTGCCGTTGCGCGTGATCGTGAACTCGCCCGCGGACAGCAGCGAAGCCAGCGGTTGAGACGCAACCACCGTCACCGTGGACAACGGCGCGGGCGCATTCGTCACGGTGATCACGCGGCTGGCGCTGCTGGTTTGGCCGCTGCTGCCGCCCACCGTCAAGGTCGCGGTATAATTGCCGGCAGAACCGTAAGTGTGCGATGGGCTTTGCGTTGAACTTGTCGCGCCGTCACCAAAATTCCAGTTCCAAGTCGTCACCGGTCCCGTGGATTGATCGCTGAACTGAACTGCGAGCGGCGCCTGGCCCGAGCCCGGATTGGCCGAGAAATTCGCCGTCACAGCCGGCGGTGGCGGCGCGTTCGTCACCGTGATTGTGCGGCTCGTGCTGCTGGTCTGCCCACTGCTGCCGCTCACGGTCAACGTCGCGGTGAAGCTGCCGGCGCTGTTGTAAGTGTGACTCGGATTCTGTGTCGAGCTGGTTGTGCCGTCGCCGAAATTCCAATTCCACCTTGTCACCGGCCCGGACGACTGGTCGGTGAATTGCACCGCCAGCGGCGCTTGTCCGCTCGTCGGGTTGGCTGAGAAATTCGCCGTCACCGGCGCGGGCGCATTCGTCACCGTGATTGTGCGGCTCGTGCTGCTGGTCTGCCCGCTGCTGCCGCTCACGGTCAACGTCGCGGTGAAGCTGCCGGCGCTGTTGTAAGTGTGATTTGGACTTTGCGTCGTGCCGGTCGTGCCATCACCGAAATTCCAATTCCAGCTTGTCACCGGCCCGGACGACTGGTCGGTGAATTGCACCGCCAGCGGCGCCTGGCCGCTCGTCGGAGTGGCCGAAAAATTCGCCGTCACCGGCTGCGCCGAAGCGTTCGTCACGGTGATGATTTGACTCGCACTGTCCGTCTGCCCGCTGCTGCCGGTCACGGTCAACGTGGCGGTAAAAGTTCCAGCGCTGCTGTAGGTGTGATTTGGACTTTGCGTCGTGCTGGTCGCGCCGTCGCCGAAATTCCAGTTCCAAGCGGTGACCGGCCCGCTCGACAGGTCGTTGAATTGAACCGCCAACGGTACCTGGCCCGAATTCGGCGTGGCCGAAAAATTCGCCGTCACGCCCGTCTGCGTCGCATTGGTGGCGGTGATCGTGTGGCTTGCGCTGCTGGTCTGCCCGGCACCGTTGTCCACGGTCAGCGTGATGGTGAAGTTTCCGCCGGAATTAAATGTGTGTGATGGATTCTGGGTCGAACTGGTCGCGCCGTCGCCAAAATTCCAAGTCCACGAAGTCGGGCCGCCGGTGGAGGTGTCGGTGAATTGCACCGCCAGCGGCGCCTGGCCGGAAGCTGGATTCGCGGAAAAATTCGCGGTCAGGGTCGGCGGCGGTGGAGTTGCATTGAGCGCTTTCGCCAGGTTCAGCCGGCCGCCGGTGATGGTTTTACCCGCCAGGCTTGGAAGCGGATCAACGCCGTTCAACATGCGCTGGATGATCTGGCGGTGCGTGTCGTTGGGATAATACGCCCGCAACAGCGCCGTGGCACCGGAAACGGTCGCGGCGGCCATCGAAGTGCCGTCGTCATATTGATAATCGCTGTCCGAGCCATTCCAGCAGGAATAAATCGGCGTGCCGGGCGCAGCCAGATCCACGTTGGTCACGCCGTAATCGGAAAAGCTGGCGAACTGATCGTTGCGGTCCGTCGCGGCAACGGCGACAACATTGTCCAGGTCGCGATAATCCGCCGGGTAAAACGGCGACGTGTCGTTGTTTGCCGCGGAATTGCCGGCGGCAGCGACAAAGATGATGTCGGCGTCGCGCAGGCTCGCGATGGCGTCGTGCAATGCCTGCGAGGTGAATGCGGGCGAGCCCCAGCTCGCGTTGACGACTTTTGCGCCATGGGTTCGTGCGTAATCCAGGCAGGTGATGGCGCCGGAAATCGAGCCGTTCCCCGTCGAGTCCAGAAATTTGCAGGCCATGATCTGGACGCTCCAACAGACACCGGCCACGCCAACACCGTTGTTGCCCACCGCGCCGATGATCCCGCTGACGTGCGACCCGTGGCCGTAATCGTCATTTGGGTCGGCGTTGTCCGCGACGACATTCGTGCCATGGCTCCCATCCGCGGGATTCACCCACATGTTCGCCGCGAGATCCTCGTGCGTGTAGCGCACGCCGGTGTCCACGACCGCGACGATGACACTGCTTGCGCTGGTGATGATGTCCCATGCGTTGGTCGCGTGGATGTCCGCGCCCGGCGTGCCGCCGTCCTGACCGAAGTTGTGCAGGCTCCACTGATTGCCTTGCTGGTAATAAAAATCATTCGGGCTGTTCAGCGCCTGCACATAAAAATCATTCTCCGCATATTGGACGAGTCCGCTGGCCTGATATAACGCGATCAAAGTGCTGGCCGTCAAATTTCCCGGCACCCGGATGATCTGCAAGTCACCGATGGCCGGAAACCGGTTCAACACACTCACCCCGAGCGACAGATTCAGTCCGGCCAGACTCACGCCGGGCTTCGGCTTCACGAGAATTCGGTTCGGGGCATGATTTTCGCCCAGCAGTCCCTGGCTCGATAAAGTTCCCGTCCCTGTCATTTGCGTGCCGCGATAGAAACGTTGCGGAAATTGTCCCGCTTGCGGATCGCGGAAACTCAAAGCCCCGGCCGGATTGGTCCGGTTCGTGGCGACGACCGTCCAGTGTTTAAAGTCGGTGCTGGCTTCGACCAGGTAGTTTGCATTGGCCTGGCCGTGCAGCGCGAGTTCAAGCTGGTTCGGAAAACTCGCGGCGGCAAGAACCGGCAGACTGACCGCGATTGACCACGCCAGACAACCTGTCAACACCCCGGAAATTATTTTTTTTGTTTTCATTTTTTTCAAATGTTTTGGTTTGAATTTCACGTGGCAGCATAAAACGGCCTCCAGGTTGTTGAGTAGTTGGGTGGAACCCTGAAAAGTGGGGGAAATCAACCCCAGTAGGGACCGCGGTCTTGTCAGATACGCGCGGCACTTCGCACGAATACGGCGTCGAGAGTGTTGTGCATATTATTCGTCCGTAGAATTAGATTCGTTAAACAACTTCGGCAACATAACGCTCACATCAGCGGCCAGAACCTTGATTCTGAAAGCCGGCGCGGTGCTTCAGGTGTGCATGGCAAAATTCCTTTTTTGCGCGGCTGCGCGTTCACAACGCGGGGATGCTGTCTTCTTCCACTTCAAATTTCACCGTCACCAGACGGTGGCGCCGGTGCGCCTGGAAAACTTTGCGCAGCTTTTGGTCGAAATAATCCTTCAGCATGGAAGGCCGCGGGTCTTTAAGATATTGGTCGGGATTTTCCGCGAGGTCTTCCGCCACCAGTTCGAGTTCGTCGCGATTGGAGCAGTGCTGCACGATGCACGGCGCGTGTGTGATGCCCAAATCGCGCAGCGCATAGGCGCGGTGGCTGCCGTTGTTGAGGACGATGCGGTTTTCGACGCGGATGGCGTTCATGAAATTCGAGCCGAAGCCGACGGCCAGCCCCACGACGCCGACAACCGCGCCGGGCGGCGGGTAATTCGTGATGTGCTGCGACTTCAATGACATCGCGCCAAGGAAGCGCAAATCGTTTGACGGCGACATGAAAACAAATTTATTGTGGCGTGCGCGCGACCATTTTACCGGCGAAGGCGGATGGTCGAACGGCAGGCAGACGCGGAAAATTTCCTCCTCGGTCGGCGTCAGGCCCAATTTTTCCTTCAGCGATCCGACAAAGGCCAGATCAATGTGTTGCTGATAGACCACGAGCCGGTCCAGCTCCACGAGCGCGACTTCGGTGGGCACGGTGTTGAAATTGTTGCGCACGAGCGGGTCTTTGAGAAATTCGATCAGGAGCGGTTCGTAATTGGTTTCCGCTTCGGTTATGGGCGTCGTCGCCGGATTGTCCGCGATGCCGGCCTCGGTTTTTTTCAGGCCCTGGATGTGGCGGTGTGCCGCCTGCCATTCTGCGGCCAGGACGTCTTCGTCTTCGGGATGCGCGGCGTGTTTGCGCACATAGCGGCGGAATTCCTGGAGCGAGGGCCGGCCGGTGAGGAAAAGTCTTTCATTCGGCGGCTCGCCATTTGAAGCGGCGATGGTCCGGGGCTTGATTTCGAGCGCTGGAGTTTGTGTCATCATAATTTTTTCCCTTCGGCTTGTTTTTCATTTCTCACCACCACGACCAGAGCGTGACGTTGAACGTGCGGGCGATTTGCCGCGCCGCGAGTTCAAAGAGATGCCGCCGGCCGCAAATAATTTTCGCCTGCCCGGTCATTCCCGGCTTGAGCAGCAGCGAGCGGTTGTCAATTTCGGTCGTGACCAAAAATGTTTTCGGCGTCCCGGCGATGCTGCCGCCGGTGACAGCCGTCACCGACGTCGCCGGGTCGGCTGAACTGGAACTGGAAATGCCGGGCGTGGCGATGGCAATGGACGTGACCTCGCCGTGGAAAGTCATTTGCGGCCAGGCGCGGGCCTTGAGCACGACGGGCTGGCCGGTTTTCACGTCGGCGATTTCCGTTTCCGAAACGGGAATCTCGACGATGATGGTTTTGAGATCGTAAATCTTGGCGATCAAATCGCCTTTCTTCACGAACACGCCTTTCATTTCATGCAACTGGCGCGAAGGCGTGGCGACGACGCCGTCGGCGGGGCTGAAAATTTTTGCCAGCCGGATTTGCTCCTGCAAATAACTTTGATGGGCCTGGAGGTGGGCGATCTGGGCCCTGGTCGCGTCAATGTCTTCGGGCCGGCTGCCGGCCACCAGCATATCCAGTTTGTTTTTGTTTCCGGCGAGCGTGGCTTGCTGCTCAGCCAGATTCGCCTGGCTGGCTTCATAGTCCTGTTGCGAAAGCAGTTTCCCGTCAAGCAGCAATTTGTCGCGCGCCAAAGTGCTCGCGGCAAACTTGACCGCCGCGTCGGCTTTGACAACTTCATTTTTGGCCGCTTCGATTGCTGCCGGCAGCGGGCCGTTGACAAGCAGGTTCAATTTCGCCTGCGCTTCTTGAATGTCGGCCTCCGTCTGGCGCAACTGCGTGACATTGTCCATGTCCGACAGTTGCGCGATCAAATCGCCCTGATGAACCATGCTGCCTTCATCCATGCGGATTTCACTCACGAGGCCGTCCACGCCCGCGCGCACGTCGGCGTTGCGGATGGGCATCGCGCTGAACCCTCCGCCGACCCGCAGTTGTCCGTTTTGAAAGGCCAGAATTGCCAAAGCCGCCGCGCCACCGGCGAACAGGATAAAACGTTTGGACGGGCGCGGCCTTTTTTTCCCACGCCCGGCCGTCTGTGGCGGCCCGCCGGGCACATCCGCGCCGTCGGTTTCGTCCGTGGCATCGCCATCATCGTCGAGTGTCGCGGCGCCCGAGGATCTGCCGAACAGCTTGCTGAACCGGCGGCGGATTTTTTGTCCCAACATCCCCGCGAACAGCGCGAAGGCCAGCAGTTGGTTTTGCCCGATGAGATAAGTGCCGATTTTCGTGACGGCAAAAACCAGCATCGCCAGCGAGCCGGCCGTGGCCGTCAGCCCGTATGTCAGGTAAATGCGGCGTTCGCGCGCGGACATTTGCTCCAGCCGCCGTCCGCCCGCGCCGAATTTGTTTTTGATCCATTCGCCGGCGGCGGCGAAGGCGCGTTTGCGTAAATTGGGAATGCCCAGCCAGTCGCTCAACAGATAATAACCGTCCAGCTTGATGAGCGGATTGAAGTTGAGCAGCGTCTTGACGCCCGAAGTGGTCATCGCGATGAATGCGGCGTGGTTGAGCCAGGTCTCCCCGTCCGTCGCACGCCACAGCAGCGCGGCCAGCGCCCAGAGAAAGAGCTCGAAGTAAGGCCCAGCGAAGCCGACCCAGAGCCGTTTGGATTTTTCGGGAAACAGCCACGCGTCGCTCACGTTGCAGTAAAGCGCCGGCTGGAAATAAACCAGGAAAAACCCCAACTCGTGGACTTCGCCGCCGAAATGCTTGCACGTCAGCCCGTGTGCCAACTCGTGCGCCGTGACGACGCAAAAAACCACGGCGAAAAAAAGCGGAATGACCGACGGCAGATAAACGCGCGAAAAATTCTGGACGATGCCGCTCCAATTGAAAACGACGACGCACACGGCGGCAAAAATTGCCGCCGCCGAAATCGCCATGAACGCCGGCGTGAAAAAAAATTGAATCCTGCCGGTCAGGCGGTTGAAAAGCCGGTCGGGATCGAAAAACCGGACGCGAAAATACAACAGGCTTCCCTGGATCCGGCGCTGGTTGTGCGAAGCACGCCGGTTCCGTTTCGATTCCAAAAGTCCGCTTTTGTCCAGTTGCCGGACGAAGGCGTCCAACTGCGCCGGTGGCAGCGACGTTTGAAATTTTTCCTCCGTCCGCCGACGTATCACGTCCAGCGGAGTTTCGCCGTCCAATTGTTCGGCGATGAAATGCGCTTCTTCCGGCAGGCGATAAAATTGCTGCCGCAACGGGTCTTTGACGACGAAGACCGTGCCGTCCGCCGACGTTTGGCGGCTGAGGGTCAAATCTGCGCGGAATCTCGGAAGGCTTGCAATCATTTTCCGTTCGTGTTATCAATTGAAGGGAGGCTGGCGGGAAACCGACAGCCTTCCCTTCATTGTTCACCAGTGAAGCACCGGGCATCCGGGGAGAAATCCCCGGTGCCTGGTGAGTTCACTTCATTACGCGCACTTCGAACCTGCCTTGGTGCCGCCACTCTTGTCGCTCTTGGCGGTCTTGTTACTCTTGTTGCTCTTGTTGCTCTTGTGGCTCTTGCCAGTGGCATGAGAGCCTCCGCTCCCGCCAGTGCAGGAACCCGGTGGCGGTATTGTCACGCCGCCCGGAGCTATGCGCTGCTCCAGTTTTTCCAGTTCTAGACTTATGTGTTTCATATTTCAGTCTTTGGTTGTGTTGTTGTTGTTTGTTTGTTAATCGCAGCACACCCGTGCTGCAAAGCGTCCAAATTCAAAATGCAAGTCCCGGCGATGATTTTGACGGGCGGGTGGAACATTGACGGCGACGGAGCGTTGACCGCGAATCGTGCTGCGCGTTTGGTCGGACAGTCTTTTGATTCTTGGAACATAACCTGTTCATTTGCGAGGAACCGTCGGAGCCGGAGAAGCTAAGCCCGCTAATCCCATGTCACCAGCATGTATGATTTTCGTTACTTTTCAGTGTCGTGCAAGCTGGGTAAAATCCCCAAAAAGTGCGGGGCATCAACCCTATGCCTATTTCGGTTTTGTAGGACGCTTCACGGCGGCGGGTAGCCTGCGGAACTCCGCCCGGTGTAATCCCAGGTGGCGCGGCCGTCGTAGAGCGTGAAGCGCATGCCTTTCAAAATTGCGCCTTCCAGTTGCAACGCACTGGCAGGGACTTCGAGACGAACCCATTGCCCGGTGGGCGGCAAAGCACCCATGTCCAGCCGGTCGGAAGTGCCGTATTCGCCCCATTGGATGAGATTCTCGCCCCAGAAGGCGCGGTGTTCCCAACAACCATCGTTCCATTCGATCATGATTTCGCGAGGCGGATTCGCCGGGTCGAGATAAACCTGGGCGAACAGCGTGTCGCCGGGGAGAACTTCGAGTGTGTTGGTCGCATCATGGAACGAATGTTCATGGATGCCGGAAACGAGCTCCGACTGATGCGCTGACTTGCCGGAAAATGGCGCGGGATTGTTTGTGACCCAGATCCACGGTTCCGCCGTCCACGAATCGCCGCCCGGATCGTTTCGTTGGTCACGGCCCCATCCGGCAGCGCGTCATCCAGCCAGATGGAAATTTGGGGTGGCGTTTGTGAAGGTTCCTGGAGAACGAGCGCGTTCCGCAGGTCCAACCTGCCGCCAGTGGTGCAATTTCCCGTCAGCCCGGACAAATGGTCTGCGCCATTCAGCACCTGCCGGATGACTTGCTGCATGGAGAGGTTCGGATACTTGGCCCAGACGAGCGCGCAGGCTCCGGCGACGTGCGGTGCGGCCATCGAGGTCCCCTGATAATTCTGGTAGTCACTGTCGGAACCGTTCCAGCAGGAAAATACCGGGATGCCCGGCGCGGCGATTTTCACCGTGTTCAACCCATAATTTGAGAACCAGGCGAGGTTGTCGTTCCGGTCCGTCGCGGCCACGGCGATGATGTTGTCAAAATTGTAACTGGCCGGGAAAAGGGAATCGGCGTCGTTGTTGTTCCCGTCGTTTCCCGCCGCCGCAACAAAAATGACCCCGGCGTCGCGCAGGCTGTTGATGGCGTCCTGCAACCCGGCGGAGGTGAAATCGTAGCTGCCCCAGCTCGCGTTGATGATTTTGGCGCCGTGCGACCGCGCGAAATCCATGCAGGTGATCGCGTCGGAAACCGAGCCGTTGCCGTTTGCGTCAATGAACTTGAGCGCCATCAACTGCACCTGCCAGCAAACACCGACAATACCGACGCCATTGTTGCCCGCCGCGCCGATGATGCCCGCGACATGCGTGCCGTGGCCGTAATCATCCCACGGATCGCCCGTGTCGTGGCCGTTGTTGACGAGATTGATGCCGTAAAGGTCGTTCGTGTAGCCGTCCAGATTTACCTGCGGATTGTGCCACATGTTCGCCGCCAGATCCTCGTGCGTGTAGCGAACACCGGTGTCAATGACCGCAACGATGATGTTGCTCGCGGAAGTCTGGTAATCCCAGCCGTTCGTGGCGTTGATATCCGCGCTGGGCGTGCCGCCGTATTGCCCGACGTTGTTGAGGTTCCACAGGTCGCCGTTCCAATAATGAAAATCATTGGGCTCAGTGAGGGCGTTCACGAAGTAATCAGGCTCGGCATATTTCACCAGGCCGCTGTTTTGGAAGAAACCAATCGCTTCTGACACGTTGATTCCTTTGGGAAGATGGATGACCTGCAAGTTTCCAATCCGGGGAAACCGGTGCAAGATACGACCACCCAAACGGGCGTTGAGATTGCTTAAAACCGACAATGAAACACCTTCCCTGGGCTTGAGTAGAATGCGGTCGGTGCGAAAGGCCGCCGGCGGCGGCGCGGCAAACACCGGTTCCGGCAATGCTCCGGCCGCAGCGAGGATGCCGGCCAGCAGCATTCCCCCCGAAAAAACTCCGCCCGCGGACAGCCGCGACGGAGCCTGACGATTCACTTTTTGTTTTCAATATCTTCATAATTTTCTCCGTGGTTAAAGTTCACCAAACGAAATTGTTTGGCGCTTTATGGCACCAAATCAGGCCGCGTGGTGACAGTGGGTTAAAACCTGAAAACGGGAAAATACATACCCGAAGAGCAGCACTCCAATTTGTAGGACACCAAGAGGCTGGACTAGCTGCAAATTTTATTGCGTTCGCTGAGCGCGATAAAACTGCCGGTCAAGCGCACCGCTGTTGGTGAACGTGTGCCTCGTGCCGGACATCGTGACGGTGGGAACGTTGGTGGACCAGTTCAACAGGTTGGTGGAGACGAACAAAGTGTAGCGCTGCCAGTTGACGCCGGTGAGCGTGATTTGTTTTTCTCCGCCCGGCAGCCCGGCGATCCCCAGACGCGAATCCATGTTCCAACTCAAGATCAAATCGCCGGCGTCGCCGCGCGCACCGTCCACGGCGATCTGATAGGTCATTCCCGCCGCCGCCTCAAAATCAACGCGGCTGGTCATCGCGCCGCCGACATCAGCCATGTCGGCGGCAACGGGCGCGAGATTGGTCACTCTGTCACCGGTGTAAACCGCGAGCACCGTGTTGAAATCGCTGCCGAGCGTGTTGAAATCCACCGGGCCGCTCGCGGGCGCCGTCCAGCGATACCAGACGGAATGGCCACCGACATCGCCCGCGTGCGCCAGTTCGCTTGGTTCCTTGCTCGCCTCAATCGTATAATCATGGGTCGTGCCTGAAGTTCCTGAAAGCACCGAGGCGGCGGCAAAATCATCATTCGCCGGCGGAGCGAGGTTCAGCACCATGGTTCCGACCGCTCCGTTCCAGCCGTCCACCACGATGTGATAAGTCGTTCCTGCCGTTGCCGCGAACGAAACCTGGCTTTGGAGAAAAACGCCGGGAACAATGTCATCGTTGCTCGCGACCAAACTCAGATTGAGATAGCTGCTGCCGGTGTAAACCGCCAGCACCGTGTCGAAGTCGCTGCGCCTGGTCGTGACGACCGCGATTTGATTCGTGCCCGGCGTCCAAGTGAACCAGACCGAGTGGCCGCCCGGCTCGCCGGCATGGTTCGGCTCCAGCGGTTCTTTTGTCGCGCACGCGTTGGGTTCCGAAAAAGTGAACGGCGTGTTGGTGATGACCTTTCCGTTCAGAAAATTGTCGTTGAACGGACCGAGCAGACAAATCTGGTCCGCCTTCGGGAGGGTGACCGGCACGAGCGTCACGTTGTTGTTGGTATTTGCCTCGGGAATCAGGCCGTCGGGATTGACCGTCATCCGCAAAGTGTAATTCCCGCCCGGCACGCCCGTGACATCTATGTATTGGCAGGGCAAACCGGCGGCATAAACATCCGCCCAGCCCGACTGGATTCCCTGGTTCCAACAATCGTATTTCGCCTGCGGACTGGCCGTCGGCGACCACGCGTGATCGTCGAGCAGACAGAAACCGACTTTGTGCCCGGCGGCGACAACGGTTCCGTTCGTGTCGAGCAAATCGTAACTGGCAAATTCCTCGAAATGATAATGCCCGTGACAGGACGCCCAGTGAAAAAGCACGTTGGTTGCGGGATTGCCCAGGCTCAAATCGCCGTCGCCGATGTTCCGCGTCTCCGTGGTGAAATTTAACAGCGTGTGCATTCCGGGCGTCTCGCAGCCTTCGACCACCTCGCAATCGCTGCCGCTAAAAGTTCGCGTGCTGACCGACGGCGAAACCGCCGGGCCCCAGATGATCAAGTCCGGCAACGCCGCGCCCGCTTGATGCCAGTTCAAATCCGCGATGCCGGACGCGGCACCGAAACCATCCACCGCGATGTGATAACTCCTCCCCGCCACGGGCGTGAAGGTGACGCGGCTCATCCGGTTGGCCGCGCCGTCAATGTCGTCGTTGCTCGCGACCAGCGTGAGATTGGAAACCGTGTTGCCGGTGTAAACCGCCAGCAAGGTGTCAAAACTGCTGCCGGTCGTGTCGAAAGCAACGGGCGCGTTGGCCGGCGCGGTCCACTGATACCACAGCGAATGGCCGCCGGCATTTCCCGCGTGATCCGGCTCGCCCGGTTCCTTCGTCGCGCTGGCGTTGTTGTCGGCATGAGACCCGGATGCGCCACTGATGACAGCACAGGTCGCAAACGAATCGCTCAAACAATAATCATCGGACAACAACTGCTCCGGGTGCTGGAACAAATCGGCATCGTTCGTGCCGGAGCGGACGTCGTCGGGCACGGTCCGGCTGACGCTGTAAATTTCAATTTTGTAATCGCGGCAAGCGCAGCCGCCGCTCATGGCGACGTCCATGAATTGCGCATCACTGCTCCGGCAGCCGACAATCGAATGCGGCGCATTTGTGAATATTGCCGTCCACACATTTGCATCGCACGGCTTGGCATAAACGATTTCATACACCGTCAACGTCCCGTTGCAGTTCTGAACATCCGGGTTCCAATTCAGCCTGGCCAGATCGCCCGCCAACGTGCCGGCGAAGCAGCCGTCGCCATTGCAATCCTGCTGATACGTCCACCAGGCATCGCTGATGACCGCAGTCTGCGCATGGCCGTTGAAGGCCAAGATGAAAGTGCCGATAAAAACGGCGGAAAAAAGCGCGGGCAAAATTTTCTTCGACCTCGTTCCTTCTACCACCGTTGTTCGTTTACAGAGTTGCACCGGATTTTGTTTTTCCCTAACTAACCACTGATGGCTGAATTGGAAAGTCGGGTGCAGACCCCGTTTGCTGCGGGGAGAACACCCGCCGGATGGCATGACACATTTGCCTGCTTCAATGTCCGCGTTGAGATTTGCCGGGCCGGGGCAGAAGACAATTTTCCGTGACGTAGCCGCCAGGTTGGGCGCCGCACAATCGCCCGGGCTCATTAGCCGAGATGAAATGGATCCCACCACGCATGGGGCTCAGGTCCGCTTTTTCCGCCGCCGCGGCAACGGGAATTGAGATGGGCGCGAAAATTAAAGGCAAATTGCGTTTCAAAAAATCCTAGTGGTTGCAGCCATTGCCGCTGCCGTCATGGGTCGAATTTTCTGGCTTGTCCTTTTTTTTCGTCTGGTTCTTTTCCGTCGGCGTATGATGCATGTGGACGTGCACGCGCGTGAAAAACAAGGACGTCCGGCCCTCAAAACCCGAATCCGTACCGGCAAAAATCCACAGTGTCCCGTTTTCGTCGGCCTGCGCGGCCAGCGACGCGGCAGTCTGCAACTCCTTCGCTTCATATTCCTCGTTGAAGCAATCGGTGATGCCAGTCGCGATGTCGCCGATGACGACCGCGTTGGAGCCGCTGTTGGATTGCTGGCCGATGTCCACGTTCATCCGCAACCGGCCGTCGGGTTGCAGCACCGGTGCCGGCTCAATGGCGCTCGCTCCAAACTTCACATAAACGCCCGCGCCGGGATCGCCGCCGACTCCGATGCAACCCGTCGGTGCCTTGGACAAAATCCTGACCCAGGCTTCCACCTCGTATGCCCCCGAAGGCTTGAGGCCGCAAACCGGATGCTTGATGAACATGAATAAATCGTCACTGTGATTTGCGCCGGAGAGAAAAAATCCGCGGTTCAAATTAGTGGGGTCGCTGGCGCATTGCGCGGTCAACTCGTAAAACATTTCCTGGCCGGCTGGGTAATCCGCAAATCCGGGCTGCCACTCCTCGCATGCGTCAGTCAGGTCAAAGCACGCGGTCGAATTGTTTCGTCCCGGTTCGGCAATGGCCCGAAGCGCGACGAGAAAAATCACGAGCGTGATCTCAATTGTGCGGCAGAGTTTCATCGGGAGCTGTTTCAATATCTGCTTAATGGTGGTGGGAGGAATAACCCAGGAGCGCCGGGGGGAGGCGGCAGGCCAAAACTGGCGCGGCCGCTCTTGAACGCGCCGGCCACGCGCTCATAAATTTCCAGCGTCTGCGCTGCCGTGCGCCGCCAGTCGAATTGCCGGGCGCGTTCCAAACCGGCGGTGCGCAGCCGTTCGCGCAACTTCGGGTCCTCCGCCAGCCGCGTCAGTTGATGTTTCATTGCCGCGGTATCTTCTGGATTTATCGTGGCCGCCGCGCGGCCGGCGATTTCGCCAAGCGCGCCCCGCGTCGAGCACAACACCGGGCAGCCGCACGCCATCGCCTCCAGCGGCGGGAAACCGAATCCCTCGTAAAGCGACGGATACACAAATACATCCGCGGCGCGATACAGCAATGGCAAAGCTGGTTCCGCAACAAAACCCAGACAGCGGATGTCATTTTTGAAACGCGACCGCCGGACCGCTTCGTGGATTTTTTCCGCGCCATGCCAGTCGCCGCCGGCCAGAACCAGTTGCCACGGCGACTTCGTTTCCCACTTGAAAGTTTCAAACGCCTCGATGAGCCGGAGATGGTTTTTAGCCGGATGTTCCAGCCGCGCGACGTAAAGGAAGAACGGCTGGTGGAGGTCAAAATGGTTTGCTCCGGTCGTCTTCGCCACTTCGGGCAGGACCGGGTAAAATCGTTCATGATTGATGCCGTGATGGACCACCGTGAGTCGGTTGTCCGGTAAATGCCAAAATCTTTTGATGTCGCACGCCGTGTTCTGGCTGATGCTAATGATGGCATCCTGCCGCCGCGCGAGTCGCTGGGCGACGACGCGGCCATAAAACATTCGCGCCCGATCGTATTTTTTTGCGACGTGGAACGCGGCCAGATCGTGAACCGTCGCCACCAGCGCGCAGGGGCGCGGCCAGAGCAGCCGGCGGTAGCTCGGCACATGCAGCACGTCGAGTTGAAATTGGCGCGCCAGTTTTGGCAAAAGCATTTGGTGCCACAAAATGTCCTTGAGCGGCGGACGAAATTTTTCCGGCACAACGACCAACCGGGCAAATTCTTTTGCGAATTCAAACAGCGGCAAATCGTCCTCCAGCACGAACAGGACAAATTGATGCGCCTCGGCGTGCGGCTCAAAGGCGCGGACGAGCGAAAACACATATTCCGCAATACCGGTTTTGCCGCGCTGGATGACCGAAGTGGACAACCCGATTTTCATGTTGCGTCGCCTGCAATTTTAGTGGTTGAGGGCCTCTGGTGTGATTGAAATTTTATCCGCCAGGATTCGGCAATCATCGCCCCGCCAAAATGCCAGAAATCCATCGCATAGCGTCGGAACAACCGGCGCGGTTCCTGACTCAGGCGGAAGATCCACTCGAGACCGGCGCGCTGCATCCACAACGGCGCGCGTTTCATGCGTCCGGCGAGGAAGTCAATCGTGCCGCCGACGCCAATCATTACCGGAACACCGAGTGCGCGATAGTTCGCTGCCATCCATTTCTCCGCCTTCGGGCAACCAAACGCCACGAGCAAAATGTCGGGTTGCACGGCGCGGATTCGTCCGGCGATCTCCTCATGGTCCATTTCCGGCAGCGGCCGGAATGGCGGCGAATAGTGTCCGGCTATGGCTACATCTGGAAACTGCGCCCGCACATTGGCAACGGCCTGTTCATTGGCTTCGGGTGTGGCCCCAAGAAAAAACAGCCGGTGGTTTTTTTTTGCCGCGAGGCGGATGAGTTGCGGCACGAGGTCGGAACCCGCCACCCGCTCCGGCAATGGGCTGCCCAGCCAGCGCGATGCCCACACCAGCGGCAGGCCATCGCATAGGAGCAGATGCGCCTCGTTCAAAATGCGCCGTAATTCCGCGTCGCGACGTGCTTGCACGAGAAAATCCACGTTGGCCGTGCAAACATAGTGTGGTTGATGCGAGGTGATCATCTCTTCGATCCGGATCAGGGTTTCCGTAAATGTGACATTGCCAAACGCAACGCCGAGCAAGGTGACTGGCTGTTTTCCCGGGAGCCGACGGACGCAAACCGCCGGTTCCGCCTTAATTTGTTCGCCCGGTTCAAGGAGGGTTTCTGTGTCCGTAATGGAGTGATCAGCCAGCATGTCTAATCATTAACTCGCGGAGAATCGCGGCGAAATGGGTTATGTCCCTGCTTTATTTACGCCGCCAAGGGTTTTTGCCGCCGCAACTGGGGTCTTCACCCACCACCTTTGCGGGCTTCACCCACTTATACGACTGCCGCCTCCTCGTTTAGCGTTGAAGCATGATTGGGATGGCCAGATGACAACAGAACTGACAGCCGGCACCTATCCGCTTTCACCGATGCAACAGGGCATGTTGTTCCACAACCTGTCCGCGAGCGAACCGGGAGTGGATGTGGAGCAAATTTTTTGCACGCTGCACGAAGCCATGGATGCCGGGGCCTTCGAACGTGCCTGGCGGCGGGTGATCGAACGGCACGCAATGTTGCGGACGAGCTTTCACTGGCGCGGACACAGTGAGCCGCGGCAAACGGTGCATCCCGGAGTTGACCTGGAATTCTGGCAGCTGGACTGGCGCAATTTTGCCAAGGCCGCACAGAAAAATCTGTTTGAATTCTGGCTTCAGACGGAACGCCAGCGAGGATTCAACCTGTCCAGGGCACCGCTCCTGCGTCTCGCGCTCTTTCGCACCGGTGAGACCGAATGGCAGTTCGCCTGGACGTTCCATCATCTGCTGCTCGACGGCCGGGGCGTCGTCAATTTGCTGAATGAAGTATTCGCGATTTATGAAGCCTTAAGCCGGGGTGAAAATCTGGAACTTCCTCCGCCGCGTGAGTTCCAGAACTTCGTTGATTGGCTGCAGTCACAGGATTGGAGCAGGACGGAAAAATTCTGGCGCGAAACTCTGAAAGGTTTTTCTGCACCAACGCCGCTGACGGTTGCCCACACTTCCAACAACGAAAGTCGCATTCGTGGTGAGCAGCAAATTCAATTATCCACAGCGACGACCACTGCGCTGAAGTCACTCGCCAGGGAGAACAAACTGACACTGAACACATTGGTGCAAGGCGCTTGGGCGTTGCTATTGAGCCGATACGGTGGTGAGGAAGATGTCGTTTTCGGCGCGGTGCGCGCGTGCCGTTACGCCACCATCGAAGGCGCGGAATCCATCGTCGGTCTGTGCATCAACACGGTGCCGGTCCGCATTCGCGTGCCGGCGGACGGAACGCTTTTGCCGTGGCTCGCCGAACTGCGAAATGCATGGATTGCGTTGCGCGAGTTTGAACACACGCCGCTGGTGAAAATCCAGAGTTGGAGCGAAGTGCCGTCCGGCCAGCCGCTGTTCGAGAGCATCTTCAATTTTCAAGACCCGTCGTGGGACAATGCGTTGCGCGCACAGGGCGGCAGGTGGGCGAACCGCGAGTTCGGCATTTGCAGCCAGTCAAACTATCCGCTCGTTGTGGACGCTTACGGCGGCGACGCGGTGCTGGTAAAAATCCTCTATCACCGCACGCGTTTCGACGATGACGCCATTACGCGGATGCTCGGTCATTTCAAAACCCTGCTCGAAGGCATGGCGACAAATCCTGAAGCCGAACTTTCCGAATTGCCGCTGCTGACTGAAGTGGAGCGCAAAAAAATCCTCGTCGAATGGAATGATACACGCGCCGATTTTCCCAAGGACACATGTGTTCACGAATTGTTTGAAGCGCAGGCAGCGAGAACACCGGACGCTCTCGCCGTCGCCGATGCAAAAAACCGATGGACTTACCACGAATTAAACGAGCGCGCTGATTCGCTGGCCAGGAACTTGCGCGACCTCGGCGTCGGACCGGACGCATGCGTCGGTGTTTGCGTGGAGCGTTCCGTTGAAATGGTTGCCGCCAAGCTCGCGATCTGGAAAGCCGGCGGTGCTTATGTGCCGCTTGATCCGTCGTATCCGAAAGACCGTCTGGCGTTCATGTTTACAGACGCAAAAATGCCCGTGCTGCTTACACAGAATTCACTGCTCGCTGATCTGAAATTTGAAATTCCAAATCTAAAAATACTTTGCGTGGACGACACACCTCAAGAATTGATGACGAGGACGAAGGACGAGAACGAGGACGAGTTGACGCACACCTCACACACCACGCATCACGCATCACGCATCCCAACTCTCAACTCTCAACTCTCAACCAACCTCGCCTACGTCATCTACACTTCCGGCTCCACCGGCCAGCCGAAAGGCGTCGAAATCGAGCACGCGAGTTTGATGAATCTCATCGCGTGGCATCAGCGCACTTATCGGGTGACGGCCGCCGACCGTGCCACGCAGATCGCCACGCCGGCATTCGACGCGTCCGTTTGGGAGCTTTGGCCGTATCTGACGGCGGGCGCGAGCATCCACATTCCCGACGAAGAAACACGGCTTTCGCCAAAAAAACTTTTGGCGTGGCTGGCGGGAAATAAAGTTACACTCACGTTCATCCCCACGCCCATCGCGGAAAATATGCTCGATGAACCGTGGCCGGAAGAGTGTGCGTTGCGCGCCATGCTGACTGGCGGTGACAAGTTGCATCGCGCCGCTGGAAAAAAACTTCCCTGTGTGCTGGTCAACCATTACGGGCCGACCGAGAACACGGTGGTGACAACCTCGTCATCTGTTCCTCCGATGGACAAAAGTTCCCAGCCGCCGCCGATCGGCCGACCCATCGCCAATCATCTGGTCTTCATCCTCGACAAAAATCTCCAGCCCGTGCCCATCGGCGTGCCCGGCGAACTGCACATCGGCGGTGCCGGTCTCGCCCGCGGCTACCGCAACCGGCCGGAACAGACGGCGGAAAGATTCATCCCGAATGCGCTCAGCGCCGAACCGAACGCGCGCCTTTACAAAACCGGCGATCTCGTGCGCTGGCTGCCCGACGGCCAGATTGAATTCATCGGCCGCATGGACAATCAGGTGAAAGTCCGCGGCCAGCGCATCGAATTGGGTGAAATCGAATCCATTCTTGCCCGACATCCCGATGTGCGCGAGAGCATTGTTGTTCCACGCGAAAACGAAAAAGGCGAAAGCCGGCTCGCGGCCTACGTTGTCTCGCGAATAAACGGCCAATTGAAGCCGGAGGCATTGCGCGAATTCCTGAAACAGAAATTGCCTGATGCCATGCTGCCATCGGCGTTCATGTTCCTGGATGCGCTGCCGCTCACGGCGAATGGCAAGGTGGATCGCCAGGCGCTGCCACCGCCGGATTTCATGATCGAATCAGGCAAGCCGTTCGTCCCTCCGCGCACACCCGTCGAAGAAACGCTCGCCGGAATCTGGCGCGAAGTGCTCGGTGTCAGCCGCGTCGGCATCCATGACAGTTTCTTTGAACTCGGCGGCCACTCGCTCACGGCTACGCAGGTGATTTCACGGATTTTCAGCGTCTTTCAAGTTGAAGTGCCGCTGCGCGATCTGTTTGATTCACCGACGATTGTTGGACTGGCGGAAAAAATTGAGGCCGCACGCGAGGCAAACAGTTCACCCGTCATCGCGCAAAAACGGTTTGAACGCAGCAGCGAGTTGCCGCTTTCGTTCGCGCAGGAGCGGCTCTGGTTCGTTGAGCAATTGGAGCCGGGGGTTCCTTTCAACAACATTCCCATCGCCATCCGCATTGAAGGCGCGCTGAACACCGATGCGTTGGAGAAATCCGCCTCGGAAATCATCCGCCGGCACCTGGCCTTGCGGAGCGTCTTCAATAAAAATGCCAATGGCAGCCCGGTCGCCAGTATCGCGCGGGCGCGTGAAATAAAAATTCCGGTCATTGATTTGAGTGCCATGACGGGCGAACGGCGAGAAATTGAGGCCCAACGGATCATGGCGGAACAGGCGCGACGAGCGTTTGACCTCGCGCAAAGTCCATTGCTGCGGATCGAACTGCTGCGGCTGGACGACCAGGAACACCTGCTTTTGCTCACGACGCATCACATCGCATGCGATGGCTGGTCGCTGGGGATTCTCTACCGCGAACTGGCCGCGCTTTACGATGCATTTTTGCAAGGACGGCCGTCGCCGCTGCCGGAACTTGAAGGCGATTACGCGGGTTTCGCACAGTGGCAACGCGGGCAGTTGCAGGGCGACATACTGGAAAAGCAGCTCGTTTTTTGGAGGCAGCAACTTGCCGGCGCGCAGACAACGCTGGAGTTGCCAACGGACCGCCCCCGTCCGCCGGTGCAGACGTATCGCGGCGCGATAAAACATTTTGCGCTGCCTGAAGAACTTTCCGCCGGGTTGGGGCAATTGAGTCTGCGGCATGACGTCACCCTGTTCATGGTGCTACTCGCGGCGCTTCAGATATTGCTGCGCCGCTACTCGGGACAGGAAGACATCCTCATCGGCTCGCCGGTCGCCGGCAGGACGCGCGTCGAGACGGAACCCCTCATCGGTTTTTTCCTCAACACGCTGGTGTTGCGCGGTGATTTGTCCGGTGACCCAACGTTTCATGAATTGTTGAAGCGCATCCGGAAAGTCGCAGTGGACGCTTACGCGCATCAGGAATTGCCGTTTGAAAAGCTCGTGGACGCGCTGCAGCCGGCGCGCGACTTGAGCCGTTCGCCGCTGTTTCAAGTGATGTTCGTCCTGCAAAACGAGCCGTTGCGGCCGCTGGAACTCACCGGACTGAAGCTCACTCCGCAGCCATTGCACAGCGGCACCGCGAAATTCGATCTCATGCTTTCGATGGAAGAACATGCCGGCGGCCTGCGCGGCTTCATCGAATATAACGCGGATTTGTTCGACGAAGCCTCCATCACGCGGTTGCTTGGCAATTTTCAAACGCTGCTCGAAGGCGTCGTTTCAAATCCCGAGCAACGGCTATCACAATTGCCGCTGCTCACCGAGGCGGAACAGAAGCAAATTCTCATCAACTGGAACGACACCGGAGCGGATTTTGCGAAAGAAAAACTTGTCCACCAGCTTTTTGAGGAACAATCCGAGAAGACGCCCGATGCCGCCGCGATAGTTTTTGGAGACGTTCAACTCACTTACCGTGAACTGGACGAACGAGCAAACCGGCTGGCGGGTGAATTGCAAAACCTCGGCGTCGGCCCGGACGTGCGCGTCGGCATTTGCGTGACACGTTCGCTGGAGATGATGGTTGGGCTGCTGGGAATTCTAAAAGCAGGCGGCGCTTATGTGCCGCTGGATCCGACCTATCCCAAGGAGCGGCTCACGTTCATGCTCAAAGATTCGCAAGCGCCGGTGCTGCTCACGCAAACGTCGCTGTGCGACCATCTCAAACTCCAAAGCTCAAATTTGCAGGTGCTTTGCGTGGACGAGGTGCCTCACGAAATGCGGACGAGGACGAAGGACGAGAACAAGGACGAGTTGACGCACACCTCACGCCTCACGCCTCACGCCTCCCAACCCTCAACCACTCTGGCTTATGTCATCTACACCTCCGGTTCAACCGGCCAGCCCAAAGGCGTGATGGTCACGCACCGCAACGTGGTGAATTTCTTCGCCGGCATGGATTGCGTTCTTGGCACACGGCCCGGCGTATGGCTTGCCGTTACAAGCATTTCGTTTGACATCTCGGTGCTGGAACTCTTCTGGACGCTGGCGCGCGGATTCAAAGTCATCATTCAACCCGATGAAGAAAACGTTTCAGCCATAAACGCCCGGCAAGGCAATTTCAAAAAAACAATTGGCCAGTGGCGTTCCGTGCCGGAACAAATCCTCCAGCACAGCGTCACCCACATGCAGTGCACTCCCTCCCTGGCGAGGACCCTGGTTCTCGCGCCGGCGTCGCTTGAGGCCATGCGACGGCTCGACAAACTCTTGTTGGGCGGGGAGGCGCTGCCAGTTTCCCTCGCCCGGCAGCTCCGTGAAACCATGCGCGGCGAACTCATCAATATGTATGGCCCGACGGAAACGACCATCTGGTCTGCGGTTCATCGCGTGGACGTGATCGGGAATTCAATTCCGATTGGCCGGCCGATTGCGAACACGCAGATCTACATTCTCGACAGGGGCCGTCAGCCTGTGCCGGCCGGCGTGCCGGGAGAAATCTTCGTCGGCGGCGAAGGGGTTGCGCGTGGTTATTTGAACCGGCCGGAACTCACGGCGAAAAAATTCACCGGCAGTCCATTCAACGCGAACGCACGGCTCTACCGCACCGGCGACCTTGGCCGCTTTCGTGCCGACGGCACGATTGAATTTCTCGGACGCATGGACAATCAGGTGAAGATTCGCGGCCACCGCATCGAGCTGGGAGAAATCGAACTGGCGTTCAGCCATCATCCGGCGGTGCGCGAAATCGTTGTGGTCGCGCACGAAACGGCGCCGGGCGACACGCGGCTTGTCGCCTACGTTGTCGCCGTGCCGGGCAAAAAACCGACCGCGACCGAACTGCGCCGCTTTGTGCAGGACAATTTGCCCGCAGCGATGACGCCGTCTGTTTTTGTGTTGCTTGACTCGCTGCCTTTGACCCCGAACGGCAAAATCAATCGCCAGGCTTTGCCCGCGCCGGAAAATCAACGGCCGGAATTGGAAACTGCCTACGTCGCGCCCAGAGACCATCTGGAAAAATCCATCGCGAAAATCTGGCAGGATTTGCTGCAGGTCGAAAAAGCCGGGCTGCAGGATAACTTCTTTGACCTGGGCGGGAATTCACTGCTCGTCGTGCAGGCGCAGGTGCGATTGCGGGATGCTCTCGGTTTTGAGCTGCCGGTTGTCAAACTGTTCCAGCATCCGACCATCCGTTCGCTCGCAAATTTTCTGAACGAGAGCACGCCGCCGGCGCTTGAAAAGCTCCACGATCGCGGTCGCCGGAAACAGGCGGCCTTTGCTCGACGGCAAAAAAGGGAAGACGAGGTGATGGCGTGAGCACTCAACAAAAAAACAGCAGCGACATCGCCATTGTCGGCATGGCCGGACGTTTTCCGAAGGCGAAGAACATTGGCGAATTCTGGCGCAATCTCTGTGACGGGGTTGAAGGTGTCTCGTTTTTCAGCGATAAGGAACTTGAGGCTGCCGGAATTGAATTTCCGAAAAACGATCCCAGCTTCGTCAAGGCGCGTGGCGTTCTCGATGACGCGGATCTCTTTGACGCCGCGTTCTTCGGCGTGAATCCGCGCGAGGCGGCCATCATGGATCCGCAGCATCGCGTCTTTCTGGAATGCGCGTGGGAAGCGCTGGAAAGCGCCGGTTGCGATCCGGCAAAGTTTGACGGAGCCATCGGCGTGTTCGCCGGCGTCAGCATGAACACTTACCTCGCGCACAACCTGTTTTCACATCCCGAACTCATCGCGCAACTCAACGAACATCAGCTCATGCTCGGCAATGACAAGGATTTTTTGCCGACGCGGGTTTCCTACAAATTAAATCTGCGCGGGCCGAGCCTGAATATCCAGACCGCCTGTTCGACCTCGCTCGTCGCGGTCTGCGTCGCGTGCCAGAATCTTTTGAATTACGAATGCGATGCGGCGCTGGCCGGCGCGGTGTCCATCACGTTTCCGCAAAAGCGCGGCTATCATTTTCAGGAAGGCGGCATCGCGTCGCCGGACGGACATTGCCGCGCGTTTGATGCGAAGGCTGCCGGCACGGTCGCGGGCGAAGGCGTGGGCATCGTCGTGTTAAAGCGACTCGAAGATGCGATGACAGACGGCGACACGATTTACGCGGTCATCAAAGGTTTTGCCCTCAACAACGATGGCGCGAACAAGATTGGCTACACGGCGCCGAGCGTTGATGGCCAGGCCGAAGTCATCGCCACCGCACAAGCGATGGCCGGCTTCGCGCCCGAAACCATCGGCTACGTCGAGGCCCACGGCACCGGCACGCCGCTCGGTGACCCGATTGAAATCGAAGGACTGACGAAAGCGTTTCGTGCCGGGACTTCCAGGAAAACCTTTTGTGCCGTCGGCTCGGTGAAAAGCAATGTCGGCCACCTGGACACGGCGGCGGGTGTCACCGGCCTGATCAAAGCCGCGCTGGCATTGCACCACAAAAAAATTCCGGCGAGCCTGGACTTTGAATCGCCGAATCCGGCAATTGCTTTCGCCGACAGTCCGTTCTTTGTGAATGGAAAACTCACGGAGTGGACGAATGGCGCGATACCGCGACGCGCCGGCGTGAGTTCGTTCGGCATTGGTGGCACGAATGCGCACGTCGTTCTCGAAGAAGCTCCGGCGCTGGAGGCTTCAACGGACTCTCGCCAGTCGCAACTGCTTTTGCTCTCGGCCAAAACGGAAATGGCACTTGATCAGGCGACGACGAATCTTGCAGAGCATCTGAAACAGAATCCAGCGCTCAATTTGGCGGATGCCGCGCACACGCTCCAGGTTGGCCGCCACGACTTCATTCATCGGCGCATGCTGGTTTGCCGCGACGTGAATGACGCCGTGACCGCGCTGGATGCGCGTGATGCAAAACGGATTTTCTCTCGCGCCTCCCGGCAGGAAAATCCGCCCGTCGTGTTCATGTTTCCCGGCCAGGGCGCGCAGCAGGTGAACATGGCGCGTGAACTCTACGAACGCGAAACCACTTTCCGCGAACAAGCAGATTTGTGCTGCGAAATTCTCAAGCCGCGGCTTGGGTTTGATTTGCGGACGGTGCTATTTCCCGCGAGCGCCGGCGTCTCGCCGGCAAATTGCGATTCTGAAAAACTCACCGGCGAGACGCCGGCGCTCCCGGGGCTGACCCAAACCGCCGTCACGCAGCCTGCGCTGTTCGTGATCGAATATGCACTGGCCAGACTCTGGATGAGCTGGGGCGTGCGGCCGGAAGCGATGATCGGCCACAGCGTCGGCGAATACGTGGCCGCGTGCCTTGCCGGAGTTTTTTCACTTGAAGATGCGCTGGCACTGATCGCCACGCGCGGACGCATGATGCAGCAATTGCCCGGCGGCACCATGCTCGCCGTGCGCCTGCCGGAAAGCGAGATGAAGCCTTTGCTTAACGATGCAATTTCGCTGGCCGCCGTCAACGCGCCGTCGCTTTGCGTCGTGTCCGGAACGCATGAAGCAATCGGCAAATTACAGAGCAAACTTGAAAAGCGCACTGTCGCCTGCACGCCGCTGCAAACATCACATGCGTTTCACTCGGCGATGATGGAACGGATTTTGCAGCCGTTCACCGAATTGGTCGGCAAGGTGAAATTGAGTGCGCCGCAAATTCCCTTTATCTCGAACGTGACGGGCACGTGGATTGCAACCGAGGCAGCGACGGATCCGGATTATTGGGCGAAACATCTGCGCCAGACGGTGCGCTTTGCCGACGGCATCGGCGAGTTGTTAAAAGCGCCGGAAAGACTTTTGATCGAAGTCGGACCGGGCCAGACCTTGAGCAGCCTGGCGAAGCAGCATCCGGCACGGCACGCACACAGCGTCATCGTTTCCTCGCTGCGCCACGCGAAGGACACGGCATCTGACTTTCAGGTTTTATTGAACACGCTCGGCCAGCTCTGGCTTTCCGGCGTGGCGATTGACTGGAAGGCTTTTTACAAAGACGAACAGCGTCTCCGGATTCCATTGCCGGCCTATCCATTCGAGCGGAAGCGTTATTTCATCGAGCCGGCGAAACGTTCCGCGCAAATGATTTCGCCAGTTGTCGAAGCGCCACAATTTGAGGAAGAAGGCGCGGAAGCTGTTCCCATTCATCATCCCGCCACGGCGACAACAGCGATGCCGGAAAGCAAAACGACGGCAGCCTTGCGGATGCTGCTGGCCGAGTTGTCGGGCTTGAACCCCGCTGCGATCAGCGACCGTGCATCGTTCACCGAAATGGGCTTTGAGTCGCTTTTCCTCACGCAGTTCAGTGTGGCGCTGAAAAAAAAGTTTGGCGTGAACGTCGCGTTCCGGCAGTTGCTCGGAGAGTTTTCCACGCTCGAAGCGCTGGCCGCCAGCATCGAAGAAAATGGAAAGCAGATCACCGGCGACAAGGCCGCCACGATGGTTCATGGCAGACCGATAAGTTCCACCTCAATTCCGCTGACCGAATCGCAGCGCGAACTCTGGTTCGCTTCGGAAATGAGCGACGATGCGTCGTGCGCCTACAACGAATGCCGCCTGCTGCACCTGCACGGTGAATTAAAGGAGAACACGCTGGTGGCGGCGATCCAATCGCTTGTGGACCGGCATGAGGCGTTGCGAATCACCTTCGCGCCCGGCGGCGATTTCCAGCGGGTCCAACCCGCGCTGAAGCCGGACGTGCCATTGCTCGATTGGTCAAAACTGCCGGTAAACATCCGGATGTCGCGGCTGGACGCGTTGCAAGCCGAGGAGGCCGGACTGCCGTTTGATCTCACCGTCGGGCCGTTGCTGCGCGCGTGGCTGATCCGGCTGGACGAGCAGCATCACGTTTTGGTGCTGACCGTCCATCATATTGTTTGCGACGGCCATTCGCTGGGAATTTTGCTGCGTGAACTGTCTGAAATTTATTCCGCTGAATGTCACGGCGCTCACGTCGAACTGGCTGCGCCGCTGCAATGGAGCGAATACGCCCGCGGCCAGTCGCAGAAACATGCCGCGCGCGCATCGCATGAAACATTCTGGCTGAATCAATTTTCCGGCAGCGTACCGGCCTTGGAGTTGCCGACTGATCATTCACGTTCGTCAACTCGAACGTTTGAAGGCGCGGGCGAATCCCGCCTGATGCCGGCGACGCTTGGCGCGGAACTGAAGCGCATCAGCGCGCAATACAGCGGCACGTTGTTCACAACCTTGCTCGCCGCTTACGCGGTCTGGCTGCACAAACTGAGCGGCCAGGATGAGGTTGTCGTCGGCATCCCCATCGCCGATCGCGCGGTGGACGGCGGCGAATCGCTCGTTGGTCATTGCATCAATTTTCTGCCACTGCGATTGAAGTTCGAAGCCGACGAAACCTTCCAGGCGAACCTCGCCCGTGTACAGACAATGTTCCTCGAAGCCCACGAGCATCAAGGCTTCACCTTCGGCAGCCTGATTCAAAAATTGAACCTGCCGCACGATGCCAGCCGGATGCCGCTGGTCTCGGCGACGTTCAACACGCAACGCATGAGCGGGGAACTGAAATTTTTTGGCTTGGAAACGGAACTGGTGACCAATCCCCGCGCCTTCACTCATTTTGATCTCGGCTTCAACGTGACCGAAATCCAGGGCGCGCTGCAACTCGACTGCCGTTACAACCAGAGTTTGTTTACCGCCGAAACGATCCAACGCTGGCTTGGACATTTCCAGACGTTGCTGGAAAATATCGCCGCGAACCCGCAGCGGAAAATTTCCGAACTGCCGCTGTTGTCGGCCAAGGAGCAACAAACGATTTTGACCAAGTGGAACGGCGCACGCGCCAGTTATCCTGGTGCGCGGAGCCTGCATGAGTTGTTTGAGGAGCAGGTGGTGCGGACGCCGGCGGCGGTGGCGGTCACGTTTGGGGATCAGCGGG